>Ga0209761_1001790_pt1 | contig 13940 bp, 12 predicted proteins | sample GraSoi013_1_40cm_4_FD_185818 | JGI IMG/M metagenome (GOLD analysis project Ga0209761, IMG submission 185818) | Grasslands soil microbial communities from the Angelo Coastal Reserve, California, USA - Sample 09_25_2013_1_40cm (SPAdes) (version 2) | ecosystem: Environmental > Terrestrial > Soil >... | reverse complement strand
ACCAGCAGCGTGGCTGCGCTCGCCTGTCGGTTGCTAGGCCGCCGGGTGTTCGTCACCGACCTGGGCGGAGGAGGCTGGGACGTGTCTGCTTACGTCTCCACAGATCGCTGGTACCACGGCCATCTCCACATCAGCGAATACAGCAGGAGAGTTTTTGGCCACGCCGGAAAACCCTGGGCTCATGTCATTCTCGGCGGTGTGGACACACAGAAATTTTCGCCGGATGAGTCTGTGCCACAGGATGAAAGCGTGGTTTTCGTTGGCCGCTTGCTGCCACACAAGGGGGTCAATGACCTGGTGAATGCGATCCCGGCCGACATGCACCTGAAGATCATCGGCCAACCGCATGACTCGAGGTTCTACCAGGACCTGCGCGCGCTCTCGGCAGACAAACAGGTCACTTTCCATCATGATTTTACCGATTCGGACTTGGTCAGCGCTTATCGCGAGGCCCTATGCGTGGTCCTCCCCAGCGTCTACCGGACCATGTACGGTCAGCGCAGCGATATTCCGGAGCTGCTCGGGCAAACGCTGCTGGAAGGCATGGCCTGCGGCACGCCCGCGATCTGCACCAATGTGGGCAGTATGCCCGAGGTGGTAGAGGACGGCGTCACCGGGTTTGTCGTGCTGGCCAACGATCCTCATGCCTTGGGCGCCAAGTTGCGGTGGCTGCGCGATCATCGGGATTGGGCGAGGGAAATGGGACAGGCCGCCCGTCGCAGAGTTCTTGAGAGGTTTACCTGGCCCGCCGTGGTGCGGCGCTGCCTGGAAATTTACAATGAGGGTTGGACGACCCACTCCGGGTACTCATGGATGAGTCGTGGCTGAGTGGCACATCATCACCTGCGAATATCCGCCGCAAGTGGGTGGAGTGAGCGATTACACCTACATGCTCGCTTCGGCTCTGGCGGCAGCCGGCGATCGTCTGCACATGTGGTGCCCCGCTGGGTCTGGTGATCCCCCGCCTGCGCCGGGACTAATTGTCCATCGGGAGCTGGGAGAATTCACTCCCGGCGATCTTCACCGTGTTGGCAAAAAGCTGGATGAGTTTTCCGCACCGCGCCGGCTGTTGGTTCAATGGGTGCCCCATGGCTACGGATATCAGTCCATGAACCTCTATTTCTGCACCTGGCTATGGAGCCGCGTGGCTCTCCATCACGATCGAGTTGAAATAATGGTCCACGAGCCTTTTTTACCTTTCAGCCGTGAATCGTTGAAACAGACTGCAGCAGCAGTGGTGCATCGCGTCATGACCTTAGTGCTCTTGCATGCTGCATGCCGCGTCTGGGTTGCTATTCCCGCTTGGGAAGTTTGTTTGCGACCCTATGCCTTGGGCCGGCACTTAACTTGGGCCTGGTTGCCAGTCCCAGGCAGCGTGCCGGAAGTTGCGGATTCCAAAGGTGTGGCGTTAGTTAGGGCTGCTCATGCACCGCCGCAAGGTTTTCTTGTTGGCCATTTTGGTGCCTATGCTGGTTCGATCAGAGAGCTGCTTACGGCATTCGTTGCCGAGCTGCTACGTAGGAATCCCGCTGGTGCCGTGCTGCTCCTGGGGCGCGGAAGCGTGGCTCAGCGCGACGAACTTCTCCGCCGGCATCCCAATCTAGCCGGCCAGGTTCACGCCACCGGCGTGCTGGCCGCAGCGGACATTTCTCGGCACCTGAGAGCTTGTGATGTGCTGATCCAACCGTATCCGGATGGCGTGAGTAGCCGGCGCACCAGCGTAATGGCAGGACTCTCTCACGGCCTGCCCATCGTCACCACGGTCGGGGATCTCACCGAGGCCTTGTGGGCCGAAAGTGGTGCCGTTGCTCTCGCTCCGGCCGGTGACGTGACCACTATGGTCAAACTCACGGAGCGACTGCTGAGAGACAAAACCGAAAGGAACCGCCTGACAGCCGCTGCTAAAGCACTTCATGAGCACCGCTTTGCTCTCGGACATACCGTTGCGACATTGCGAGCACCCGACGGCTGTTTGCAGCCTTCATTGCGTGACATATGGCGAACTGTTTTGTAGTGACGTGCCCGGATGCGGATCGCTATAACCAACTGGAGTCGACGGAAGGTCGGGGGTATGGAGACTTACATCAGCACCATAATTCCCGGTGTACACCGCCTCGGTCACACTCTGGCCTTCTGGTCCGAGCTCAATCAACCTGCAGATCGTGAACCGGTTCCGCTTCCAGATGGAGCTCCGGCGTGGTGTGTTTCCGAGGTGGGCGTTCAAGCAGCCTTGGCTGCATTACGCGAGTGGCACCCTGACTTGATTTACTCGCACGGCGAACGCTCGGGATCGCTCCCGCCGTATTTTGTGCGCTCGCCTACTATGGCACCTGCATCAGCGGCGCTAAGACGTTCAAATTCCCTGTGGTCACGCCCTGTAGTCGGCGGTTTGGTTGGCAGTGCTTGATCCACTACTACCCCCATCGGTGCGGCGGCTGGAGCCCAGTCACCATGGTGCGGGAATACCGGCGCCAGTCAAAGCGTTTAGACCTCTTGCGGCGTTACAAAGCGATCGTGACCCTCTCCGACCACATGGCCGCCGAGTATATCAAGCACGGTTATCCCTCTGAACGTATCCATACTCTAGTTCCCCCACTCGGTAATGGCAGCTCCCATAGGCTTAGTGAAATTCTAGAAGCCGGTGCGTCATCCGAGGCGGGCGCAGCGTCCATTCAGATTGACAACTCACTCAGGCTAGACCGAAGCCGACCTTATTGGCGACTTCTGTTTTTAGGTCGCATGGATTTCTGGAAAGGCGGGCATCTCTTCCTGGACGCGCTCCCGCGGGTCGCGGCCTCGCTGGACCGGCCCCTGCGCGTAACCTTCGCTGGAGATGGGCCTGAGCGCAGCGCCTGGGAAAGTCAAGCCAAGCGCTTGAAGGACCAAGCGCAAGGATTGGAAATAGAGTTCGTTGGTTGGTTGGAAGGACGACAACGCGAGGCGCTCATCGCCGATTCTGACTTATTGGTTATGCCGAGTCAGTGGCCAGAGCCGTTTGGGCTTTCGGGGCTCGAGGCGGGCCTGCATGGAATTCCCGCCGTCGCTTTTGCTGTGGGTGGGATTCCGGAGTGGCTCCAGGACGGTGTAAACGGCTTCTTAGCGCCGGGTAACCCGCCCACTGCCGCCGGCCTATCTGAAGCGATCGTTCGCGCCCTGCACGATCCGGACACTCATGCCCGTTTGCGCCGAGGCGCCTTGGAAAAGGCCAAGGCGCATACGCTGCAGGAACATATCGCGCAGTTATTGCCCGTTCTTGAGAGATACGCCAGATGAACCGCCCGCGTGTCTGCTTTGTAGTGGAGAGCGGTACAGATGTGCGCTTGGTGGAAGGACTGATTGAGATCTGCGAGCTTACCATTTTAGCGCGCAAGATTAAAGGTGGGGTGGAGATTAGCCAGCCTCCGTCTAAGTTTGTCCGGATCAGGGTGGGTCCCAGCGCCAGACTTCAGTTTGCCTGGTTCGCCTGGCGAAATCTATGGGCAGAGAAACACGGGTTCGATATCTTCCTTGTTCAGGGTTACGGTGTTGCGGCCCTAGCCGCAAACCTCGCGGGTCGTCTCGTGCACAAGCCTGTCATCATGCTTGTGTGCAGCCCGACTGAAGCCTACTACCGCTGCCGCATGTCAAATCCGGACGGGGCTACACCATATCGACGACATAAGGCTTGGCTGCTCGATATGCTGGCTCACGTCAACGCCAAGCTCGCAGGAGAGTATGTTGTCCTCAGCAAATATTTGGCTGAGGTCGTGCGTGCCCATGGAGCACGAAGCCCGATTCATGTTGTCCCTGTTTATGGTGTGGATACCCAAATTTTCGTACCTCCAGGGGAGCCTAGGTGCGCAATCAGAGCTCGGTTGAACTTGCCGACCACCGGTGCGCTGATTCTCTTCAGCAGCCGGATCGCGCCGGAAAAGGATAGCGAAGCGCTGCTCCGGGCCGTGCGACGCCTGCTCGAATCAGGGCGCGACATCTGGCTCTTGCACCGCAGTGGCGGATACAAAGCCTTTCTTCGAGATGCTGAGCGGTTTGGAATAGTTCATCGGGTGATTGCCAGCGATGCCGTCCATCCGCATCGGCAACTCGCTCCGGACTACCAGGCTTGTGATCTTTGCGTTCAGGCTAGCCGCGAAGAGGGCCTAGGTTTTTCGCCTCTCGAAGCCCTCGCGTGTGCGACTCCGGTGATTGCCGCGGCCGTGGGAGGTCTCAAAGAGACCATTGTGGATGGCCGGACTGGTTGGACTTACTCCGTGGGTGACGCGGAAGGGTTGGCCCGTTGTATCAAGGCAGTGCTGGACGATCCTGCGGAAGCCGCCCGCCGGGCATTTACCGGAAGAAGTATAGTCCGAACTAGGTATGACCGGCGTTTTGTCTTCAGGCAGCTCGCCGGAATCCTTGCAGAGGTCTTGCAATGACTCTGGAATTGGTTCTTTCTCGAGTCTTCCGGAGGTCGCTGGGGTCTGGAGGCGTTGGTGCGGATTCTTGTAGCGCATAACGTTGCGCGGACGCGCAACGGGGGTATGAGCCGGATCATGGGCTTCATCCATGATCAACTCGTTCTTGCAGGGCATTCGGTCGATTATTTCTGCGCCGAGGATGTTCCTGCTGCCCTGAACGGCCGTCTGACACGATTTACATTCCCCATTCTTGTTCATCGACGCGCCGTTGTTGCCGCTCGTTTGGGAAAACCGTACCACATCGTTAATGTCCACGAGCCGCATGCCGCCGTGATCTCGAGTCTTAAGAGGGCGGCCGGGAACCCGGTAGTGGTGGTAACCAGCCATGGGGTAGAGCGCCGGGCTTGGGATTTTGCATTGGAAGAAGCGCAACTGGGCCGACAAGGCCCACCACTTTCTTCTCGGCTGATTTATCCCTCGACAAGCCTCTGGCAATCCAGGCTGGGCCTGCAACGCGCTGATCACATTTTCTGCCTGAATTCTGAAGACAGGGACTACCTACAAGCCTGGCTAAAGATTGCTGATCATAAGGTCACTCGAATCTATCCCGGGGCCGATAAAATTTACGCAGATGCCCCCAAGAAACGCGATTATGGGCGGGCCAGCCGGCTGCTTTTCGCGGGAGTCTGGCGCAAGAACAAAGGTATAGAGGACCTAGTCCCCGCTTTTGGGATTTTGGCGGAGCGCCATCCCGAATTGGTTCTCGTCGTGTTAGGAGCTGGCGTGCCGCAGAGCACAGTTCGGGCCGCCTTTCCTGAGACACTGCGAGCCAGGATATCGTTCGTAGATACTTCCAGTGAGTCTGAAACCGCTGCGGCATTCGCTGCTTCCGACATATACATCCTCCCGAGTTTGTTCGAGGGAACGCCCCTCACCTTGGTCGAAGCCATGATGAGCGGAATGCCTATCGTAACTACCGCCACTTGCGGGATGAAGGATGTTATCCAAGACGGGAGAAATGGATTGTTAGTGCCGATTCGTTCTCCTGAGGCCATCGTCGCGGCGGTGGAACGATTGATTGCTAGCCCTGTATTTCGCGCCTCCCTCGGTCGTGTTGCGCAGGCCGATGCTGTGGAAAAGTACACCTGGCAGAAGGCCGCTGAGCCTGTCCGAGCAGTTTACGAGCACCAGCGGAATCCGAGAATCCAATGACCGAAGCAAATCACGTAGGTAGCTACTGCGCTTTGGCCACCAGGGCAGCATATGAGACGTGGCATGAGCAACTTGGGATAGACAATGAATGCAAAGAACCCTGGCACAGCCTTGTTAAGAGCCACCTGGACCCCGGCCGCGATCTGGCAGGCAAGAGGGTTCTGGAGATTGGCTGTGGGCGAGGCGGTTTTGCTTGTTGGCTAAGCCTACAGCCAGAGAAACCTGTCAGCGTAACAGCAGCCGATTTCTCGTCAACGGCTGTGGAGAAGGGTCAGTCCTTCGCAGCCGAACGAGGCATTAGAGCGAATTGGGAAGTTATGGACATCCAGGCCATAGCTCACCCGGAGTCGAGCTTCGACACAGTGATCTCTTGCGAGACCGTCGAGCACGTTCCTGCCCCCTGCAAGGCAGTCCGCGAACTTGTCCGGGTGCTAAAGCCAGGTGGCTGCTTGTTCCTGACCACGCCCAATTACCTCGGCAGTCTGGGTTTATATCGGGCCTATCTGCGGTTGAGAGGTCGGCGTTATACCGAGGTTGGACAGCCCATTAACAACTTCACCCTGCTTCCTCGCACCTGGCTCTGGATCAAACGTGCGGGATTGCGGGTCAGATGCATTGATGCGATTGGACATTACTTGCCTTTCCCTGGGAGGCCACCAATTGAATTTCCGATTTTTGATAATCCGAGAACCCTGATGCGCTGGATCGCTCTGCATTCCTTAATAGTTGCTGAGAAGCTATGAGAGTCCTCGCCCATCTCTTACTCTGGCGCGTGGGTCCGGTGAGGGCCAAGACAAAGAACCGTCTCTGTCAAACCGGCGTTTGGTCTTCCGCCAGCTCGCCGGCATACTTGCAGAGCGCACACGATGAGTTTCATTGGTCTATCAGGATAGGGCGCTGATTCGATGAATAAGAAACTGCTCTACCCGCTGCTAGGCTTCAACTGCTTGGCGTGCGCCTGGATTTTGGCAGTTCGCTGCTCATCCAACTTGAATGCAGGGGCTTTTTGCCCCACCAACGGGTACGAATCGTTGATGGCCTACTCCGTATGGAAGATCCAGAACCATCTGTCACTTTACGAGTGGCCTCAGCGGGAGCCGTTTGCGCTCACACTATACAACTATCTCTTCTACGCGCTTTATGCACATCTACTCAACTGCTTAAGAGCCAGTGGAGTAGGAATCCTCCTCGCTGGAAGGATGTTGACGCTTCTGTTCGCATGCCTAGGTGCCGGAGTGCTGACCAGCATCATGCGTAAAGCCTGCCCAGAACAGACTTGCAAAGGCACAATGCCGTTGGCCGTTATGCTTGCATCGCTTACTTGGTTGAGCACGTCGTTTCTCGCTTGGCATGCGTTAAGTCTGCGACCCGACGTGGCTGCAGTAGCGACAGCGTGCATCGGCACATTAATCTTCATCTATGCGGTTACGAGGCATTCGAAGACATTGGTGGCTACTAGTGGTCTATTTTTCTACGGATGTTGGGCCCAGAAGCAATCGACTGTGACCCTATTCCTCGGCGCTTGCCTATTCCTACTGATCTCACGAGAGTTCAGGTTGCTGGTAATGCTAGCATCTTCCTTCGCCATCCCCATTCTAGTGACGCTCTGGATCGGTGGCGACCAGTACCGATACAGCATCCTGATAGCTCCACGGATTGTCGGTTCATTTTCCCTCAACGCAGCTGTGTCGGAGTGGTCTAAGGCCCTCTTGCTTAACTTACTGGTGTGGGTACTTGCTACCGTTTCGTTGGCAAGACAGGTCCGACAGTTGATTTCGGTCTGGATCAATGGCCTGTACAACACCGGTGATATTGGTTCCGTGACCACGCGATGCATGATGGCTTGCGCGTTCGTCGTTGGACTGCCCATCGCAACTCTGCTGCTGTCAAAAGAAGCAGCGGCTAAGAACCACTTGTTGGAGGTTTTCGTTGCTGCCTCTGTATTGGCCTTCTCGCAGTTAGCACACTTACTTGTGCTCGGGTCGAGGCGGACAACCCAACTAGAACGCTTCGCGGTTACAGTCCTGGCATTCTTGTGGCTTGCTTATCCCTCCTTACAGATCGCATATCTATTGATGTTCGGATCCGCCTCCTATGGACGTGGCCTGCCAACGGGGCAGTTCGGCCTGAATTCTGTGGCAGAACTCAAGCAGGGCAAGACACCTTGGCATGTGCAGTTGGCCTCAAACGAACTGTTGATGGACCGAAAAGCTATTGCCTCCGAACTCGCGAGTCTGGCGAAGCCATTATTCATTCGCGACGAAGTATTCCTTCTCCCTTGGTACGCAACTGCCGGCCGCTACCCCGCATATAACCCTGATTCAGTTTACGAGGAGGCAGCTGTGCGCAGGGGAATCATGACGCCCAGCTTGCAGCAGCTATTAAGGCAGCATCGATTTGCCTCGGTCATCTTGCAGCCGGAGGACCTCGCATTCAGAGATGCTCTGACAAGCGGCTATCGAGTGGTGCCCGCTCCACCACGGATTGGGGCAAAGGGCTTTCGCTTGCTTGTATACTGAGCTTAGCGGCGACGGTTTTCCGAAGCGACCTAGCTTTCACACGGTTTCTGCCACTTTATGCCCATGAGCATTCCTCAAATCGCGATCATTTGCGATTTTCTGGAAGAGAAGTGGCCCAGCATGGATCTGGTCGCAGAGATGCTCTTGGAAAACCTCAAGAGCGAGCACGTTTCAGGCCTCCGCGCGATTCGTCTCTGCCCGCGCATGGTGCCGAGGTTTGGTTCCCTGCCGATCCTGGGGCGCACACGGCTCGCCTACAACGCCGACCGCCTAGTCAACCGAACGCGGGACTACCCACGTTGGCTGCGCTCGCAGGTGGACGGGTTCGACCTCTTCCACGTGATAGACCAAAGTTACGCTCACCTTGTCCACGACTTGCCTGCCGGGCGCGCCATCGTGACCTGCCACGACCTGGATGCCTTCCGCTGCACTCTAGAGCCGGCACTTCATCGCTGGTCGAAACTGCACGAAGGATTAGCTCGCCGCGCCTTGAGCGGGCTCCGCAAAGCCGCTTGGGTGACTTGTGACAGCGCTGCAACCCGCGACGAATTAGTGGCGCAGCGCTTGTTTCCGCCGGAGCGGATGACGGTGGTTTCGAATGGAGTTCACCCCTCCTGCAATGCCCAGCCGGACCCTGCGGCTGATTCCGATGCCAAGGGCCTGCTGGGTCGGGAGGCGGGCGAGACCACAGAGGTCTTGCACGTGGGCAGCACGATCGCACGAAAGAGGATCGACGTACTTCTGCGAGTCTTTGCGGAGGTAAGAAAGGAGTATCCCCACGCACGTCTAGTGCGCGTGGGTGGGTCGTTTACCCCCCCACAGGATTCCCTTCTTCGGCAGTTGGAGCTGGCCGACTCGGCCGATGTTCTTCCACCTTTAGAACGGGCCGTCTTGGCGGCGGTTTACAGGCGGGCTGCGGTGGTCTTGCAAACTTCAGAGGCCGAGGGCTTTGGGCTGCCGGTCATCGAAGCCATGGCGTGCGGGACTCCGGTGCTCGCCAGTGATATTCCAGCGCTGCGAGAGGTCGGTGGAAGCTCGGCGATGTATTGTCCCGTAGGCGAAATCGCGGCTTGGGCCGAGTCGGTAGTCGCGCTGCTCCGGGAGCGAGACCGCGAGCCGGAGAGTTGGTGTGCTCGTCGGGCAGCGGGCATAAATCAAGCTCAGAAATTCAATTGGGCGGAGTACGCAAAGAAGATGGTCGGGGTTTACCAGAGGCTGCTGGCGTAATGAGCCAGTCTTGCGATGGCGACGAAGCGGGAAGCTTGGATCCGTGAGATGAGAATCGTATACCTGAATCCGACAGGAGAATTGGGCGGGGCAGAGGTGAGTCTCCTGAACATCCTGGCAAGTCTGCGCGCGGCCGAGCCCGCATGGTCGCTGCACTTAATTGTGGGCAGCGCTGGCCCCCTTGTCGCACGGGCCGAAGCGCTGGCCATACCCACCAGGGTGGTATCTCTTCCGCTTACATTGGCGACCCTAGGCGATTCTGGCTCGAATGGCCCCAAGGGCAAGCAGCTTAGCCGGCTGGATCTTGTCGCGAGACTTTTCTCCGCGGCTCCAGCGGCCTTGACCTATGCAGGCCAACTGCGTTCCACTCTTCGCGACTTGAATCCGGATCTTGTGCACACCAATGGTTTCAAGATGCACGTCCTCGGAGTGTGGTCGCGACCTCCGCATGTCCCCGCGATCTGGCACGTTCACGACTATGTGCAGCCAAGACCTGTAATGGCCCGCTTGCTGCGCCGATACGCCGCCGGTTGCTCCGCAGTAGTTGCCAATTCCAAGAGCGTAGCCGGGGACGTGCAGGCCGCTTGTGGCGACTGCATAAAGGTCCACACCGTTTACAACGCCATTGACTTAGCCCGTTTTTGCCCCACAGGGCCAACGCTGGACTTGGACGCCTTGGCCGATTTGCCTCCCCCGGAGGCGGGGACTGTGCGCGTAGGGCTAGTGGGCACATTCGCTTGGTGGAAGGGGCATAAGACCTTTCTGCAGGCGCTATCACTGTTGCCTCCGGATCTTCCCATTCGAGCGTATGTCGTAGGCGGTGCGGTTTATCAGACGAATGGAAGCCAATTTAGCCTCGACGAGCTCCGGAATCTCGCGGCCGAACTCATGCTATCCCACAAGGTAGGCTTCACCGGTTTTGTGGAGGATGCCGCTTCCGCCATACGCTTCCTGGATATCGTGGTCCACGCCAGCACGCGGCCGGAACCTTTCGGACTCGTCATTGTGGAAGCCATGGCGTGCGGGAGAGCGCTAATTGCGAGCCATGCCGGGGGCGCTGCCGAAGTGTTGGAATTGGGGGAAAATGCTTTAGGTCATCCGCCCGGAGATGCCGCGGCCTTGGCCGAGCGCATCGCGGAGCTGGCATCAAATCCTGGGCTGAGGGCCCGGCTGGGAAAGGCTGGTAGAGCCACAGCGGAGTCATGCTTTGACCGTGGGCGGCTCGCCAAAGATTGGGTCCTAATCTATCGGCAGGTCATGTCCTTGGGGAACTAATGCGTGTTCTGCATGTTCACAGCGGCAACTTGTACGGCGGCGTAGAAACGCTGCTGCTGACACTGGCGCGCTATCGGCACTTGTGCCCAGCTATGGAACCCCACTTCGCTATCTGCTTCGAAGGACGCATGGGCGAGGAACTGGCTGCCGTTGGTGCGCGGATCCATTTCCTGGGGAAGGTGCGAGTCCGCCGGCCACTCTCAGTTTGGCGATCCAGAGGCGTACTGAAGAATGTCTTACGGCAACAGAAGATAGATATCGTCGTTTGCCATTCCGCGTGGCCGCAGGTCATTTTTGGTCCGGTAGCGCGAACGGCCAACCTGCCCCTGGTTTTTTGGCTCCATGATACCGCCAATGGGCACCACTGGCTGCAGCTTTGGGCGCGGCTGACTCCACCGGATCTGGCTCTGTGCTGTAGCGGGTTCACGCAGAGCACGCTACCCAAGATGTACGCGAAAGTGTCCAGCCAACTGATCCGCTGTCCCGTGCCTGGCCACATGCCGCGCGCTTCAGACACTGGGCGCCAGGCGACGCGAGCCGAATTGAATGTCCCCACGCAGGCCACGGTCATTGTGCAAACTAGCCGAATGGAGGCTTGGAAAGGACACGGCTTGTTATTGCAGGCTTTGGCCTTGCTGAGGGATTTACCCAGTTGGATAGCCTGGATCGTAGGCGGAGCGCAGCGGCCCCACGAGCTGAGCTACCTGAACAGTTTGAAGAAGGCAGCCACCACTTTGGGAATTGCAGACCGGGTGATGTTTCTGGGGCAGCGTTCGGATGTGCCGCGTATCCTCGCGGACGCGGATATTCATTGCCAGCCCAACACCGGTCCCGAGCCATTCGGCATCACCTTCGTCGAGGCACTCTATGCGGGTATTCCCGTTGTCACCACCGCGATGGGAGGCGCTCAGGAGATCGTGGACGATTCCTGTGGAATATTAGTGCGGCCGGATGACCCGCAGGCATTGGCCGCTGCTCTGCGCCAGCTGCTCCAAGACAGCGCGCTGCGTAGCAGGTTGGGAGCCGCGGGGCCTATTCGCGCTCGACAGCTCTGCGACCCAGCCGCCCAGATAACAAGATTCGCCGAGCTCTTGTCAGCGCTTCTCAAAAAGGCCTCAAGATGATACCCGTTCCGGGAATGCATAACTGCGATGTCGAGACCCGCGCGCGACAGAGTCGGGGGATCAGTAGTGAAGCCATCTACCTCATGGTGGCGAAAGCTCTAGATGCAAAGGCAGCTGCTGGGCGATTGCTGATTGACGTTGGCAGTGGGGCCGGCAACCTGTGGGCGTTCCTACAGCACCGGTTCGAAAGTTACCTGGGAATTGACGCCGTGAGATATGAGGGTTTCCCCTCGGGTGCTCAGTTCGTGCAGGTTGATCTGGACAATGGCCGAATACCTTTGCCGGCCGAAAGTGCGGATGTTATTGTCGCAGTCGAAACAATCGAACATTTAGAAAATCCTCGAGCTTTTGTCCGCGAGCTAGTGCGCCTTGCAAGACCGGGCGGCTGGGTACTGGTTACCACACCCAATCAGCTGAGTTTCTTGAGCCTGTTGACCCTGGTGATGAAGAAGCGATTCTCGGCCTTTCAAGACGTGGATTACCCAGCACATAGGACGGCCCTGCTGGAAATAGACCTGCGAAGGATTGCAGTCGAGTGCGGCCTAACTCATCTGGCCATCGAATATAGCGAGCAAGGGCGTTTCGTGCTCACGCGATGGCACTATCCAAAATTCTTATCGCAGCTCTTGCCGCGACTTCTCTCTGATAACCTGCTTCTGATCGGGAAGAAAAGTGCGTAATAACGGCGTATCGGCGCCTCGTTGGATTCGGTTGGCAACAGCCCTGATTCGACGGCTGCCAGCGGGCAGGTATCGGATGATGGATTGGATTTGCTCGCAACCACCGCCGCCATTCTTGGCGCGAATGCCTGAAGAGCTAGGCCGATATTCGTTCACATGTGATCTTCGTGATTCGATTTCTCGGGAGGTCTGCTTCACCGCACACTATGAACCACAGGAAACTGCACTGACCCAAGCGGTTCTCGGACGTGAAATGTGCTTTGTTGACGTGGGTGCGAACTGGGGCTATTTCACTTTGCTGGCGGCTCATCTTGTGGGGGAGGGCGGCCGCGTAGTCAGCCTGGAACCTGATCCACGTCTGTTTTCAGTTCTGCTGGAGAACCTGGCTCGAAACAAGGTGGATCAAGCTACCGCACTACCGCTCGCGGCCGCAGAGGGTCGAAGTGTATTGATGCTGTCCGGTTACAGCGAAACTGGCGGTAACTTTGGTATGTCCCGAGTGATCGCGAAGCAACCTGTGGAGGATGGGTATTTTCAGGTTCTTTCGGATTCTCTAGACTCAATTCTAGACGAGCAAAGAATCGATTCAGTCGACTTGATGAAAATGGATATTGAGGGCTCCGAAGCCTTGGCCGTGAAAGGCATGTCCCGGTGTCTGGCCACAAAGAAGATAAAACATCTGCTACTGGAGCTACATCCCCAGCAACTGTTGGACCTGGGGTCCTCTGCCGACGCTGTTGTCGAAATCCTCCTTGCGGCTGATTACAAGGGTATTACGATCGACGGTGACTCGCCGCTGGGCATACGGCCAAGACCTTGACCTTCGATCCTTGCTCCGACCTTCTAATCCCGTGGGGAAGTTGGATGCGTGGCCCCATCAGTTTTGGATAGCGCCGGGGTTGGAACGAACATGGCTGGGCTGATTGCGCCGCGAGATTTCAGAGAGAATCTATCATAGATTCGAGAACAACAAGACTCGAGCTGCGCTGGAGATGCCACTAAGTGGGTGCCATTCCGAGGGTGCCAGGCGTGCAAAACTTTGCAACCTCTCCGCAAGCCATTGCTACACCATCCTTGCCCACGCAGACTTAAGACTGATCGGTGATGAGTAAGCCCTTGCATTTAAAAGACTAGTAGTTCGATGCCACAGAGTGGGCCGCCCCGTTTGGCACTCTATGTGCTCGTTCTGCCGGGCTACTTGTTACCGTACTGCGCTCCACGGCCAAAGTAATGAGCTGGCCAACACAAACGTGTACGTGGGCGGATATCGGCGTTCGTGAAGCTAGGGCAGGAGTAACTCGCTTCTGGAAGCCGCTGGTAATGGCGGTCACGGTGGCGATCCTGTATGCCTCGGCACTCAGTGGCCTGATAAGACAATGGTATTACGACCCGAACTACTCTCATGGTTTTCTCGTGCCGATCTTCGTGGGTTACTTGGCCTGGCGAAAGAGGGAAGCCCTGTCCTCTTTGCGCCCGCACCCGAGCTTGTTCGGACTCCTTGTAGTGCTC
>Ga0209761_1001786_pt1 | contig 13954 bp, 6 predicted proteins | sample GraSoi013_1_40cm_4_FD_185818 | JGI IMG/M metagenome (GOLD analysis project Ga0209761, IMG submission 185818) | Grasslands soil microbial communities from the Angelo Coastal Reserve, California, USA - Sample 09_25_2013_1_40cm (SPAdes) (version 2) | ecosystem: Environmental > Terrestrial > Soil >... | reverse complement strand
CACCACGAGTGTGGGCACCTTCATTCGCCCCCCCGCAAACTGCACGCGCTCGCCGGCGGCCGCCGCCTGCTGGAGCATTTCGCGGCGCTCTTTGGTATCCAGCACCATGGTCTCGTTGATTCGCGGCGCCGCGGTGCGATTGCGGAAATCCAACGGGACGGGCGCATCGCCGAACGTGTCCACTTTGATGTGGTGCTTGCCGATCCAGATCGCGTCACCGTCGTGGAGGGTCGCACGCTCAATGCGCAGGTCATTGAGAAATGTGCCGTTCAAGCTGTCCAGGTCTTCCACCACGAGCTTTCCCGCCTCGTAGTATACCTTGGCGTGATAACTGGACACGGCGAGGTTGTCCACCGCCAGATCGTTGTCCGGAGCGCGGCCGATGGTGATCGGCCGGCCGCCGATGGGCACCTCTTTCATCACCTTGTTCTCGAACATCAGGCTGAGCTTCGCCATTTCACAAACCTCCTGCGGAGCCGTTGCTCTCGCTTTTCCCGGGTGCCCTGCGGCCCGCCCCACGCTTGCCGGAGCGCAGCCACGAAAACCATCCGTTCCTCTGCGGATCGTACCGAACTACGATCACAGTAATGTTGTCCTCCCCGCCGTACTCGTTCGCCAGCTGTACGAGTCTTTCTGCCGCGCATTGCGGGTCTGTCTCCGCCTGCAGGGTGCCCGCAATTTCGGGCTCAGTCACCATGCGCGTCAGGCCATCGGAGCACATCACCAGGATATCCCGCGACAGCAACTGGTGTTCCTCGGTGTCCACCTCAATCTCCGGCAGCGCACCGAGCGCGCGGAGCAGGACGCTCTGCATGTCGCTCTGTTCGGCTTCCACGCGGGTCAGGATCCCGCGGCGCACCTGCTCGGCCACCAGCGAGTGGTCGCTCGTGAGCTGGTGCAGTCCGCCCGCGCGCAGAAGATAGGCCCGGCTGTCTCCCACGTGGGCCACGCTGAGACGGTCGCCTTGGATCCATGCGACGGTCAGCGTCGCGCCCATGCCTTGCTGCTCTTCATTTTCTTCCGCCGAGCGATAAATCTTGCGGTTCGCGAGGTGTACTGCGCTCGCCAACCTCCTTGTGCGCTCGCTCCATCCGGGACGGGGATCGCAGAACAGCGTCACCGACGAATTGCTTTCCGCTTCAGCACAATGGGTCACGACGGTTTCCACAGCGATCGCGCTCGCAACTTCACCGTGCGCCTCGCCGCCCATTCCGTCAGAAAGCACAAAGAGGTTGAGCGGTGTCAGGATCCGGTAGCTGTCTTCGTTGTTCGTCCGGATGCGGCCGACATCGCTGCAGCCACCACTTTCAATCTTCACTTTCACCGCTCCCGCGCTTTCAACTCTTCACGCCGTTGACGCTTGCCGAGCACGGGCTCTTCCCGCATCCAGGCTCAAGCCTTTGGCTTCCAGATTGCGCACACCCGTCCGGCACAACTTTTACTATCTTAGCGGCAGGCTGGCAGAGCCTCTCGGCCCCCTTAACGCGTTGGCATCAATTAGTTACTCGCTTTTTGGCCACTTCATAGGCGCGCCCATGGGAAGGTCGGTCTCGGCGCCCAATGAGACCTGCGGGCCGGCGGTGCAGTGAAGAATAGTAAGGGCAGCGGCCAATTGCGTACAATCAATGTCCTAAACCCTATGCAATCAGCACCCTCAAGAGAATAGGGCGCTTGGAACACGGGTTACTCTGCGGCGGCGGTGCTTGGTTGTTCTCGTGCGCGAGCTTGCTTTCCGGACCCCCATTCAACTTGCACCCCTTTGCCTCCCTATCTTCGGCTATACTAATGGCTCGCCCGAGGGTCCCCCGCCTCTCGACCCAGACCTAGAAACGATGGCCAGCCCGCGACAAGCGCTCCAGGGCAAGGAGTCCTCTGCTACTCATCTTGCCCGCGAACTCGAAGAGTTGAACCGCATCGGCATTGCGCTTGCGGAAACCCGCGATATCGAGCAACTGCTACCCCTCATCCTGCGGAAGGCGCGCGAAATTGCCGGCGCAGATGCCGGCTCGCTCTATCTTGTTGAACAGGATCGGTCCGCTCTAACCGGCCCGCGCAGATCAGGCGACCAAAGGCAGGCCCGCTGCCTGCGCCTCCGGCTCATGCAAAACGACAGCGTCGGTGTGTGTTTCGCTGAACACACGCTTCCGCTTAGGGAAAATTCCATAGCCGGTTACTGCGCCCTCCGCGGTGAAGTCATCGAGCTGGCGGACGCGTACCAACTACCAGCCGGCCTTCCGTACCCCTTCAATTCCATGTTTGACGAGCAGTCCGGCTATCGAACGCGTTCGCTAGTCGCCTTGCCGATGAAAAACGGGAAAGGCGAAGTCCTGGGCGTGCTGCAACTCATCAACTGCAAACGCAATCTCCGGGCGAGGCTGCTCACGGAAGCGGATATGGCAAAGAGCGTGCAGCCGTTTCCTCCGCGCTCCGTGCGCCTGGGACTCTCCCTCGCGTCGCAAGCGGCCGTCGCCTACGAAAACAGCAAGCTCTATGGCGAGCTCGCCAATCTTTTCGACGGCTTCGTGAGCGCGGCGGTCAAAGCCGTGGAGCAGCGTGATCCCGCCACGTCGGGTCACTCGCAGCGCGTTTGCCACATGACGCTGGCTCTGGCTGACGCCGTTGACCGTGTGACCCACGGCCCCTACGCCGATTTGCATTTTTCCCCCGCACAGAGAAATGAATTGCGCTACGCCGCTTTGCTCCACGACTTTGGAAAAGTGGGAGTCCGCGAAGACGTCCTGGTTAAAGCGAAGAAGCTGTACCCGCTCCACTTCGCGCGCGTCATGGATCGCTTCGACTACATCCGCAAAGAAGCGGAAGTGCGCTATTTGCGGCAGACCCTCGAAGTCATCCTCTCTTTGCCGCAGAATCGCGCGCAAGGGAAGATGGACGAAATCGACGAGCAGGGCGCGCGCCTTTTCGACGAGCTCGAACGCTGCGTCGAGCTCATCCGCAAGGCCAACGAGCCGACCGTCCTTCCCAGCGCCGAGATCGCCGCGCTGCGCGAGATCGCTCGGCGCACCTATCTCGACCCCGGTGGCGTCGAACATCCGTATCTCACGGCCGAAGAAGTTCGTTTCCTGTCCATCCCGCGCGGCACACTCGATCAAACGGAGCGCCTGCAAATCGAATCACACGTCATGCACAGCTTCAACTTCTTGATGCAGATTCCCTGGACGCAAGAGCTGCGCCGAATTCCCGAAATCGTCCGCGCGCATCACGAGAAGCTCAACGGCAAAGGTTATCCAGCCGGGTTGACCGCCGGAGAAATTCCGGTGCAGGCCAAGATCATGACGGTCTGCGACATCTTTGATGCGCTGTCCGCTTCCGATCGCCCTTACAAACGCGCTGTGCCCGCTGAACGCGCGCTCGAAATACTGCAGCTCTGCGCGCGTGAAAAGGAAATCGACCGCGAGTTATACCGTTTGTTTGTCGAAGCAAAGATTTATCAACGCGCCGCCGAGCCGGCATGATTTTTGAGCGAGAGAGACTTCCACCACGAACCGGTCCTGCTGCCCAATTTACGCGCGCCCTTCACTTTGCTTCCGCCATTCTTTCCCGGCGCGGTTCGTTCGTTTACAATTTGTCCGTGCGTTTCACGCGGTACGGTGTCTTCGCTCTGCTTTTCTGCGCCTCGGCGCCCGTGTTGGCATTGCTGTCGTCCGCGCAGCAGGCGCGGATTCCGCCAGCTCCCGCCGCGTCCGCGGCGCGCATTTTGCTTCTTCCGCGGCGAATTGTCGCAGGGGAGCGCAGTACGCTGGCAGTGCTGGACGTGGGCGGCCGGCTGACCCCCGGCGTCACCGTCAGTTTTTCGAACGGCGACCACGTCACCACCGATGCAACCGGGCGGGCGCTTTTTGTTGCGCCACTCAAGCCGGGTGTTCTTCTGGGTTCGCTAGCGGGCCGGCCGGGCCGCATCCCGACTACAATCCTCACGCCTGCCGAGGCTCCTCCCGATCAGCTTGCCGTCCGGTCTGCTCCCCGCATCGCCGCGCTGAGCGATCGCTTCGAGCTCTGGGGAAGCGGGTTTTGCGGCGACGCCGACGCGAACCGCGTAACAATCGGCAGTCAGCCCGCGCTCGTTCTGGCCGCCTCGCCCGCGTCGCTCGTCGTTCTTCCGCCGGATGAACTGTCTCCGGGGCCCACTAGCGTGATTGTGGCTTGCGGTCAGAGCGGCGGCGCGGCTTTCTCCATCACGTTCGTCGCGCTCGCGCTCGATGCCTCGCACACGCCGCTGGCGCCGGGCGAGCGGCGCACGCTTGCGATCCGGATTCGCGGCACAGAGGAGCGCTTGACGATCGAAGCGCGCAACTTTGCTCCGGAGATCGCCGAGCTTGCGACGGGCACGGCGGCGCGCGCCGCATCCACGGGCGGCCCGGAAAACCTGGCGAAATTTGAGCTGATGGGCATGAAACGCGGCAATTTTCTGGTCAGCTTCCGGCTGATTCCGGCGCTCGCTCCGCTCCAGCGCTGAGTTTTGGGGATCAGGAGGAAGCGCCGCGCTTGACGGAGGATTCTGCGGGGAGCGCAGGCGTCTCCGTCGCGGTCCCTTCGAGCATCTGACCGAGGGTAGTCTGAGTCCGCTCAAGGCGCTTATCGATTTCGCTGTAACTCTGCTGCGCGTTCTTCAGGTGAGTCCCGAGCTTTTCGTAAACTTCTGAAATCGTGTTGAGCTGCTTTTCGAGTCCTGCCAGGCTCGCGTGCAGGCGCTTGGCGTTTTCTTCAATCTGCATGCCGCGCAAACCCATCAGGATCACTTGAAGGTGCGCGTAGAGCGTATTCGGTGACACGGCGATGACATTCCTGTCGCGGCAGTAGGCGTCGAGCGCCTGGCCTTTGCTGTCTTCGCTCATCAAAAGCTCGTAATAGACACTCTCCGAGGGGACGAACATCATGGCGATGTCCAGAGTGTTCTCGCCGGGCACGATGTACTTTTTGGCGATGGCGTCCGCGTGGCCTTTCACGGCAACCGCAAATGCTTTCCGCGCTTCATCGCCCTCGGCGCCGAGCCGGCGATAGGAGTCGAGAGGAAACTTGGAATCGATGGGCAGAAGTTTGTCGCGGAGGAAGATCACGGCGTCCGCGGCTTCGCCGGTTGAGAAGCGGAACTGCATCTGGTAATGCGCCGAAGGCAGCGCATCGGCCAGGAGGCGCTCGAGTGTGATTTCGCCAAGCAGGCCGCGCGTCTTCGCTCCACCCAAGACGTTCTGCAAAGTCTGAGTGGCCAGCGCCATTTCCCGGCCGGCCTGTTGCACCTCACCGAGCTGTTTTTGGACCTGGCCGATCATTTCGCGAGAGTTCTTGAGTTCGCCGCTCATCGCCGATTGCGCCTGAGCGGCGATCTGCGCGGAATCCGTCACGCCCTTTTGCAGGGCCTGGGTCACGGATTCCAGGCGCTGGGCAACGGTTTGACCGAGCACGCCGAACTGCTGCGTGAAGCTCTGCGTATGACCGGCGAGAGTCTGCAGATCGCGCTGCAATTGTTCCATGCGCGCGCGGGCATCAACATCGTCGCGCCGCCGCTGCGCACTCTGCCAGAGAAGCCAAAGAAGCAGCGCGGCCGCGACAAGGACCAGTCCGATGATGAGTGCGCTCATGCGCTCCGGGAAGCTCGAATGGGAAACAACCCTTCTACTGTACTGGGAAGCACCGCGTTCTGAAAAGTGGCCAGAAACAAAAACGGGGAGCGGCGCGCCGCTCCCCTCCCCGCAGAACGGAGTTGACGCTCACCAGCTCACTTTGAGGGCGAGCTGGAACTGGCGTGGGTCGAGCGCGGCAGTGGGCTGGCCGGCGTTGCAGCCCGCCGGGTCCGTTGGGTTGCAGAGCGGGCTGACGTCGCCGACGTTGAAGCGGTTGAAGAGGTTGAACATGTCGGCGATGGCGTCCAGCTTGAGGCGTTCGCCGAGCGAGAAGCGGCGCGCGACGCGAAGGTCCCACTGGAAGAAGCCGGGGCGCGTGAAAGCGTTGCGGCCCAGGTTGCCGGCACAGCCAACCGGCGGTGTAAGCACAGGGATTGAGAAAGACGCGCCGCTGTTGTCCTGGCAAACGTTCGGCAGGGTAAATGTCTTGCCCGGGATGAAGGGCGAAGACACGCCAGGCGAGCCGACCGACGGCCGGCCGCCTTCGCCCGAAAAATCGAACAGGAAGTCCGTGCCCGTCAGGACCGTAAATGGCCGGCCCGAAGCCACTTCAATGATCGGGGAAACGGTGAAGTTGGCGAAGGACTTCCTGATGAAGCTGTCGCCCGAGCGCGACTCCGAACTCTGGAAGACGCCGCTGGTGACCCAGCGGTGCCGCTGGTCGAAGCTGGAGTTCGCCCGCTCGCGGTTCGGGAAACGGTTGTCTTGCGGCTCGAGCAACGTTTGCAAGTCGGTGGAATCGTCAATCGCGTGCGACCACGTGTAGCTTGACAGGAATTCCAGGTGGCTCGTGAAACGCTTCGAGAGATTCACTGTCAGGCCGTGGTAAACGGAGTTCCCAGACGACTCTTGCTGGTCCACGCTGGCCCAAGGCACCTGCACCCCAGGAAAGCCCGTGGGATAGCCCGCCAGTGCCGCCAGAAATACTTCACTTCCTGGCGTTGTGGGTGAACCGTAGCCTCCCGGCAGGAGTCTTGCGAACGAGGGGTTGGGGCCCGAAGGCTTGAAGAAGTTGAAGAAGGCGGCGGTACCGAGGAACTGGCCATCCAGCGGGGCGAGCGGCCCAGGACAGCCAGTGAGAGCTCCCAGGACTTGCGGCGCGATGACATTTACGCCGCAAGTGCTCGATGTCGCAGCGATGTTCGAGGCGGGAGCGGCCACGGCAAAAGGATTATTGACGGAAAGGCCTGCGGCCAGGGCGTTGCGCAGGTTTACCGCCAGGCGTTGCGGGTCCGTGGCGTCAATGTTTCGCGGCCGGTTCAGGTGCAGGCCGTGTGTATAGGAATAGCCGATGCTGAACTTATAGTCGTGGCCGAGTTGGCGCTCGACGGTGAGGTTGGCCTGTTGCGCGTAAGCGTATTGGAAGTCGCGGGCGATCGGCAGGGTAAATGGCAAAAGGGCTACCGGGAAGCCGGCACTGAGGAAGTTCTGATTGTTAAAGAACGGGCTGTTCTTGGGGTCGAAGCGCTGCTGGTTCGCCAGGTAAGTAATGCCGGAAATGCCCGTCGTGTCCAGGACTCCCTGGAAGATCGAAGCGCCGTTCGCAGCCGTCGGGTCGGTGCGCATCTGGGTCCGGGTCGGCGTGCCGCCGAAGATAAGGAGTTGTGAGGAGAGCGCGCCATCGGCGGTCGTGGATAGGAACGCAGAGGCAAACGATGGATGATCATAAAACAGTCCGTAACCGGCGCGGACGACCGTTTTGCCGTTGCCCATCGGGTCCCAAGCGAGCCCGAGCCTTGGGGCCACATTATTCCAATCACGGGGATAGCCCTCGGTCACATTGAACGCCTTTTCCGCCGCGGCATTGAGGGCCGTCGCGGGCCGGAACTGCGCCGTCAGCTCGAGGTCGTAGCGCACGCCATAGTTCAGTGCGAGTCGCGGGCGAATCTTCCAGCTGTCCTGGATGAAGAAGCCCTGCATTGTGTCGTTGAACAGACGGTTGGAGTTTCCGATGCCCTGGATGAAGGTGGTCGGCAGGCCCAAACCGTAGGCCTGCACGCCGGTGAAGCCGGGGACAGTCACGCCATTGAATGTACTGGGCAAAGATAAGTTCGAGGCCGTGAGACCGCCGAAGTTCATCACCCCGCCGAAATTGAGTTCAAACACTTGCGCTTTCTTGGAACGAAGCTGGATGTAGTTGATGTCTGCACCGGTCTTCAAACTGTGGTGTCCCTTGACCCAGGAGAGGTTGTCCGTCCATTGGAAGCGGCGCTCGATACGGTCCTCCGTCGAGAAGGGCTCGCGGCCGAAGAAGGCAAAGCCGGTAATATTTACACCCAGGCCGCTGCCCCCGGGAAGCTGAGAGAAGCCATAGTGCAAGCCGCGGCGCGCAAACTGGAAGCGGGCGGTGTTGAAAAGCGATTGACTGAGAATCGTGTCGTGCTGGAAGACGCTGGAGACATCGCGGGTTTGTTGCAAGGAAGTCCGCGAGCCCGCATTCTGACCAAAATTCTGGTTCTGCGCGTTGACTTGAATGCCTGTCACCAAAGATGGCGTCACGCTGACGCGCAGGAACGAGCTGTTCTTTGTGTTCCAGTGATGGTCGAGGCGCCCCGACCACAGGCTCGTGCCTTCTTTCACCGGATAGTTACCGCGCAGCGAGTCCAAGCCCACGTAAGAGCTTGGTAGCGGGACGACGTTTGCGGCCGTGCAATTCCCCGGGATGGCGGGGTTGCAGTCGATGGGCAGCGGGAACACTGCCGGACCGGCCGGCGTGTTTCCGAGCAGAGCGGTTGCGGAAGCTCCGCCTGCGAGTGCAGCTATCTCGCCGGCAAACTGTGCTCCGGTCGGCTGGCCGGGGCCGGGGGATGGTGCGGCCAGGATTGCCGGGTTCGAGACGAAGCAAGCTTGGTTGCTCGTCATCAAGAAAGTGGCACCAGCAGGAACGACCGGCGAGCTTGCGCCCGAGGGTGAGCAAGATGGCGGGCCGTTTATGACCGGCACGAGGCCGAAATTATTTGCGCCAATGTTCGTGAACCCGGTCTCTTGCCGCCGCGTGGTTTCGTACGAAAAAAAGTAAAACGTCTTGTCCTTCTGGAACGCTCCCCCGAGCGTTGCCCCCCCTTGGGCGCGCGTATAGGCCTGCTTGACCGGGATTTCATTGCCGGTTGTGGGGTCCACTTGGACGGAGAAGGGGTTCCGCGCCTGAAGGTCCTTGTGTCTCAGGTAGCCGAAAACGTTGCCGTGGAGATCGTTGCTGCCGCTCTTGGTCACGATGTTGACAACACCGCCGGTCGCGCGGCCGAACTCGGCGTTATAGTTGCTGATAATCAGTTGAAACTCCTGCACATCTTCTTGCGACACGGTGGCGCGGATTCCGTTCACCGAATTGTCCACGGCGTCCGCGCCGTCCACGGATACTTCATTCGACCGCGCGCGCTGCCCGCCGAAATTCAGTCCGCTGGTGGGAGCCGCGCCGATGGAAGGTGAACTGTCGCGGTTGGCCCGCGAGTCGGTCAGTGTGAAATTGATGTAGTTGCGGCCGTTAATGGGCAGGTTTTCGATACGGCGTTCGTCCACGGTCTGCGAGACTTCGGTTTTCAGCGTCTCGACCAGCGCGGTCGTGTCCGTCACCCTCTCGATCTGCGCCTGCGTGCGTAACTTAAGCTGTGCGTCGTACACGGCGGCGGCGCCAACCGTCAGAACCAGACCGGAGTTCTCCCGCACGTCAAAATGTTCTCCGGCATCTACCGTGACCTTGTAGCGCCCCGGAGGAAGCTGCACAAAGCTGTAGTACCCCGTGTCGTTCGTCGTGGTGCTGCGGGAGGCTCCCGTTGATACAAACGTGAGCGTCACGTTGACGCCCTTCAAGGCCGCCCCGGACGGGTCGGTCACCGTGCCGGACAGGTCGGCGGTATTAACTTGAGCCATTAACGAGGCGGTTCCCAACACCACCGCGGCTAGGAACGACATGGCCAAAAGGACGCGAAACGTTCGCAGCATATATCCCTCCCGGATCTGTTTTAGCGCTCGCCGCACCCCGAGCGGCTATTAGGCTTGCCGGTGTGTTCACCCCAAACCCTGTGGAACCCCCTGATATCAGGGCTTCTACAGCACCGCACGGCGCATTTCAACAGGAATCTTCGCCGCGCGTGCCACAAACTCCCAGGCCCGCAACCACCTTGAGTCCTGGCTTGTGAGGAAGACCCAACGGCGCGAGCGAGCCTACCGAAGCGCAAGACTGAAAGGCAAGCGACACGAGGCGACAAGCTGCAATTTCGCCCTTTGTCGCCACTGCCGTAGAGGAGAGGCTAGACCAGCGGCGGGCTCTTGACCGCCGGAAGGGATGCGATTTGGGAGGGGATTCAGTCGCGCAGGTGGCGCTGGACCAGGCGGCGGAGCTTTTCGCGGTCCTCGTCCAGCATATGCACGAATTCGATGCCGTTACCGTCCGGGCCGAGGTTGCGGACAACGGCGGTCGAGTGGATTCTACGCAGGCCGGAACGGATTTCGAGCTTGATGGAGTCACCGACGGACAACTTGCGCTTGGATTCCAAATAGGCGCCGCCGAGACTGATGGTCCGGACACGCATGACAGGCGCCGGTGTGCCCTCAATCTGTGCGTTCAGGGGCGATTCGAGCGGGATGCGGGCGTAGCGCCGGTGCACGGCGAACGGCTTGGTTATTTGCTCGAGGGTTTCATAGGCGGCGCGAACGCGGGCGGAAGACGGACGGTTCTCAATCAGGGCCAGAGCTTCCTCCGCGGCGGCGCGGAGACCGGCGGGCTCGGAATAGGAGAGACCATCGCGGCGTTCGGTCAGCTCGTGGAGCAACGCTGCGGCATCGGCGGCCCGCATGCGGCCGAGGGCCTCGATCGCTTTAATGCGAACAAATTGATCGCGGAGGCTCTCGTGTTCACCCGCGGCGATCTCGATCAGAAGCGGTACGGCGCTGACCTGATTCGCCACGCCAATCTGGTCAATCATCATGGGAACGACCAACGGGTGCGCGTCCGCCAGGATCGCAGAGAAGACAAACGCCACACTTCCGGCGGAAGCGGCGTTCGCGGCGCGCGCCACTTCCGAAACAGCAAGGTCTTGCAGATTCCATTCCCAGCTTGCCAGGGCGTGAGGCAACGCACGCAGGAGCCGGTCATTATCCGCGCCTGCCAGGAGCTTGATCGCCGCGAGGACGCGTTGGCGACGCGCTTCGTATAAGCGAGTTTCAAGGAGACCCAGCGCGGGCGGGCCGATGGTGCGCAGCAGGCGGGCCATCGGGGAGAGGAGTTCATTGCCGCGCTGCTCGGTCAGAATCAGAGTCAACCGATCAAGCAGCCGCTCCGGGTCGCGTTGCAAAAGCCGGGGCAGGACGGGATCGAGCGGGCGATTCGCCAGCGCGCCGTCCACAAGGAGAAGCCAGCGGTCCTGCGCGATCAAGCGTTGAGCCAGCGTGGCCATGTGCTCGTGCTGAGCGTCGTGTGGGGTGGATTCGAGGCCCAGGAGGATGATTTCGAAGCCGGCGTAATCGGAGCGGAGCATGCAAATCCGCGCCAGCGTCTCAAGAAACGCGCCCAGAAGCGCGGCAGTTTCCGGGACCGATTCGCCCGAGATGGCTTTCAAGGCGCTGCGGCTTAGTTCCTCGGGCAATTGATTGGGCCACAGCGATTCGATGATGGGGGTCAACTCGCCGAGTCCGGCGGCGACAACGCGGCGCGCCGAAGGTTTGGCCGCAGGGAGGCAGCGCGAATAGTTCAGAAGGATATTGCGGGCTTCGCGGCGCGGCGCATCGGCGCCGGCCTCCACAAGCTGGCGGAGCGTCTGTCGCATCACGCTCACGGGTATGCACCAGACATCCGGGCCGCGAAGAGTGGCCGATCTTTCCCGCGGAGGCAGGTCCGTCCAGAAGCGTTCGATGAGCTGCTCGCGATGGGTTTCGTTGGCCCATTCGACGGCCAGAGCAGAAAGATGCTGAGAGGAGTGGGGACCGGAATAGCCGCCTGCGGTGACGATGTCCTCGCTCAAGCGCTGGAAGAGGGGGCGAACACCGGTGGGCGCGAGCGCGCCGGAGCCAAATTCGGCGGTCAGGAATTCAAAGATCAAACATTCCGAGAGGCGAAGCAGATAGGATTGGGGGCGCTCGGCGTCGCGCGGACCATGCTGGGAAACGGCGCTAAGGAGCAGGGCGACGCATTCGCGGCTGGCTCCCTCAAGCACGCTGTGGATGCCACGCGCGGCCTCTTCCGGGCTCAACCCGCGGGCTACTTCCAGCGGAGGCGTGAGGCGCCCGAGCAAACGGAGCGACGCTGCCATTTCCTCGATCTCCGGCGGACGGATTGGAGTTACATCGGAGGCGTCGCGCCGCGAGCTTCCTCCGTAAGCCACCAGTGCCCCGATGAGGCTCGTCAAAACGGTGTCCACGTTGCGTTCCGTCTGAGTGTTGACTTCGATCCCTTCCACGTGTTGCTCCGCCAACCGAATGGCCCACAAAGCCGCGGCTCTGTCCGGCTCCTCGGATTTTAGCAATGTCGTGTGGACAAGTTGGGCGAACGTGTCCAGTTCGCCTACATGGAACTTCCTGGCGAACAACAAGGAATGAATTCCGGCACGGCGGAGATCGGCAGCCAGCGCCGTCAGTTCTCCTCGAGGATCAGACAAAACGGCCGGCCCGAACTTGGGCACGACAACGCCGCGAGGGTCTAGACAGAGCTCCAAGCCGCTCAGGCTTGCAGCGACCTCACGCAAAGCTTCGTAAGCGACGTCGAGGCTTTCCGTGAGGCGTGGATGGTTTTTATGATAGAGACGGGCGGAACGCAGGAGAACTTGTAATGCGCGCAGGGAGCGGAGGAGGTCTGCGTTGGGAAGCTCCGCGCCGCGCTGGCCGACTACCCGCGGCGGAACGGGCGTGACCACGGGAACGGCGGAAGATACATCGCGGCGGATTGAAACGGCCGGGTTGCGCCCCTGAAGACGCTCTTCGGCTGACGCGCCGGGCTTCTTAAGTTTGTGCGCCCCACGGACCAAGCCTTTTCCCCCACTTATACGCAGCCAGAGCCCTGCCACCGAGACCGGTGCGGGACAGGGAGAACAACGCCAAGCTTGCTACCGGCCGAGCAGGGAACACCCAGAAGAGGATTAGAGCACGCGCCCATCCTTATCAAGTTCACCGTAAGCTATTTGTTTTCAGTGGATAATGGCTATGGTCCTGGAACCAACATTCGCGAGACGTTACAAATTGTGACGTGTCCGGTAGGGGCATTCGTACCATATTTGCTCTACCAAAGGTGGCGGAAAGTTACTTCATTTTGAGATTTTCGTTGAGGAACGTCGTTTGGCCCTCGTCCACGGCGATCTTCCGAACGATCGGCAGAAAACCCTTCAGATTGATTCGGATGTCGTGCAGCCCCGGAGTAATCTGCACACGAGCGGGTGAAGACTTGCCCGTGGGATTGCCATCTACGGAAATCTCGGCGCCATCGGGATGAGTGCGCACGTCGACCCAGGAAACGCGGTTTGCGCGAGCCGTCAGCTCGATGTTCAAGGGAGTCAGGCTGTTGTTCTTGACTTGAACTTGCTCGGCGTAGGGTTCGTAGCCCTCGAGGCGCAGAACGAGGTTGTACTGGCCCGCGGCTAGAGGCAAGGTCACGGGTGTCTGGCCGGATTGCTTTGCGCCATCGATAAAGACATCGGCGCCGGGCGGCTGAGACGTGATCAGCAAACCCTTGGCGAGCGAATCGAGGTTGATCTTTTGGTCGAGGGAGTCGCCGGCGCGCACTTGCAGTGCAGTGGTCACGGGCTGAAAGCCGTCTTTGCGGACCTCCAAGCTGTACCGATCGGGAAGGAGGCCGTTGATGCTGCACGGAGTGACGCACTGCTGCCCGGCCTGCCCGCCCGGTGCGCGGAGCGTCGCAGTGGCGCCGAGCACGTCGGTGACGATGTGGATGGCGCCACGGCCAGCCGGGGGAACGGGATGATCGCCCGCGTCGGAAGGGTTGGAGAGATTCTGAGGCGCGTCGTCGTACTCGATGTCGTCCACGACGCGAACGTCGCCGGGCGCCTGACGGAGAAAGGCCAGTAATTCGCGGTGTTCGCGCGCACGAAGCTTGCCTGCCAGAGTGAGCGTGTTGCCGGTTCCTTGAATCTTGAGCCGGTTGCCAATTCCTTTTTCACGCGCTGCTTCTTCGATGCGGCCCTTGAACTCAGCGGCGGAGGGGCTGAAACTGGATGCAGGCTTTTTGCCGGCGGGCTTTTCAATAGAATCAACAGGCGAGGGAGTAGGGGAGGAGGAACCTTCGCCGGCATCCGCAAGACCGGCAGTCGGATCGGGGGAAGTCGCATTCGTGTTCGATGAATTCGATGTGGCATCGGCTGCTGCCGTCG
>Ga0209761_1001785_pt1 | contig 13955 bp, 14 predicted proteins | sample GraSoi013_1_40cm_4_FD_185818 | JGI IMG/M metagenome (GOLD analysis project Ga0209761, IMG submission 185818) | Grasslands soil microbial communities from the Angelo Coastal Reserve, California, USA - Sample 09_25_2013_1_40cm (SPAdes) (version 2) | ecosystem: Environmental > Terrestrial > Soil >... | reverse complement strand
GAGAACGTCATTTCCATCAACCGCGTCGCGAAGGTGGTGAAGGGCGGCCGGCGCTTCGGCTTCAACGCGCTCGTCGCAGTGGGCGACGGGCAGGGGCGGGTCGGGATCGCCACCGGCAAGGCGAACGAGGTGAGCGAGGCGGTGCGCAAGGCGGTCGAAGCCGCCCGCCGCCGCATGGTCGAAGTCCCGCTCGCGGGCACGACCATCCCGCATGACATCATCGGTCACCACGGTGCGGGGCGCGTGCTCCTGAAGCCCGCCGCGTCCGGGACCGGCGTCATCGCCGGCGGCGCGGTGCGCGCGGTCCTCGAGTGTGCCGGCGTGCGCGACATCCTCACCAAGAGCCTCGGCTCCACGAACCCGCACAACATGGTTCGGGCCACGCTGGATGGGCTCCAGCACCTCACGACGGCGCGACGTGTCGCCAAGGAGCGCGGCGTCGAGCTCGAGGCCATCCCGTACCGGGCGCGCCAGGCAGCGGTCCATGGCTAGGAAGCCGCCCACACGGAAATACCGCAAGCGCAAGCCGGGCCGCGACCGGCCGCTGCCGCCGCCCGGCAAGGGCGAGCTGCGGATTCTGCAGGTCCGTTCCGGGATCGGGCGGCCCGCGTTCGAGCGGCGAACGCTCGAAGCGCTGGGCTTGAAGCACCACCAGGCCGTCGTGGTGAAGCAGGATCGCCCGTCGCTCCGGGGTATGCTGTATCAAGTGCGCCACCTGGTCGAGGTGACACCCGCGAAGGCAAAGGCAGGGGAATAGGCGATGGCGAAGCCGAAGCCGAAGACGAAGCCGAAGACGAGGGCGAGGCCGACGGCGAAGCCGCGCGCGAAGGCGCCGAGGCCGGAGCTCCGGCACATCGCGCTGTCGAGCCTGCGGAGGCCACCCGGCTCGCACCGCGCGCGCATCCGCAAGGGGCGCGGCCCGGGCTCAGGGATAGGCAAGACGGCGGGGCGGGGCGGCAAGGGCCAGACCGCGCGCGCGGGCGGGCAGACGCGTCCCGGCTTTGAGGGCGGGCAGATGCCGCTCATCCGCCGCATCCCGAAGCGCGGCTTCACGAACCCGTTCAAGCAGCCGGCGCAGGTGGTCAACGTCCGGCACCTGGGCCAGCTCGCCGAGGGCCTCGAGGTCACACCGGAGACGCTGTTCGGCGCGGGGCTGGTGCGTCGGCCGGACCACCCCATCAAGCTGCTCGGCATGGGTGACGTGCAGCGCAAGTTCAGCGTGAAGGGCGTGACGGTGTCGGCCTCGGCCCGCTCGAAGATCGAGCAGGCGGGCGGCACCGTCGCGAGCTGAGCCCCGATGACCGCGCCCAGGCTGCCCAACCTGTTCAAAGTTCCGGAGCTGAAGGAGAAGATCCTCTTCACGCTCCTGTGTCTGGTGGTGTACCGCATCGGGGCGCACATCGCGACCCCCGGCGTGAACGTCCAGGCCCTCGCCGACTTCCTGCGAAACCAGGGTCAGGGCACGCTGTTCAGCCTGTACGACTTGTTCGCGGGGGGGAGCTTCGGCCGGGCGACGGTGTTCGCGCTTGGCATCATGCCGTACATCTCGGCGAGCATCGTCTTCCAGCTGGCCGCGCCGGTGTTCCCGGTGGTCGAGAAGATGCAGCGCGACGAGGAGGGCCGGAAAAAGCTCACACAGTGGACGCGTTACCTCACCGTCGTGCTGTGCCTGTTCCAGGCCTACGGATACGCGCTCTTCACCGAGCAGATTCCCGGCGCCGTGGCCGGTCCCGGGTTCTTCTTCCGCATGACGACGGTGCTCACGCTCACCACGGGCGGGGTGTTCGTCATGTGGCTGGGCGAGCAGATCACGGAGCGCGGCATCGGCAACGGGGCAAGCCTCCTGATCTTCTTCTCGATCGTGGAGCGGATCTGGCCCGAGACGATCCGTACCATCGACGCGCTCCAGGCGCGCAGCCTCACGTTCCCGAAGCTCATCATCGTGCTCGCGGTCATGGTGCTCGTGGTCGCGGGCACGGTGGCGGTCACGGTCGCGGCGCGGCGCATCCCCATTCAGATCCCGCGCAAGGTGATGGGGCGAGGACGGATCCGCGAAGGCCAGAAGACGTTCATTCCGCTGCGGCTCAACACGGCGAACGTGATGCCCATCATCTTCGCCCAGTCGCTCATCATCGTCCCCGGGACGATCGCCGCCTTCAGCGGCAATCAGACCTTGAAGCACCTCGCCGAGTACTTCAGCGTCACGTCGCCGGTGTACCTGATCACGAGCGCGCTGCTGATCATTTTCTTCGCGTACTTCTACACGTCGATCATCTTCAACCCCGTGGAGCTGGCGGAGAACCTGAAGAAGCAGGGCGGGTTCATCCCGGGCGTGAAGCCCGGCGCCGCTACGGCGGACTACATCGACGACGTCCTGTCCCGCATCACGTTCCCGGGTGCCATCTTCCTCACGATCGTGGCCATGCTGCCGATCGTGGTGTCGAACACCTTCAACATGCCGTTCGGCTTCGGCGGCACCGCGCTGCTCATCGTGGTGGGTGTCGCCCTCGACACCGTCACGCAGGTGCAGCAGCATCTGCTGTTGCGACATTACGATGGGTTCATGAAAGAAGGGCGCGTCAAGTTCCGCGGCCGCCAGCGGTACATGTAGGCGTGCGGTGTTCATCCTCCTCTTAGGGGCGCCGGGCTCGGGGAAGGGCACACAGGGCAAGATCCTCGCGGAGCGGCTCGGGCTGCCGAAGATCACGACAGGCGACATCCTCCGCGCTGCGGTCAATGCCGGTACGCCGCTCGGGCGCGAGGCGAGGAAGTTCATGGACGACGGCAAGCTCGTCCCCGACGCCGTCATTCTCTCCCTGATCAAGGAAGAGCTCGCGAAGCCCGAGGCGCAGCAGGGCGCGGTGCTCGACGGCTTCCCCCGCACCGCCGCCCAGGCCGAGCTCGTCGATCGCACGCTCGCGGAGCGCGGCCAGCGGTTGAACCACATCCTGCTGCTCGACGTGCCGGAGGAAGAGCTGATCCGCCGGCTGATGGCCCGGGCGGCGCAGGAAGGCCGGTCCGACGACACGCCGGAGGCCATCAAGACCCGCCTGCAGGTGTACCAGCGCGACACCGCCCCGCTCATCGCCCACTTCGCCCAACGCGGCATCGTGCACCGCGTGCCCGGGACCGGCACCGTGGACGAGATCGCGACCGCGATCCAGCGCATCATCGGGCGATGATCACCATCAAGTCGCCGCGCGAGATCGAGACGATGGCCGCCGCCGGCCGCATCGTGGCGGAGACGCTGGCCCTGGTCGCACGTCAGGTGCGCCCCGGCGTTTCGACCGAGCAGCTCGATCGCGCCGCGGAGGACTTCATCCGCTCGCACCCCGGCGCCCGCCCGTCGTTCAAGGGACTGTACGACTTCCCCGCCACCCTGTGCACCTCGATCAACCAGGAGGTCGTCCACGGCATCCCGTCGTCGCGCCGCGTCCTCACGGAAGGCGACCTCCTCAGCGTGGACGTCGGGGTGTGGCTCGACGGCCTGCACGCGGACTCCGCCGCGACCTTCCCCGTCGGGAAGGTGAGCCCCCAGGCGGAGCGGTTGCTCACGGTCACCCAGGAGGCGCTGGCGGCGGGCGTCGCCCAGGCGCGGGCCGGCAACCACGTGGGCGATATCGGCCACGCCGTGCAGGAGGTGGCGGAGGGAGCGGGCTACTCGGTGGTCCGGGAGCTGGTCGGACACGGGATCGGCTCGGCGTTCCATGAGGACCCGCAGGTGCCGAATTACGGCAAGCCGAAGCGCGGCCCCCGGCTCATGCCCGGCATGACGCTCGCCATCGAGCCCATGGTGAACGTCGGCGGCGCGGACATCCGCACTCTCGACGACAAGTGGACGGTGGTGACCGAGGATGGGTCGCTGTCCGCCCACTTCGAGCATACGGTGGCCATTCTCGAGAGCGGGGGGCCGCCGCGGGTGCTCACGACGGCGGACTGATCGTCCGCACCAGTCCCTCCGCCTCATCGAGCAGCGACTTGCCGAGCCCCGGTTCCGACAGCGACCCCACGTTCACCCTGACGTTTTCCACCGCCCCGGCGAGCGCCGCGCGGGCCAGCGCCTCAGCGACCAAGGCATCGGAGTGTGCGTTCCGGTTGCCGATCGTCGCGATCTCTTGCGCGAGCGCAAGCAGCCGCGCGGCACCGCGGGCCATCGCGAGCGGCGTCTGCGCCGCCCCGACCAGCGCCTCGTCCGCCGCCCGCGTCCGGCGGGGATCGTCTTTCGGGAGTCGGTAGGCCGCGCTGACCTTCGCGTACGCGGCCGCATCGTCGTCCACGAGACGGCGTAGCTGGGCGCGCAGGGCGTCCGCTTCGGCCAGGATCTCCGCCGCGCGCAGCTGCACGCCGGCATAGGCCTTCCGCCCGACCGTGAGCCGCGCCACCATGGCGACCAGCGCGCCGGCGAGCGCGCCCGCCAGGGCCGCGGCGCTCCCGCCGCCGGGCACAGGCGCGCCGCTCGCCAGCTCGTCGAGCCAGCCGTCGAGGGTGGGCCCCCCCCCCTCGGCGGCACGGATCCTCGGCTCGAGCAGGTGGGCCTCGGGATCAGGGAGCTTCAGGGAGGCCGCCCCCGCGCCGAGGATCGCGCGCTCCGGGATCAGGCCCACCACCTCGCTCTTCAGGATTGCCACGTCGCGCTGCCGGGCCGCCGCTGCGACGGCGGCCAACACCGTCGCCGGGGAGGTCACGTCGATATCGAGCAGGTTCATCGATACCTGAGCCTTCCCCGCTACCTCGAAGCCCGAGGCCTGCACGGCCGGGAGCCCGCCGCTCGACGAGCGGATCCGCTTCGCGATATCCTTGGCGATCGTCACGTCGCTCGTATCGAGGTAGATGTTGAACGCGACGAGGAACGGCCGCGCGCCGATCGCCGTCGCACCGGCGGTGGGGTGGATCCGCTTGGGTCCGAAATCGGGATCGGCGGCGGGGTCCTTCCCGATGCGATCGCGCAAGGCTTCAAACTCGCCCTTCCGGATGTCGGGCAGCCGCTCTCGCTCGGGGCGAGTGGCCGCCTTCGCGTAGAGATAGATGGGGATCTGGAGCTTGGCAGCGGCGCGTTCGGCGAGCCGACGGGCGAGGGCGACGCAGTCGTCCATCGTCGCGTCGCGCACCGGCACGAAGGGCACGACGTCGGTTGCGCCCATGCGGGGATGCTCGCCGGTGTGCCGCGAGAGGTCGATCCGCTCGGTCGCGACGCGCATGGCGGCGAGCGCCGCCTCGACGCTCGCATCGGGCGGCGCCACGAACGTGAACACGGAGCGGTTGTGGGCCGCGTCGGCTTGGACGTCGAGCAGCCTGACGCCGGGGACGCTGGTGAGCGCGGTGCGGAGGGCCTCGATGGTCGCGGCGTTGCGGCCCTCCGAGAAATTCGGCACGCATTCGACGAGCGGAGCGGGCATCTACGCGGCCCTCACGAGATCCAACAGCCATCGCTGCAGCACCGGATTGCCGGCGACCACGGAGCCGTGCTGCAACACGTCGGGCGAGCCGTCGAGCGTCGTCACCACGCCGCCCGCCTCGCGCACGAGCACCACGCCGGCGGCCACGTCCCACGGGGCGAGCGTCAGCTCCCAGAAGCAATCGAGGCGGCCTGCCGCCACGTCCACCAGATCGAGCGCCGCCGCGCCCGCGCGCCGGATGCCGCTCGTGGCCCCCATCACGGCGGCGAATTGATCGAGGTAGCGCCGCAGCAACGGGAGATTCTTGAACGGGAACCCGGTACCGACGAGGGCCTGCCGCGGTTCGGTGAGGCCCGAGACGTGGAGCCGCCGCCCGCCCTCCCATGCGCCCAGTCCGCTCGCGCCCCAATACCCGCGATCTCGCGCGACATCGTGCACGACGCCGACGCCCAGCGCCCCCCCGACCAACGCCGCGATCGACACCGCGTACTGCGGATAGCCGTGCAGGAAGTTGGTCGTGCCGTCGAGCGGGTCCACGATCCACACCACATCCCCCACACGCGCAACCGCAGGCGACAGCTCTTCTCCCACCACACGCGACTCGGGCACCGCGCGCACCAGCATGTCGGCGATCAGCGCCTCGGCCTGCCGGTCGGCTTCGGTCACGAAGTCGTGGCGACCTTTTTCGATCCAGTCACGGCTGCTCGCGGGCGTGGTGCTTCTGAGGAAGCCAGCGGCGTGCTCCGCGGCGTTTGTGGCGACATCGACTAAGTCTTTGAGTTCTCGCACCTTGCGGCGCCGACCTCCACCGTCGTAGGTTGTGAGCCCATGGCGCGCGTCTTCTCCGGCATCCAGCCTTCGGGCGAGCTGCACATCGGCAATTACCTCGGCGCCGTGCAGAACTGGGTCAAGTTGCAGCACCAACACGACTGCCTGTTCTGCGTCGTGGACCTGCACGCCATCACGCAGCCCTACGACGCGGCAACCCTGGCCCAGCGCACGATCGACATGGCGATCGGGCTGTTCGCTGCCGGCATCGACCCGGCGCGGGCCGTCGTCTTCGTGCAATCGCACGTCCCCGAGCACACGGAGCTCTACTGGCTCCTGAACACCGTCGCGCCGCTGGGCGAGCTCGAGCGTCAGACGCAGTTCAAGGACAAGGCGCAGCGCCAGGAGAGCGTGCCGGCGGGGCTCCTGAACTATCCCGTGCTCCAGGCGGCCGACGTGCTCCTGTACGAGGCAACACTCGTGCCGGTTGGCGAAGACCAGCTCCAGCACCTCGAGCTGATGCGGGAGATCGCGCGCCGCTGGAACACGCGGTTCGCGAACGGGTTCTCGCTTCCCGAGCCGCAGGCGCTGCTCTCGACCGCGAAACGCGTCCTCGGGCTCGACGGTCAGGCCAAGATGTCCAAGAGCCTCGGCAACACGATCGCCCTCTTCGATTCGCCCGAGACCATCTGGGAGAAGCTCAAGCCCGCGGCCACCGACCCGGCGCGCGTTACGCGGAAGGACCCGGGCAACCCCGACGTCTGCAACATCTTCACCATTCACCAGGGCTTCTCGCCGCCGGACACGCTCGAGCTGGTGGCGCACAACTGCCGCACTGCAGGATGGGGTTGCCTCGACTGCAAGCGGGTGCTGGCGGACAATATGATAGCCGCGCTCACCCCCATCCGCGAGCGGGCACAGGCCCTGCAGGCGAAGCCGCGCACGGTGACGGACCTGCTTCGGGCCGGCGCGGCCAAGGCGCGCGCCCTCGCCCGCCGCACCATGACGCAGGTACGCCGCCGGATGGGGTTCCTCGAAGGTGTGGAGGGAGGGGGGGGGACCTGATGCAACACTTCGCGGAGCGGATGGTCGAGATGTTCCGGCTGGAGCTGTTCCTCCAGCTGTGTCTCGCGACGCTGTTCGGCGGCGCCATCGGTCTCGAGCGTGAGCTCGGTGGCAAGCCGGCCGGCCTGCGGACCAACATCCTGATCTGTATTGGCTCGATGCTCTACACGAAGCTCTCGAGCGCCATGGCCGCCGGGACCGCCGACCCGACGCGCATCGCCGCGCAGATCGTGACCGGCGTGGGGTTCATCGGCGCGGGCACGATCCTGCACGCGCGCGGCGCGGTCGTCGGCCTCACGAGCGCAGCCACGATCTGGGTCGTCGCGGCCATCGGCGTCGCCCTCGGCGCGACGTTTTATTGGGAAGCCGGGGGCACCACGCTGCTCGTCCTGGTGGTGCTGCGGGGACTCGGGCGCGTCGAGCGGCTGGTGGCGCGGCAATCCACCCGGAGCACGTTGTCGGTGCACGCCCATCCGGACCCCACGGTGCTGGACGAGCTCGAGGCGGTCGTGCGCCGCACCGGACTCGAGATCGAGCGCCAGGCGAGCCGTCGCGAGAACGTGGATCTCGTCATCGACTTCACCCTGGTCGGCCCGAAGCGGCTGCACGACGAGGTGATGGTGGCGCTGCTCCATCAACCCGGCGTCCGGACCGTGTCCACGGGCGAGTGACGCCCCCCCGGCGGATCGTCGTCGATCTCGCGTCGCCGTACGCCGCCTGGCGGGTGCCCGCGACCGCCGTCTCGACGATCCAGGGGGCGCTGGGACCGGGGTGGGAAGTGATCGAGGTCGCCGCGCCGACGGCAGCGGATGGCCCTGGGACACCCGAGGCGGTAGCAGCGGTATGCGGCGCCGAGATCTACCTGGGACACGTGGTACCGGCCGGGGTGGTCGAGGCGGGGCTAGATTCGCTCCGCTGGGCCCACACCGTGACCGCGGGGGTCGGTCCGAGCTTGCCGCGTCTTCGGGGGACTCACATCGTGCTCACCAACTCGGCCGGGGTCCATGCCGAGCCAATCGCCGATTGGGTGATCGCCGCGATCGGCTACTTCGTTCGCGGCCTCGACCGCCTGCGCGAGTTTCAGGCGGCGGGCCGGTGGGCGTGGGCGGAATTCGCCGATCTCGCCGTCCCGGTGCGCGAGCTCTCGCAGCTGCGGCTGGGGGTGTTCGGATTGGGCGGCATCGGGAGCGCGATCGCGCGACGGGGCGTCGCGCTCGGCATGAGCGTGGCGGGGGTACGCGCCCACCCCGCACGTGGCGGTCCGCAAGGCGTTCGCTGGGTGAGCGGGCCCGGCGACTTGGTCCGGCTCGCGGCCGAGAGCGACTGCCTGGTGATCGCCGCGCCGCACACGGCGGAGACGCGCGGCGCGGTGAGCCGGGGGGTGCTCGAGCGGCTGCCGCACGATGCCATCGTCGTCAACGTCTCTCGCGGGACGCTCTTGGACGAGACGGCTCTGCTTGACCTGCTCGACGCCTCTCGGCTCCGAGGCGCCGCGCTCGATGTCTTCGGCGCGGAGCCGCTGCCCGCGGGCCACCCCTTCTGGCGCCACCCGCGCGTGCTCGTGAGCCCCCATGTCGCCGCCGTGACGGCACGTTTCTGGGAGCGCGAGACGGGGCTGATCGTGGAGAACATCCGGCGCTATCTTGCAGGGTCCCCGCTCGCCAACACGGTCGACCCGGAGGCCGGATACTAGTGGAGGAAAGAGCCAAGAGCGCTCGTGCGGGCGCCGCGGTCGGCCAGCCGCGCGGCATCGAGCAGATCATCAAGGCGGCGATCGACCGCGGGGCGTCCGACCTCCACGTGAAGGCTGGGGACGTGTTCCGGGCCCGGATCGACGGGAAGCTCGTGCCCCTCACGAAGCACCGCCTGACGCCGGAGCAGACGAAGGCGATCGCGCAACACCTGATTCCCAGCGACGAGGACCGCGCCCGGATCGACCGGCTGCGGGATTACGACTGTTCCTGGGGCATGCCCGGCGTTGGGCGGTTCCGCGTGAACATCCTGCGGCAGCGGTCCTCGTTCATGATCGTGATGCGCGTGATCCCGTTCGACGTGCCGACGTTCGATACCCTCAAGCTGCCACCGATCCTCGTGAGCATCGCCACGGCCGAGCGCGGGATGATTCTCGTGACGGGAGTGACGGGCTCCGGGAAGAGCTCGACCATGGCGGCGATGGTGAACCACATCAACCAGACCCAGAACAAGCACATCGTCACGCTCGAGAACCCGATCGAGTTCCTGCACCGCGACATCAACTGCTCGGTGACGCAGCGCGAGATCGGAGTCGATACGGACGACTTCCGGGCGGGGCTTCGCGCCGCGATGCGCCAGGACCCGGACGTCGTCCTGATCGGCGAGATGCGCGATGCGGAGACTATCGACACCGCGCTGAAGGCCGCCGAAACGGGGCATCTCGTGATCTCGACGCTGCACACCCCCGACGCCGTGACCACCGTGAGCCGCATCGTCTCGATGTTCCCGCCCGAAGAGCAGGAGGGCGCCCGGCTGCGATTGTGCGAGGCGCTGCAGGCCGTTGTGTCGCAGCGGCTGCTCCCGCGCGCCGACGGCCACGGGCGGGTGGCGGCGGTGGAGATCCTGATCTGCACCGGGGAGGTGCGCGAGCTGATCAAGGATGAGAGCCGGACCGCCGACCTTCCCGAGTACGTCCGCGAGGCGCGCGACGAGTACGGTATGCAGACGTTCGATCAGCATCTGATGGACCTGGTGGCGGATGAGGTGGTGACGTACGAGACGGCCCTCGCCGCGAGCACCAATGCAGCGGACTTCGAGAAGCAGATGCGCTCCGTGCGCCGCCGCGCGCGCGCCGCTACGCCCGCGGAGGCGACCCCCGGCCAGTGACGGAGCGGCAGCTCGCGGGGGTGCTCGCCCCCATCACCACGCCGTTCGACAGCGCGACGGGAGAGGTTGCCCCCGTTCACCTGCGCCACAACGTGACCCGGCTCGTCGCGGCGGGGCTCGACGGAGTGGTCGTGGCGGGCTCGACGGGCGAATCGGCCCTGCTCGACCCGGACGAGCAGCGCCGGGTGGTCGGGTGGGTACGCGAAGTGCTGCCGGACAAGCGCTGGCTCATCGCGGGGACGGGCGGGGAGTCCACCCGGCAGGCGGTGGCGCTGACCCGGGCGGCCGCGGCTGAGGGCGCGGACGCCGTCCTCGTGCGGCCTCCGGCGTACTTTTCCGCCGCCGTCTCTCCCGCGACCCTCGCCGATTACTATCGTGCCGTGGCCGACGCGAGCCCGGTCCCCGTGCTCGTCTACAACATCCCCAAGTACACGCACCTCCCAATCGCCGCCGGCTTGCTGCGGCAGCTCGCGGCGCACACCAACATCGTCGGCGCCAAAGACTCGTCGGGCGACGCGAAGAACCTCGCGGCATACCGCGACGCGGCCCCGGAGTGGTCGGTCTTCGTCGGCTCGGGCTCGCTCCTGTACGCCGCCCTGGAGCTGGGTTGCGACGGGGGCATCCTCGCCGTGGCGTGTTTCGCGGCAGCGCTCTGCGCCCAGGTGTTCGCCGCCTTCCGCGCCGGCGACCGAGAGGGCGCGGGGAAGCTCCAGGAGCGACTCGCACCGCTCGACCGGGAGGTCGTGGGAAAGTTCGGGCCCGCGGGAGTGAAGGCGGCGATGGACGCCGTGGGGGGAGGGTTGTACGGCGGGCCGGTGCGCCCGCCGCTCGCGCCCGTGGCGGCCTCGGACCGGGAGCGGGTGGCGAAGCTCGTCGCCGCGTGACGGACTACCGGGCGCTGCTCGCCGCCATCGCGGTCCCGCGGCTCAGCGGCACACCGGCGAACCTGCAGATCCGGGACGTGCTGAAACGCGAGCTCGCGGCGCGGGGATTCGTCGTGATGGAGCACCGCTTCGCGGGGCGATCGCTGCTACACCGCTTCGGGCGGGCGCCGCTCGAGGGGATCAACCTGATCGGTGTCCGCCCTCGGGCTCGAGTCTCTGTGTGGCTCGCCGCGCATTACGATTCGAAAGGCCAGCCCCTCTCCATGGCGACGCGGCTGGCGGCTGCCGCGCTGGCGACGCTCGGCGCGCTCGAGCTCCTCGCCCTGGTGGTGCGCGCGTTGCTCGGTCCGCTCCACGCGGGCGTGCCCGACGTCCTCGCTGGGGGCGCCGGCATCGCCGGCATTCTGTTGCTCGCGGCGAACCGTGTGACCAACCGCTCGGCGGGCGCGGTCGACAACGCGGCGGGCGTGGTGGCCGTCCTCGCCACTCTGGACGCGCTGCCGCCCGACGTGGGCGTGGGGGTGCTCTTCCCCGACGCCGAGGAATACGGCCTGCTCGGGGCGCGGGCCCTCGTGCGGGAGCGGGCCAACCTGCTCAGCGACACGTGCATCGTCAACTTCGATGGTATCGACGACCGCGGCTTCACGATCGCTTTTATTCATCGCCCCGGACCCACCATCGAGCGGGTGGCTGCGGCACTCGGCGCGCGGCGGGCGCGCTGGCTGCCCGTGCTGGTAGACGGGCTCGTGCTGGCCCGTGCCGCTCGTGAGGGCGTCACGATCATGCGGGGTGACTGGGGCACGGCGACGATCGTCCATACCCCACGTGACGCGGCGGAGCGCCTGACGCTGGAGGGCGTGCGCCGGGTGGCCGCGGGAGTCGCGGCCGCTCTGTTCCCGGGCTGAGAGCCCGGGCTCGGCGCGGTGTGCGTCCTTGAAGGACGCGCCGACCACCGAGCGCGCGGTCTCAGGGCGCGTTGACGGGTGACCGGCACCGGTCTAGCTTCCGTCGGAGGATACTCCAACGCCCCGTTTCCGGGGCGTTTTTTGCTGGGGAGCCATGTTCGGACCGAAGACCCACTGCGTGGTGGTCGTCGGCGCCCAATGGGGCGACGAGGGCAAAGGGAAGATTGTCGACGTGCTCGCCGAGCGCGCCGATCTGGTCGTGCGCTATCAGGGCGGGGCGAACGCGGGCCACACGGTCCACACCGGCGCCGGGGAGTTCGTGCTGCACCAGATTCCCTCGGGGATCATTCAGGGCGCGGTATGCCTGGTCGGCAACGGGGTCGTGCTCGATCCGGAGACGCTCTTCACGGAGCTCGATGCCCTCAGCGAGCGGGGCATCCGGACCGAGCACAAGCTCTACGTCTCCGACCGCGCGCACCTCACGCTCCCGTTCCATAAGCTCCTCGACCGGGCCCGCGAAGCCCGGGAGAAGATCGGCACGACCGGCCGCGGCATCGGGCCCACCTATGAGGACAAGTACGGGCGGCGGGGCATCCGGGTGGGCGACCTGCGGAACTTGGGCCGGGCGAAGGAGCTGGTGTGCGGGCGCGTCCAGGCCGCCAACGAGTTCCTCGGGCTACTCGGCTCGACTGAGCGCGCCGATGCGGGGGAGCACGTGGGTCTGCTCGAGCGGCTGGCCCCGCGGCTGCTGCCGCTCGCCGTGGACGCCGGACGCGTCGTATGGGAAGCGCTCGAGCGCGGAGAATCGGTGCTGCTCGAGGGCGCGCAGGGCGCGCTGCTGGATGTGGACCACGGCACCTATCCGTACGTGACCTCTTCCAACACGACGGCCGGCGGCGCGGCGGTCGGAGCCGGGATCGGCCCTACGGCGATCGACGCGGTGCTCGGGGTCGTCAAGGCGTACACGACCCGCGTGGGGAACGGGCCGCTTCCGACCGAGGCCACGCCGGCGCTGGCCGAGCGGATCCGCGCGCTGGGGGATGAGTTCGGGGCAACCACCGGGCGGCCGCGTCGCTGCGGGTGGTTCGACGCCGTCGTCGTCCGCTACGCGGTACGCGTCAACGGCCTCACCGGCCTCGCGGTCACCAAGCTCGATGTGCTCGACTCGTTCTCGGAGATTCCCGTGTGCGTCGGCTACCGCTGCGACGGCGAGGCGCTCGACTCGATGCCCGCCGAGGTGGAGCGTCTCGCCCGCGTGGAGCCGCTGTACGAGGCGCTCCCCGGCTGGCAGAAGTCGCTCACCCACGTGCGTCGGCTGGCGGACCTGCCGCCGCCCGCCCGCGCCTACCTGGACCGGCTCCAGGACCTCGCGCACGCGCCCATCCAGTACGTGAGCGTCGGTACGCATCGCGATCAGATCATCGAAGTGACGTGACAGTGGCTCGTTGATGCTCGACCTTGCCGTGATCGGAGCCGGGCCCTGCGGGCTCGCGGTGGGCGTGGCGGCGAAACGCGCCCGCCTGACCTGCTCGCTGTTCGACAAAGGGCCCGTCACCTCGAGTCTCATGCGCTACCCCTTGTACATGACGTTCTTCTCGACGCCCGACAAGCTCGAGATCGGGGTGCCGTTCGTGACCGCCGGTGACAAGCCCACGCGACGCGAAGCCCTGACGTACTATCGGAAGGTGGCGGAGCACTTCGAACTGGATGTGCGCCAGTATCACACGGTGTCCCGCGTGGCGCGGGCGCGGGACGGGTTCGAGCTCGTGGCGCAGCACCCCGGGAGCCCCGAGCCAGAGACCATCGGGAGCCGTCACCTGGTGTTCGCGACCGGCTACTTCGAGTCACCCAACCCGCTCCGGGTTCCCGGGGAGGATCTCCCGCACGTATCGCACTTCTTCGTGGAGCCGCATCCCTACTGGCAGCAGCGCGTCGTCGTGGTGGGCGGCGGCAACAGCGCGGTCGAGGCGGCGCTCGAGCTGTGCCGGGTCGGCGCGCGCGTCACCATGGTGCACTTTCTGAGCGAATTCGATCGGGGGGTGAAGCCGTGGATCCTGCCCGACATCACCAACCGCGTA
>Ga0209761_1001783_pt1 | contig 13965 bp, 10 predicted proteins | sample GraSoi013_1_40cm_4_FD_185818 | JGI IMG/M metagenome (GOLD analysis project Ga0209761, IMG submission 185818) | Grasslands soil microbial communities from the Angelo Coastal Reserve, California, USA - Sample 09_25_2013_1_40cm (SPAdes) (version 2) | ecosystem: Environmental > Terrestrial > Soil >... | reverse complement strand
CGCAAGATTGAGATTCCGAAGATGCGAGGCACATCTCACTCTCAGTATTTGCACCCGATAACTATCAACGAGAACGGTGTCGAGATAAAGTCCGAGCCTGAGGTCAGCAGAAGATTGAGGCGGGCGGTATTCAAAGCCAAACCTGTCAAGGGAGATATGTAGAAAGTAACTAGGCGAACGTGGAAATCTCAAAACTCAATTTACCGAAGGCTGAACGAAACCCGATTATCAATCGCCTGAACCTCTTCGAGGTATTCTCTGCACGCGACCTCCTAGATAGGTCAGTCTAAGAATTTCTGCAAGCGCGCCTAAGTAGAAAGGGGTGCCGACCGAGAGCGTTGACGCTTTAAGGACTCTGATACCGCTCGTCGACCTGTTCAGATTCAAGACGTTCTAAGACCCTTCCGGACTGGCTTTGGGGTCAATGAGGAAGGGGTCCTGGTGAGAGCAAGAGCTCTATTTGTAGGTCTGACCGTAATACTATCACTAGTATCTGTCTTATCTTTCTTGGGAAATGTTCACGCTAATCCACCCTGCAATCCCGGCTCCCCCCCAATATGCTATCTAGAAACGAACACGACGGTGCCAGCGTCAGACGCTACCGTGTATGTGCGTCTCGATAATTCAACGTTCTTCACTCTACCTCACACGTTTGCGTTCCTCAACAATACACGTCACTCTATAGAAGTCATGAACACCACGTTGCGAGTACCGTCCACTGGAGTCCGTTACTTCTGGAAACAATGGAACTACGGAGGATACCAGTACGAGCCGAGAACCATGCTGCACACACCGCTTATGGTGGTCAACTACACGGGTCCTAACGCGTTTCAGGCCGAGTTTTCAAGGGTTCCGCCGGTAGGTTGCATTTCAAACTGCAATCTCGAAGCAAAAACCACAGTGGCGGTTGGAGACGGGACCATAAAGGTTCAAGTTGACAGCTCGGCCTACTACACTCTCCCATACACGTTCTCGTTTGCCAACGGCACAATCCATACGATCCAAGTCTTGAACAACACGTTTACTGGTGCGTCAGGGGCACGTTACGTCTGGAAGCAGTGGACTCATGGTACCAATCAGTATCCATCGGCCACTTTGACCACTCCTCAGATGATTTACAACTATACGACGGGAGCTGCGGGACCGTTCACCGCGGAGTTCGACAAAGAGTATCAGCTGACACTTTCCTTCACCGATCCATCAAACAATCCACTAGGTCCTCCGAGTTCAGTAACTTTGACCAGTGGCAGTGATACTGTCACCTTAACATCGTTCTCCAACCAATGGATTGGCGCTAAATTATGGACTGTTACTGATCTCAAGTGGCAGGGAGTAGCGGGACTCCAGGTTGCATCTCAAACCATCGACCTAACTGGTGGTGTTCTTTCAAAAGCTGTGAAGGTAAACGCGTTCTCGGCCACGGTCAAGGCGGTTGACCGATCTAACAATCCTGTCGCCGGTGTCACGGTAACCGTAACCCTGCTCAATTCCACAGTGAAGACATTCACCACCAACAGTCAGGGACTGGCTGATATCGGATATGTTCCCCAAGGACTTTACACAGCACACGTATCATACAATGGCTCTGACGTGGGTAACTGGTCAATCGACGCTTCTTCGATGCCGACGCTTACTGTCACGGTTGCAACGGCCGGAGGCAGTGGCGTTCTTGGCACCACTACGGTCGTTTCAGCCGTCGTCCTGTTCGCCATTCTCGGAGTCGTACTCCTCCTGTTGTTCCTTGCTTTCCATGTTAGAAAGAAACCCGTGCCTCCCAAAATATAGGCGGAAAGTATTCCCATGAACCTCAAAGATCACGTATCGGTAACATCGAACCAATCAACCTCCTCATCTCTCAAGGCCTCAACTTTGAAAAACCTTGGGGGAGATCGTTTCGACAAACGCTTCCATCACAATAATCAACGGAGTGTTCCCAGGATGATCAGATGGGCTGCGAAGCGGGCTCGTCATAACCATAGGTCTCGTAAGGCCATCAGCACAATAATGGCCAATCTGACTATGCTGGTAATAGTTGTCTCACTTAGTTCGTTACTATTTGTCTGGTCAATCTCCAGCTTTGGAGCATACACCGGTGGAGCTGGATACTGGTTCTCCAGTAGAAGCTTAGCCAATCAGGAGAGGCTTAGTGTCGAAAGCGCGTTCTTCACCGCGACAGGATCCACTAACAACATTGTCACGCTCTACGTAAGGAATGTCGGAGCAGTCCAATTCAATATCGCCTCTGTTTACATCAACTCAACCCTCTACAACATTGCACAATCACAAGTAGGCGTGTCGCAGGTCCAAAAGGTCCAGATCACTCTCTCCGGCCAGACTTGGGGCTCCGGTAACGTTCAGACCGTGATTGTGGCGACCCTGCGTGGAACGACCATCACGACAGTCTGGACAGCGTAAAGGGTGAGATGTTATGAAACGGTCCCATCAGAAGTTCAGACGTTCTAAGAAAGGTATGAGCACGATATTCGGTGCCCTGTTCTTTGTAATACTAATCCTGATGGGGTTCAACATGTTCCTCTGGGACTTTGTGCAGTTCGACAATTACAATCGAGTAATCGCGAACATGACTCAATCGGACACTATGTCGCTATCGGAGAATCTTGTCCCGAACAATCCTGGAGCTAGGGACTTTACCGCGAACAGTTTCAACATCACCGTGAACAACTTGGGCATAGCTGTGAGGGTCGCCAGAGTATACATTGTGAATTTGTCTCCTACTAACTCAAACCAATGCCTGCCGGCCAATCCTTGCATTGTAGATCAAGGCTCATCAAGCCCGGGAATAGCAAATGGCAATGTGAAGGAGGGAGTGATCGACCACCGGATCAAAGTCAACACTGGGGGAACTTTGTCGCCAATCAACGATGGCAACGGCTACAAAGTCATCCTTTCCACTACTAGAGGTAGACAGTTCAGCTTCTTCTATCCATGGCCTGTAACTCCCCCGAGCGGAGGAAACACTGGAGGAACTTTCCAGACCAACATCGGTCCGCTATCGATATTCTTTGATTTCAAGTCGTTCAATTTCACTCAGGGTTCTCAGACCCAGTCGCAACCGGCATGGTGTCTTCCTTCTGGAGCGACAGTTCTGCTGTATTTGAAATTGGTCAATCAAGCAACTGACAGCGATGTTATACTTGAGCCCAACACTATGATACAGTCACAACCATACTCAGCAAACGGTTTCGGACAGTTCGTGCGAACATGGATAGTAGACCCGGGCAGCGTCAACCCTAACAACATGGCCGGATACAACTTCAACACAAACCCCTACGACTTGCAAGCCGCCGGACCGAGTGGTCCAGGTGCCCCTGTCATTGTCAAGTTTGGGGGAAGCGGTCAGGGTGGGACAGGGGGGGCAACTTTCGCCAGGAATGACAACTGGCTTACCTTCATCGGTTTCTATTATCTATACCAAGGAAAGCCTCAGGGTCAAACAATTCCATTCATGGATTTCAAAGACACGGCCGGGTACCCTGGGACATGCTAGCCTGTTTAGTGGTGTCACCTTTTAGTTGATGAGTACTCGAGCCCGCGAAACTATTCGCCGGATAAGAACCGGCATGGGTGGACTTGATGAGAAACTGGGCGGTGGGATCCCAGCTGGTAGCACCGTACTTCTGATCAGCAATCAGGAAGGACCGGTGCGATTGTTCTGTCAACAGATCGCATATCTTCTAGGTAACGAGGGGCATCGAATTCATTATTTCACGATCGTCCGAGATCCGCCGTACATTCGAGAGGAGATGATGGTCTACGGCTGGGATACCGCCGAGATGGAGCAGGGGAGACAGTGGATTTTCATAGACTCATACACTCCAAGAGTGCAAGCCCTCCTACAAGGCGGGTCGGGACCACAAAATCAGCCCATGGGATTCAGTCAGGGAATGATGAGTCCGGGCTCGAGAAGTTTGGGCTCCGATCTCTTTGTGACGCTTCGGAGGGATATACTGTCACAATTGGATGAGGGAGACACGGTAGTGATAGATTCGCTGTCGGACCTGCTCGTCAACCACGACGACGCATCAGTCCGAGAGCTCTTGGAAATCTTGAGCAGTCAGATACACCGCAGGAATGGACTGGTCTTCATGCCAATCCTATCAGACATCCATGATCCAAAGACAGTCGCAACATTATCCCATTTGTCAGATGTTGTTGTCGAGTTCGAATTGGAATCTGAGCATTTGGAGGGCAAGCTTCGATTCTGGAAGATGAGACGCTCTATACTACGACCTCTACTCTTGCCTTTCTCGATCACGGATAGAGGAGTTATGGCCGAAACATTCGGGAGAGTAATCTAAAAGATCATGTCAGCTAAACCTGAGAAGACGGACAAGATCGACAATATTGTCGGCATGCTGATGGAATACGAGCGCATGACGATAGACCTGATGAAGAAAGCTTCCGACACGCCCATCCTAGACCAATACGACCTTCGACCGCCATACTCGAAAGCACGACTCATCAAGGAGGAGGGTCAGGTCAAGTATCAGATCATAGAGGTCCCACTCTCAGACGATGAAAAGGCCAAACTGCGAGAGATCGGCGAGCTTCTCGTCGAAGAGCTAGATGTCGATGTAAAGAAACTAGGTGGCAACCAGAATGCTGCGGCATACATTAGAAAGATGGTCGAGAAGATCATCAAGAACTACAAGATCAAAGTCACTCCCGATGGCCTCGACCGCATAATGTACTACATCACCAGGGACTTCGTCTTCTTTGACAAGATAGACCCGATGATGAGGGACCCGTGGATCGAAGATATTTCGTGCAACGGGTTCGGCATACCTTTGTACATCTGGCACAGGAAATACGAGTCCATACCGACCAACGTCATCTTCAATACCGCCGAAGAGCTGGACAGGTTCATTCTCAAACTCAGCTACATGACCGGTCGCGCGATCTCGATCGCTCAACCAGTCCTCGACGCCACATTACCAGATGGCAGCCGTGTCCAAATGACCTACGAGAAGGAGGTCACACGGCGAGGATCGACCTTCACAATCCGAAAGTTCCGCGAACGACCATTGACAGTATCTGATCTCATAATCTACAATACGTTATCAGCTGAAATGGCGGCGTGGTACTGGTACATCATCGAGAAGCAAGCCTCCTGCATACTGGTGGGCGGAACAGCCTCCGGCAAGACCACGACAATCAACACATTGGCCATGTTCATCAAACCAAACGCCAAGATCGTCTCCATAGAGGACACAGCCGAGATACAACTGCCACATGAGAACTGGCTCTCAAGCGTAGTCAGAATCGGATTCGGCACTACGGGAGACGTCAGCGAGATCACGCTCTTCGACCTCTTGAAGAATGCGATGAGACAGAGACCCGAGTACATCATCGTCGGCGAGGTCCGAGGCAGCGAAGCCTACACGCTAATGCAAGCCATCGCAACCGGACACGGAGGTCTCGCAACACTTCACGCCGACTCGGCAGAGGCGGCGATACACCGGTTGGAATCAGAACCAATGAACATACCACGCCCACTGATCCCCACAATCGACGTGATCGGAGTCCAGACACGTGTCCAAATCGGTGATAAGAGCGTTCGACGCATGATCAACGTCGCCGAGGTCGTCGGACTAGACCCGACAACGAAGGATGTGTTGACGAACGACGTGTTCAAGTGGAGTCCAAAGAGCGACACCTTCGTCTTCTACGGACGAAGCTACGCACTAGAGAACATCATGAAACGCCACGGCTACCGACATGAAGAGGTCATGGAGGAGCTGAACAATCGACGGATGGTTCTCGAGTGGATGGTCAGGAACAACGTACGCGACTTCAAGGATGTCGTCGAGATTATCCGAACCTACTATCTCAACCCGCAGCAACTACTCGACCGAGTGAAACGGGAGAAGATGGTCGAGCCCGCTGGAGCTAGGAGCTGATTAGGGAAACAATGAGCCTACTCGATCCGATAGTTCCATTACTCGGCCCATTTGGGCAAGTGCTGGCTGCGAGCGATCTAATCGTCGTCGGCCTAGCACTGTTGGGACTTGTTTGTTTCGGACTTAACATGGTGAAGAAGAGCATTTTCGAGACGAGCAGGGCCTGGGTAGGCGCTACTATTGCTCTTTCAGTGGTCACAATCCTATTTCGAGGAATGGACACGTTCTGTGGCTGCGGCTTCTACACCGACTCTAACGGTGCCCTGACCCAGCTTGTCCCATTCACTTACATGTTGATCTCGGGATCATTCTTCGCCATACTGTTCAACTTCAACATTCCTCCGTTGAAGAAGTACAAGTGGTTCATCAGCATCCCACTCTCGATTCCTCTTGCTCTATTCTCGAATCTATTCTTTCCATTGGTCGCGGTCGCGTCGCCACCCTGGGTCTTCATTGAACTATTACTCTTCTCGCCAATAGGTGCTGTCTACAGCGGTTTCACATACGAGCATTCGGTCTTGCACATGGGCGATTACCGGGCAAGATTGAGACGGTTCTTGCAACAGACCGACAAGGCCAAGAAGGACGGGGATTTGATTCCCGAGGAGAAGGGGAGCTTCGTCTACTTTACCTACAGATTGCTGGGGAAGAAGGTCACAAGTCTCCTTCCATTCTTCAAGGGTCTCAAACAGATACTGTCGCTCGCGGGCATGAAGACGAGCTACAAAGCCTACGTCAGTCTCATGGCTTTCGGGGGCCTAGTTGGCTTCATCGTCTCATTCTTCGTATGGCTAGTACTATTGTCTCCAGCGATCGGCTTGGGAAGCGCGATTGGACTTGGATTCGCAGGCGACAACATTCTCTTCACCTTCATCGCAGCCTTCTTCATGGCCATAGTTACTGGACTTGCTGTCTTGGGAATGTTCTATGCCATACCTTTCTTCAAACTTGGCAGTAGACGCACAAGATTAGATCAGTACCTACCATTCACTTCCAGCTACATGACCGTTCTAGCCAGTGCAGGCGTGACCCCTGAGAGGATCCTTAGGTCTACAGCAGAGAAGGATCCAAGGTTCATGCTCTCCGATGAGATAGCGAACGTGGTTGGACGCGTTGACCTATTGGGCTTCGACATCATACATGCGTTGAATGCTGAAGTCGAACGTTCGCCCTCAACAAACTATCAGGACCTACTCCGAGGATTCGCCGGCGTCATAAGAACGGGCGGTGATATGAAGAAATTCTTCCAAGGTATCACAGACCACTTATTCCAGAAGCGTCACCTTTCCGTCCAATCCTTCCTCGACACCCTCGGAATTCTAGCTGAGACGTATGTGCTGATGCTAATCGCGTTTCCATTGATGCTAGTCGTCATGTTATCAATCATGGCCTCCATCGGAGGCAGTCTCGGCGGCATCGACGTCTTCTCGTTCATGTACCTGCTAGCGTTCATACTCATCCCGATCTGTGGAGTCATGTTCCTCTTCATACTGGACACTATGCAGCCGAAGGGTTAAGAAAAAAGGGATTCATGAGAAAAATGTCATCAGATCAATCATCGTCCACTCCTCCGCCTGGATCGGACGGGCCCTCAGCGAGAGTTCCAGACGCAAGTCCGGACCTTGGAGGGAAGAAGGGGCAGTTCAAGGGTAGACTGGAGAGTTCGGTCATACTCGTGGTCGGGAAGATCACGAGGAAGCTTGTCTGGGTATTCAGCGGACTAATCTTCGGCGGAGTAATGCTTTGGGGAATCGTCGAAATGGCGATCTACGGGGTTCCGGTCAAGATAGGATTCATTGGACAAACAGGTAACTTCACTGCTGACAGGTTCCTACTCTTTGCCGTCATCTTGAGCATGGTTCCTCCATCACTCCTGTACTTCTTGGACAGTAAGCGAAGAGATTCCATAGACAACAATATTCCGCATCTGTTGCGGGATATCGCTGATTCAGGACGTAGCGGAATGACGCTGACAAGGTCGATCGAAATATCGGCGGAGCGAGATTATGGACCCTTGACCAAGGAGCTCAGAAAATTGATTGCAAAGATCAGCTTCAGAGTCCCATTGGAGAAAGCATTGCAGTACTTTGCTGATCGGACGGGTACGCAATTGGCCCGCAGGAGTGCTATGTTGATCTCGGAGGCGAACAAGTCTGGAGGCGACATCCAGGAGAGCATGGAATCGGTTGCGAAACACGTTCAGGAGATCCAGTACCTTGAGAGGAAGAGGAGAGCCTCAATGCGGCCCTTCATCGGTGTCATGTACATCAGTTTCGCAGTCTTCCTAGTCACTGTGTATTTGTTGATCAAGAGCTTCTTCACCCAGTTGGCAAACACGAACTTCGGAGGCGGCGCGTCACAGACAGTGGGTGGTGTAGGTTTCAACTTCGTCAGTCTTCCGCTCGATAAGATCACCGCGGTCTTCCTCTACATGGCGATGATAGAGGCGATTCTTGCCGGCTTGGTGGGTGGGAAGATGGCGACAGGCTATTTGAAGGATGGGTTGAAGCATGCAGTGATACTGATGAGTATCTGCTTCATCACCTTCGTCTTCTTCATCTAAGCCTTCCGATAAGACGGGATAGTGGTCGACTCTAGAAGAGTCTTTCACGTCCGATCTCTCAGTCCCATGTAGGTGAAAGGCATGTGGAATCGGGCTTTTGACCGGTTTGCTTCATGAGGGAGGCTTGGCAGGATTCGTTCGGGCTCAGTCTCGAGGTTTCACGGCTAGGTGGGTGTACCATTAAGAATTCTTATTTTCGCGTAATTTCAATGTCCGATTGCCTCGTGAGTTTCCTCATACAGAGAAAAAGAATTCTTTTTTCGTGATCATGCCTGTGGCTGTGAGTCCGTCTGGATTGACGGAGATTCGATCCCGATAATTATTACCGTGCTGTCTCATCGACGCTGTGGGAAGCTGTTCGAGTGCACTTTGTCGACCGCCTGACGCTTGAATCCTTGCAAGATAAGCGAGTATTCGCGAGTGCTGGTCTAGGTCGGAATTATATACGCTCATTGGAATGAACGGCAAAAGTCGATGTTCATTTCGAAACCGAGCTGGAAGGCAATCTTCCTAGTCCTCTTGCCTCTATTGTTAGCCATCGCACCTGTCGTTCAGAGTGGATATGCCGTCCAGGTCAGTTTTCCTGTACCATCGAATACGATCTGGGCTGATGATTTTGAAGGGCCAAGTCTTGCCAAATGGTACAATCTCGATAGTTGTGGAGGACCTGAGAGTTGGGGCAGGTTGAATACGACCTATGCTTTCATGGGCGCTCAATCAGTAGGGATCCAATGTGCTAATGCAGCCAGCGCTCGTGACCTCAGGACAACCATTTCGACTGAACAAGATTATGTTGGCGCGAGTGTCTGGTTCACCTATGCCGATGTATGCAGGACCACGACCGGAGCAGGCGGACCATTCCTAAGCCTAGAATTTGATGCTCCTAAGGATGCATCCACCAGTTATCATTATGAGACCCACATCGCCTATTATTGCGATGCAAGAGTCTGGCAGATACTAGATTCAAGTGGTAATGCGAAGACAGTCGCCTCGGACACCGAATGCAGTTACAATTGTGGCTTGAACACTAAAGCGAGACAGAACTGGATTTTCATGAAAGTTGTAGCCCAGAAATCTACCAAACAATGGATCCAGCTCATCACTCCCACGGGCGTTTACGGTTGTAAGGAGATTGCGACAATAACGACCGATCATACATGTGGCTTGAACGTTTACACTCAACCAGGGAGAATCGACCAGTACAACTGGCAGGTCGAGCTGGGATGGGACACATTTGCCTTAACGAGTACTTGCGCGTGCAACGCATTATTCGATAATGTCCTAGTGACAGACGAGACACCGGCAAGCAGTGGTGTCGTTCAGCCAAGTGCTTCACTCGATTCGGGTCTTATTTTGCTGATCGGGGCTATCGGACTCGCGACGAGCCTCATAGCAGGGGCAATAATCCTGGCTGTTCTGCAAAGGAAAAGAGCGAAAACACTGCCGCGCTTGCAACTACTGGGTCCAGTATTGACAAAAGTTTGGAGGAAATAAGTCGTCCTTGAGGTAATCCTCCGCTCAAGGGTTCTCTCGAAAAGAGAGGCGGTCTGGTCCGGAGATGACTCCACGCGAGACTGCCATGGAAATTGAAGAGGCTCAGTGGCTCCCACGTTCGATGTTGATATTTCTCGGGAAATTATGTTGAACGGCTTGTTCAAAACAATTCGATTAAGACCCTGCTGAGACAAGTCATTCGGGCGAATGGTGGTTCAAGAATGTTCAAGAAATTGGGAGATTATCGGCGGCTCAAGATCATCGCAGTCCTGAGCATCCTAGTAATAGTGGCCTCCGCGGTCACGGTAGCGGTCCCCGTCTACGCGAAATCGGATCATTCGGTCAAATCCGAACATTCAGCGCAAAGCCGCGCGTCAATATTTGGAAAGGGCGCCAGCTTTACGATCACCGGAACAGGCACAGCCCATGACATTGCCGATCAAACGAAGACGGCGAATGTGGATCTGCAACTCACTGCGACGGCTGAGAAGGTAACATTTGGTGTCGCAAAGCTCTCGGTCAGCGGCGGAACCCTCAAAGTGGGAAGCGACACTTTCACAGTTGGGAAAGGCACTGGACGACTGAACGTTCATAGCAAGAAGATACTTTTTCACATCGAACTCAAAGATAGCAGTGGAAAGATATGGCACTTGATATTGTACGGGAAAGTATCGTCAAGCATACCCAAGACATGGTCGAACGGTTCTAGCTTGACCGTTGATTTTATGAAGCCTCAGAGCAAGATCGCCGGTAAGTGGTTCCTGTCTATCCCAAGCGCGACCATAACAAGGTCCGCCTAAAACTCCCACCTGTTTCTTGTCAGCAGATTAGAATCGGATGAGGATCGAGATTCATGTCATTGGATGGCAAGTCGTTAATTCTCGGAATCATACTTGGACTAATAGTGGGGGAATACTCGCCGGCATTATAATAGAATATGAGTACTTGATCATATAGGTCACCGGCTAATCTATCAAAATCGACGAGATGAGCTGCTTAGAAATTTCGGACCATCTTCGCTTAACGACCACAACCGCACCTGCTAGAGTTGCCACTATAGCACCAGCAATCACGTAGAAGAGTTCAGTTTGTATTCCGAACACGGTGGGCGTAGCTGGCCCAAACTGTACCTGTATCTGCACACTACTATGAAATGCTACTGAGAACTGGATGAGGTAATTGTGGCCGGTGGTGATCACGGAGAATTCATAATCAGGTAGCTGGAATTTGTCCAGAAATATTCGAATTTGGTTTATGTTAGCGACTAGGATTTTGGGAACCGTGACGTTGACGAATGCTGCCGTGCCTATGAGTCCTGTTGCGTTAAACTGAAGCACGTTCCCGGAAAAGCCCAAGTTCGAGAGGATACTGTCGCTTGTAACAAGACAGTATGCTCCACTTGATCCACAACTCACAGAGACGCTCTGAGTGAGAATGGCTGTGAGTTGGACAGAATGTGATAAGCTGCCAACTTCAGCCTCAATTGTGATAGTGGATTCTCCCGGATGGGTTCCGGTCAAGGTCAGAGTTGCCGAGGCTGAGCGCGTATCAGGTGAGAGTGTTAGGATTGATGGTCCTATGCGGGTTGTTGGTCCCGATGAGGTCGCTGTGAGAGTGATATTTCCGATGAAGCCTCGCAGTCCAGTCACGGTAATCGTTGCCGAGCCTGGAATTGTAGGTCGTAACATAATTAGTGGTGGAGTGACGACTATGTTGAAGTCCGTAACTTCTTCTGGGGCTACTACTGAAAGTGTTCCTGATTCATAGTTTGAAATGTAAACGTATCCGGTGTCAGGGTCGTATGCACCACCTGTCGGTTCGTAGCCAGCTGTAAAGTTCTGAAGGAGTGACTGTGTACGTGTATCTATTATGGAGACTGTTCTGGCATTTGGAGGTCCTAGGCCGCCGGTGAACTGGCTTGTCACGAAGAGTTTTTCGTATCCTGGGACGTAGACGAGGCCTTGTGCTCCTCCGGGAATCTGGATATTCCCGATGACAGTATGGTCTGACCCACGGATTATGGAAACGCTGCTTGTTGCCCAGTCGGCCACGTATATGTTGTCGTTGGTTGGGTCGTATGCAATTCCGAGCAGGCCGCCATCAATTCCGACCGTGAAGTTGGCAACGATTTCGTTTGTCCGACCGTCGAGGGCTGTGATATAGGATGCGTAGCCTTTTGGACCTTGGTATAGAGGAGTATGTGTGATGTAGACTAGGTTGTCTATCGAGTCGTAAGCGAGTCCTAGGGGATGCTTGCCTTCGTTGAGGGTTGCGATGATTGTATTGGAAAGACTATCGATTATGGAGACCGTGTTCGACTCTTCATTGGCCACGTAGATATCGTGATTGTCAGAGTTGTAGAGTAGACTGAGCGAACCAGAGGGGACTGGTACTTGAGCGATGATCTCATTCATGGGGTTCAGGACCGAGACGCTGCCGGACCACATGTTTAGCACGTAGAGGTTCTTGTTGTAATCATTGTAGGCGATGGCTTCGGGTCCTATGCCCGCATTGATGATCTGCTGAACCTTACCCGTGGTAGTGTTAACCGCAAGTAGGCTGCTGGATATACTGGCCTTGACTAGTGTAGCGGTGTATGAGCCTTGGTCGGCCACGTAGAGTAGATGATTGGCCGGATTGTACGCTACACCCATAGGAAAATCTTGAGACCCGAGAAAGAAGTTAGACTTGTTCGTGGCACCGTGTATTATCGAGACCGTGTCAGATCTTGCACAGGCTACGTACATGTTTCCATTCTGGGGATCATACGCGATCCCCGTAGGACCAAGTCCGACGGTTGCATTGGCCACGATCTTGTTAGTTGTACCGTTGATGATCGACGTATAGCCCTGGGACTGTGCTCCCGAAGCATAGTTTGCGGCATAGATATTGTGAGTTGATGCGTCATAGGCGAGGCCGAAGGGAGAGTATGGCCCGACAGGCACAGTTCCAATGACCTTGTTTGTTACAGTGTTGAGGATGGAGACGATGCCTGGTCCGATCCGGCTGATGAGGTAGATACGTTGGTTAGAAGTATCGTAAAGGATATTCTGTGTTGGTAGCTGAGGAATCGCATTTCCTAATGGTGGCATCAGTGTTGAAAGTTTTGTGGGGGCAGGGTTCACGGTCACATTTGCTATGACGGCGTTGTTTGTTGCGTTGATCTCGAAGACGGTGCCGGCGTCCATGCAGTTGATGTAGAGGCGTTTATTGTCGGGGTCGAACGCTATTCCTGTTGGTCCTGCTGCAACCTTCAGGTTCGTGACTTGGTTAGTTGAAGGGTCGATCACTTGAACGATATTTTTGGAGTAGTTGGATACGTAGACATGATTGTTGGCGGGATCGTAGGCGACTCCCGATGAACCAGATTGCAATGTTATGTTTGCAATGACTGTGAGGGTGGTGTCCGAGATGACTGTAACGCCTGGTGCACTGGCGACGTACATGTTCTCTTTCAGAGGATCGTATGCTAGACCGCGCGGGTCGCTTACGTTTAGTTCGGTGATTATCCGGTTAGTGTTGCCGTCGATTACGGCAATTCTGTTCGGGCTGTTATGAGTGGCGAGTGAGGCTCCACTGGTGACATAGATATGATTGGTATGTGAGGCGTAGGCTACAGCGGTGGGATAGTATAGTTGATTGAAAGAGACTTGGTTGACTGGTGAGTAGTTGCCTGGGACTATCGTGTTGTTACGGAGGATCAAGGTCTCCTTCACAGGCGACATCAAGCTTGCAGGAGCGTCCGGCAGGGATGTTGTTGAGAGAGTGTCCCGGAGATTGGCTGTAGAGAAGGAGGGATTGCTAGCGGCGGGATATGTCGTTCCAAGGAACGTCAGGGCTAGGATGAGGAATGTGATTCTGCATGTTTTTGGCACGTGGGGATGATGTCGAAGGTTCAATTCGAATCTAAAATCTTACTCCGGACGGTAGCGGGACGGAAATATAATTGTTTCATAGGACCGTGGTAATATTTGTATACCTAGAGAT
>Ga0209761_1001780_pt1 | contig 13974 bp, 8 predicted proteins | sample GraSoi013_1_40cm_4_FD_185818 | JGI IMG/M metagenome (GOLD analysis project Ga0209761, IMG submission 185818) | Grasslands soil microbial communities from the Angelo Coastal Reserve, California, USA - Sample 09_25_2013_1_40cm (SPAdes) (version 2) | ecosystem: Environmental > Terrestrial > Soil >... | reverse complement strand
ACGGTAACAGTCGTCACCGTGAGACTCGTCGCGACCGTGACGCCAACCGGGTTGACGGTCAAAGGCTCACAGCTACTCGTGGCACCTTTATTGTTGGCGTCGCCGGAGTAGACGGCCTGGAAGCTGTAGCCACCTGGGTTTGTAGAGTTGAATGTTACACTCCTCGAGTTAGGAATGGCGCCACTGGCCACGGTCACATTCGAGACTGCCGAAGTCGTTCCTGTACACGAGCTCGATCCGATGAAGAGATTGTAGTTGACTGTCCCGCTGGCTTGGAAGAAGTTCGATAGTGTTGCAGAGTCAGTGACGGATTGGCCTACTTGGATAGAAGTAGGTGAGAGGAACGTTGTAATCGTCGGGATGTTTTTCTGGACGGTGAGCGGCTCGCAGGATGAGGAAGCGCCCCTATTGTTATTGTCTCCGGAATAGGTTGCGTTGAAACTGTATGAACCTGTTGCGTTGAAGAAAACTGGTCTCGAGTTTGGAATCACGCCACTGGATACTGTTACAGCGGATACGATGGTTCCGGGAGTCGTGCAGGCCCCGTTCGTAAACAGGAAGTAAGTTACAGTACCGCTCGCGGTGCTCGTTGCTCCGGTCAGGTTTGCTGAATCTGTAACAGAGGCCCCTGCGACGATGGTCGTCAAAGATAGATTGGTTGTAATGCTTGGATTGTCCTTCGTTACCGTGAGAATAATGATCGCCCCGTGCATTAGCGCTCCGTTCGTACCAGTCACATTCAATGTGTAGACGCCAGCTGTCAGCCCAGCGTTAATGCCCAAGATTGAGGAACCACACGCGCAACCCGTAGATGTTAGCGTGACAGTGTTGGGAGAAAGGGTCGCAGATGGCCCCGATGGTGTGATCATAACATTGAGGTTCACAATTCCGACAAAGCGGTTCACACCAACCAAGTTAACCGTCGTTTGCTGGCTTTGACCAACAACCAGCGACAATGATGACAAACTCGGTGTAATCGTGAAGTCTACAACGTGGAATAGTATGTTTGCAGTTGTGTGGGAGAGGGTACCATTTAATCCAGTTACAGTTACGATGTAATCGCTTGCTGTCGAAGAACGACAGGAGAGAACAGAGGTTGCGGGTGAAGGAGCAAGGGTAACCTTGTTCAGGGATAATGAGCATGTTAGACCTGATGGCGCGGATATACTCATCGTCACTGTTCTGTTGAAGCCGTTGAGTGGCGTCAAAGTTACAGTTGAGTTTCCTATTGATCCTGCGTTGACTGTCAGGCTTATTGGGTTAGCTGAGATTGTGAAGTCTACGACTTGGAACGTGATTGTTGCGTTATGAGTTAGCGGCCCACTCGAGCTCGCGACTAAGACGCTGTTGTTTCCGATCGTCGAGTAAGTACAAGAGAGATTGACGCTCGCAGAGGTTATCGTAGAGGTCAGAGTCACACTAGAGGTGCCAAGGCTACATGCTGTACCCCCATTCTCGGAGAGTCCGACGGTTCCCACAAATCCGTTGACCGAGGCCACGCGAATTGTTGAGACGCCTGGCGTGCCAACGTTGACCATTAATGCATTCGGGGTGGGAATAACCGTGAAGTCCTGGACTTTAACCGTGAAGATTGCAAAGTGAAGGACGTTATTGCCGCTCCCAGTTACCAGCAGACTGTAGTTGCCCGCTAGGCCACTGCACTTCAGACTGGCTGTGCCTGAGGACGTTGTCGAGTTGAGAACGACGCTAGTCGGACTCAAGGAGCAGGTGAGGCCAGCGGGAACGGTGTCGGTCAGGCTCACCGTGCCTTTGAAACCGTTGATAGCAGAAACCGTAATTGTTGAGTTCGCGAGCCGGTTCGTGAGTACTGTGGAGCTCGTCGGGCTTGCTGTCACGCTAAAGTCAACACCGGTGACGGTGACAGTCGTCGACGCTGTGGACGAGGTTGTAGTGGAGGTGCCGGTCACGGTAATTGCGGCGTTGCCCGTTTGTGGCCCTGCACTAACGGTGAGAGTCACGTTTTGACTTCCACCTGACGCGAGTATGACGCTAGGCGCGCTCAATTGGGCGGTTATGCATGTGCAGCTACCTGTACCAGCAGACGTTGCGAGATTGACCGAGCCACTGAATCCACCAGCACTCGTTACAGTTATTGTAGAATTGGCCGATGAGCCGGCTTGAATCGTGAGGGCTTGGGGACTAGCTTTGATGGTGAAGCCCAGGACCATTGCTAGAACGGTTACGTGTCGAGCATTAACGCCCGTGCCTCCTGTGACTGTGATGGTGTAGTTTCCAAAATTCGCTGCTGATGTCGTAATATTCAGGGTGGCGAATGTGATTCCACAATCGTTGCAAGGCTGGACATTGACTGACGATGGGATCGTCACGGTCGGTCCAGACGGGGATATTGTCGCACTTAGCGGAAGGGGTCCTGAAAAGATATTGAATGAATGAATGGTAATGTTAGAGGTCTGTGACGTTCCAGGGCGGATTGTTACGGGGTTTGGATTGGCGCTCAGAGAGAAGTCCGCTGGTGTGTTGGATAGTCTCCAAGCGGTGAGTGGATGTATTTCCCAGCCTGAGAAGCTGTGGCTTGCATCTCCGGTATGTTCAGGGTCCCAGAAGACGAATCCCTGAAAATCAATCAGGGTCTTGTCCGCCGCGGTCTCTGCTGCCAGGATGTGAGGGTCACAGGTTGTGTTCGGGCCACAATACCCCGCCGCCTTCCAATCATGATCAAACTCCATGTGAATCGTATGCATGCAGCCTGTTTTATTTCCCAAAGTGCAGACATCGTAGCCTGGTGTGAAAATGTCGAAAGTAGTGTCTGACGTGTTCATCCCGTTCGGATGCGGCCCTCCGCCGTTTACAGCATCAAAGTGGATGGAATAGTCCTCGTTGAGGAGAAAGCCTCGCCTCACACCACGGACCTCAACGAAGGCGGACACAACTTGTCCGTCGGCGTTTGTTACGGTGCAAGGGGGCCCATTCGGCCTCCACCCCGGGGGAGTAGTCGGGCCAGGGGTGAGCCATCGCTTGGCTTCCCCGTTTGGAATACCGTTCGCCTGAATACCTGGGTTGAAAATGCTCCCGCTCTCAGTCGCACCCCCTGAAGAATTGCTCTGGCTTCCCAGAATCTGCTCGATCGTCACAACCCATGGAGTACACTGAACCTTCGGATTCCAAGAAGTGTCAGTCGTGAAACCACTCGGTGAGGCTATCGTCTCTAATCCGAAGTTTAGATTGTACTGCGGGCTCGTACCATCAATCCACATGATTCCAAACGCATTCTTGCCAGCAACCGAGGCAGAATAGTGGAAGCTGCCTATAGCTGACTCTGCAACAGCGGGTTGCGTAGGGAATGCACCTGGGGTGTGAATCCACAACCCCCCAGGGACCCCGGACCATTCGTCAATGGCGTTGTTTGTCTGGTTGTACCAGAACACGTAGAAACGAGGATTGGCGGGATCAGCCTGGTTGACAGCGGCGGTGAATGGTAGAGAATACCGGTTGAGACTGCTCGCCGATCTTGCCTCCCCGGGACCAATAGTATCAGGTCCCCACCCTCCCTGCGAACCTCTGGAACCGGCTAAGAGTGTCGCAGTGTTCGTGTCGTACCATATGGCATAGAGCTTGATTCCCGAAGCAAAGACGAATGAATTCACATCAGTCGAGGTGGTCGCCGTCGAGATCTGCTCTTCTTGCCCCCAGACCGTCCCGTCGTACAGTCTGCCGAGCAAATTGTGTTTGTTGACCCAATACGCCGCATATACTTGGCCATTGGGCAATGTTGCAATGTCAACATGCCAATTATCTGTGTCCGTAAACTGCGATGTTGAGAGGACAAAATCTCCCGTCCATGCTGGCGAGACGTTGATCTGCATTTGCCGCATTATTGACAGTTGAGGACTTCCACTGTCAGTCGCGGTGAAGTTGATCGTGAAAGTCTGGCCTCCTTGGTAGGTCGTGGGCGTCCAGCTGAACTGCCCAGTTGTGAGGTTGAAGACAGCTCCCTGGGGAAGCGTGCTTGTAGAGTTGCTGACTATGTCTCCGTCAGTATCAGAGGCATTGACTGTGAAGATTACCTTACTTCCAGTTTTGATACTTTGCGAAGGAGGAACCTGTAATGTGAGCTGATTGTTCTGGGTCGTCAGTCCAGGTCCTATCAGGATCGTCTGGCTTGATATGGCTGTTTGTTGAGGATTGCTACTATCAGCAGTTGTGAGAGTGACGGTATATGCTCCCGGGGTGATGAACTGGTGGGGGACAGTTCGCCCCGTTGCCGTTGGAGAATCATCTCCAAAGTTCCAACTGAATGAATAGTTTGGAGTTCCTCCGCTTGCGGCTGCGGTGAAGTTTACTACATCAAGAAAAGTCGCATTTGTTGGGCTGAAAATGAAGCTCGCGCTGAGAGGCTGTGCTGGCAGTGGTGTGTTATTGGCATGAATGATATGCGGTGTTTCTATACCGCTCCCGCCACAGGCTTTCTGATCATCTTCTTGATATCCGATCCAGATCTGACCGTTCGAATCAATGCTGATGACTTCGTTTGGAAACGTGGCTGTTGGACTGGGACTCCTTACTACCTGCTCTTGCTGCCATGCTATTGTCCCGCCGGTCCCAAGTGATCCCGTGCCATACAGCAGGGCGCGATTGCAATCCGTATCGAACGATGACTCGTTGTAACGTGCGTAGAATGCATGGATTCCATCACTCACAATGGACCAGTCACTATCAGTCACATGTTTACCGATGTTAGTCGGTACTGCCCAATTCACTCCGTCGGTGCTTGAAGTAAAGTAGAAGCATCCTCCCTGTCCTTCACAGTTTGCGGATGAATCTTCATAGAATATCCAGTATCGCCCTTGCGCGTAGAATCCAGGATTCTGGTAGGATGACTCGTAGACGAAATGATCCCCAGTATGGGCTGCTACATGCGAACTGTTGGTTACTGCGCTTACAGGCCTCGCGATCTCAGCGGCCGCCACGATGCTCAAGGCCAGTGAGACAAGAAGTATAGTCAGCGATAGCCTATTGCGGCGCAAACTGGAGCCTGCGCTCAAAATGGCAGATACCGCTAATTAACCATTGAGCGCATAAGGATAGCCTGAGATATCTTAGACACCAAAGAGGTATCGTCTAATGCCTTTTCTTACCCAATTCCGTAAAATAACGGAAATGAGTCTTCGGGGCCGAGGACACGGAAGAGTCCTTGATAAGGGCGAGATATCAAGGATCGAACAGAGTCCTGGAATTCCTTGAAAAGCGCCGTATCGACCCGTTCAGATCTGCATTCTGCCGTAAGCCTTGAGCACATAATGGACGAGTTGAGGCGGAAAGGTAGCTCCAAGGCGGTTGCTGGAATGTCACGCTTCGGAATACGGACAGGCACTGCTCTTGGGGTTTCTATTCCACAACTGCGCGATATAGCGAAGGACGTCGGAACCAGTCATTATCTTGCAAAAGGACTCTGGAAGAGTCGAATTCACGAAGCACGCATTCTCGCCAGCATGATTGATGATCACAAGAAAGTGTCAGAGGCCCAAATGGAAGAATGGGCGGCGGATTTCGACTCATGGGACGTCGTGGATGGTTGCTGCGGAAACCTCTTCGACAAGACAGAATTCGCAGAAAGAAAAGCACGCGAATGGTCCATGAGAGAGGAGGAGTATGTTAAGAGAGCGGGATTTGTCCTAATGGCGGAACTAGCCGTTCACAGCAAAGAAGCTTCAGATAAAACGTTCCTAGATTTTCTTCCCTTGATAATAAGAGAAGCGTCTGACGAACGAAACTTCGTCAAGAAAGCCGTAAACTGGGCGCTAAGACAGATCGGAAAAAGAAATGCAGTCTTGAATGCCGCAGCGATCAAAACTTGCTCGAAAATCCGAGATCTTGATTCTAGCCCGGCGAAGTGGATTGCATCAGATGCGCTCCGTGAACTAACAAGCGCACCAGTCAAAAGGAAACTCTCAACCACGAAGCCGTAAGGGCCCAAGCAACAAGATCATTTGACTCCCGAATCGTCAGAGTTGGCGAATCTTGTCGTAAAAGTCCATCAAGTTGCGTGCCGCTGGTTCCTCCCTGTTCAGGGCAAAGATCTTCATTCCTTGCTCGTATCTCTCGAAAATCAATACTCGACACTTGACTAGTGGTTCTGCGATTCGCGCGACAGTTGAAGGGGATACATCCAACACTCGCGCGAGACCGGCCTGGTTGAAGACCTTGTCCCTGTTCTGCAGCAAGTGTTCTACAAGTCTGACTTGTGCTTTAGATTGAAAAAGGTCTAACAGTTTCATCAAGCAGGCCTCTCACGAATAAGATACGAGGGTTCCAATATCTCGGCCCCGCAAAGCACTCGTTATGTTCGACGGATCCTCCATTGAGACGAACCTCGTCGGAATCCTCGCCCTCTGCATTATCTTCAACGCAACAGGATCCAACAATTCATACCTGCCCGCATAAACATCTCCGGCCATAGCCCAACTCAGCAACTTGTCAACGCTGACAGACCTCAACATCTTCGCCTTAGGATCCTTCTTCGGATCCGCAGTATACACTCCTTGAACATCTGTCGCATTAACGAGAAAATCCGCACGGGTTATCTCAGCCGCTAAAGCTGCCACAGCATTCGTCGACTGTCCAGGCTGAAGACCACCGATGACCACCACCTTCCCAGGACTCACATAGTGAATCAGCTCCGAGAGCATTGTAGGAATCTTCGTGACAGCTATACTACCAAGAGCGAGCCTGAAGAGTTCCGCGTTAGCTCTGGTCACGGTTATCCCGAGCAGATCGCTGGTAGACTCATCCGCCCCCAGCTTCCGCGCCACGTCAATGTAGACTCGCGCATTCTCACCACCACCAGCAACGGTCACCAGTTGATTCCCTTCGCTTGCGAAACTGGACAGGACCTTTCCCATGCTCCGTAACGCATCAACGTCCGGGTCCCGTTTGAACAATGCGCCCCCTAGCTTCACAACAGCCTTCATCCGTGTCTGAGACAAGGAAGCAATCCAATTCAGTATATTAGAATGGAGAATATGGTCGAAGAGGACTGAAATGGCTGTCCATGGCAACGAGTCGGGTCATCTGCGAATCCCTTGAAACAAGGATTTAATACGATTCCGGGCACTATTGAATCTGAGGACTGGTCAAAGTGGATGGTAGGATTCCCGTCGAATCCAGTTCGACGTCCAAAGTTTCTCTCTGAACGAATAGCAGCCGCTCTGGCCAAGCCCTTAAACATCAATTTTCAAAGTCAGGAGGACGCTAGATGCCAGGCCCAGACTCCGTCGCACGATTCAAGTTCAAACGAACCCTCGAACAGCTCGCAAAGAAAGAGGGCAGAGGCACAGAACTCATCAGCCTCTACGTCCCGCCCGACCGGAAGATACACGAAGTTCTAGGACAGCTACGGGAAGAACTCGGCACAGCGGTCAACATCAAATCGCGCACTACCCGGAATAATGTCCAAGACGGGATCGAGCGGACAATGCAGCGACTCAAGCTCTTCAAAGAACCGCCTCCGACCGGACTAGTAATCTTCGCCGGGGCAATCCCGCAGAACGGCGCGGGCAGTGAGAAGATGGAGACGTACACGTTGATTCCGCCGGAACCGATCACTGTCGGCTTCTACAGGTGTGACGCCCGATTTCACGTCGAGCCCCTACTCGCACTCGTCGCCGACAAAGACACTTACGGAATACTCGTGATTGACGGCACAGAAGCAGTCGTCGCAACTCTGAAGGGACGCAGAGTAGAGATTTTGAAGACTTTCACATCGGGAACACCCGGTAAGAGCAGGGCCGGGGGACAGTCTGCTCGAAGGTTCGAGCGGATCAGAGAACAAGTCATCAACGACTACTACAAACGCGTCGGCCAGCACTTCAACGAGATGATGCTGGAGATTCCAGACTTGAAAGGAATCATCATCGGCGGACCCGGACCCACAAAGTACGTCTTTGAAGAAGGTGAGTACCTGCAATACACGCTCAAGAAGAAAGTCCTCTCACTCATCGACACGAGCTACACCAGCGAAGCAGGAGTCGAAGAGGTCGTCGAGAAAAGCGGTGAGATCCTCAAAGGCGTCAGATACGGCGAAGAGAAACAGCTAGTCCAAAAATTCCTTTACGAGCTGGGACACGAAACAGGCAAAGCGGCGTTCGGAGAAAAGAAAGTTCAGGAATACCTTGAGAAAGGAATAGTCGACATGCTTCTCATCTCGGAGAAACTGGAGGGAGAACGCGTGGTGCTCAAGTGCAAGAACTGTGGGAACGTTGAAGAGTTCAGGGGAACCAGATACGAAGCACACGCAGTTATCAATGAACTATCGACGAGACCCTGCAAGAGCTGCGGCAAACCAATGCTAGAATCCACAGACCACGGCGACATTATCGACAGCTTCCTAGAATATGCGGAAAAATCAGCAAGCAAGGTTGAAGTCATCTCCGAGGAGACCGAGGAAGGGCGAATGCTCCGCGACTCCTTCGGCAAAGTCGCAGCAGTACTAAGATACGGCGCAAACTAGACTCGGACCACAAAGACTACACAACGATTGCATTGGGCTTTGCGAAAGCTTCCAAGGATCATGCCAGTCCTCCTGTTACCATCCGCGGTTACCAAACCAGTTACCACCCCAGAACTCTCAAAGACTAATCATTATCCCGAGACCGGAGAGCTTTGCGTGGGAAGATTCTGTCACCGAAAAATCGCCTGGAGCAAGCCCTGAACCGGAATCAGAAATTGATCATTCAGTTCTCGATCAGGTCCCTCGCTAGAAACCCGCTTGATTCGCGGAGCCCGACTCGTCCCTGGCGAACAGAATACGCAGACTGTTCTATTTCAACCGGTACAAGGGCAGAACAAGCCCTAATCGGGAATCTGGGCAGGCGATTTCAGACCACGAGATTTTCACGGAGAGCTATACGCTCAATTTCCAATCTCGAAAATCAGTCGACCAGCCTATTCCAAGCCGCAAATCCGAAGACTCGCCCATATGAGCTTCAACTGGCTAGAGCCGGGTAAAAAAAGGGGGGCTGAAATTTTATTCTCGCGACGCGCAAGCGCTCTTCCGGGAAATCCTTGTGGGAGTCGCAGACTACGATTCTTGGAGTCGGCAACAAGCCTAATTCCTTGAAAGAGACGACCCGGACCGGTAGGCCAATGCCTCGACCGGCCAAGGTTATCTTCTTCGACCTAGGCGAGACCCTCGTCACGCAGAACATAGAAGACAACATGGTCACGAGAAACGCGCTTCGCGAAATCAGCCCGATACTGCCCAAACGAGTGTCACCCGAGAGAATGTTCGAACTCTACCAGGAAGGCTACAAGATCAACGAGACGTTACGATCAAGACATCACATAGAAATCCCGATTCAGGTCTGGATGAGACAGCTGCTGGAACGGATAATTGAAGACAGCCCATCAGACCAACTCGTGAAGGCAGCCATCGAAATCATCGTGAAAGCACGCTCCGCAAACGGGGTCGCATTCGACGACGCCCACTCAACCATGCAGAAGCTCACGAGACGAGATGTCAAGCTGGGAATAATCTCTAACGTATCATCGCACGAGGTCGCCATGGGAATCCTCGATAAAGCCAGACTCACAAAATACTTCGACGAAATCGTCACGTCGGCTAGAGTCGGGATCAGAAAACCTGATCCGGGAATATTCCGCTATGCCCTAATGCAGTTCAAGGCTCGACCAGAAGAGGCGGTCATGGTTGGCGACTCGGAAACACACGACATTGGAGGAGGATACATCTCAGGACTCAGGACAGTTCTGGTGGACAGAAGACACCGCGTCGCGAATAGTCTTGCAGATTACCATTTCAATTCGCTCGGCGACGCGTCTAGAGATATAGAGTTCCTGTAGCCGCGGCGGTAAGCAACATTCCAGCAACACCCAACAATAACGAAAAGGGGAGTCCCGGAAACATCTCATACTTGGATAACGCTCGAAAACCAAGGTAGGATCCAGCGAGAATTCCAAGGGCCGTCCCAAAGAATGAGAAGAGCCCGAAGAAAACCATAGCTGTCGTCGCAACTAAGGAGTAGAAGACTAGGTCTCCCATCCCGATAGTCAACTCACCATAGGTGTACATCGCCCCAGGCAGATCGCCAGCCTCCACGGCCTTAGCCAGGGCACCCACCGGTCCCCTAAAAACCGCCACAATGTCATAAACAACGAGTGCTCCCACCAAGACTAGCGCAGTGACCGGGCCGATAGAATAGCCGAGAAACACTCCCGTAAGAGCCCCGAGCGCAGTAACTCCTGATAATTGACGAATCTGTCCCCTTCCGAAAATAGTCAACCCGATCGCTGCAGCGATTCCTAAGGATAGCAATAGTGAGACTAGTGTCCACAAGTTCGTCGACAAATCGACCACGGAAGCAAGAATCGATGTTGAATACCAAAACGCAACGGCAAAGGACACGACAACGAGAGCTCCCTTAACCAGCCGACGAATAAATCGCATCCGACCCCGACGAATCAACAGAAACATTACAGTGGCGCTGGCCCCGAGAGCGAAAACAAAGACGACCGCATTGAGAGACGCGCTGGTAACCGTATCTCCGACAAACGGTGTGACTTGAGCTTGCGGCGCGCCGACTAGTGAGATTGGATAAGCTAGTGCTCCGGTCGCTAGAAGCCCCAGAATCACAGGAAGGAGATGCTTTGGGCGAGGCTTGAAGACCTTGCTCTCGCTCTCTGCCATGGGATTCTAGATCTCGACAACATCACCGGTCTTCGGAGCACTCGCATTCAATCCGAGCTCCTTGGAGGCCCAGTCAGCCAACTTCTTACAATTCCCTTCCGCCCCGTGTACAACAAACACCCGCGTCTTCTTATCCAAATCCGAAAGAGTCTGTTCAAGCTCCCTCTTTCCACCGTGCGAGGAGAAGTCAAAACGCTCGATTCTCGCATCAACCGGCCTAGCCCTCCCGTGAATGACGAATTTTTTTCTCTCCAACAGAATTCGTCCAGGGCTGCCCGGAACCTGGAAGCTTACCATGAAGACAGCGTTCTGCTTCTTCGCAGCCACATTCTCCATGTAGAACACTGACGCCCCTCCCTTCAACATCCCCGCCGGAGAAATGATCACACCCGGAGTCTTGGCAGCCCTACGTCTATCATTCCAGCCATCGACCCAGTGCGCCATCTTACTCGCACGCTCGAAAACCCCAGCGTCACGCAGAGCGGCCGGATGCTTCAGGAGTAAGTCCATAGCATCGAGGGCCATTCCATCGACGAAGACAGGATGCTCGAAATGGTATGCGGATAGCACGCTGAGCAGTTCTTGGGATCTGCCGACGCCGAAGGCAGGCACCAACACGGTCCCACCACCCTCTACGACCTCCGTAACCTTCTGGACAAACTCCTTCTCAAGCCCATCTCTGATGGGATGATCCTCCATAGCGTACGTTCCCTCCATGACTATCGCATCCAAGTTCTTGTATTCGGGGTCTGCGCCGTCGACCAGCCTAGTAGGCTGGCGATTGAAGTCGCCGGTGTATAGGATCCTCTTCCCGTCACTCTGGACAATCGCCTGCGCGCTGCCCGGAATGTGTCCAGCGTTTATCAGAGTCACCGAGCCATTGCCAATATCAGTCGCTTGCTTGTACTGAAGATCGCGCTGATGCTTGAGCATAGTCTGGAGGTCGATGTACTCGTAGGGTGCGTAGTAGCCGCTCAGTTTTAGGAAATCCTTGATGATCAGGTTAGTTAGATTGAACGTCGGCTGAACGCCGTAGAGTGGCACGCCACCGGCAATGTAGAAGATGGGGGCCGATCCAACGTGATCAAGATGAGCATGCGTGAGTACGATCGCCTCTACCTCTTTCGGCGGAATATGCATAGGGAAACCTACGTGATGGTTGACCATCACACCATAGTCTAGAACTAGGTACTTCTCGCCCATGCTAACGGCGAACGCAGACCTGCCTACTTCTTGGCAGGCGCCCATAAACCTGATTTTCATCCGAACACCAATTCAGACTGACGCTGAAACATTTGATGACTCTAAACTCACAATCACACCGAAGGCTCAAAACACTACAATAAAAGCTTCAGTTGCTCTTTGCGTATCGTAGCTTCAGCCGTCTCTAACAGTCATGTTCGAGGAGCAGACATTAACACGTTGGCGCTCGTCGTATGAGCCTGTCACGATGGGTTGAGGGAGGCAACTCCGATCATGTGACAGTTCTGAAATGGGATAAGGGGTTGGTTGGCCACTGTAAAATCCCTGCCTGGCAATGGGCCAAGCTACCACGCTGCTGGCGTGAGGGGGCGGTTGAGGTTCGACCGTTCCCTGCCTCCCATCGTAACATGGAGACGCAAGGGGTCTCAGGTGAAGCAATGAAGGGGAATCCGACGACGACGGTAATCCCTAGAGTCGATGAGAGCAAGCCGAGTCTTCGAACAAACCACAGACTCGACAGAACCTGATAAAAGCCCCACAACCAATCTACAAACAAGAGAGATTTAAGCAGCGCCAGAATAGAACTGCTCAACTCTACCTCGTGGACCAATTTGACAATTCGCATCCTCGTCGACTCGAAAAATCTGAGAGGGTCCACGTTAGTAACAGGATTTCACGGCGTTGGACAAACAGGATACATTGCGACATCATACATGATCCACGCTCTCAAAGCTAGCAGAATAGGATTCGTCGAGGTCTCTAACCCTCCACCTTGGGTGGGAACCGCCGAAGGCGGCCTTGTTACACCGTTCGAGGTCTACCGAAAGAGCAAAACTGTTCTGATAAAACTAGAATTCTCTCCTCACAGATCAGAAGAAGCCGAATTTGCAAAGACCCTTTCTGATTGGGCTGTGAACCAGAAGTTTAGAGACGCGATCTTGATCGGAGGATTGGACAGCGCGTTCAAACAGAACAAAGACGACTTCTGCGTTGTTCCGACTGGAGCATACCTCGAGCGCGCGAAGATCTTCAAGGCTCCAATACTTGAACCGGGTCTCCTGGTCTACGGACCTCTGGCAGTCATGCTCAGCCAGTTCGAGATTCACGATTTTCCCGCCGTCGCCGTCTTGCCCTACGCTGAGCCTGCTAGAGCAGACCCCGCTGCAGCGGCGCTTGCGATTCGTAAGATCTCGAAAGCGTACGATTACAACGTCGACGTTAACGACCTTGTGAAGGACGCCAAGTTCATCGAACGAGAATTCGACCAGAAATCCCGGATGACCCGAAGATCGCTCCAGAGAATGTACGCTTAGGCCTTAAGGACTATTTTCCTCTCAAGGGACTTGATGATAGCATCTGGCTTCATCTTCTCACCATTCAAGACGGCAAGGATTCGCTTAGCAAATCTCTTCGACAATTCCTCTGTTACGGCTCGCCCGTAGTCGCCGTCGGAGACTAAGACTACCCGTTTTGGGTGCAGACTTCGGACAAAATCTGAAACTTTCTTTGCTCTCTCTTCAAGAACGAGATAATCTCCCGAGTCAGGTCCCTCCGTCTGGGCGATCGGAAAGGTCTCATCCAGCTCGATCGGAACAGGACCCCAAGAGAGCGAGTAGAAACAGATAGAGACCTTTGGATGATCGTCGAACGCCTTCGTGACTGACTCATATCGAGGATCCTCGTGGAAAGGTCTCCGCCATCGACCCGGCAGGACCAGAACAAGTTTTCTTCTTTCTTCCACGCTACCCGGAAGCTTCGAGACGAATCTCAGTTTCTCGGGCCTATTGTTACTCGACAACCCAAGATAGAATATTCCACAAGGTTTGACTGCAGGCGTCGATCTCTCAAGAATCTCCGCATATTGAACTATTCGAGTGAAACACTCTTTCAATGCTGGATGAGCTTGGGACCGAAGCTCTAGCAATTCCCAGAGCCTTCCCCTCCTAATAGCCTCCCGAACCCTCCGCAGTTCAGAGTTGCAAGTCCAGAGATTATGCTGAGCGAGCCGCGTCTCTCCCTCATTATCCTGAGACTTCATCAGTTCATCCGGACTAGTGTCAACGCAAGCTGGACACGGACACGCGAACTCT
>Ga0209761_1001779_pt1 | contig 13975 bp, 10 predicted proteins | sample GraSoi013_1_40cm_4_FD_185818 | JGI IMG/M metagenome (GOLD analysis project Ga0209761, IMG submission 185818) | Grasslands soil microbial communities from the Angelo Coastal Reserve, California, USA - Sample 09_25_2013_1_40cm (SPAdes) (version 2) | ecosystem: Environmental > Terrestrial > Soil >... | reverse complement strand
AGAACCCCAGGCCATGCACCAGCACCTGCCCGCGGTACAGGGGGCTGAAATTGCCGGGCGCCGGATCTCCCAGGCGAATCACGCCGACCAGCCGGTTGGCCGCGGGATCGGTGACGGAAACGGTGTTCGAGAACTGCTCCGCCGCGTACACCCGGTCGAGGTGACTGATGGGAATCCCCTGCCCCGCGAGGTTGGACTCGGGTGTGAGGGCTGTGGCCGCCACGAGCGCGGCGACGGCGACGACGGGTCTCATCGCAGGGCCAGCTGCATCGCCGCGATTTCTTGCTCCTGCGTCACGACGATCTCCTGCGCCATGCGCCGCAGCTGCTCATTCTTGCCGTAACGGAGCTCGGCTTTCGCCATCGCGATGGCGCTCTCGTGATGCGGGATCATCATGGCGACGAAATCACGGTCCACATCACCGGAGGGCCGGATTGCCATGGCCTTCATCATCTGCTCCATTGCGGCACCGCTGGCGGCGATGAACGGCTCGTCCGCAGCGCCGCCAGTCCGTCGCACGGCGGAATCGCCCGCCGCGCGCGTGCAACCCACGACGGACGCGGCGAGACTGAGGGCCAAGAAGAGTCCATTGGTGCAAGTCATTGTTGTCTCCCGGTCATGAGTGCCTTCGGGGCTACACGCGCTCCATCTTGCAGGTCGCCGGGCGGGTTGATCACGATGCGCATGCCCTGGGCGAGCCCCCCGGTGACTTCCACCCAGCTGCCGAGATCGCGGCCGATGGTCACCGTCTGGTAGTGCGCCGTCGAATCGGGCGCCACGGTCACGACCTGAGGCGGGCCGTCGCGGATCACCAGCGCCGTGGCGGGGACGCGCAACGGGGGCGAACCGACGCCGAGCGCGAGCTGCACCTGCGCGTACATCCCCGGGAGGAAAACGCCCGTGGGATTCGCCACGCGCACCTCCGTGAGCAGCGTCCGGGCCGTGGGGTCGAGTGATCCCGCGGTGCGAGCGACGCGCCCGCGCAGCGTGTCGCCGGGGAGCGCGGGAACCGTAACGACCGCGTGCTTCCCGATCGCGACCGCGGCGGCGTAGTCTTCGGGCACGGTCACGTACACGCTGAGTGTGTCGGTCTGGGCGATCGTGAACAGGCTTCCCAGCGCACTCCCCGTTCCCGCCGGCAACGTCGCGCTCACGCCGCCCGCCGGTCCGACCAGCACCCCGGGGTCCACGTTGCGCGCCGTGATCACGCCGGCGAACGGAGCGACCACCCGCTCGTACAGCTGCAGCTGCACCAGGCGCTGCAGGTTGGCCTCGGCGCTGTTCGAGTTCGCCACGGCTTCATTGAACGCTGCCTGCATCTGATCGAGCTCCTGGGCCGTCACCGCACTGTCGACGGCGAGCGCCCGCCAGCGAGCCAGGTTGGCCTGCGCGAGCTGCTGCGCCGCCTGGGTCTGAGCCAGCACGCCCCGCGCTTGCGCCACCTGCTGATCGAGGTCGGGCGCGTCGATATCGGCCAGGAGCTGGCCCACGCGCACGCGGCTGCCGATGTCGACCAGGCGCCGGCGGACGTAGCCCGGGGTCCGCGCGTACAACGCGGCGGTCTGGACGGCAGTGAGCGCGCCCGGCAGACTGACGCTCGACGGGCTCGTATCACGCGTCACCGTGGTCACGCTCACGCTGGGCAGCGTGACACCCACGGCGGTGGCGGCGGACGTGAGCCGGTGCTGCTGTGCCACGCGCGGCGCAATCCCTATCAGCAGCAGAGCCGCCAACACGCCCCCGGCGATCCCGGCCCACAGCCATCTGACCCGCCCGCGCCGCAGCGAGGTGGGGGCGGGTCCCCGATCGCCCTTCCTGGCGTGGAGCTGTTCCGTGATCTCCGGTGCGGCGCTCATGCGTGTCCCTCCGGGATGACGATCGGTGGTGCAGGCGGTGCGACGCGCAGGATGCTGTACAGCACCGGCACGACCACCAGTGTGAAGCACGTGGCGACGAGCAGGCCGCCGATCACGGCGCGGCCGAGCGGGGCGTTCTGCTCGCCCCCCTCACCCAGGCCAAGCGCCATCGGCAGCATGCCGATGATCATCGCGAGCGCCGTCATGCAGACGGGCCGCAGCCGCACGGCGCCAGCCTCGAGGGCAGCCTCGAGAGCCGAGCGTCCTTCCCGCCGCAGGTCATCCGCGAATGTGATGAGCAGGACGCTGTTCGCGGTGGCGACGCCAAGCGACATGATGCTCCCCATCAACGACGGCACATTGAACGTGGTCTGAGTCACGAACAGCATCCACACGATGCCGCACAGTGCCCCGGGCAGGGCCATCACGATCACCAGCGGATCGAGCCAAGATTGAAAGTTGATGACGAGCAGCAGGTACACGAGCACCATCGCGAACAGCACCCCCAACCCCAGCCCGATGAACGATGACCGCATGCTGGCGACCTGGCCGCGCACCACGATGTGCGTCCCCTTGGGCAGGGACGGAGTGATTTTGGCGACCACCCGATCGACATCGCTCGCCACGCCACCCAGGTCCCGGTCGTCCACGGCCGCGTACACGTCCGACACCGGCTGCGTGTTGTAGTGGTTCACCACGGCAAACGAGGTGGTGCGGATCGGCGTCGCTAGATTGCCGAACAGCTGGGGCGTGGCGAGTCCCGGTGCCGTCACCGGCGTGTTGGTCAGCGCGTCCAGCGCGTTGATCTTGGAGAGCGGCGTGCGGACGGCCACGCTATAGCTCACCCCGTTCTGTGGGTTGAGCCAGAAGTTCGGCGCGGTCTGCCCGCTGGAGGAGAGCGAGATGAGCAGGTTGCTCGCCACCTGGCGCTGCGTGAGGCCGAGTTGCTGCGCCCGGATCCGGTCCACGGAGAAGAGAAACTCGGGCATGTTGACCACCTGCTGCACCCGGACGTCCACAGCGCCGGGGATGCGGCGCAGCTCGGCGGCCAGGCGGACGGCGACGTCGTAGTCGGCCTTCTTGTCCTGTCCCACGACCTGAACATCGATCGGGGCCGGCAGACCAAGGTTGAGCACCTGGTTCACGATGTCGGCGGGCAGAAAGAAGAACGTCACGCCGGAGAACTCGGTCGGGAGCGTCGCGCGCAGCCGCCGCACGTACTCGAACGTCGAGGTGCGGCGCGTCGGCGCGAGCTGGACCACCAGATCGGCGTCCGCCGCGTTGAGCGTGGCGACGCCACCCGTGGCCAGATTGATCGCGTTACGGTTGATGCCGATGTTGTCGAGGATCAGCCCCAGCTCCGCCGGGGGGATCACGCGCCGAATGGCCCGTTCCACACCGGCCGCGATGAGCTCGGTCTCTTCGACCCGCATTCCAGCGGGCGCCCGCAGGTGCAGCTGGAAGGCACCGGCGTCGGTGGTCGGAAAGAAGTCCTGCCCGATGAACGGGACCAGGGCGAGCGAGAGCGCGGCGAACGCGCCGACGGCGCCGAGCAGCGGGCGCCGGCGTCCCAGCGCCCACGTGAGGACACGCTGGTAGGCGGTGCGGAATCGCTCGAAGCCGGCCTCGAACCGCGCGCTCACGCGCTCGATCACTCCCCGCGCCGCCGTCCGGCCCGCCGCGAGACGGTGCGCGTCGGCGACCAGGAGATAATGGGCCATCGTGGGCACGATGGTCCGCGACAGGACGTACGAGGCGAGCACGGCGAACACGACTGCCATCGCGAGCGGTCGGAACAGCGCGGCAGCGGGACCGGTCAGGAAGAACATCGGCACGAATACGATCGAGATGGAGATCGTGGAAACGAACGCCGGGGTCGCGATCTGGGCGGCCCCATCCATGATGGCCGGCAGAATCTCCTTCCCCTGCTCCATGTTCAGGTTGATGTTCTCGATCGTGACGGTCGCGTCGTCCACCAGAATCCCGACGGCGAGCGCCAACCCGCTCAGCGTCATCACGTTGAGCGTCTGGCCCAGGGCGGCAAGGCCGATGATCGAGCACAGCACCGCGAGCGGGATCGATGTCGCGATGATGAGCGTGCTGCGCCAGCTTCCCAGGAACAGGAGGATCATCAGGGCCGTGAGGCAAGCCGCGATGACAGCTTCACGGATGACCCCCGAGATCGAGGCCCGCACGAACAGCGACTGATCCACGAGCAGCTGAATGTCGAGCGACGCCGGCAGCGCGGGCTTGAGCGCCGCGAGCAGGGCCTTCACGCGGTTGACCACGGCGAGGCTCGAGGCGCTGCCGTTCTTGAGCACGCTCATGTAGGTCCCGTGCTGGCCATTCTGCCGCACGATGTTGGTCTGGACGCCGGCACCGTCGCGCACATACGCGACGTCGCGGATGTACACCATCGCCCCGTTGACCTGTTTGATCGGCATGTCGTTGAGCTGCTCGACGACCTCGGGGCTCGAATTCAAGCGCACGCTGTATTCCCGGCTGCCCAGGCGCGCCGACCCGGCGGGCAAAATCACGTTCTCCGCGTTGATGGCAGCGCTCACGTCGGAGGGCGAGAGCCCCTTTGCATACAACCGTGCCAAATCGAGATCCACGTTGATCAGCCGGGGCGCCCCCCCGTAGGGGAACGGGATGGTCGAGCCCTGGGCCGTCGCGAGCGGCGTGCGGACGAAGTTGGACACGTAGTCGTTCAAGTTGGCCTGCGACATGGTGCTCGAGCCCACCCCGATCTGGAGGATCGGGACGTCGGTCGCGTTGAACCGGAGGATGATAGGCGGCGTGATCCCCGGGGGCAGAATCCGCGTGTTGCTCTGCGATGCCGCGGTGAGCTCCGCGATGCCCGTCGCGACGTCCGCGGTGGGCTGGAAGAACACCTTGATCACCGCGACGCCGTCGAGCGATTGCGACTCGATATGCTCGATGTCGTTGACGGTCGCCGAGTAGGACCGCTCGACGATCGTGACGACGCGCTGCTCCATCTCTTCGGGCGACATCCCCTGGTACTGCCAGATCACGGTGGCGACCGGCAGCGGGATCGCGGGGAAAATGTCCACCGGCGTGGTCATGATCGCCACCAGGCCGGCGATGAGGACGAGGAGGGCCCCGCAGATGAAGGTGTAGGGGCGCCGCAGCGCGACACGAACGATCCACATCATGGCTCGAGCCTCACAGGTCCCGTCCCAGGAGCGCCTCGAGCGAAGCCCGGGCGATCTGGTACGTGAAACGCGCGCTCACGAGCGCGAGGTCTGACTGCACCAGGGCGGTCTGGGACGTGAGCACGTCCAGGATCGTCGCGATGCCGGCGCGATACCGCGCCTGGATCACCCGCAGCTCCTCGGTCGCGAGCCGCACCGATTCGCGCGAGAGGGCGATGTCCTGCTCGGCGACGCGCAGGCTGCCGAGCAGCCGCTGTGACTCCGCACGGACGAAGCGCTTGGTATCCGCCGAGGTCGCGGTCGCTACCTCGGCGGCGACCTTGGCCTGCGTGACGGAGGCCTCGCGCACGAACCCGTTGAACAGCGGGAACGAGGTGCTGACCGCGACGATCCATCCCGACCGCAGCGCTCCGGTGACGCGCCCGTCGTTCGACCAGTTGTAGCCGGCGCCGAGCGAAATCGTGGGGAGGTACTGCGTCTCCGAGGCGCGGACGGCCGCGGCGCCGGCGCTCGCCAGCGCTTGGGCGTTGACCACCGCCGGTGCGGCCGCCGGCGCCAGCGCGAGCACGCCCGAGTCGCTGAGCGCGAGGGGGACGGGCTCGAGCGCGGTGAGCGCGTCGGCATCCACCGGACCGTCGGCGCCGACGAGCCGGCCGAGCGCCGCGGTCGTCATGCCCAGCGTGTCCCGGGCGGCGAGCCATTGGCGTCGCGCCGTCGACGCCGCCAGCTGTGCGAGCAGCACGTCGGCCCGCGTGGCCGTGCCCGCGGCGAGACGGTCGCGGGCGTAGCCGAGGCCGAGCTCGGCCTGCGCTATGGATTCCTCCGCCACGCGGACGAGCTCGTGCGCCCGCAGCACCTCGAAATAACCCCGTCTGGCGAGCAGGATCGTGGCGTAGCGTTGCTGCACGAGCCCGGCATCGGCGGCCTGGCTGATCGCGTCGGCTTGGCTCCGTTGCGCGCCGCGGCGGCCGCCCGTGAAGACATCGACCGCCGCCGCGATTCCGGCGCCGTACGCGTTCACCGTGCTCGGTTGCGCGAGGGACGTCAGCCCGGCGCTCGCAAGCGATTGATCGGTCCAACCCGCGCTGGAATTGAGGGCGACACTTGGGAGATACGCCCCTAGGGTCACGCGCCGCAGGGCGGCCGCGTCTCGTACCGCGCCCTGCGCGCTGGCCACGCCCGGGCTGTACGCCAGGGTCCGCGCAACCACCGCCTCGAGCGGCAGGCGGGGCCCGAGCCCGGACGTATCCGGCGCCTGGCTCAGACCGACGCCGGGAAGGCACGAGCCTAGGACGACGACCAGCGCGAGCCGCTTCACGGCCGGACCGGTCCTGTGCCCGCGCCCGTGCGCGCGATAGCAGCGGCAATGTCGTCCAGGTCGGCATCGGTCAGCTCGAGACTCGCAGCGCCGATCCAGCCGTCTACCTGAGCCGGGGAGCGCGCGCCGACGATCGCACCAGTCACGCCCGGCCAGGCGAGCGTCCAGGCCACCGCCACTGCGGCAACCGTCACGCCGTGACGCTCGGCGATGGGCCGCAACGCGTCCGCCAGGGCGACATTCCGGCGCAGTCCAAGGCCCGTAAAGTCGGGAGAGCGATAGCGCCAGTCGTCCGCACCCAGCGCGGCGGCCCGCTCGAGGCTGAACGCGCCCGTCAGGAGGCCCGACTGCATTGGGCTGTAGACGATGACCCCCGTGCGGTGTGCAGCACACCAGGGAAGCTCCGCGGCCGCAACTTCCCGGCGGATCGCCGAAAACGGCGGCTGCAGGGTGTCCACATGCCCGAGGCGCTCGGCCGCGTCGAGCTGCGCCACGTTGTGATTGGAGAGCCCGACCGCGCGGACCTTCCCTTCTTCTTTCAGCTGCAACAGGGTCCCCCAGTAGTCTTCGAGCGCGGTGCCGTCCTCGGCAGGCCAATGCATCTGGTACGAATCGATGCGCTCGACATCGAGCCGGCGGAGTGAGGCCTCGACCTCGCGGCGCAGGCTCAACGGGTCCCCGATCCGGCGGGGCGTGGCGGCGCGGTCGCGCTCGTCCCACACGAGGCCGGCCTTGGTGAAGACGTATGGCCGGTCGTCGAGCGGGATGTCGCGCAGCGCGCGGGCGACGATCTCCTCTGAGTGACCGAGGCCGTACACGGCCGCGGTATCGATCCAGTTGATGCCGCGCTCGACGGCTTGACGGATCGCCGCGATCGACGCCGTGTCGTCCTGGTTGCCCCAGGCGAAGGTCCATCCGCCGCCGCCGATCGCCCACGCGCCGAAACCGACGCGCGTGATCCGCATGCCGGTCGTGCCGAGCGGTGCGGTGGGAAGTGTTTCCGTGTCCTGAGTTGTGTGTGTCATGCGTCTCCCTCTCAAAGACGCCTTTTGCAGGCGTCGGTCTATCATGTCAGCGACACCGCTCAAGTCCGACGGGTTGATGGACTTGACCGCTTCCATCTCGAGTCGGCTCAGTTGGAGTCCCTGACGCAGCAGCCACAGCAACACCCCATGGGGGTTGTAGCGAAAGGCCTCACGCAACTCCTCGTCGGTGAGGAGCTTGCCAATCAGGATCTCCACGCTCTGCTGCGTCATGACTCCGCGTACCTCACTGCGCCTGCGCAACCTTGGTCGCCGCGGCGGGGAACTTGTCCACGATCGCCTCGACGGTCTTCTTGAGCTCCTGCTCGTACTGCGCCTGGTTGTCCGAAACCGTCGCCACGCCCTGACCACGCCACAACAAGTCTTTGGTCTTGGGGTCGAAGACGTCGACGATCACGGTCCCCTCCGTGTATTGCGTCACCGTCGGAGCACTCGCGATTCCCCAATCGCCGCCCCAGCCACGACCGTAGCGGCGTCCCCAGCCGCTCCACCAGTGCGGCCGCCACGCATACCCGTAATCCCAATACGTGACGTCGAGCTTCTGATTGGTGCTGGCGTAGTAGGCGATGCAGAAATCGGGGTTACTATCGCTCGCGACGTAGCCGAGACCCGCGAACTCCTGGGCCAGGTCGGTCCGGAGCGCCCGGTTCGAGATCGAGTTCACGAGCATCGGGTCGTTGGTCGATGAGACAGCGCCCGCGATCTTGGGTTGGGGGGTCGGCTGGACACGGAACGTGCGCAGGCCGCGAAGGCTCGCGTCGGGACTGAGTGCGGTGCGCACGCTGATCCCCGGAGCGCAGGCGCCTATCGCGAGCAGTGTCGTGGTTGTCAGAAACCGTGTGAATCGCATGGTTTTCTCCTGTGGTGTGTGAAAACGTGGTCGCCACCCGCCTTTGCACCTGACGTGCCACACAGGCGCGACTGGGGCGCGGGCGGGGAAGTCACTATGGTGTCGCGGGTTTGGGCTCGCGCCGACGACCTACGGCGCGGCGGGGGAAGGGGCGTGTGTTGATGAACGCCGAGCAGAAGTGCGCGGAAGTCGACGGCGCTTAGGCAACGCCCGCCCACCGTTCCATCGCTCGGACGACGACCGAGAAGTCTTCGTCACTGTGCGCCGCCAACTGCCGGCCGCACTCCGCTGCGGCTACCTGCACGGCCGCTGCGGTCGCGGGCATCGGGACCGACAGCTCCATGCCCGTCTCCACGATCAACCCGAAGTCCTTGAACATCAGCCGCAGCGCGAACGCGGGCGGGTACTGGTCTTGGCGCGCGTTCTCGAGCTTCGCTTTCTGACTGGGCGAGACCACCGCGGTTTCGCCTAGCACCTGTATGAACCGCTCGCGGGGCAGCCCGGCTTTCAGGCCGAGCGCGATCGCCTCGGCCAGGGCCTGAACCCCCAGGCCCAACAGCGTGTTGACGCATAGCTTCATCGTCGCACCGGCGCCACTAGGCCCGAGATAGAAGGTCTTGCTGCCCAGCACCGCGAGGATCGGCTGGCACTTCTGGTACACGTCCTCCTCGCCGCCCACGAAGATCACGAGCTGCCCCTGCTCCGCCTGCACGGTACTCCCGGAAACAGGGGCGTCGAGCACGGCGACGCCCTTGCTCCGCGCCGCCTCGTGCAGGCGGCGCGAGGTGCGCGGGCTCACGGTGCTCATCTCGATCACGACCGCACCGGGTCGCGCGCCCGCCAGCGCGCCGTTGGGTCCAAACATCACCTCCTCCAACGCGGCGTCGTTCGCGACGCTGGAGCACACGACGTCGACGCCGGCCGCGAGCTGTTTCGCCGTCGGCGCCACCTTCGCGCCGCCTTGCTCCAAGGGCCGGGCACGCTCCGGGGTCCGGTTGTAGACGAGCACGTCGTGGCGGGCTGCGAGTAACCGGCCCGCCATGCGGCTCCCCATCGCTCCCAGTCCGATAAAGCCCACACGCATTGTCTCACCCCAGCCATTGTGGATTCTGGTACGTGCCATCGAAATGATGAGTCGTCTTGTACAGCTCATACTTTCCGTCGCGCGCGGCATGCGCCGTCCGCTCGAGCAGGGCCGCCACGGCGGCCTCGCTCAGCGGGCGAAAGCTGCGGGCCGCGTGTAGCGCCTGCTCGAGCACCGGCATCGAGTCGCAGCCCGTGATCACCACGCTGGTCGGCAGGTTCATGGCATAGTGGAGGCATTCGACGGCGGTCACGGTGCCGCTCACCAGAACGAACGGATCGCCCATGGGCTTCATGCCCAGCACGCCGATATCCTCGGCGACGAGCACGGGCAAGACTTGCTTCGCGAAGCTGTCGTAATGGGCATCCATCACGTTCAACGGCATCTGCACCGTGTCGAACCTGAACCCGTGCGTCCGGGCGGTGTCGAGCATCCGGAGGTGGATGGCGGGGCTCTTGTGGCCGGTGAAACCGACGTAGCGAATCTTGCCGGCGCGCTGCGCCGCCAGCACCGCTTCCAGCGCGCCGTCCGCGCCGAACACGCGCTCCGGATCCGTCATGCGGATCACCTCGTGGAATTGCATGAGGTCGATGCGGTCGGTCTGGAGCCGGCGGAGCGATTCCTCGATCTGCTGCGTAGCGCTCTCCTTGCTGCGGCCGTCGATCTTGGTCATGAGAAACGCCTTGTCGCGATAGCCGTCGCGCAGCGCCTTTCCCATGCGGAGCTCACTCGCCCCACCGTTGTAGTCCCAGCAGTTGTCGAGGAAGTTGATCCCGTTGTCGACGGCGGTGCGGACGATGCGGATGGTCTCCAGCTCGTCCGCCTGCCTCCCGAGGTGGTAGCCGCCCACACCGATCAGCGACACCATCTCGCCGGTGCGTCCCAAGCGACGGTAGGGAATGTCCATGCACGGCCGTACTTGCACGCCGCATGCCAGCCGCCCGGCGAATGAATTGCGGATGTCATACTGGTGCAGCTGTCGATCGTTGAGCAGAACTGCGTGGAGAACGACGCTGATGGGTACGCTCAGGCGGGTATTGTCGGCTTGTCGGGCACCTGAAGCTTGGACGGTAAGGTGAAATAGAAACTCGCGCCGCGCGGAGCGTTGCTCCCCGCCCACAAGCGACCGCCATGCGATTCCACGATGGAGCGGCTGATGGACAGCCCCATGCCGGTCCCGTGGGGCTTCGTGGTAAAGAACGCCTTGAAGATCTGATCCGCCTGCGGCGGCAGCCCTATGCCGGTATCGCTCACGGACACCAGGAGCTCTTCGTTGTCCGCCGGCTGCGACTTGATGGCCAGCTCGCGCGTTCCCTCCACATCTTTCATCGCATCAGTCCCGTTCATGATGAGGTTCATCATCACCTGCTGTAGTTGCACGCGATCTCCTATAACGAAGGGAGGAGGCGCCGCCAGGTCCGTCCGAATTGATACGGAGTACCGCGTTGCCTCGCCGCGCAACAGAGCGACCATCCCGCGGATAACTTCATTGAGGTCCACCAATTCTCGTGGCGGAGTAGTCTTTGTGAAGAGCAGGCGGATCCGGCTGACGATGTCGGCCGCACGCATCGCGTCCTGGACGATTCGCGACGCAGCCGCACGCGCCTCTTCCACATCTGGGGAATCGCGCGTGAGCCATCGCACACAGGCATTGGCGTCGGCGACGGCGGCGGTAATCGGTTGGTTTACTTCGTGCGCCAGAGAAGCTGTCAGCTCCCCCATGGTGGTCACGCGGTTCACGTGCGCGAGATCTTCCTGCGCCTGACGCAGTCTCTCGCGCTCTTCCTCCGCCCGTTTGCGGTCGGTCACGTCGATCGATGTACCGACATATTCCAGGACAGCGCCGGATATGTTACGAACGGGATGCCCAGTCGAGCGAACGTATTTCATTGTTCCGTCTGGAAGAACGAGTCGGAATTCCACGTCAAAGTGGGAGCCTTCATCCGGCCTTTCAAGAAAAACCTCGCTGCGTACCCTATCGCGATCCTCCGGATGAACGCGCTGGTAAAACGTTTCGTCTGACGGTATACCGCCCTCCGGATCGAAGGCAAACAAGCGGTAATTTTCCTCTGACCAATAGACACTCCGTCTGGCGGTCACGCTCCATGCCCAAATCCCTGTATGGGCCAACCGCTGTGCTTCCGCTAAGTAACCCTCGCTCCGCCGCAGCTTCTCTTGCGCACGCTTACGGTCACTCACGTCCATTACCGCTCCGACAAACTCGATGCGGGCCGGTTTATCGCTTAAGGCGTGAGCCACAACATCGACGTGCTTGACCGCGCCATCGGGCATCACCAAGCGATACTCATGCTCAAAATCCCTTCCATCCTGCGAGGCGCGCTCGATGGTATCTCTCACCAAGGGCGCGTCGTCGGGATGAACCCGTTGGAGGATAAGCTCGACGGTCGGTGTCGTCGTTCGGCTGTATTGGAAGATTCGAAACGTTTCGGCGGACCAGATGATCTCGCCGGTGGACGGCCTCCAGCCGAAGCTCCCCGTATGACTGAGCCGTTGCGCTTCCGCCAAATACGCCTCACTGCGCTCGAGCTTCCGTTCCGCGAATCGCCGCTCCATCCACGACGTCAGCAGTGCCAACCCGATGACGAGAAATGTGACGACCGCAATTCCCGTGGTGCCAACTAGAGAGATACTGACCGCGTCCGACAGGTCCGCCGGCATGCTGGATGGCGTGAAGCTGGCGGCGGCCATGCCGGTGTAATGCATGACCGGGATTGCAGAGCCCATGACGACCGCCCCGGCTAACTTTCCCCAGCCGAGCCCCGTCTTCTCATTGCGGAACCGAAAGACAATCGAGAGGGCGACGAATGAAATGAGCACCGCGAGCACGACGGACAAGACGACGAGAACGGAATTAAAATGGGAAGCAGCCGGCAACCGCATGGCGGCCATGCCGATGTAATGCATGCCCGCAATACCCGCACCCATCAGCACACTTCCGGCGACCACTCGGGGCACACTCATGTGCTGCCGGCTCACGACGTGCAGTGCAATGACCGACGCCAGGATGGCCGCAAGCAGTGACACCAGAACGGTCGGCCAGTGATAAGCGACGGGGATCGGCAGGACGAACGCCAGCATTCCGAGGTAGTGCATCGACCAGATGCCGGTTCCCATGGCACCGGCCCCACCCAGCAGCCACACCGCGCGGGTCGAGCCGGCCGCGGCCGTTACGCGAGCCGCCAGATCCAGGGCAGCGTACGACGCAAACATGGCGATCAGCACGGAGAGCGCCACGAGCGCGTAGTTGTACGAGCCAATCAAGTTCACGGATCCCTCGTGAAGCTTGAAATGAGCGTTTGGTGCGTCGCCGCGCTAGGTCTGGCTCGACGCTCTCCCGAGCCTTAGCAGCCAGTGACGGGCCCCGGCGTGACGCGGCAGCGTGACGTGTGGAAGTCCGGGCAGAAGTGCGCGGAACCGGACAGGCTGATAGAATGCCCCTCGAGACGGCTGCGCAATTCCTGTTGGTGAGCTCCGGCTGTGGGGGAAACAGCGGTATGCACGGGCCTAGGCTCCTCTGGCGTCGCAACAAGCCGGCGTTTCGCAACTACGCCGTGGCGGTAGTGTCGACCGCCGTAGCCCTGGGCATCGCGCGGTGGCTGGATGTCCACTTCGAGAGCGCTCCCGTGTCGTTGTTCCTGTGCGCCGTCATGCTCAGTGCATGGCTCGGAGGCGTGGGGCCGGGCTTGCTCGCGGCGGCGCTCTCCGCGACGGCGTTCTCCTACTACTTCGTGAGTCCGATCTTTGCGCTGGCCGTGGACAGTAAGGAGATCCCCCGTTTCGTCATGTTCGTGCTGGCGTCCGCCTTGGTCGGCTCACTGAGCGCCGCTCAACGCCGCAGCATGCAATCGCTCCGGAAGACGGCGGAGGCGCTGCGCGAGACACAGGCAGCGCTCGCTCACGTCACCCGGGTCATGACGATGGGGGAGCTGGCCGCCTCCATCGCCCATGAAGTCAACCAGCCGCTCGCCGGCGTCGTGATCAACGGCAATGCCTGCCTCCGTTGGCTGGCGGGAGAGTCGCCCAATCTCCCAGAGGCCCGCGAGGCCGCACAGCGCATCATTCGCGACGGAACCCGGGCCAGTGAGATCATCTCGCGGATTCGCGCCCTCGCGAAGAAAGCGAGCACGCTGAGCGAACGTGTGGACCTGAACGAGGCGATCGGGGAGGTGCTCACGCTGTGCCAGGGCGAAGCCCGGAAACACGACGTGGAGCTACGCGCGCAGTTGCCCGGCGATCTCCCGCCGGTGCGGGGCGACCGCGTGCTGATCCAGCAGGTAGTGTTGAATCTGGTCGTGAACGGAATCGAGGCGATGAGTGGCGCGCAGGACCGCGCGCGGGAGCTGATAATCCAGGCGCAGGGCGAGGCCGATGAAGTGCGTGTGACGGTGCGCGACTCAGGCATCGGGCTCGACGCGCAAACGGTGGCGCGGATCTTCGATGCGCTCTACACCACCAAACCCGGGGGCCTGGGTATGGGCCTGTCGATCAGTCGCACCATCGTCGAGAATCACGGGGGGCGGCTGTCGGTCGTCGCGCGGGACGGTCCGGGCGCGAGCTTTGAGTTCACCCTTCCGGTGTACCGCTAAGATCGTTCATGCCGACGCCTAGAGCCGCCGTGTTCGTCGTG
>Ga0209761_1001778_pt1 | contig 13981 bp, 25 predicted proteins | sample GraSoi013_1_40cm_4_FD_185818 | JGI IMG/M metagenome (GOLD analysis project Ga0209761, IMG submission 185818) | Grasslands soil microbial communities from the Angelo Coastal Reserve, California, USA - Sample 09_25_2013_1_40cm (SPAdes) (version 2) | ecosystem: Environmental > Terrestrial > Soil >... | reverse complement strand
CGCGCTCCGCATTAGAGGTGCCGATGCCATCCCCCCTCGTCGAATGCGTGCCAAACTTTTCTGAGGGCCGGAACGCCGCGACCATTGAGGCACTCCGCACGGCGCTCACGAGCGTGGCCGGTGTCAGACTGCTCGACGTCCAAGCGGACGCGGCCCACAACCGCTCCGTGTTCACGTTCGTGGCGCCGCCCGACGCGAGCGTCGAAGCCGCGCTCGCCGCCATGCGGGTCGCGACCGAGCGGATCGATCTCCCGCGGCACACGGGCGAGCATCCGCGCATGGGCGCGACCGACGTCGTGCCGTTCGTGCCGGTGCGCGACGTGACCATGGACGACTGCGTCGCCCTCGCCCGCCGCCTCGCCGAACGCGCCGCCGCCGAGCTCCAGATCCCGATCTATCTCTACGCCAAGGCGGCCACCCGCGCCGAGCGGGAGCGGCTGCCTGACATCCGGAAAGGCGAGTTCGAAGGCTTACGTGACCGGATCGGGAAGGATCCGGCCGCCAATCCCGATTTCGGACCTAAGCGGATCCACCCCACCGCCGGGGCGACGGCAATCGGCGCGCGGCCGTTCCTGGTCGCGTTCAACATCTACCTCGATACGGACGACGTGACGATTGCCAAGGAGATTGCAAGGGGGATCCGCACTTCGAGCGGCGGGCTCCCGGCGGTGCAGGCCTCGGGTTTCGAGGTAGCGCGGAAAGCTCAGGTATCGATGAACCTGCTCGATATCGACGTGACGTCCCCGGCGACTGTGTTCGCCGCCGTCGAATCGGCGGCCCGGCAGCGCGGCGTCGCCATCCTGAAGAGCGAGGTGGTGGGCCTGATCCCGGAGCGCGCCGTGCTGGGCGCGGGGGCGGCCTCTCTCAAACTCCCCGACCCCGAGGCCCACCTGCTCGAGCGGAAGATCCGGGCGGCCGAGGGACCGACGCTCGACGGCTGGCTCGGCGAGTTGGCGGGAGGTACGCCGGTCCCCGGGGGCGGGAGCGCCGCCGCACTGGCGGGGGCGCTCGCCGGCGCGCTGGTCGCCATGGTGGCACGGCTCACGGTGGGACGGAAGGCCTATGCCAGCGTGCAGGGGCGGGCGGCGGAGATCCTCGCCGAGGCGGACGCCCTGCGCGCTCAGCTACGCCGTCTGGTGGACGATGACGCGGCCGCCTATGCGAAGGCCAGCGCGGCCTATCGGCTCCCCAAGGACGACCCGCGCCGCACGCGCGCGGCCGACGAGGCGCTCGTCGGGGCGGCGCAGACACCGCTCGCGATGGCACGCGGTGCCACGCGGCTGGTCGCGCTCTCGAAGGAGATCGGAACGATCGGCAACCGGAACGCACACTCCGATGCCTTGGTGGCCGAGGCGCTGGCCCGCGCGGCGCTCGCCGGGGCGGTGGAAAACGTCAAAGTGAACGTGCAGTCGCTCTCGGAGCCCGGGCTCGGCAAGTCGCTGCTGGAGGAGGCGATACGGTTGGAGCGGACCGTCAGTCCGCCGTCGTGAGCACCCGCGGTGGGCCGCCGCTCTCGAGAATAGCGACGGTATGCTCGAAGTGCGCGGAGAGCGACCCATCCTCCGTCACGACCGTCCACTTGTCGTCCAGGGTACGGATGTCCGCGCCGCCGACGTTCACCATGGGCTCGATGGCGAGCGTCATGCCGGGCATGAGCCGGGGACCGCGCTTCGGCTTGCCGTAATTCGGCACCTGCGGGTCCTCGTGGAACGCCGAGCCGATCCCGTGTCCCACCAGCTCCCGCACCACCGAGTAGCCCGCGCCTTCCGCCACCTGCTGCACCGCATGGCCGATGTCGCCCACGTGGTTGCCGGCCCGCGCCTGGGCGACGCCCGCCGCCAGCGCTTCCTGGGTGACCGCGAGCAGCCGCTCCGCCTGTGACGTCACTTTCCCGACCGGGAAGGTCGCGGCCGAGTCCGCGTGCAGGCCGTCGAGCCATGCCCCGACGTCCACGCTCAAGAGGTCCCCTTCCTTGAGCACGCGGCGGGCCGACGGGATGCCGTGGACGACCTCCTGGTTGATCGAGGTGCACAGCGTGGCGGGGAAGTCGTACAGTCCCTTGAAAGACGGGCGAGCGCCGGGGTGCGAGCGGATGAACTCCTCGGCGGCGCGATCGAGCTGCTCGGTCGACACGCCGGGGCGCACCTGGCGCGCGACCAGCGCCAGCGTTTCCGCCACGATGCGGCCGGCGGCGGCCATGGTCTCGATCTCGCGCGGCGACTTGATGGTGATCATCGCCCGATGATGCGCTGGATCTCGGTCGCGATCTCGTTCACGGCGCCGGTTCCCGGCACGCGGCGCACAATGCCGCGTTGGGCGAAGTGAGCGATGAGCGGGGCCGTATCGCGCTGGTACACCTGCAGGCGGGTGTTGACCGCCTCCGCCGTGTCGTCCGACCGACTCTCCTGCGCGGCCCGGGCGAGCAGCCGGCGGACCAGCTCTTCCTCGGGTACATCGAGCAACAGGATGGAGTTCAAGCGCTGGCCGCGCTCCGCCAGGGTGCGATCGACCAGCTCGGCCTGAGCGGCAGTGCGGGGAAAGCCGTCGAGCACCGCCCCTTGCTGAGCCTCGGGCTTCGCGAGCTCTTCCTTGATCAGCGAGAGAATGACGGCATCGGGGACGAGTTTCCCATCGTCCATGAACTTCTTGGCCTCGCGTCCCAGCGGTGTGCCGGCAGCGACCGCGGCGCGGAGGATGTCGCCCGTCGTGATCTTCGGCAGCCCGAGCCGCTCCGCGAGGATCTTGCCCTGTGTGCCCTTCCCCGAGCCCGGCGCGCCTAAGAGGAGGATGAACACCGCACGCCTACATGTACCGCTGCTGGCGGCCGCGGAACTTGACGCGCCCTTCCTTCATGAACCCGTCATAGTGCCGCAACAGCAGGTGCTGCTGCACCTGCGTGACGGTGTCGAGCGCGACACCCACGACAATGAGCAGCGCGGTGCCGCCGAAACCGAACGGCATGTTGAACGTGTTCGACACGACGATCGGCAGCATGGCTACGATCGTGAGGAAGATCGCACCCGGGAACGTGATGCGGGACAGGACGTCGTCGATGTAATCCGCCGTGGGCGCGCCGGGCTTCACGCCCGGGATGAAGCCGCCCTGCTTCTTCAGGTTCTCGGCCAGGTCCACGGGGTTGAAGATGATCGACGTGTAGAAGTACGCGAAGAAAATGATCAGCAGCGCGCTCGTGATCAGATACACCGGCGACGTGACGCTGAAGTACTCGGCGAGATGCTTCAAGGTCTGATTGCCGCTGAAGGCGGCGATCGTCCCGGGCACGATGATGAGGGACTGGGCGAAGATGATGGGCATCACGTTCGCCGTGTTGAGCCGCAACGGGATAAATGTCTTCTGGCCCTCACGGATCCGCCCTCGCCCCATCACTTTGCGTGGTATCTGAATGGGGATGCGCCGCGCCGCGACCGTGACCGCCACCGTGCCGGCGACCACCAGCACCATGACCGCGAGCACGATGATGAGCTTCGGGAACGTGAGGCTGCCCGCCTGGAGCGCGTCGATAGTGCGGATCGTCTCGGGCCAGATCCGCTCCACGATCGAGAAGAAGATGAGGAGGCTCGCCCCGTTGCCGATGCCGCGCTCCGTGATCTGCTCGCCCAGCCACATGACGAACACGCCGCCGGTGGTGAGCGTGAGCACCGTGGTCAGGCGGAAGAAGAATCCGGGACCGGCCACGGCGCCCGGGATCTGCTCGGTGAAGAGCCCGTACCCGTACGCCTGGAACAGGCACAACACGACGGTGAGGTAGCGCGTCCACTGCGTGAGCTTTTTCCGGCCCTCCTCGTCGCGCTGCATCTTCTCGACGACGGGGAACACCGGCGCGGCCAGCTGAAACACGATGCTCGCCGAGATGTACGGCATGATGCCGAGCGCAAACACCGTCGCCCGGCCGAAGCTTCCGCCTGCGAACAGGTCGTACAGGCTGAACAGTGTGCCCTGGCCCTGATTCCGCAGGAAATCGGCGAGGGCCTGGACGTTCACGCCGGGGGTGGCGATGTGCGCCCCCACGCGGTACACCACCAGACACAGGAGCGTGAAGAGAATCTTCTCCTTCAGCTCCGGAACTTTGAACAGGTTGGGCAGTCTCGGCGCGGTCACGGGCTCAGCTCGCGATGGTGCCGCCCGCCTGCTCGATCTTCGAGCGGGCCGAGGCCGACACCGTCACGCCCTTCACGCTGAACTTGCGCTGCACGTCACCCATGCCGAGCAGCTTGATGGGGCGGTCCGGCCGGCGCACCAGCCCGGCGCCGAACAGCGTCTCCGGTGTGACCTCGGCCCCCTCGGCGAGCTGGCCCAGATGCCGGACGTTGACCACCTGTGCCGGCTGCTTGAACGGGTTCGTGAAGCCGCGCTTCGGGATGCGGCGGATGAGCGGCATCTGGCCGCCCTCGAAGCCGGGGCGCGTCTGCCCGCCCGAGCGCGCGGTCTGGCCCTTGCCGCCCCGCCCCGCCGTCTTGCCGATCCCCGAGCCCGGGCCGCGCCCCTTGCGGATGCGCGCGCGATGCGATCCGGGCGGTCTCCGCAGGCTCGACAGCGTGAGGTGCGGGAGCTCGGGCCTGGCCGCCTTCGCCCGTGGCTTCGCCTTGGCCTTCGTTCTCGCCTTCGGTCTCGTCTTCGACTTCGGCTTCGCCATGCCTATTCCCCTGCCTTTGCCTTCGCGGGCGTCACCTCGACCAGGTGGCGCACCTGATACAGCATACCCCGGATGGACGGGCGATCTTGTTTCACGACTTCCGCCTGGTGGTGCTTCAACCCCAGCGCTTCGAGCGTCCGCCGCTCGAACGCGGGCCGCCCGATTCCGGAACGAACCTGCCGGATCCGCAGCTCACCCTTGCCGGGCGGCGGCAGGGGCCGGTCGCGGCCCGGCTTGCGCTTGCGGTATTTCCGAGTGGGGGGCAGCCTAGCCATGAGCCACTTCCTGGCGCGCCCGGTACGGGATGGCCTCGAGCTCGACACCGCGCTCCTTGGCGACGCGCCGCGCGGTCGTGAGATGCTGCAGCCCGTCCAGCGTGGCCCGCACCATGTTGTGCGGGTTGGTGGAGCCGAGGCTCTTGGTGAGGATGTCGCGCACGCCGGCGCACTCGAGCACCGCGCGCACCGGGCCGCCGGCAATGACGCCGGTCCCGGACGCGGCGGGCTTCAGGAGCACGCGCCCGGCGCCGTGATGGCCGATGATTTCGTGCGGGATGGTCGTGCCCGCGAGCGGGATCTCTACCAGGCGGCGGCGGGCGGCTTCGACCGCCTTGCGCACCGCCTCGCTCACCTCGTTCGCCTTGCCGGTGGCGATCCCGACCCGGCCCTGCCCGTCGCCTACCGCGACCAGCGCATTGAAGCCGAAGCGCCGGCCGCCCTTCACTACTTTCGCGACACGGTTGATAGAGATCACGTTCTCGACGAGTCCGTCGCCCTCGCGCTGCCGGTCGCTCGAGTCGCGCCGTTCTCCTCCACGCCCCCGACCCCGGCCGCCCCGACCGCGACCGCGCCCTCCGCCACCACCTCCACCACCCGGAGCGCCGGCGGGGCGCTCCTCGTGCACCGGCTCGCCACCCGCGTGCGCCGTCTCCGCCGGCTCGATGGTCCCGGGCCCTGAGGGCCCGAGCGGTTGTTCGTTGGTCATTAGAGCTCCAATCCACCTTTGCGGGCGCCGTCGGCCACGGCCTTCACACGCCCGTGATACTGGTAGCCGCCGCGGTCAAACACGACCTTGGTGATCCCCTTTTCCTTGGCCTTGGCCGCGAGCAGGCGTCCCAGCCCGAAGCTCTTGGCGGTCTTGCCCTTGCCGTCGACCTGGAGGCCCTCGGAGGTGTCTGCGGCCCCGACCAGGGTGACGCCACGCCCGTCGTCCACGATCTGCGCGTAGATGTGCTTCGAGGAGCGGAACACGACCAAACGCGGCCGCTCCGCGCTGCCCGCCACTTTACGGCGCACCCGGAGGTGCCGCCGGTAACGGCGGTTGGCCTGCGTCCGCACTTTATGAATCGTTCGCATGGTCTATTTCGCCGCCTGGGCGGTCTTGCCGGCCTTGCGCCGGACCTGCTCGCCCACGTAGCGGATCCCTTTGCCTTTGTAGGGCTCGGGCGGCCGGATCGCGCGGATCTCCGCCGCAACCTGGCCCACGAGCTCCTTGTCCACGCCCTCGATCTTCACGAGCACGTTGTTGTCCACCGAGATCTTGATCCCCTGCGGCGCGTGATACGGCACCGGATGGGAGAACCCGACCACCAGCTGCACCCCGAACGGCTTCGGCTCCGCCTTGTAGCCCACCCCTTGGATCTCGAGCGCCTTCGCAAATCCCTTGGTGACGCCGTCCACCATGTTGGCGACGAGCGTGCGGGTGAGTCCGTGGAGCGCCTTGTGCCGGCTCTCATCGGAGGGCCGCCGCACGACGATGGTCTCGCCCTCGACCGCCACGGCCAGCTCCGCGTGGAGCAACCGGCTGATCTCACCCTTCGGGCCCTTCACGGTGATCCGCAGGCCCTCGAGCTGGGCGGTCACTCCCTTGGGGATCGGGACCGGCTTTTTGCCGATACGCGACATGGCCGCCGCCTCCTTACCAGACCAGCGCGAGCAGCTCGCCGCCGATGCGGGCGGTGCGCGCTTCGCGGTCCGTCATGAGCCCCTGCGGCGTGGAGAGGATCGCCATCCCGAGGCCGTTCTTGACCCGGGGGATCTCGCGCGCCTTGACGTAGCGGCGCAGGCCCGGCGCGGACACGCGCTGCAGCTCGCGGATCACCGGGGCGTCGTTGTGATATTTGAGGTAGAGGCGCAGCAGCCCGTGACGCCCATCGTCCAGCACCTTGAAGTCCTGGACGTAGTGGTTGTCGCGGAGCAGCCGCGCGATCTCGACCTTCAGCTTCGACACCGGCATATCGACCCGACGGTGCCCCGCCTGGCAGGCGTTACGCACCCGGGTCAGCATGTCGGCAACGGGATCAGTCATACTCATCTCGTGTTCCGTCCTTTTACCAACTGGCTTTGCGCACGCCGGGAATCTCCCCGCGCAGCGCGAGCTCGCGGAAACAAATGCGGCACAGCCGGAACTTCCGGAGCGTCCCGCGACTGCGGCCGCACCGCTGGCACCGGTAGTAGCCGCGCACCTTGAACTTCGGCTTCCGCTTGACCTTCTCCATCCACGCCTTCTTCGCCATCCGATGGCCTCCTAAGCGACCGCGACGGGGGCTTCGCCCCGGAAGGGCATCCCCAGCTCGCGCAGCAAGGCCAGGGCGGTGTCGTCCCGGCCGGCGCTGGTCACGAGCGTGATATCCATCCCGTGGATCTTCTCGACCTTGTCGTAGTCGATCTCCGGGAAGATCATCTGCTCCTTGATGCCGATCGTGTAGTTGCCCCGGCCGTCGAAACTGTCGGTCGGGAGCCCGCGGAAGTCGCGCATGCGCGGCACCGCGATCGTGATGAACCGGTCCAGAAACTCGAACATCCGCGCCGCGCGCAACGTCACCGAGCAGCCGACCGGCATGCCCTCGCGCAGGTTGAAGTTGGCGATCGCCTTCTTGGCGCGCGTCACCACCGGCTGCTGGCCGGTGATGGCGGCGAGCTCGGCCACGGCCGACTCGAGCGCCTTGGGGTTCTTGGACGCATCCCCCATCCCCACGTTGAGCACGATCTTCACGAGCTTCGGGATCTCGTGGGGATTCGCCAGCCCGAACTGCTGCGTGAGCTTCGGCCGCACCCGCTGCACGTAGTATTCGTGCAGGCGGGGTGGAGGCGCCGGCTCCGGTGGCGGGCCTTCCGGCTCGGCCGGAGCCGGCTTGCCCTCGGCCGGCTTTTTGCCCTTCTGCTTGTCCTTCTGCTTCTCCTTCTGCTTCTCCTTCTGCTTCTCCTTCTGCTTCGGCTGGGGCGCCGCCGGGGCCTCCGCCGGAGCCACGTCGGCAGGCTTCAGCTCCTGACCCTGGGGTGCTTCCCCCTGGTCAGCCTGGGCCTGCTTCGGATCCCTCTCTTTCGTGTCCGCCATGGGCTATTTCGCTCTCACGCGCGGTATCGGCTGGCCGGACTTCACCGCGATCCGCTGCACCGTGCCGTCCTTGTCCGCGCGCCGCCGCACCCGCGTGGGCTCCCCGGATTTGGGGTCGAGCAGCATGACCTTCGACGCCGCGATTGGCGCCGTCAGCTCGATGATGCCGCTCTCATCGTTCGGGTTGGTGGCGCGCTTGTGTTTCTTCACGATGTTCACGCCCTCCACCTCCACCCGGAATTCCGTGGGAAACACGCGGAGCACTTTCCCTTCCTTGCCGCGATGTTCGCCCGAGATTACGCGCACCGTGTCGCCCTTCGCGATGTGCATCTTATGGCGCTCAGGCTCTCGGCGCTCGGCGCGGACGCGGCTCTTCTTGTAGACGAGCGGCTTCATGTCAGATCACCTCCGGCGCGAGCGAGACGATCTTCATGAATCGCTTGTCGCGCAGCTCGCGCCCCACCGGCCCGAAAATGCGGGTCGCGCGCGGCTCGCCCTGGTCGGTAATGAGCACGGCGGCGTTCTCGTCGAACCGGATGTAGGAGCCATCTTTGCGCTTGGTCTCCTTGGCCGTCCGTACGATCACCGCCTTCACCACCTCGCCCTTCTTGACCTGGCCGGTGGGAATGGCGTCCTTGATCGTCACGACGACGATGTCGCCCAACCCCGCGTAGCGGCGCTTGGACCCGCCGAGCACGCGGATCACGAGCGCTCGCCGCGCGCCCGAGTTGTCCGCGATCTTGAGAATCGATTCCTGCTGTACCACGGTTCCCCCTCCTGGTCCCCGCCGCTACTTCGCGCGCTCGACGATTTCGACCACGCGCCACCGCTTGGTCTTCGACAGCGGCCGCGTCTCGACGATCCGCACCGTGTCGCCCGCCTTCGCGCCCTTGTCGTCGTGCGCGGCGACCTGCTTGGTGCGGACGATCTGCTTACCGTAGAACCCGTGCGCGAAGCGGCGCATGAGCGAGACCGTGACGGTCTTCTGCATCTTGTCGCTCACCACCACGCCGGTCCGAACTTTGCGCCGCCCCCTCATGCCCGCTTCCTCTCTGCCAGAATGGTGTGGATCCGCGCGATCTCGCGGCGGATGGCGCGCAGCTGCAACGGGTTCCCGAGCGCCTCGGTGGCGCGGCGGAATCCCAGACGGAAGCGCTCCTCGGTCAGCACGACGAGCTGCTGCTCCAGCTCATCGGTCTTCAGCTCCCGCAGCGCCTCGGGCTTCTTCCTCGGCATGCTAGCGCTCCTCCCGCTTCACGAACTTCGACTTGATCGGCAGCTTGGCGGCGGCGAGCGCCAGCGCCTCGCGCGCCAGATTCTCGGCGATCCCCTCGAGCTCGAACATCACCCGCCCCGGCTTCACCACCGCGACCCAGCCTTCGGGATTGCCCTTGCCTTTTCCCATGCGCGTTTCGGCCGGCTTCTTGGTGATCGGCTTGTCGGGGAACAGCCGGATCCACACTTTGCCGCCGCGCTTCATCTCGCGCGTCAGCGCCACGCGCGACGCCTCGATCTGGCGGTTGGAGATCCACCCCGGCTCGAGCGCCATGAGCCCATAATGGCCGAACGCAACCGTGTTGCCGCGCGTGGCCATCCCCTTGGTGCGGCCCTTGAACCGCTTGCGGAATTTGACGCGCTTCGGTGCCAGCATTGCGTCAGACTCCCGTCGAGTACGTCCGGCCCGACAGCTCTTCCGTCATCTCGCGCGTGAAGATCCACACCTTCACGCCGATGGTGCCGTAGGTCGTCTTGGCCGTCGACGTCGCGTAGTCGATGTCGGCGCGGAGCGTGTGCAGCGGCACCCGCCCCTCGTGGTAGCCCTCGGTGCGCGCAATCTCGGCGCCGCCCAGGCGACCCGCCGTCTTGATCTTGATCCCCTGCGCCCCCATGCGCATCGCGCTCTGCACCGCGCGCTTCATGGCGCGCCGGAACGAGATGCGCTGCGTCAGCTGATGCGCCACGGAGTCCGCCACCAGCTGGGCGTCGAGCTCCGGCCGCTTGATCTCCTCGACGTTGATGCCCACTTCCTTGCCGGTGAGCTGGGCCAGCTCGTCGCGCAGCTTGTCCACCTCCGCGCCGCGCTTGCCGATGACCACACCCGGGCGGCCCGTGTGCACCGTGACCGTGACCTTCCCCGGTTTGCGCTCGATGTGAATGTCGGCGATGGCCGCGTGAGAGAGCCGGGTCTTCAGGTACTTCCGGATCAGGTCGTCTTCCTTCAGGAGCTCGGGGAAGTCGCGGCGGGCGTAATAGCGCGAGCGCCACGGCTTGATGATGCCGAGCCGGAACCCATAGGGATGTACTTTCTGGCCCACTTACTTCCCCGCTTTCTTCTTGGTTTTCCCCGCAGCGGCTTTCTTCTTCTTGGCGGTCTTGGGGCGCGTGCCCTTCGCACCCGCCTCCGCCTTGGCCCCCGCCTTGGCGGCCGGGGCTTTGGGCGCCCGGGACTCCGCGTCTCCCTCCACGTGGATCTCCACGTGACTGGTGCGCTTCTTGATCGGCGTGGCGCGGCCCATCGCCGCCGGGGTGAACCGCTTGAGGGTCGGCCCTTCGTTCACCACCGCGTACTTCACGCGCAGCCGGTCCACGTCGAGCGCGGTGTTTTCGCGCTGCGCCCGCTGCTCGGCGTTCGCCACCGCCGACTTGAGCACCTTGTGGATCTGCTTGGCAGCCAGCTTCTTCGAGAACCGCAGGATGGCGTAGGCCTGCGGCACCGCCTGGCCCCGGATCTGATCGATCACGAGGCGCATCTTCCGCGCCGATTGGCGCACCGTCCGCTGGATCGCTCGCGCTTCCATCGCTTATGCCTTGGCCGGCGGCGCTTCGGCGGCGGCCGCTGCGGCCTCTTCGCGCTCCTGCGCCGAGCCCTTGGCCGAGTGGCCGCGGAACAGGCGTGTCGCCGCGAACTCACCCAGCTTGTGCCCCACCATGTTCTCGGTGATGTACACCGGGATGAACTTGTTCCCGTTGTGCACCGCGAGCGTATGGCCCACGAAGTCCGGCGTGATGGTCGAGCGGCGCGACCAGGTCTTGAACACCTTCTTCTCGTTCTTCTCGTTCAGGGCTGTGATCTTCACGAGGAGCGACGGCTCCACGTACGGCCCCTTTTTCACCGAGCGTCCCATTTACTGTGTCGCCTTCCCGCGCTTGCGTCCGCGCACGATCAGTTTCGTCGACGGCTTCTTCTTGTGTCGGGTCTTCTTGCCCTCGACCTTGCCCCAGGGATTTGTCGGAGGCCGGCCGCCGGAGGTCTTGCCCTCGCCGCCACCCAGCGGGTGGTCGACGGGGTTCATCGCCACGCCGCGCACCCGCGGATTGCGGCCCAGCCAGCGGCTCTTGCCGGCCTTCCCGATGGAGAGCAGCTCGTGCTCGGGATTGCCGACCTCGCCGATCGTGGCGAGGCACTCGCCGCGCACCATCCGCATTTCGGTGGAGCGCAGGCGCAGCGTGACATAGTTGCCTTCCTTCGCCACGACCTGGATGCCGGTGCCGGCCGACCGCGCCAGCTGGCCCCCGCGCCCGATCTTGAGCTCCACGTTGTGCACCGTGGTGCCGAGCGGGATCTCGAACAGCGGCATCGCATTGCCGACGCGGATGTCCGAGCCGGGACCGGAGACGACCGTATCGCCGACGGTGAGGCCCTTGGGGGCGATGATGTAGCGCTTCTCGCCGTCCGCGTAGTGCAGCAGCGCGATACGCGAAGTCCGGTTCGGGTCGTACTCGACCGACGCTACCTTGGCGGGAATCCCGAACTTCTCCCGCCGGAAGTCGATCCGCCGATAGCGGCGCTTGTGCCCACCACCCTGCCACCGATTGGTGATGTGGCCCTTGTTATTGCGCCCGCCCGTCCGCCGCAGCGGCTCGAGCAGCGACTTTTCGGGCTCGCTCTTCGTGACGTCGGCGAAGTCGGAGACCGAGCGGAACCGCGTGCCCGGCGTCATCGGCCGAAACTGTCGGATGCCCATATCAGCCCTCGAACACGGCGATCGCATCGCCTTCTTTGAGTGTGACGATCGCCTTCTTCCACGCCGAGCGGCGGCCCGCCCGGCCCGTGGAGAGGCCGCCGGTGCGGCGCCGGGCGCGCACCACCAGGGTGCGCACGTCGGTCACGGTGACCTTGAACAGCGCCTCGATCGCCGCGCGGATCTGCGGCTTGGTCGCGGCGGTGTCCACGCGGAAGGCGTACTCCTTGCGGGCCTGATACGCCGCCGAGGATTTCTCGGTGATGACGGGGCCCACGATCAGCCGGTGTTGGTCAGGCATCTGCGGCCCCTTTCCCCTCTCCCTCTGTCTTCGCCGGCGCCTCGCTTCCCTCCAGCGCCGGCAGCTCCACCACCACCGCGTCCGCCCACAGGATCTCGTACGCCGTCGCGTCCACGAACCGCATCACGTGGACGTCGGGGATGTTCCGCCCCGAGAGGTAGACGTTGTAAGAGCTGGCCGCGCCGGCCGTGAGCACCAGTACTTTCTTCTCCGCGACACCCAGCTTCCCGAGCAGCTCGGCCAGGGTCTTGGTCTTCGGCTTCTCGTACTCGAGCGAGTCGATCACGAACAGGGCTTCCTCGCGGGCCCGCGCGTTCAACGCCGATTTCTTCGCGAGCTGGCGCACCTTCTTCGGGATGCCGAGCCGGTAGTCGCGCGGATGGGGCCCGAACACGATCCCACCGTGCCGCCAGTGCGGGGAGCGGGTCGAGCCCTGCCGCGCCCGGCCGGTACCCTTCTGGCGCCACGGCTTCTGGTTGCCGCCCGAGACCTCGGCCCGCGTCTTGGTGTCGTGCGTGCCCTGACGCTGGTTCGCGAGATAGGTGACCACGGCACGGTGCAGCACGTGCTCGTTCACCGTGCCGTCGAACAGCGCGGCCGGCAGGGGCACCGACTTCTTCTTCGCGCCGGCGGCGGAGTAATGCGGCGCCTCAATCATGGCGGCTCGGCCCTCCCTGTTTGCGCACGGTGAGGAGGCCGTTCATCGGCCCCGGCACCGACCCGCCCAGAAACAGCAGGTTCCGCTCGGCGTCCACTTTCACGACGCGGAGCCCCAGCTCGGTGAAGTTGCGCGCCCCCATGTGCCCGGGCATGCGCTTCCCCTTGATGATGCGCGACGGATCGGTGCCCGGCGCGATCGAGCCGGGCTTGCGATGGCGCGTATTGCCGTGAGTTTCGGGGCCGCCGTGGAAGTGGTGGCGGTGCACCACACCCTGGAACCCCCGACCCTTGGTCACGCCCGTGACCTTGACGCGGTCGCCGGCGGCGAAGATCGCGACGGTCACGGTTTCTCCCGCCTTGGGCGCCTCACCTGCGAGCGGGAAGCTCCCCAGCACGCGCGGGGCGATCTCTAAGCCGGCCTTCTTCACGTGACCCGCCAGAGCCTTGGCGGTCCGCTTCGGCTTCTTCGCGCCGAAGCCCAGCTGGACCTGCGACTGGCCCACCTGCACCACGGGGCACGGACCCGCCTCGATGATCGTCACGGGCACGTGCGTGCCTTCCGCGTCGAACACGCGGGTCATGCCGAGTTTCCTGCCGATCAATCCCGTCATTGGCCTGTCCTCACTGCACCTTGATCTCGACGTCCACGCCGGCCGGAAGATCGAGCTTGGTCAGGGCGTCGACGGTCTGGGACCGCGTATCCAGGATGTCGATCAGCCGCTTGTGCGTCTTGAGCTCGAACTGCTCGCGGCTCTTCTTGTCGATGTGCGGGCTGCGGAGCACCGTCCAGAGCTGCCGCTTGGTGGGCAGGGGGATGGGCCCCGAGACCTGCGCCCCGGTCTTTTCCGCGGTGCGCACGATGTCGGCCGCGGCCTGATCGATCAGGGCGTGGTCGAACGCTTTGAGACGAATTCGGATTCTGCCCGCCATAGAGTCCTCGCTACTTCAAGATCTTGGTGGCCACGCCGGCGCCGACGGTGCGGCCGCCTTCGCGGATCGCAAACCGCAGCTGCTCCTCCATCGCGATCGGCGTGATCAGCTCGATCGTCATCTTCGTGTTGTCCCCCG
>Ga0209761_1001776_pt1 | contig 13984 bp, 13 predicted proteins | sample GraSoi013_1_40cm_4_FD_185818 | JGI IMG/M metagenome (GOLD analysis project Ga0209761, IMG submission 185818) | Grasslands soil microbial communities from the Angelo Coastal Reserve, California, USA - Sample 09_25_2013_1_40cm (SPAdes) (version 2) | ecosystem: Environmental > Terrestrial > Soil >... | reverse complement strand
GAGTTTGCCGGAGAGGTACTGCAACAGCATGGCCATGCCTCCAGCAAGCCAGGCGGCCCAAAGTAGATCGTACTTGAAGCCGGCACCTGCTGCAATGTCTGTCCCATAGTTGCCTGGGTCCATGTAAGCAATGGATACCATGAGTGCTGGTCCAAGCCAAAGGACGAAAGTGCGCAAAGAAACTCCTTTCCCGGTTTGCTGAAGTGGCGCATCGACCAGAACCTGCTGTTGGGCCTTTGCACTAGTTTTCCACGGGAAACGCAAGGTACGATTTACCGATCGAGTGGGATACTCGTTTGCAGGGACTAAGTTGATGCTAATAAAGCTAGGCTAACCTAAGATTTCCTACACCGGGACCGCGGAAGGACCGCCAGCGATCCAACCTGTAGAAGAACCCCTAGTTTCTGGATTCGGTCCCCTCTACATATTAGGGGTCCATACACAACAGGAAATTGACATGCGATACGTTTTCGAAAAGGCAATCGATCTGACACATGAGCTTCATAATGGCATGATGATCTATCCGGGGGATCCATCTCCTAGCTTCGTTAGCTACTCCACATTGGAGAAAAATGGAGTGAATCTCACCAAGCTAACACTCGGCTCACACACAGGCACCCATATCGACGCTCCCCGACATTTCATTCCGGACGGAATTGGTATAGACCAGATTCCGCCAAGCAAGCTAGTGGGAGAAGCGTATGTCTGTGATGTGTCGGACAAACCAATCGGTAGCGGCATCACTGATTCCGACCTTCGGAAGAATCTTGAAGGAAGAATAACAGAGGACGACATAGTGGTCTGTTATACAGGGTGTAGCGAGCGTTGGGGCGATGAATCAGTAAGCTCGAACTACACCTATCTTACTGGGAACGCGGCCGAGTATTTGGTCTCGAAAAAGGTCCGGGCCGTGGGTATCGACTTTCTCAGCGTGGAAAAATTCCGCGCACCGGACCCCATAGCCCACAAGACCCTTCTAGGAAACGGGATACTCATCATAGAATCCCTCAGCCGAGCGACCAAACAGTTTGTCGGAAAAAGAATCCTGATGATATGCATGCCCATCAAGCTCCAGAATGGGGACGGAGCACCCTCAAGGATAATCGGCGTGCCGATTCGCGAAGACTAGCACGGGAGCGGACTAAGGTCACGGGAATTCTCACGGGATTTGTGACATCATGCTTTGATGAATCAAGATCCTTTCCCTTTCCTTACGCTCCTCCCAGCGTTACAATCAAGTCGGTTAGAAAGCCTGCGCATAACCCTACGAAGATGCCTATCATGAGGATTTGATTTGTTGTCTGTTTTCTTCCCGAGTTGTACATCAACATCGAAACGTAGAGAATCGCACCCCCTGCCAGGCTGAGGAAAAGCACGTACGTGAAGACGGAGGTCCACAGACTGCCTACCACAGTTCCGATGAAAGTAGGACCGCCGCCCACCAGCCCGGCTACGGCGAGAAAGCGAGCCGTGGGCCTCTTGATGAGACCCGCTAGCGGACCGGCTATCCCAAAACCCTCGGTAGTGTTGTGTGCGCCAAAACCAACTATCAGAAGCAATGCGAGCCCAACTGAACCTGACGCGTAGGACTGGCCCACTGCGAGACCTTCGCTGAAATTGTGGGCGCCGATGCCAATCGCGATCATCATCGCCAGTCTGTAGGGGTGATGTTCCTGGAGAGTCTGGATCTGTCGAGCTTGTTCGGCCGTGGTTAGCTGAATTGTTTCGGGTCCGTTCTGCAACCGCGCCTTCACGATAGGGGGGGCTTTTGCCATGTACTTCGTCTCGTAAGCCACTAGGCCCAAGAGTCCAAGTGCAAGTCCTCCGAAGACAGCGACAAGATCCGTCGCAGCCTCAGCAACGGACCATTTTGTTGCAGCAGCACCTGATGCTACGCACGTTGCAGCTTGTCCTGCAAAGGCGCTCGATGCGACGCATGTTGCGGTATTCCATGCGTGGCTGAACACGTCGATTACTAGGAACAAGAGGATCCCGATAGACAGGGCGTTGAGGAAGCCTTTCTTGCGTGAACTCACATTCTGAAGAATGGCCAAGGGTAGACCGAGAAAGATTGTGAAGCCAGCTATGGCACCTAGCAACAGAAGCTGTGCGTAGTCAATCAACCCATGGCACGGGGTACGGGACGATCGAACCCCATGTTATAACTTATGTCATAATTGATCGTGGCTAGCTTTCCTATCGTCGAGTACTCGACTGCCCAACTGTGTTGTGTTGGAGTGGTGTTCTCGCTCATGATATTTTGTTGGTAGCCGTTGACTCAACGAAGCCATGTATTCGGGTAGAGAGATTACCAAGCCTCGCTTTCCAGTATAGGTTGATAGCCATTTGGTGAGGCAATCCTTCTTGTCGAAAATATGAGTTGATTCACACTCGACGCCCACATGTCCTGCCCCCATTCCGAATTCGACTACGTGAAGCATTGGGTCCTTGGGCGCAAGGTCTTCGACTCGCCTTTTGACAGTGTGGAAACGGGTCACATATCCGCAAACGGGGCATTGAGCCTCAGCCTCGAGGTCGGTCTTTAGCCCGTTGAGAAGTATGTCCGCTCCACACTTGACATAGACATCTCCTCTCTGCGGCAGAATCATACGGTATAGTGTAGGCTTGTCGGAGAACCCGACTAGTCTTATCGGACCATAGTAGGCCACCGCTTTTCAACCCCTCGGGGCTTGTTACTCTGCGCAGCAGCTGAGCTGGTCTATGTCCTTCCGGAAAGATGTGGCGGCCAGTTTGATCGATTCGGTGATGGTCGGGAATACGTGAACCGTGTCGATGATGTCGTCGATTGTCAGTTTATACTTGACTGATAGAACTGCCTCTTGGATAATGTCAGCTGCCATGTCTGCAAGAATGTGAACGCCCAAGATCCTTCCGGTCGATGCATCGGCAACCATCTTGACCAGACCTCTCGTGTCTCTGATGACGACGGCTTTCGGCACCTTTGACATTGGTATGGTTCTGCAGATGCATTCGTAGCCCTGTTCATGGGCCTGCTTCTCAGTTAGGCCCACAGAAGCCACTTGGGGCGAGGTGAATATCGCTCTTGGAACGGGAAGGAAGTCTATCTTTCTATGCGTCCCCAAAAGAGCGTTCTCTGCTGCCGTGGCTCCTTCCTTCGCTGCAATAGTTTCCAGCATCGGTTCGCCTATGACATCCCCAGCAGCCCACACGTGCAGGGCGGTCGTACGCATTTCTCGGTTAACTTTTACAGCGCCATCGTTTCTGAGCCCTACTGGCACGGTCTCCAGGCCTAGACGGTTCGTGTTGGGGTCTCGCCCAGTGGCCAATAGCAGCTCATCTGCGCTAGCCTCGAACTCTCTACCCCTCGCCGTGGCAACTACAACCTTCTCGGCTTGGATTTGATAGACGCGCTTGACTTGTACTCCCGTCTTGATCTCGATTCCTTCGTTTTCCAGGTACCGGCGTAGAGCCTCAGAGATTTCTGGCTCCTCTTCAGGGATTATTCTATCACTTCTTTGCAGGACGGTCACCTTAGTCCCCATGTGGAAGTACATCTGGGCGAACTCGAGGCCTAGGGCGCGACCGCCGAGCACAATCATCGAAGAGGGTTTGTTCCTCAGGCTAAGAGCCTCAACGTTCGTCAAGTAGCCAACGTTCTCAATCCCGGGGATACCAGGTATCCTGGGTGATGATCCCGTCGCGACGATGAACTTTCTACCGTCAACATTGATTCCGTCCACCTTTACCCGTGTCTTGGAGACGAATCTTGCGTTTCCGCGGAAGAGTTTGGTTGAGGGTAGTGACCTTAGAACGTCGGAATACTTCTCCTTCCGAAGTCCTCTAACGATCTGATTCTTCTGTTCAATGATTCTGTTGAATTCGAGTGTTGTCCTTCCAGGCTTTATTCCAGGGAATTCGCGATGACTATCGTAGTATCGAAGCTCCCCGGCTCGGAGAAGGTTTTTGCTAGGGACGCAACCAACGTTGACGCATGTTCCACCGAGAGTGCTCCTTTCTATCATGGCCGTTTTTGCTTCATGATCGGCCGCCTTGATTGCAGCGGCGAATGCTGCTGAGCCAGACCCTAGAATGACCAAATCAAACATGCGCTTCGACGGTTATATGACGGAATTGTCATATAAGCTTGCCACAAGATAGGTCTCGCTCGATTAACTTAATTGCTGAGAGGGCTATTACAAATAGGCCACTAATGAGTCAACGATTGACCCTTCAAAAGACCGACGTGACAGCCGTCTCCTTGCTGTTCAACGCTCTCTCGAACGAATACCGAGTCGGCATCGTAAACTTCCTCAAAACCGGACCGAAGAATGTGGGCGAAATTTCAGACGCTCTCAAGATCGAGCAAACCATGGCTTCCCACAACCTCAAGTGCCTTGCATTCTGCGGACTAGTAACGAGCCAAAGGCTGGGAAAAACGATCGAGTACACTCTTAACCGCGAAACAGTCGAGCCAATTCTTCGTCTAGCTGACAAACACATCTCGAAATACGCCGCCAACCTTCGAAACTGCAAAACACTAGAGCGGTGAAAGAGAGAATGAAGATTTCCATCAAGAAGCCGATGTGTGAGAATGTGGTGCTCAAGGAGTAAGACCGACACATTCCGCACACTATTTTTCTAAAATTTGTCATTGCAAACCACGATGAAAAATGTTAAATCCGTAACCGGTCTTTCGAAACTCGGTAAGTATGGCTAAAGAAGTAGCTTGTAGCGTGTGTTCCTTCCGTGTGCGCGCCGACTCGGACGATGAGCTAGTGGCTCATTTCAAACAACATGCACATGAGATGCACAAGAACGAGCCGAGCCGGGAACAGATCCTGGCTATGGCCAAGACAGTCCAGATAGCAACCGCTTAACAGACTAAAGCAACAGTCTCAAGAAATCATCGTGGCCTGCCAGCAGTAGCCACGTTTGCCATTGGGTCAACCGTGGTAGTTCATCTCTCCCGCAAGTATCCTTACTTCTAGCCAGTTTTCCTTTGGGGGAAGAGGACAAACATAGTCTTCGCTGTACGCGCAATATGGGTTGTATGCATAGTTGAAATCGATCATGTAGTTGTTGCCGGGCTTCTCTTCGATGTCGAGGTATCTTGCAGCAGCGTAGCTTTCTTTTCCGGAAGTCCCGTCCTTGAAGGGAATGAAAAGCTCGTTGCTTTCCCGCTCCGCGGACTTGTAGGCTTGAAGCTTTACCGTCCTTCCCTCGATCTCGAACTCAAAGTATCCGAGCCGGTGGAACTGTTGCCTCGTTCCCTTGCTCGTGGTCATCGGGACTCTTTCAGGATTATCGTACTTGTGCAATATCGTGTAAACTTTGAACTTCGGGTCGGGCGGGAAGTACCTCAGCATTTTGATCGCGTGGGTCTTACTGTGTGCCAATGGAGATTCGTGGCTGGTTGCGAAAAACTCGTCTTTGCCCTTTCTGAAATCTTGGACTTGGCGGATCCAGTCTTTACCCTCGAGGTCACTCATTTCTAGCCGTACCATTCCATTCAATGGCTAGTTGAGCCACTCAATGGTGTTTTCAACCCTTTCTTTAACCGTTCAAAAGCATGGGATGCGTTCAACTGTTCGGGGACTCGAAGAGAAGAGGCGAATTTCCAACCACTCGATTCCGGAGAATCTCCCCCTTTTGTGGCTATTTTTTTCTCGTAACTTTCTTTTCTGCTAACTATTTTTCCCAAACAGTCTTTCAAAAATAAGCATGCTTTTTCTCGACCCCCGGGGGTGGTCGACTTTCCCGCGCCCCGCCCTTCGTGGCCACGCTTCCGCCCATAGGGCTAACTAAATACCGGAGCCACTTTCCATAGGAAGCGCTTAACCTTGCAAGAAACCCTTAGCCCAGACCTGGTCAAGCTCGCAGCCAAGTCCGCAAGGGACGAGTACACAGATGGCGCTGTCTACCAGATGCTCAGCCGCCATGAAAAGAACCAGTCTTTCAAGAAAGCCCTAGAAGATCTCGCCCGCGGCGAGCAATCGCACTACGAGTTCTGGAGGGCGTACACCCACGATACCGCTGTCAAGGTGAACAGACTCAAGGTCTACTTCACACTCCTACTCCGCCTCACACTCGGCCTAACCTTCACCATGAAATTCCTCGAGAGACACGAGGACGCACTCCACGAACGCTACCGGCAGATGGTGAAGAACATCCCACCCACAGACAAGGCACGGTTCGAAGCAATGATGGAAGAGGAAGAACACCAAGAGACCTACCTGATGGGCGAGATCCACGAGGGACGAGTCAAGTACATGAGCTTCATTGTCCTCGGCCTCGCAGACGCGGTCGTCGAGATATCCGGGATCCACGCCGGCTCCCTCGGAATATTCAACCGAACAGAGCTCGCCGGTGTAGCGGGTGTCGTCGCTGGGATGGCCGCGTCCATAGCAATGGCGTCCGCCGCCTACGCCCAGGCCAAACAGGGCTTCGAAGGATCAGCCAAATGGAGCGCAATCTACACCGGCGTGTCCTACATGTTCACAGCCATATTCCTCGCCCTACCCTACTTCCTCACCGGCTCAATGGTCACCGCACTCGGAATCTCACTAGTCGTCGGAGTAGCACTAGTCGCCATGATGACCTACTATGACACTGTCATATCGGCGAGAAAGTTCAAGAGACAATTCGGAGAAATCGCCGGAATCATACTCGCGGCCTCCTTCGCCCTCTACATAGCAGGAACCCTAATCAGACATTTCCTACCGGGAATCCCAATCTGATAAACAAGGCTACGAGGCAGCCTGCCTCAGACGCTCTAGAAGCATCCGGCCGCGTCCCAAAGTCCCCAACGATCCTCTCGCCGCGTCTTTCTCCGTGAACCTTGCAGACCCATCTGCTTTCGCCTTCCCATCTAACACAAGAACGGGAACTGGATCATCACTATGCCCCTTATCCTCCACAGGCGTGGAGTGATCACACGTAACTGCCACAACGAGATCTTTCAACCGAGGAAATTTTGAAAAGACAGAGAAGAAGCCCTTGTCGATCTCCTCGACTCTTTCCTTCTTCAGATCGAACAATCCGTCATGTCCAGGCTCGTCAGGACCCTTCAAATGAACGTACACGAAACCATACTTTCCGACAGAATCTAGAACAAGCTCAGCGCGCTTCCGATAATCGTCAGGTCGTGTCCCCGGCTCCAGTTCCCTAACATCCATTCCGAGCAATCGACCAATCCCGAGCTCAGCCGGAAGATCCGCCACCATCAAAGAGTCCAAACCCCACTTCGCCTGAAATCCCTGGACCTGCGGCTTGGAGGTTCCCGCGTCCCGCATCAAAACGAAATTCGCCGGAACCATCCCCTTTCTCTTCCTCTCCTCGTTCACGGGATGATTATCTAGAATCTTTCTAGCTTTGAAGCCGAACTCGTTTACCAAGGCCGCGGTCACAACGGCCTCGTCAGAGTCGTCTAGCGGCTCGCACCTTGGAATATCATACTCCTTCACCCCCGGCTGAGCTAGACTGATGTTGCCCTTCCTAACGTAGGCGGGATCAAAGTTGGATATGTTTGATGAAAACTGAATCCCATCTCTACGGAAGACAACCACGGCTCTATGACCCACAGTCGGATTGAAAACAAACCGCGCGCTCGACTTGAGATGTAGTTCCCTGTTCAGAGCGGCGCCTAGCTCTTGAGCTTCGGGAGTCGAGAGGTTTCTACCCGCTCGTCGGTCTACAAGCTTGTCAGCTTTGACAGTCGCAAAGCCCGCCCTGAGCGCAAGATCACCATCATGAAATTCGACACCAGCACCAAGAGCCTCAACCACGCCCCGCGACAAGTGAGTCTCGAGCGGATCATATCCTAGAAGAGAGAAAACCCCAGCGTCACTCTCAGGAGCAATACCCTCTCCGACGGTATACATCCGTCCCATAGTACCTCTCCCCGTCAAAGCGTCGAGATTCGGTGTGGAAGCCGATTCCAGAGGCGACTTCGTGATACCAACCCTACCACTAGCGCCATCGAGGACAACCATGACAATTGGGAGCATTATCCGGGCCTGGGGCTTGATGTTGGGAATTGGTAGAAAAAGAAGCCCTAAAAGAACAAGCATCTCGTTCGGTTCCAAGCTGAAACAACCCTGTCCAACAGCCCAACCAGTCACATTTCCCATCTCAAGCGTACAGCCCTCACCTCTCAGCTGAAAGAGCACTTGGACAAGGACGTCGTCCTGGCCGGCTGGGTTCACGATGTCAGGGTCCTAGGAGGAATATCCTTCATCCTCCTCCGCGACATGAGCGGAATCGTCCAAGTAACCGCTCCCAAGGCAAAGGTCAGCCCTGACATCGTCAAAGAGATCGGCACACTCCACCAGGAAGATGTAATCCTCGTCAAAGGCAAAGTCGTCCCCAGCAAAATCGCCAAGAAGGGCATCGAAGTAATCCCAGAACAGCTAGAAGTTGTGAACCGAGCCGAGACGCCTCTACCCCTCGACCCAAGGGGCGTTCAAAACACCCTGCTAGAAACTAGGCTCAACTGGAGATTCCTAGACTTCCGAAGCGAAGAATCCAACGCCATCTTCAAAATCCAATCCAAGATCCTCCAAACCTTCCGAGAATTCTTCACCACCCGACACTATGTGGAGATACAACCACCGGTAATCATAGCTTCGGCAAGCGAAGGTGGAGCTGAACTCTTCTCGCTCAAATATTTCGAGAAAGACGCGTACCTAGCCCAGTCACCCCAGCTCTACAAGCAAATGTGCGCCATATCCTTCGAAAAGGTATACACTGTTCTACCAGTATTCAGAGCAGAAAAATTCGAACAACCAACCCATCTAAACGAGGTCCGACAGATGGACATCGAACAAGCATTCTCAACCGACGAGGATGTCATGAAGGTCCTTGAAGAATTTCTCGCCGAATTAATCAAGAAGATAAGTGTATCATGCAACGAGGAGCTGGAGAAAATCGGTCAGAAACTCGAACCACTGCACCTGCCGCTAAAGCGAGTGCAGTACCGAGACTCAATCGAGATCCTACGCGAAAATGGTGAAGACATCCAGGTCGGAAATGACTTCTCAAAAACGCAGGAGAAGAGATTGTCCCAGCTTCTGAAGGAGGAGGCATTCTTCATCGTTGGCTGGCCATCAGAGCAGAAAGCATTCTACGCGATGCCTAACCCAGATGGGAAGACCTCGCGAGCATTCGACCTCATCTATCGAGGATTGGAGATCGCGTCTGGAACCCAACGAATACACGTGCCAGCTCTGCTGATCCAACAGCTCAAGTCCAAAGGGTTGAACCCTGAGAACTTCAAGTCCTACGTCAACTCGTTCAGATACGGTGCCCCTCCACATGCTGGATGGTCCATCGGACTAGAAAGGTTGACCATGAAGATGACGGGCAGGGAAAACATCCGGGAAACCACTATGTTTCCAAGAGACAGGAATCGACTGAGCCCTTGATGCATATTCGCCCGACTCCACCATCTGGGGCAGATCGAGCAGTCACAGTCTTTCTCGTCGGGTTTGCAACTTCGAGAAGAGGCTTCGGATCAACAGATCTCCTTGAGGCTCTTTTTCACAGTGCCTCTTTCCCTCAAAAGATAGTAAGTCGCCTGTCTTGACCTGAGACTTATCTTAGCAATTCCTTCGGTGACGAGACGAATTAGCTTGGTTGGGTGGGTATCGACATCGTGCCATTGCCACCCTTGGCCGTCCGAAGACCCCGTCGACTCCTCATGAGCAACAGCTAGCCGAAGGGTCTTCTCGTATTCTGGATACCGTCCGAGAAATAGCTTGACTTTCTCCTGAGATGCGGATCTTTCCTCTTCCGTCTTAGTTTCCAATCACGCCGTTACCCCTATGTCCTAAAGGTACATGAGCGGAGATAAACCTAACTCGGCACATTGTTAAGATTCCGCTTGTCAAAACCACATCAGAATAACATAAGTTAAAGACTTATCCATTACTGGGCGAGGTGAATCTGTTGTCCCGTGGAGGCGACGAAGGTCCCCCAACTCCCAATACGATCCCTATGTAAGCAAAACCTTGAAAGGTTCCGACCGCCCCCTATTTTCTTCAGATCATATTTGAGCCAGATCGCCCCGGAAGATTACTTGGAGAGGATCAATCGTTTTGTCTCCTTCTTGGACCCGGGGAATGTTAAGATTGTCACGGCGATGAGGAAGTATGGTCTCAGAAATCTCCAACTCATAGCTAACAAGACGAACATTCCTCGGCCGACTGTCCACGCGAGAGTCTCCAAACTCGAAAAGGAAGGACTGCTTCGAACCTGGATTCATCCCAACTACGCCAAACTGGGGTTGGTTAGAGCTATGGTCTTGCTCACCACGAAACCTGGTAGAGAACTGTTAGCCCCTGAAGCTCTTCGGATTCCAGGCTACTGGCTGAGGCTCATACGTTGTATGGGAGAGTGCAATGGTTACTACTCCACCCATGCAATTCCTTTCGAGAAACGCTGGGACTTCGAGCAATACCTTGAGAAAATTGTCGCCTCGGGTATCGCAACGGAATATCGCGTTTTTTGGCTGCGAGAGGCCAGATCGCCACTCCCGGACTTCAGTTATTATGACGCGAAGAAAAAAACATGGACCTTCGACTGGCCGAGATGGCTCGAAGAGCTTGCTTCAAAGCCTCCTCTGACGGAACGAAAAGACGCGCCGCTCACCGGAACCTTCGACAAGAAGGACCTTATCATTTTGAAGGAGTTGATCAAAGACGGCCGAACGAAACTTTCCCAACTAGCCCGCTTGCTGGATATGACAGTGCCTGCTGTCAAGTATCGTTTCGACAACCTAGCTCGAACTGGATTCATACACGAATATGTTATCGATATGCTACCTTTCGCGCCTGAAATGTCTGACCTCTACGAAATGATCTTGGACTTCAAGACGAGAGAAGGTCTCTATCACGGAGAGAGAGTGCTAGCGACCCTTCCAATTGTCAGAACCCTATCCCGGGTGGAAGGTTCCAATTCCATTGCTGTGAGGATGTATCTTCCCCGAACCCAGATGAACAACTTATTGACCCTGCTCTCAGCACTGTCTCGGACGGGAATCCTCACAGGATTCACCTACGTACTGCTTGACCCCATGACCATCCGAACGCAGACTTTCGCATACAAGTTCTACGAGGATGACACGGGATGGCGTTACGACAATATGGAATACTTTGAGGAGCTGAGAAAGGTGTCGTCCGCGTTCGACAGGGAGGATGGTATGCAGGTGACATTCCAAAATGCGCCGGTGCCGACGTTTCAATGACTAAATGCTAGAACAAAACTGGTCTCGACGGAAAAAACTGAGCCTGTTGGACCGCCGCTACATCATCGTGACCGTTAGGCCCTTCGATGGTTTGAAGGTTACAGGCGAAGCTTCCGCTTTGTCGAGGGATGCTGCAAGCTTGCGGAGAGCGGCAAGGTATTCGTGGTTGTCGTAGTGCCATCCTGACTTGTCGTCGAAAGCCTTGTAGTGGAAGGTCTGAGCTTGGATCGTCATTGGATCCAGCAACATGTACGAGAACCGATCTATCGCGCCTCCCCTGACGAGAGCAGATAGTAACGTCAAGAGATTGTTGACCTCTGTTCTGGGGAGGTAGACTCTGGTGGTTATCGAGTTGGTCCCTTTGATTCGTGAGTAGTTCAAAACGAACGGTAGTCGTTTGAAGAAGTTCTCTTTCGCGATCATCGCTCTGTGTTCGCCGAAATCCAATCGAACTTCGTAGAGGTCCGATATCTCCGGCGGATATGGTAAGACTTGGATAACGTAGTCTTGCAGGAATCCTCGCCGGGCGAGGTTGTCGAACCTATACTTCGCTGCGGGAAGGGTCATCCCGATCATCTTCGAGAGTTCGGAGAGCTTCTTTCGAGCATCCTTCATCAGCTCTTTGAGAATCAAGAGATCGTTCTTGTCGAAATCATCCTTTGATGATTCCTTCTCCTCGGAGACATTCCCGACCTTGCCTTTGGTAAACAAGCTGAGCCAGGCTGGCCAGTCGAATCTCCAGGCCCTCTTCTTGAAATCGTAGTATTCGAAGTTGGGAATGTGGGAGTGGTAGTCGCCCAGCCAGAAGATCCGGTAGTTAGTGGCCAGGCCGGACGAGACTATCTGATCGAGATACTGAACAAAGTCTTGTCGGTTTTCGACGGGGACCGCGTGTTGTGAATAGTATCCGTTGCATTCACCCGTGCATCTTGCGATCCAGAGCCAGTAGCCGGGGATCTTCAGAGCTTCGCTAGCTGTAACCTCCCGACCTGGGGAGGGAGTTAGTAGAACCATTGAACGGGCTAATCCGATCTTGGCAAGGTTGGGATAGGTCCATGTGTCGAGCAGTCCCTGGGTTCCGAGCTTATTGACACGTGTGTAGACGGTTGGGTATGGTACGCCAGATTTTCGGGCGATCGACTGAAGGTTTCGAGGTCCGAACTTTTTCATCGCGCCAATGATCTCTACGTTCTCATCATCTAGGAGTGACATGATCTGGTGTATCCGCTGGAAATACTCGTCTGCCAACTGGTAGCTCAAGGTGAAACCGGCTTATGGGGAAAGATTGGGGGTTATAGAAACTTTGGAAGCAGACTAGGTACCGGTGAAACTCGCAAGCCTTGTTCTGGAACGAGATTGAACTTTAGCTTATTCTAGCCAGTTTGAGGGAACGATTGTAAAGAGGAAAAATAGTCAAGAAATCGGAGTCCCTCAAATCGCCTTTGATCCTCTGGGAGGCCGATCTTGTGGAAAAAACGAAGAATTTCTGCAGTTGTCTCGAAAGGTGTCTGACGTTATCTCGGGAACTAGCCCACAGCTTGGGGGTTAGGCCCGTTGTCAGAAGTCTCGGGGACTTCCCGCGACTGTTCGATGATCGCAATCATATTTTCGGCCATCTCAGTGAACTTCCTGGTCAAAGGATCTTTCTGGTGCTCTAGAACGAATACTCCTCTGCTCAGGTTTTCGAACACATCCGAATTGAAGGGGAGAGCTGTTAGGACCTGGAGGTTGAAGAGGCTCGCGATCTTCTCTCCAATCATCTTAGACTCTTTGTCCCCAACGCTACTTGGTATCATGTTGAGTATCAAGACCACGGGTTTCCTCAACTGGCTCGCAACCTCGTTCATGACCCCGCTCCCAAACATGTCCTGGTGATCAACCCGGGACAGTAGGACGACTACGTCGCAGACCGCCATCGAGAGGATCGTGTCCTTCTCTATTCCAGGATGGCTGTCGATTAGGAGATAGTCAAGCTGGAATTCAGTCGCTAGGTTGTAGAGAACTGCTTTGAAACGGCTGAGATTGAAGCCGGTATCGACCATCTTGAGAATCTCTTCAAGCCTGTGGCCTGCCGGACAGAAGAGGAGGCATCCTGATTCGATTCCGAGTCTAGGGGTTAGATCAAGAACAGCGTCTTTGACGGGGATGGAGCCTTGGAGAACATCGTTAATGGTCGCTCTGATGTCTCCTTCAGAGATTCCGAAGATCACGTGCAATCCAGGCCCTTCCAGGTCAAGGTCGATTACCGCAACCCTCTTGCCCAGCCGGGCGAGGGTGGCCGCGAGGTTGGCACTGATTGTGCTCTTCCCTGTTCCGCCTTTGAAGGATTGAACAGCTAGTATCGTTGCTACGCTCGGTCACCGCCTGACATGTTCTCGGAATCGTTAAACCGTGCGACGAGAGCGTATCACCCAACTAAAGCTGCACGTTACTAGCCAGGACCGGTAATAGTTAGTTCGCGGTTTCCCATCCAGACGTGTATGCTAAGGCGAAACTTGCCTTTTTTTTCGCCGTTTCCCGAACGATTCTTGGAGTACCCTTCGCGCCGATCCCAGAATCGGGATCTGGGCAGATAATAGGCGATTTCGTGAACCGGAAGTTCCCCGGAAACTCACTCATGCGACGCGGGACACGGTCGCTAAGACCCCCTATTTTCTAGAACGCCTGCTGTCTGGGGGTGATAATGGGCGAGTCAGGCGGTTCAGGGCACAGTTCCCGCTTTGACCGGAGGGGAAAAAGACGGGAAATCTAAAGCGATCT
>Ga0209761_1001773_pt1 | contig 13991 bp, 15 predicted proteins | sample GraSoi013_1_40cm_4_FD_185818 | JGI IMG/M metagenome (GOLD analysis project Ga0209761, IMG submission 185818) | Grasslands soil microbial communities from the Angelo Coastal Reserve, California, USA - Sample 09_25_2013_1_40cm (SPAdes) (version 2) | ecosystem: Environmental > Terrestrial > Soil >... | reverse complement strand
AATAATTGTTTTGATTATTATAGCTGGAGTAATACCAGCAGGGATTTACCTTTACAACGAACAAAAGGTTCCCCCTTCAAATGAACAATGGAATACTTCAGGACCTTTTGCAATTAACAAAAACCAATACAAGTTGGGAGAAAATGTCTTCATGGTGGTAACGGGCTTAAAACCAAGTGATGCTGGACAGTTTGAAATAATAGATCCAAAAGGAGGCATTTTCTCTACAGTACCATTCAACGGTACAATGAAATCTAGTTTTAATTATTTTTTCAAACCTAATACCGAACGGGTAGAAAAATTATGCAAACCAACAGACTTGGTTGGTAACTGGACTATAATTTTCCAGGGAGTTTCATACAAAGCAATACCATTTAAAGTTGTAAACGACTGGATTTCTGGTTCACAAGCAGAAATAAAACCAATTGACCCTTGTTAAGATCATTTGTTTTCTAACATGTGGTGGAAACAAACCCTTTCTCCTGTATGACATGCAGGTCCTGTTGGTTCCACCAAGTATATGATCGCATCAGAATCACAATCGACTAGAATTTCCTTAACTTTTTGTATGTTTCCTGATTCTTCGCCCTTCATCCATAATTTGTTTCTGGATCTACTCCAAAACCATGAATTTCCTGTTTTTTGCGTAAGTTCAAGAGATTCCTTGTTTGTATATGCCAGAGTAAGAACTTCCTTAGAATTAATGTCTTGAACAATTACTGGTACCAAGCCATCACCTTTTGCAAAATCTATGTCACTTATTTTTTTCTTCATTATTATCACTTGTTTTCTGCCATTTTCCTTTATAATCTAACGGGAACACCGTTTTCTTTAAGGTATTCTTTGACTCTATCTACTGCGTGGTCTTTGTAGTGGAATATAGAGGCTGCAAGAGCAGCATCCACATTGGTTTGCAGAAACACATCAAGCATGTGTTTTGGAATACCACATCCGCCAGAGGCTATTACTGGTATGTTAATTGCGTTTACTATTTCCTTGGTAAGCTGTAGATCGTACCCCTCTTTTGTGCCATCCATATCTATACTTGTTAATAGTATCTCGCCAGCCCCACGTCTTTCAACTTCTTTTGCCCATTCTATAGCATCAAGGTTTGTAGGAGTTTTCCCACCATAAATGTAGACTTCGAACCAAAATTTTTTAGAATCTGATGTGAAGATATGCTTTCCTTCCTTGATATCGTAATTACGTTTTACATCCATTGCCACTACCACGCATTGTTTACCAAAAATTTCCATTAGGCTGGTGATTATTTCTGGATTTTTAACTGCACCTGTATTAATAGCAACCTTATCTGCACCATTTAGGAGAATATCTCGTGCATGCTGCAAAGTCTTTACTCCACCACCAACTGTGAATGGAATATCAATAACTTCTGCTACTTTCTTGACAAGACTTTTGATTGTCTCACGCTGTTGTTCGGAGGCGGTAATATCAAGAAACACCAGCTCATCAGCTCCTTCGTTACTGTATTTTTTTGCAAGCAAGACTGGATCGCCAGCATCTTTAATTGATTTAAAATGCATGCCTTTAACCACTCTTCCTTTATCTACATCTAAGCATGGAATTACTCTCTTGGTTAGAGTCATGCTATTGTCTTAACCTTCTCAATTGAGATTTTTCCATCATATAGTGCCTTGCCAAGAATAACACTACTGACTCCACATTTTTTTACACTTATGGTATCTTGAAGACTTGAAATTCCTCCACTAGCTATGATCCTTGTATTTTGCACGCTACATGCCTTCCTCAATGAATCTAGATCTGGTCCTTGCAGTGTACCATCTCTCTCAACGCTTGTAATAAGGAACTCGGAATATCCAAGCCTTACAAAGCTTTCTAAACCTTGGATCAATTCTATACCTGTATTTTCTTTCCAGCCGCCTATGACTATTTTCCCATTTAGATGATCTGCTGAGATTATTATTCTATCCTTTCCAAATTTTTCTGAAATCTTTTGCAGTATCTCTTTATTTTTGAATGCGATGGTTCCAAGTACTGCTTTTGAGGCAAAGTGCAAAACATTTTCTATAGTCTCTTGCGTACGTAACCCACCTGCCACTTCAATTGGGATGGAAACATTTTCAGCAATATTCTTGATCATCTGAAAGTTGGAACCTATTCCTAATGTAGCGTCTAGGTCTACTAGATGTAGCATGTCTGCTCCTGCCTTTTCCCATTTTTTTGCAGTCTCGACCGGATTAGAGCTATAAACTGTTTTATTTTTTGGGTTCCCTTGAACCAACCGCACCACATTGCTACCCATAATGTCGATTGCAGGAATCACTTTCACCTTTTGCACTCTCGCAAAAAGTTCTTCATCATAATTGAGCCTACCTTGCCAGACTTTTCAGGATGAAATTGTGTTCCAAATAGAGTACTATTTTCTATAACCGCTGGCACATTTATCCCATAGTCAGAATCGGCTTTAACTATCTCTTCGTCTTTAGGTTTGACCCTATACGAGTGAACAAAATAAACCCACGAACCCTCCTTTACTCCCTCTAAAAGAATACTGGGCTTTTTTATCTGGAGATCATTCCACCCCATGTGTGGAATCTTGAGTTTATTTGGAAGTAGAATTACTTCTCCTTCTAAAACTCCAAGACCTCCTAACTTGCCTTCCTCGCTTTTCTCAAAGAACATTTCCATTCCTAGACATATTCCCAAGACTGGGATGTGATTCTTAACCAGATCCTCAAATTCTACCTTTGATGAACTAAGACTCTTGATTGCTGGATCAAAGTTTCCAACTCCTGGGAGTAAGAGTCCAGAGTATTCCTTTATGTTATCAAGTTGCGTTATGATGTCAACTTGAGCATTGTTTTTTTCTAAAGATGATTTGAGACTGAATATGTTACCTGCACCGTAGTCAAATATAGCTACCTTGACCATCACATACTCCCTTTTGTACTTGGCATTCCACGCTGTTTTCTATCAAAGCTTACTGCTGTTCTCCAAGCAACTGCAAAAGCTTTGATAGCGGCTTCGATTTTGTGGTGATCATTTTTACCATACTTTACAGAAAGATGGATACAGGCATTCAGATTCTGAGCCAGTGATCGAAAGAAGTGTTCCAAATCTTCTTTTGATATACCCTCAATTTGGTTTCTTTCAATGGACAACTCAATTTTGTGATATTGTCTCTTCACCAGATCAAGAGATGCCTCTGCAAGAGATTCATCCATAGGCACAGATGCATAACCAAATCTTACAATTCCTGCCCTATTCCCAAGGGATTGATCCATAGCATTACCCAACGCTATCGCGGCATCTTCTACCAAGTGATGATTTATTCCATCTTTTGAGACTGCATTTAGTTTCAGATCAAACATGGCATGCTTTGCGAAAGATGTGATCAAGTGATCTAGAAACGGCACTCCTGTCTTTACAGAAATCTTCCCCTTACCGTCCAGATTCACTACCACTAAGACTTCTGTCTCTTTAGTTTTTCTTGTAATACGCCCCATTCTAGACTTCATTAAATCCCCACGTAGAGAAGGGGGTTATGCCCCAACTAGATTTAATGTCTTCGGAATGAGATTAATTGATTCAACTATAATATCGGCATTTTTATTCTCAAACAAAGCTCGTTTTGCGCGAGGATCCTTACTAGTTCCATATACACCACAAAATATTGTAGATTTTCCTATATCGTCAGCTTCGCGTGCCATAATGTAATCTTCTGTTGAATCACCTACAAATACAGTGCAGGTAGCACCCATGCCTGTGATTGAAGATATCAGAGATTGAGGATTAGGTTTTGCCATCTCACGCGATTCATCTTCCAAAAACCGTGAATTTTTAATGTCGAATTCATCAAATAATTTCTTAAGAGAATACTGGGCAGAGAGAAGACCTCTGCCAGTTACGATGGCAATTTTCTTATCAAATCTTTTTTGTAATTCATCAACAAGCTCTTTGGTCAATAGCACAACATCATTATCAATTAGCCCCCGACCATCGAAAAATTTTGGTTTGTTCTTATAGAGTTTGGCATACAACTTGGTTCCATAAAACATTTCATCAAAAATAGATGAAAGCGGATTTTCAAATCTTTTCCCAGGGTAAGCGAGTCTCTTTCTGATATCTGAGATGCCAACCTTTAGAGTATCAAGGAATCTTTCCACGGATTTTATGCCGTCTTGATCGGCATTTTTTATTACCTCAAAGACAAATTCCTTGAATTGCTTACTTATCTTATTTGCCGCAACAACTGAAAGTATTAACACGTATGTTAGGTCTACTTCGTCATTGAATCCACCTGTAGATTTGAAACCATCGATCATTTTTGATGTAACCAAGTTCGATTCGTTTATTGATGCCATTTCTTTGACCACAAAGTCCGTTGTTTTTTTAATGGCAAGATCATAGGAATTGTATACGTCGATTAACACTCCGTCACAATCGAATATTATGGCATCTAGTTTGCGGATTTTTTCAAGTTTTGTTGCATCTACAAAGATTCCTTCTTCCAGTTTTTTTAAAGTCAATTTAGCAAATCACGTATTGCAGTAAGAAATCGTGAATTCATCTCTTGTGATCCAACCGTGACTCTAAGACATCCCTCATTTCTTCCAATCTTACCCAGATTCTTAATCACTATCCCTTGTTCAATGAGAGCTTTATGGATTCGTTGACTTGCTCCAGCCGCTGCAAAAAGAACAAAATTTGCCTTTGAGTCAAAAACCTTGAAAACCTTCATCGCCCGTAGTTTCGCTATTATTCTTGTTCTTTCTTTCCTCACCAATTCTGCCATATCGGAGAAATATTTTGATTTACGTAAAGCAATAATTCCTACCTCTATGGCTACAGTATTCAATGGATAAGGATATTGAATCACTCTTGTGAATGCATCAACTGTTTTCTTGTTAGCTACAAAGTATCCTATTCGAAGGCCTGCCAGTCCAAATGATTTTGAAAGAGTTCGTAAAACTATGAGATTATTCATTTTTCTTGTGATATCTACAACAGAGTAATCTGAAAACTCTACATATGCTTCGTCAATAACAACAAGACCGGGAAATTCTTGAATGATCTTTTCAAGTTGATTTCTTTGGAATTGGAATCCTGTAGGATTATTTGGTGAATCAAGATACAGAAGGTTTGCCTTCTTTGAATGTGACAAAAATTTCTCCATGTTCAGACTCATATCCTCATCAAAGGGAATTTTGATTGTGGGAATAGAGTACAATTTACACCTCTCCTCAAAAAACCCAAAAGATGGTTCTGACGTCAAAATTTTAGTTTCTTTTGAAGCAAAGTTACCAAGTATTAGATCGATTATTTGATCAGAGCCATTTCCAACACCAATCATTTCGGTTGGTATTTTGATATATTCTGAGATAGCTTTAACCAACCTTTCTGTACCGCCAAGCGGGTATTCTCTTACATCCATCCTTTCTTTCGTTTCATTTATCAAGTCTTGAAAGAAATCTGGCGAAATTGCGTAATTTTCGTTTGAATCCAGTTTGATTGCATTTGAATATTTTTCAGGTTTCTTGTATCCACTAATCTTCGAAAAATTCTCTATCTTATTTTCAAACCAATCTTTTCGCATTATAGTCTTCTCCTGACAGCCTCATAGTGATTTGGTAGTCCCTCGGCATCTGTTAAGGCCTTCATGTACTCAGAAATCGCTTCTAGTGTATCTAGTGATGATTCGATTCTTGTCTGAAGCTTCATGTAGTCTAGTACACCAAGTGACCCTCTTGTTCTACCAAAGCCATTTGTGGGAAGAATGTGGTTTGAACCAAGAAGATAATCGCTTGCAGATGAAGGTGTGTTTTTACCTACTAGTATTAGACCGGCGGAAGTGATTTTTCTTGATATATTTTGTGGGTTTTTTGTCATTATCTCCAAGTGTTCAGGCGCAAGTTTATTTGCAAATTCGATCATTTGACGTTCTGTTTTACATACAGCGATGAATCCATTTTTTCCTAAGCTTTCTTTTACGATATCAGACCTCTTTATAGTTCGAATCCTTTGTTGCAATAATCTCAATACTTGATCTTTCAGCTTAGAAGAAATAGTGATTAGACAACACATAGTATCGACGCTGTGTTCTGCCTGAGAAATTAGATCAAGAGCCACGAGCGTAGGGTCTGCTGAACTATCAGCTATGATAGCCAATTCGGTTGGACCAGCTATCATGTCGATTGAAACCACATCTGTTAAGAGCGATTTTGCAAGTGTCACAAATACTCCACCCGGTCCTACTATCTTGTCTACCTTTGGAATTGATTTTGTGCCATATGCTAATGCTGCAATTGCTTGAGCACCGCCAATTTTGTAGAACTCATCTACGCCACAAATGTCTGCAGCTACAAGTGTAAGTGGATCAATTGATCCTCTTTGATTAGGGGGTGATACTGCAATAATTTTTTTGACACCAGCAACTTTTGCTGGTACAACGGACATGAGAACAGTACTTGGATATCGAGCTTTTCCACCGGGAATATAACAGCCTATACTCTCTATTGGTGAAAAAACTTTGCTAATTTTTATTCCATCATTTGATATTGATATGTTTTGAAGTTCATTCCTGACAGCAATTTCAGATTTTTCTAATCTCCCTTTTGCAAGTTCGATAGCTTTGACTTGGACTTCTGAAACTTTAGAATAAGCAGATTTTATTTCAGAGGCTGAGACTCGAAAGGATCTAAGGGCTATCTTGTTGAATCTTTTTTCATATTCCTTGAGAGCCTTATCCTTACGCCTTCGTACGTCTGATATGATTGCCAATATCCGATTTTTTACTTCCTTATCTGCCTCAGGCCTTACAGATTCTACGATAGAGTCTATGTCTCGCACAGTTATGATTTTCATCAACTTTCCTCATCACGCTTTATCTCCTCAAGTGCCAGAATCTGTTTCGGCTCGTGTACTACTAGACCTTGGGCTATCTTCCTAAGTTTTGGAACAAGTTTATGGAATTCTGACTTGGGAATCACAGTGTTTATGCCATACCATCCTTTTTCGCTCAATGGGCTTATTGTTGGGCGTTTAAGTGAAGGTAGTTCCTGTAGTAATTTCTTTAGATTTTCTTCTTTTACATTTAAGAACAAGTGTAGGTGTTTTTTTCCTTCAACGGCACCTCGTAACATGGTTACAATATCGAAGATCTTTTCACGCTTTGATTTGTTTTTTAGTGATGTTTTGTTTGCAATCAAAACAGCAGATGATTCCATAACAGTATCAATTATCCTTAGTTGATTTTGTGTTAATGTTGTGCCTGTTTCTGTTACGTCCATTATGGCATCAACATCCTCTGGTGGTTTAGCTTCCGTAGCACCAAATGAAAGGAAGATCTGAATGTTCTTGTTAGAACCTAATCGTAACCAAGGAGTAACAATCAGAGGTTGTTTGGAACCATAAAGTTTCTTGTAGTTTTTACATTGCATGATAAATTTTGAAGCTGTGGTAAGATATTCAGAAGAAATTCTTAGTATTTTTTTCTTTTTTGCGTAAGCCAGTATCATATCATCTAAGGATTTAAAATTATAAGAGTCCGGTATTGCAATTACAAGTTTAATTTTGCCAAATTCAAGATCAAGCAGTATCTTGACATCCGAGTTTGTTTCTTTAACCCAATCCCTCCCCGTTATACCAACATCATATAACCCGTCAAATACCAAGTTTGGAATCTCTTGAGGTCTTAACATCTTTACTGAGATCTGTGGATCATCGAGCATGACACGATAAGTTCTTTCTCTTCTAACTACTCTAGTCCAAGATTTTTCTAAAATCTTGAAGGTAGATTCTTCAATACTGCCTTTGGGAATTGCAAATTTTACTATGGTCAACGTAGTCCTACCAAACTTCTTTGGAATATATATTTAGTCGCTATAGGTTCTTGAGTATCTCTTTAGCTCTAGTAATTGAGATATTACCTTCTAAAATCATTCGCAAAATTACCTCATCTACTTTGCTTTTAGGTACACCCGCGCTTGACGCTATATTCTTGGCATGAAGCTTCATGTGTCCTTTTTGTATACCCTCTGAAGCCAAAGCTCTAATGGCACTAAGGTTTTGTGCAAGACCAACTGCACCTATTACACAAGCTAATTCCTTTGCCGATTTCACACCCAGAATTTTATTGCATACCTCAATCATGGGATGTACGTTTACTATTCCGCCTACTATTCCTACAGACATTGGAACTTCAATTTCACCCACAAGATTTCCACTTTTGTCCTTTTTCCATCCTGTCAGGGAGGTATATTTTCCGTTTCTTGATGCGTAAGCATGTGCTGCAGCTTCTATTGCTCTTGTATCTTGACCAGTGGAATTTGCAACAGCTATTATTCCATTCATTATTCCTTTGTTGTGTGTTACAGCTCTATATGGATCATTTGCAGCAAATTGGTAAGCTAGTATTATGTTATCAACAATTTCCTTTCCACCAAGCTCGTCTTTGTCAAAGATTGCTTTTCCTTTTACCAATCTTTTAGTAGAATAGTTTGATAATATTCGCAGAATTACTCTACCGCCAGTTATTTTCTCTATTAGAGGTGCAACTCCTTCACACATTGTATTTGTAACATTAGCACCCATTGCATTACCAACATCTATCAGTAGCTCAACCACGAGCATTTTTCCTGATTTTGTCTTGAGCTCTTTGCATGAGATTTTCTTTGCTCCTTTGCCCATTTTGGATAGTGTCTTGCTTTTTGAATTTGCAAGTCTTAGAATTTCATCTGTCGCTTTGATTATTTTAGGAATAGATGCCTTTGGATTAACACCTACAACCTGAATCTGGCCAATACTGTATGATTCATCTGCTTTCATTACAAATCCACCGCGTTTTCTTGCAATTTTGGCTGCCTTCGATGCGGCTGCAATGACCGAAGGTTCTTCTATTGCCATTGGAACCAGATAGTCTTTTCCGTTTATTTTGAAATTTGTAGCTATCCCAAGAGGAAACGATATTGTTCCAATGGCATTTTCAACCATATTGTTAGCGTGATCAAAGGTTATGCCACCATTACCCTTGAGAATCGCAACATCTTCCTTTGATAGAAATGCAAATGATTCTATAATCTTGATTCTTTCATCTCTTGTCTTTTCATGGAATTTTGAAATTGATGAATTGGCCAATTTATTTAACAATCCTCAATAGTTTGTCATCTTTTTTGTCCGGAAAACCTTTGCCATCTGTGTTTCCGGTAAGGATGTATAAATAACCATCTTGCCCTTCACCAATCTCGCGAATTCTCCCTAATCCATCCAATATGATTTTTTGTGATGTAATTGTTCCATTGTTGGTGTATAGTTGATAGAGGATGTTTCCCCGTAGAGTAGCCAAAAGAAGGCCATCTTCAAGATCAAGTTTACCCCCCTTGTAATAGACAATTCCTGCAGGTTCTATGCTTGGGTTATAACACAGCAATGCATCTTGGTAGTCTTTTGAACCCGAGCATTCTTGATTTGGCCATCCATAGTTTTGACCTGGTCGGACTAGATTTACTTCATCATTTTTTGTTGGCCCTTCCTCAGTCTCGTACAAGTTTCCTTTATCATCCCACGCTAAACCCTGTGGATTTCTGTGCCCATAAGAGTACACAGAAGAATTTGAAATTGGATTGTCATAAGGAATTGAACCGTCATCATTTAACCGTAGTATTTTTCCTGCAAGTGAATTTAGATCTTGCGCAGAATCTTCATTGGTAGCATCGCCAGTACCTATGTAGAGCTTTTTGTCAGGACCAAATTTTATTACACCACCATCATCAAATTCTGCAGCTGGAATCTTGTCCAAAATTACTTTTGCATCTACCATTCTGTCATTTGATTCAGTGATTCTTAAGACCTTATTCCAAAGCTTATCCCCTTCACTATAGGTATAATATACATAGATGTAGTGATTTTTTTCAAAATCTGGATGTGCCGTTATGCCAAGAAGGCCTGCGTCTATAACATCTACAACATGAAAGTCTGCAACTGATTCATTGACCAATATTCCATTATCGACAACTCTTACCCTTCCAACTTTTTCAGTCAAGAAGATCTTCCCATCAGCAGGTGTGAGAGCCCATGGTTTTTGTAAATTTGTTGCAACAATTTGTACTGCATCTGTGCCAGTAGGACTAGTATTTGGTTTTGGAATCATGATCGAACCTGATGGTGATGATATGATCAAAACAGAGGCACCAATAGCTGCAATTATTGCTAAGATTCGAGTTTTTTTATCCACAGCTCTGAGACTTTGTAAATCCTATTAATTATTTCTAAAATTTGATAAAGCGTATATATCACCCCGAGACTTCCCTTCACTTAGCGGGGTGGGGAAGCCAGACTACGGGGCTAAGTCATCCCGGCGGGCTCATAATCAATGCTGATGAGATACCCGCAAGTCAGTAGTTCAAATCTACTCCCCGCTATCTTCTATAGATTAATTCAGATTGTAAAACCATTTTTTTGAGTTATCAAATTCGATTCTGGCATTAATCTTGCCAATTCTTTGTACTGGTCTTGTCAGATGTCGATGTGCCGAAGGAATGGGAAGGTAAAGTTGCTTTTCAAGCTGTCTTGGAATTTCTTGTTTGACCTTTTTTGACAGTATTTTGCCACACTTTATGCATTCGTAGCCTTGGTCTTTGCCCTTTGACTTCATTCGTTTCTTGCATGTACTACAAAAGGGGTTAATCACCACTAGATGTCTTAAAAGACTCTGTATCTCAAGAAATTCTATGTTTAGAACCCGTTCGTGATTTTTTGAAGCCTTTCTTATTCCGCCTCCTACTTTTACCATGTCACCCTTAATCAGTTTAGAAGCCACTTTGGTAAGTCCAGTTGGCTTGTACACTGCACACTTTATGGTTCTTCCATCCCTTGAAAGTGAGAAAAATATATGACCTCCAAGCTCAATTTTTGGTTTTTCTGATATTTGTCCAATTACATATCCGGAAGAAAACGGTTTTAGATTTTGAATATCGAGTTCATTTTCCAGGTGGTCACCTGTACCCTGATTTGATCTGAAGATCATGTAACTGCAAAATTTTTCATGGGACTTGACAAGCGAAGCCCCTTTTATTACTGAGTTGATATCCTCACCGCGTACACCAAAAAAGACAGGATCTGGACCATGAGGTGCAATTAGTATCCTATTTTTTAGTACGTCAAAGTTGTTAAACGTCTTTGGATACGTAACCTTTTGCATTCTCATGACACTGTCTTTAAAAATTTCTCTTTTCTTTCCAAAGTTTGATTCATCTCGGTACGATATTAGTTCGAAAGTATGATCACGAAAATGGTATCCTATTGCTCCTATTGCTCCGACCAATCCTTGTCCATTTCCCAGATAGAATGTTTCAAGGCCATTTTGTTCAGCAAATTCTTTTGCCTTATTTCTGCTTACAAGACTACATAATGCAATTTTGCCAAATTTAGAGAAGTGTTCTGGGATGTGAGCATTTTCGTAAAAAACAAGACCGGGATTAGCCCCATCTCCCGTAGCAGAATATTTTTTGATGAATTTGACAATCTTGTTTTTAATCAATTGTGGTTCTTTAGTTTCAATTTTTAATGCCACAGCACCATTTCCACGAGTCTTCCACGGTATGTTTGGATTAAATCGTATCAGATATGGATAATCTAGAAACTTTACCTGTTCTTTTTTTAAATATTCCACAATTTTGTATGCCAAAAAGGTGGTGCACATTCCTTTCCTAGAATCTGTATCATCAAATCCAATGTGAAGAACCGTTGAACCTTTCATTCGATTACAGTCATAGTAAGGGTAGAACGCACATTTTTGAGTTGCCTTATATTGTTTGAAATAGTTTTTTTGAGGGTCTCGCTATTAGGGGCTTCGACCTTTATTACCAAATCGTAGGCACCATAGAGGACATATACGTATTTGACATATTCAATAGTCTTTAATTGATTTAGTAGCTCATTTTCTGCTCCAAGCTCGGCATTTATCAGTACGAATGCAATCGGCATTGTTTGCTCTTTAAAGTATACTATATTAAATATTGTGTGAGTTCGTTTGATTTAAATTAAAAAAACAATCTTGGATAACGATTGATAATAATAGATGAAAAACGAATCTTCGATGAAATAGCGAAGAAACAACCTGTGTCAGTAGCTTTGAATGGTCCTGATGGAATCATACCTAAGATTCAGGAAACCGCTACCAAGATAATGGCCAAGTTTGGGATTCCAGCCTATGTGCTAGCTGATAGCTGTTTTGGAACATGTGATCTTAACACAAATGGTGCCAAAGTCTTGGGTACGGAGATTCTCTTTCATATTGGACATACCATTAATTCAACTAGTTTTGGAAATGACATAGTTCTTGTCGATGCTATCGATGATGTATTATTCGATGATGTGGTAGAAAAATGCGTAAACGAACTTAAGGGCAAAACAGTATCACTTGTTACCGACAGCCAGCATCTACACGAATTTGAGAAAGTAAAAAGAATACTTGAGGAGGGGGGAGTAAATGTCAAGGTAGGAAGAGGTAAGGGACAGCTAAACGACGGGCAGGTTTTTGGTTGTGAGTTTTATCCTGTTATGGAAACCAAAGATAGTGTTGACGCTAACGTATTCTTGGGTCAAAGTAATTTTCATGCAGCAGGTATTGCATTATCTACCAACAAACCTACCTATGTTCTTGATCCATATTTTAGTGAGATTAGAGAAGTTACTGAATTTGCCCAAAAACTACAGAAAAAAGCAATTCTTACTGTTTACAAAGCTGCCGAGGCAGAGTCATTTGGAATTATAGTGGGGTTAAAGGAAGGCCAATTCTCAAAAACTACTGCTCTTAGATTCAAAAAAGAGTTAGAAAACCTAGGCAAGAAAGTTCAGCTCTTTGCGTTAACTGAGATAACCGATGATAGGTTACGTAATCTCAAGGATATAGATGCGTTCATTCAAGTTGCCTGCCCAAGAATATCTACTGATAATCAATTCCACAAGCCAGTTTTGTCTACTCCACAAGCTAATGCGCTTCTAAAGATTCTCAGAAAAGAAAGTATTGAAGGATTCCTGCAGATTCCACATTGGCTATAAACGATTATAATCATCGGATTCTGAATCGAAACAATGTCTCAAAAACCAACTCTTCCAGGCGATAAAGTTGCTATAATTGAGGAATTTGAAACTGGTGCAAATACGTTTGATGATGGTCAATCTATAAGATCATTAGTAGTTGGCGTTACAGAATTTGACAAAGCAAATCGTGTTGCTAAAATCAACGAAATAAAGAAACCTGGTGTTCCAAAGGTAGGCGATATAATAATAGGAAATGTATCGGCTCTGATGAACAATATGTTTGCGATAAACATTTTGTACATAAATGGAAAACCTAATCATTCGGGTCTAGAGTGCATATGTCAAGCAAGAGGAGCAAAGAAGAGAATTCTTGCGAGAGTTAGTGATATTATAACGGCAAAGATAATCAGCTTACTAAATGGAGTGGTGCATGCTACGATCAATGAGCCTGAGCTTGGAGTTTTGTTTACACAATGTAACAAGTGCGGTAGTAAAATCGTATCACTTGGCAGTAACGTAAAATGCGTTGATTGTGGATACATCGAAGAGAGAAAATTATCAGCCAAATTTGGAAACAGCGATTTTATAAAATTCAGTTCCAACTAAGAACATGCTCAAAGTATCGTTCCAAGGAGAACGTGGTGCATATAGTGAGGCTGCCGCTACTAGTTTTTTCAAAGAACCCATTGAAACCATCCCTTATCCCACTTTCTATGATGTTTTAGAGTCTACGGAGATTGGTAAATGTGACTATGCAGTGCTACCTGTAGAGAATTCGCTTGAAGGCAGTGTAGGTGAAAGCTATGATTTACTTCTTACAACCAAACTTAACGCTGTAGGAGAGATCTATTACAAAATAAGACATTGTTTGATAGGTTTTCATGGTCTTGAAAAAATTGATACCGTATACTCGCACCCTCAAGCTCTTGGTCAGTGTAGGAAATTCATACTAGATAATCATCTAAAGC
>Ga0209761_1001768_pt1 | contig 14007 bp, 7 predicted proteins | sample GraSoi013_1_40cm_4_FD_185818 | JGI IMG/M metagenome (GOLD analysis project Ga0209761, IMG submission 185818) | Grasslands soil microbial communities from the Angelo Coastal Reserve, California, USA - Sample 09_25_2013_1_40cm (SPAdes) (version 2) | ecosystem: Environmental > Terrestrial > Soil >... | reverse complement strand
CGGGGGCGGCTTTTTCCAGTGCCTTAACCTCCTTTTTTCCCAGTCGCTCGTAAGCGTGTCCCAGGAGGTAGAGCAGGTCCACATTCTGAGGTTCCAACTTCAACGCACGCTTAAGCGTTACAACTTCCGCTTGTATCTCACCGGACAGTTCTTGTGCCGTCGCCAGCCAGGACCAGATGTCCGTTCGATTCGGCTCCGCACGAGCCGCAGCTTTCAAATAACGTATGGCCCTGGCTCCTTCGCCCATCTTGCAGTAGTCAACGCCGAGGAAAAAATTCGCGCCCGCGAGTGTGGGCTTGATCTTGAGCGCCCGGCGGAGCTCAGCCATGGCTTCCGGTACTCGATTCTGCAGCTGGTAAATCAAACCAAGGTTCATGTGAACCTCGGCGAAAGCCGGAGCCGCTGCAATCACAGCTTGGTACTCATGCTCGGCCGTCGCGTAATCCTGGCGGCTCTGCGCCTGCTGGGCGGCAGCGAAGTGGGCGTTAACCGCTGAGGACGTAGCGTTACCTGATGGGGCAGTCTGTCCGCGCATCTCGGGCGAGATTGCAGCCGACAAGGCGAGCATCAAGAGCAGAACTCGGGATGATAATCCGAGGCTACACAGTTCGCTGGACAAACTGTTCATGCACCTGGCCCGCGCCTGAAAATTGCGCCGCGTTTTCACGCTACTCGTTGGGACCGCGCCCCGCAGTCTTTTCCTTTTCCAATTTCGAAAGCTTTTCAAATTGTGCCAGTTCATCAGCGCTGGCTTTGGGGTCATGCATCTCCCGGTAAACCTGGGCCAACAAATAGTGGGGCTGTGCGGCGGCCGGGTCAGCGTCAATTGCCGCGAGAAACTCAGCCCTGGCTTTTTCAGATTCGTGCCGGCCTCGATAGCATTTGCCCAACAGCAAATGCACCTGAGACATGCCAGGCTGGCCTTTCAGCGCAACCTGCAGGTAACCGAGCGCCTCGTCAAAGCGTTGCTTATGAACAGCAATGTCGCCGAGGTACAGGTTGGTCAAGGCGTCGTTCGGATCTTCCTTCAACGCATCCTGGAATTCTTTCTCGGCGGCGTCCATCTGGTGTTGCACCCAATACGCAATGCCAATGGCATAGTGAATGCCTTGCGCATCCGGCCGCTTGGCCAGAGAAGCTTTGTATTCCTTGATGGCTTCCTGGTAGCGTTCCTCTTCGGCGTACACTTCTCCCATCAACGCATGCAATTGAAACGAGTCCGGATCAAGCGCCTTCAGTCTCTCGATCGACTGGAGTGAAGCGTTCTTGTAAATGCGCGCAAGCTGGTAGAGCCCGTCGGCGTCTTTAGGATTTTCAGAGACCGTCCGGTTGAATTGCAATATGGCTTCATCGGTGCGGCCAAAGAATTGCAGCGCCAATCCCAGGTAATAACTGCAACGTGGGTGAGGATTCGCAGTGGCGAGTTCTTGTTCAAAGCTATGGATAGCCTGTGAGAAGCTTTTCGCTCCGAGGTAGGAAACGCCCAGGAAAAAATTGGTTTCCGGATACTGAGGGTCGCGAGCGAGCACTCTCCTAAAGACCTCTATGGAATCGGCAAATTTAAGCTCGGTCTGTTGCAGGACGCCGAGCCGTTTGAGGGTCTCCAGGTTCTCCGGAGCAATCGCCAACGCCTGCTGGTAGATTCGTTCTGCTCCTGCGTAATTTCCCGCTTTCTCATCTGCGCGTGCTTGCTCGAGCAAGGCCTTCAGGTCGCTCTGCGCCCTGGCCGCCAAAGTTCCGGGCAAGTTGAGAAAAATCAGCAAAACAGAACAAAGAAGACTGGGCACGGCAAGAGGTGAGGGGAAGCGCAACCGCGGAGCGTGGCTACGCAGCAATATTTGCGGCACTGGTTTTGCGCATTGACCCGCTGAGCAGTGGAGTTTCACTCGGCGTGAACCTCCGAAATATTGGGAAAATTCAGCAGGGATTATACCAATCAGCCGAGCGGCGACGCCACAAGAAGATACAAGAATGCGGTTCGGTGCGTGCAGGCGAATCCGCGTGACTTGCGCAGCGCGACGTCTTTGCTTTTTGCTGGATTTGTGCTTTGCGGAATTCCCAGCGGCCTTGCGTTCGTAAATGCGATCTGATTGCTAGCGAATTCGGCGGACCGCGACCAGACTTGTTGAATCGGGCGCCCCGGAAACTGTGCGGGAGCGAATGAGTGCTTCAAACCACATATTCCCAGTGGCGCCGTTCGAGCCAGATAATCCGAGCGCGCTCTGCAGTTGCCGTCGATTTTCTTCATCGGCTAGGAACCGGCCGGCAGCTTCGGTACCCTCCTGCTGAAGCCCTTGCAGTACGAGTACGCTCCCGTCGTGGGTCGCATTCGGAAGAAGAGCAATGGTCGCGTAATCCTCTCCCACAGTTCCCGTCCCTCGCAACCCTTCATAGCGTGCCTGCTCGCCGGGCAGAGGATGAGTGTTCACAAATTCTTTTACGCTCTTACCGACCACCCCCTCGCTCTCGTGGAAGTTGAGTTTGTCCTGAAATAGCGACACCCAGGGATTGGATCCAGGGCTTCCGATAAAGATGTAATTCCCATGATCCAGCTCTCGCATTCGTAAATCCCTTGCGGAACGCACGGACACCTGCGTTTGCAGTGGCCCTGCCATCTTCAGAAGGGACACCACGTCCACGACATCGGCAAAGGAGGTTAACGCCGAGTTCGAAATGTACTCCTTAAAACGGCGGTCAGCTTCGCCGAACTTGAGCACCTCCGTATTCTGAAGGAAGTCTCGACGGAGATACTGATCGAGGGAACCTGGCTGGCTTGAAAGGATGCGGAACATCCCATAGTTACTATCCGCCACCACGATAGTGGTTTGGTGCCAAGTATCGAAAACCTGGGAAAATGGCCACACCGGGTTGACGGAGCGAACTACCGCGCCGTTCGCGCCATGCCGGGAAGATTGATATAGCAGGACTGCGCAAACTATCGCCAAAATTCCGCAAAGGATCCACGGCAAAATCGCTTGGCGGCGCCACGAAGTGACCGGGATTACTGTTGGTGCTCTTTCTGCCGGGGGTACAGCGGCTTTCGGAGCCGGCCTGAATGTCGGTGCGTAGGAGCCCTTCGGGATGTCCAGGATTAGGGGTTCATTACTGCCTTCTCCATCGAAATACTCGTGCAGCTTTAACCGGAGTTGGCGAGCGTGTACGCGGACAGAGCTGTCCTCAAGGGGACTGTAATCCGACGGCTTGTGATACAAACTCTTGCCGATGTGCTGCTCGGTTAAGTCATGCGCGTGACCATGGATAGTCCGCTCACTGATGTACAGCAAGAGATCTCGGAGTCGGGCGCTCTTCTGGAAGGGCTGACTGGATACAATCCTTTCAACGAGCCGCCATCGCTCATCGGCTAGAAGATCGTCAGCTACGGTTTGTTGTGAAACCGACATTCGCGTCACGTCAGGACGGTTTTGTCTGTGCCCAAAGGCCCCAACCATACCACATGGTTTGCGCATGTCAAGCCGTCCAACTCTATGGGCCGAAAGGGTTTGGCAACCAACCGATTAGGAAATGGGCGTCGTTACACATGTGAGTCACTATGAATTCACAAGCTAAATCCTTTACTCGCACTCATGCTGGGACATAATCTTGCATCCGCTCCGCGGTTTCATCGCATTGACGATACAAATCCATGGCTGAGGATTTCATGGAAGTGAGTCAATGTGAGCATGTTGGTCTCCTACCTTAACAGGCTGGCATTCCGATGTGTGCGGCAGGGGAGGGTCCAGTGAAAGCATTGGTAGGTTTTCTAGTTTGCATGCTTTTGACAGTGTCCGTTTACGGGCAGACCACGAACGGGAGCATTCAGGGAACCGTAACGGATTCCAGTGGTGCCACCTTGAGCCGAGCCACCGTGACCGCTCGAAACTTGGATACCGGCCTCACTAATTCTACTGTGACGACTGACGCCGGTCTGTATTCTCTGCCTAACCTGCCTCCTGGGCGTTATTCCGTGAAGGTCGAGGCAACGGGCCTGAAGAAATACGAGCGGGAAGGTGTCACTGTCCAAACGGGCAGCACCGTATCGCTAGATATAGAAATGCAACTTGGCTCAGTAACCGAAACCATAACAGTCAATGCCGACGCCAGCCAACTGGAGACCGCGACCTCCGACATCGGGGCAACTGTCGAGAGGACTCTCATTGCGAATCTGCCGCTTGAGGTGTCAGGGACTGTCCGTAACCCTGTGCAGTTCATTACACTCGTACCAGGGTTTGTGGGGGGTGTGGGCAACAACCCCGGCGACAATACGACCGACAATTTCAAGGTGAATGGAGGTCAAGAAGGCGGAACGGATGTGCTCGTGGACGGCGTCTCGATCTCCTTGGTTTCGGCCAACACCCAGTGGAACAAGGGCGTTTCGACGGAAGCGGTGCGGGAATTCAAAGTGCTGCAGAGCAATTTCTCGCCCGAGTATGGTGAATCCGGCGACGGGATTGTAAGTCTCACGCTAAAATCTGGCACGAATGACTTCCATGCCTCTGTTTATGATTTTCTGCGCAACCGCGTGCTGGACGCCAACAGTTGGAAAAATAATGCCCTTGGCCAACCTAAGTCTATTAATACGCAGAACGACTTCGGTTTTACCGTAGGCGGTCCGGTGTATGTGCCTCATCTTTATCATGGAAAAAATAAAACGTTTTTCTTCTTTGACTATGAGGGTTTCCGGTTTAGAACCGGGGGAACAGGGACAAGAAGTCTGCCGACGGAAGCTTTTCGCAATGGCAACTTTTCGGCTCTCTGCCAGACAGGCTTCACCAACGGCGTTTGTAACGACCGCGACCGCGGGGCAGTGATCCACCAGCTCTACGACCCCACCACGCGCGCCGCGATTCCTGGTAACATCCTGACAAACGATCCGAACTTCAAGCCGAGTTCGGTGATGACGAATGTCTTCAAACTGCTTCCGGCGACAAACGGTAGTCTCACCAATAACGTCATAGACCGCTCGATCTCCAGCACGACCGCCAATCTCTGGGATGTCAAGATTGATCACATCATCTCGGACAAGCAGCGGGTTTCTTTCGGTTTCGACGCCGCCAACACGAAGACGGGCGGTACTTCGATCCTGGGATCGATTTTCGGGTCACACACATTGCAGAACACACGATACGCGCGCTTCAGCCACAATTACGTTTTCAGCCCATATGTCTTCAACCAATTTCTGTTCGGATTTAGCCGGCGTTTCCGTGGTGAAACTTCGAACACCCTTGGGGAGGGATTCCCCCAGAAGATAGGACTTACGGGGGTGCAGAACACCACCTTCCCCTGCATTAAATTTATCGGCAGCCCTTACCAAGAGCAGCTGAATAACTGCGGCCAGTCGGAATTCGCCGACAACGTCTATCAACTGAATGATTCCGTGAGCTGGATCAAGGGCAAGCACAACTTCAAGTTCGGCGGCGAGGTTCGCATGCTGCAATTTAACGTGCGGCGGTTGACGCAGGCGTCCGGCGAATTCGATTTCAATGCCGCACAGACCAGCAGCTCGACTGGAACCGGGGGAGATCCGGTTGCCAGCGCGCTCTTCGGCCTTGTCAACCAGTCGACCTTGAACTACGGCGCATTTAGCGGTGTGCGATACAAGGATTTCTCCTTCTATGCGCAGGATTCGTACAAGCTGAAGCCCCGTTTAACTGTAAATTACGGCCTGCGCTACGATCTCGACCTGGCGGCTTCCGAAGCGTTTGATCGGTTTTCAGCGGTTGACCCAACGCTCCCTAACCCGGGGGCCGGAAATATCCTCGGAGCTTACACTTATTTCGGAACGGGACCGGGGCGGAACGGACGGCAGCGTCCTCAGGACACCTACAAGAAGGCGTTCGGCCCACGCGTAGGCTTCGCTTACAGTATCAACGACAAAACGGTGCTACGCGGCGGATATGGCATCTTCTACCAGCCGCTGAAGGAAGGATCCTTCGCCGATCAGGATGGCCTGGGATTCTTCAACAAGCAGACTCTCACCCTGGGGAATGGTGCTCCGTTCCAAATTGATAACGGTGTGCCACATATTCTTCCTCCTTCCGGACCCTTTACCCCCGAGGGGCAGAATGGCAATAGCGGAGTGATTCTGGTGCCGCGAAACAGCGGGCGCCCCGCGGATATCCAGTCCTGGAATATCGACATACAACGCCAGATCACGACAAACCTGGTCATAAGCGTGGCCTATGTCGGTTCCAAGGGTACTCACTTGCCGGCGTTAAACATTATTCCCAACCAAGTAAACACATCATTTCTCTCACTAGGCAGCGATTTAACGAAGAATGCTACTTGCCTTACCGATGGTACTTGTCCCAATGCCATCGCGGCCGGGGTTAAGTTGCCCTACCCCAGCTTCACGGGAAACATTAACCAGCTCCTGCGACCCTTCCCTCAGTACGGTAAGATCGAACAGGAAGATAATTCCTTTACGCCTGATCGCACCGGCAACTCCACTTATCACGCGATGCAAGTGGGAGTACAGAAGCGCTTTGCCCAGGGGTTGAGCTTCCTCGTATCGTATACCGTGTCGAAGAACATTACGGACGCCGACTCCGCAGGACCCGGCGTCTCCGGCTTCACCAGCACAAACAGCTTTGTCGGCCAAAATTCGTATAATCGCGGAGCCGAAAAAGCAGTCAGCCAGCTCGATACACCCCAAAGCCTCGTGGCAAGCTTCTTCTATGAGTTGCCGGTTGGACGTGGCAAGCGCTACTTGAATGCGGGTGGGGTGGTAGACCGTATAGTGGGAGGCTGGTACGTTTCCGCTGTTGGCTCCTACAAGTCCGGACTTCCAACGACGGTATACGGCCCTTGCGGCGGCACCGCGGGCGAAGTCTTGTTTGGCGGCTGTAGCATTACGGGAATTGCCCGAGTCAATGTCCTGCCCGGAGTACCCCAAACGAACAAGAGTTCGAATTTCAATCCCGGCACCACGCCGTTCTTCAACCCAAGTGCGTTCACCGTTGCGGCTCCACTCACGTTTGGCAACGAATCCCGGTCCCTCTCTCACGCCCGCACGTTCGGAAGCCGGAACGAGGACTTCACGCTAGGTAAGAAAATGCGGATCTTCGGCGAAAAGGGAACCATCGACTTTCGTGCGGAGTTCTTCAACATCTTCAATCGGCACATCTACCGGGCGCCGGGCGGATTTGCGCCGAACTTAGCTAGCCCATTTATTCCTGCTGGGAGTCTCAGTCCCGAATGTAAGGGACCTCTAGCCTGTGGTTTCGGTGCTGTTACCGAAGCGAGCGGACCCCGGAACATTCAATTTGGCTTGAAGATCGCGTATTAAGGCCGCAGAGCTCTGCCCGAGATTGAGCCGGGCAGAGCTCTGCGCATTTATCTCATACTGAGGTCGCAGCCACATGAGTCATCTCAATCGGCGTGGCTTCATGAAAACGCTCCTGGCGACTGCCGCGAGCGCCACGCCGGCAGGCGTCGATTTCTCTGAAAGAATTGCGTGGCTGTCCCCACAGACGGGAACCGCTTCGGCCTCCACAAATCTTGAAAACGGAGATCAGCAACTCCGGCTATCGCCCGTAGGCGCGCCGCTTGCCTTCCAGAACTTCGTGCGCGTCGGGAACGAATGGAAACCGGCCACGCTGCCTGGCATCCCACTGGTAACCGGGGCTTCGTTTCCGCTGGTGACCTCGTATCTGCGGCGCGAGGCTTTAACCGTTGCCTGCGAAGGGAAAGCTACAGCAGAAAGCCTGGACGGGAAACGCCTGGGATACGATTGGAACGCGGAAATCAGGGCCGTGGACGGTGGTCGTGGCGAGCCCTGGTTCCGGTTCCAGACCACGCTCCATCTGCCGGCACCGGTCAGGTTGCGCCAAGAAGGTCAGGTCGAGCCACAGATCATCACCTGGCTGAGTTCAACTTCCACCCTGATGGAAGGCCAGTCAGGAAGCTGGAGACGGGTGCTGCTCGAGCAGCCAACCCGGAATTCGCTCGGCGCCTGCGGTAACGACTTACCTGCGGTCTATCTGCTGGACCAGAATGTCGGCATCGAGACCATGATGTACTTTGATGTGGGCGACATGGGTTGGATGTCGACCGAAAACCTACCACGCTTCCTGGTTTATCGCTGCTCAAGCATCTCACACATTGAGCGAGACGGAACCCAGCGTCTTGGCGTGGGGCTGATTGCTGACCAGACCACCGGCAACGTGCTTCCTGCAGGCGAGGTGCGGTTCACCTATTGGCTGCTCCAGCGGCCCTTCACTCGCTTACTGACCCAGCAGGAGGCCGTAGCGCGATGGCTGCAGGCGCTGCTTCCAATGTTTGAGGAAAAGCTCACCTGGCCTCCTTGCGCCAGCACCTGGAAGGATTTCGCGGCGGGTACGGTGGAAGACTTGCAAGAGAAGGGCACGGCGCTGATCGAGGTCAATGGACACACCGGACTGCGCGCATACGTTAAGGCGAGCTCTCAAATCTGGAAGGAAGCAGCCGATAACTTCGAGCTGATGACCGTCGCGGATGTCCTCTGGCCGTCGCTTCTTTATCTCCGGCTGCATTCCTTGCCGAGTTTCGAGCTCGAGTGCCACCAGCTTCTGGCCAGTCTCCCCAGCTTCTATCATGCAGACACTCGCAGCCTGAGCAATGATTTTGTGCGATCGCCGAATGAAAGGGCGGACTCCTGGTATCCCTTCGAAAATGGCCTCGTCAAGTATCCGATGATCGGAACTTTGGCGGGATTGAAGGGAGTCACGGACAATTTCCTGGAGGCTTTCCAGACCGCCCAGAAGATGGCCCGCCAGTACGGCTATCTCTTCCCGATCTATTACCAGGTATCAAACCTTCGCGCCGAGGGTGCCGGAACGAATTATGCCATCGGCGGTCTTTACGCCTGGGCCGGCGTTCTCGCTCACCGTCTGACCGGGGAAGAGCGCTACCGTGATGAAGCTCGTCGGGCCATTGAAGTGATGTATACCGTTCCTGCTGAGCGGCTGTTCCATGAGCCTCAGGAACTTGCTTACGGCGCACTTGCCGCAGCCGAGCTGGGAATGAGGGATCAGACAGCCTACCTGCTCTACGAACAGCTCCGCATGTTTTATTGGTATTCCGACCCCAGCCAGAAATCCCACGACATCCGCGGAATGGTTCAGGCCGCGGCTTCCATTCTGTATCCCGCTTTCAAGGAGAACGTGGAAGCAATCCTGCCCTGGACGGGAATCATGAAGCGCGGAATCGTTTTTGAGGGTCTCCTGCGGTTTATGGATCAGCAGCGGCGCAACAATTTCTATTTCTTTGAAGACTGCTCGGGGAACCGCAAGCGCCGTGCGTCAGCTTTTGTGCCATTCGAAAACCTCGGAACCTTGGAACTCGGCGGCATGACCGGAAACGTCGGTAAGGAAATCTACGGTGCCGGCGAATCGCTGTGGATGTATCTTATGTTCGAGGCTCTCGGGCATGTCAACGACCGTGAGCTGATGCTGGTCAATCTCGATCTGCTCGACACCTCCGGTGCCAACCAATTCCCCTCGCGCCAGCTCAATTTCATCTTGTTCAACCCGACGGCTTCCTCGCGGTCCGCGGAGATCACCATTCCGCCAGCGCAGAAAACCAAGGTGCGTCTGAGTGAAAAAGGAAAACCCGTCGGCGACACGCTCCAGGTTCCAGGCCAAGCATTCGTGCGGTTGCTGGCGGAATATTGACGCGGGAGTTGCTTGGCGGTTAGCGACAGGAGACTCGTGGTGAAAGCTCTCGGCACGATCCAAACAGGATGTGAAGAGGAGAATTCTTAGGATGACAAACGCAACGAATTTCTCGAGTCGCTTGGCATGGGCTTGTATCGTTCTCCTCGTTGCCATTGCGGCCATAGCGGCCGCCCCGTACGCTTTTCCGCTCGGAAAGTGGGCGCGGCTCTCCCAGGATCCCATCGTCTCTCCAAGGGGCGACGGATTTGAATCAGCGGGAACTTTTAATCCCGCGGTCGTGAAAAAAGACGGTAAGTTCGTCATGCTGTACCGCGCGCAAGATCAGAAGGGAACTTCGTCGCTCGGTTATGCCACCAGCGACGACGGGGTTCATTTCGTTCGCCGGTCGGAGCCCGTCCTGGTTGGCGAGACCCCCTATGAGAAAGGCGGCGGCGTCGAGGACCCCAGACTCGTAAAAGTGGGCGACACCTATTACTTGACCTATACGGGATACAACAACATTGACGGCATGGGTTCGGACCACAAAGATGCCCAACTCTGTCTCGCGACATCCAGCGATCTGATCCATTGGAAGCGCCAAGGCGTCATCATAGCGAGCTACAAAGGCAAGTGGAATGTGAGATGGACAAAATCGGGTGCGATCGTCCCGGAAAAAGTTAACGGCAAGTATTGGATGTACTATCTGGCTGACGCTCGCGATCAGTTGACACAAATGGGAGTAGCGTTCTCCGATGACCTGTTGCATTGGACGGAAGCGCTCGACCATCCTGTTCTTTCGAGCCGCGCGGGCGGTTTTGACGCCCAGGTCGTGGAGCCGGGGCCGCCGCCGATCATGACTCTGGAGGGAATCTTGTTGATCTACAACGGCGCAGACGACAAATCGCTGTACTCAACCGGATGGGTTTTGTTCGACAAGAAGGATCCAACAAGAGTTCTCGCTCGCGCGGAGCAACCCGTTTTCGCTCCAGAAAAGGAATGGGAAAAGGTCGGACAGGTGCCCAACGTTGTATTCGTCGAGGGATTGGTTCGTGACGGCAAACGCTGGCTATTTTATTACGGCGGTGCAGACAAGCACGTGGGGGTAGTGACCGCGCACGAACGCTAAGAACCAAGTTCGCAGAGCGCAGCCGCTCCTGCAATTCCAGCGTCCTCGCCATACCGTGCGAGCACCAGCGGGATATCCTGCGGTGTGGGATTAAGGCACGCGCCCACCCAGCGCTGTCGAATCTCTTCTAGGAACGGAGCCATCATCGAAGACACACCTCCGCCGATGACTATGACGTCAGGCTCTAGGAGATCAATCACATTCCCAAGCCAATACGCCAGCATGTCCACTGTTTCCCGCATCACTTCTCTGGCAACGGGATCGTTCGCCGCGTGGGCTTTTGCGACCATTTCACTCGTTACGCGCTGGGGATCCCCGTCAGCCATCTCCAGTAGAATTGATTTCGGATCCTCCGAAACTTTTTGGCGAGCCCGCCGCCCTATGGCCGTTCCGGACGCCAGCGCTTCAATGCAGCCTCGCTTCCCGCAATTACAAAGAGGTCCGTTCCTGTCGATCCCGATGTGGCCGCCCTCTGCTGCGGCGCCGGTGCGGCCGTGGTAGATGCGGCCGTCAAAAATAATGCCTGTTCCTATGCCAGTTCCGATCGAGGCATAGAAAACGTTTCGATAGCCGCGGCCGGCGCCCCATTTTGCTTCAGCAAGCGCGGCGGCATTCGCGTCGTTGTCGATCTTCACGGAAACGCCATACACACGGCGCATCTCTTCGGCTAGTGGGTAGTTGTGCCAGAAAGGGAGATTGGGCGGATTAATGATCACACCGGTGAGGGGATTTAGCGGGCCCGGCGCACAAATACCAATTGCTGACATTTCCTGCTGGTTCGCCGAAGCAGGGAACAGCGCACCGATCGCCGTGGACACAGCCTTCAGGCCATTGGAAGCATGCCCGGTTGTGACCATGGGAGTCCTGCTTCGCGCCAGTATTTCTCCGCGAGCGTCAACCAGACCAGCGGCGACCTTGGTCCCCCCGATATCGACCCCAACGACGACCCTATTTTCATTTTTCATTTGTTTCGTAACCACTGTAAAGTTTAATGTATTTTTTCAGTGGAAGCGCCATGACTATGCAATTGCCAGAAAACACCAGGAAACGACGACTGCAAACGATGAGGAATGCTTGAGAAGGAAAACTTGCATACATATGGTATGGACGCTCAACTCGCCATTGTCAACTCCCTTTGGTCTTCGAAGATTGAGAATTTTCAGCGATTGATTCGGCCGAGGCTGGCCCATGCAAGGGCAGATGCCCGCCGGCAGTTTCTCGAGAAGTAGATCAGGGGGTCATTTCGCGGGGCTCTTTGAAAGGCAAAATGAAACTCAATACTTATCTCCTAAAGAGCACGGTAGTGGCGGCCCTTGGCGGCCTTCTTTTCGGATTCGATACCGCGGTGATTGCCGGCACCACCCATGCGCTGACGGAGACTTTTCATCTCTCGCCTGCGTCACTGGGACTGACCGTTGCCGCAGCGCTTTGGGGCACGATCCTCGGCGCCATGCTTGCCGGAATCCCCGGAGACATGTACGGCCGCCGCGATAGTTTGCGCGCCATGGCCGTGCTTTACCTGGTTTCGGCGCTGGGTTGCGCCTTTGCCTGGGGCTGGACCGCGCTGGTGCTTTTCCGCTTTATCGGCGGACTCGGTATCGGCGGCTCCTCCGTGCTTGGCCCCATGTATATCGCGGAAATTGCGCCGGCCAAATGGCGCGGTCGGCTGGTGGGGCTGTTTCAGTTCAACATTGTATTCGGCATTTTGCTCGCTTACTTTTCGAACTATGTCTTCGGAACGATGCAATTAGGCGCCACTGAATGGCGATGGAAACTCGGAATTCCCGCCGTCCCCGCGCTGTTCTTTCTGCTGATGTTGTTCGGTATTCCGCGCAGCCCTCGCTGGCTGGTCAAGAAACAGAGGACCGCCGAAGCCAGAGACGTCCTTCGCATGGTGGGCGAGGAAGACTACGAGCAGGAGCTGCAGGACATTATCGTATCCATCGACGCGGAGCATGCCGCCAATGATTCGCTATTCTCCTGGAAGTACCGCCTGCCGATTTTTCTGGCCGTCTCGATCGGCATGTTCAACCAGTTGTCCGGAATCAACGCGATCCTCTATTATTTGAATGATATTTTCGCTTATGCTGGCTTCAGCAAAGTGTCTTCCGACCTGCAGGCCGTGGCCATTGGGGCTACGAACTTGTTATTCACGATGCTGGCTATGTACGTCATCGATCGCATTGGCCGCAAGGCACTGTTGCTGATCGGCTCGGTGGGCACGGCGGCGTGTCTCGGAGGCGTTGCCGCCATCTTTTTCACTCGCAGCCACCAGAATCTTCTCGTATGGCTGCTGGTCGGCTATATCGCTTTCTTCGCGTTTTCCCAGGGGGCGGTCATCTGGGTTTTCATCAGTGAAGTCTTTCCGAATCGCGTAAGGGCCAAGGGCCAAAGTCTGGGCAGCTTTTCTCACTGGTTCATGAATGCGCTCATCTCCGGAATCTTTCCACTCCTGGCCGCGTCCTCCGGCGGATACCCTTTCGTATTTTTCTCTCTCATGATGGGACTTCAGTTTTTCGTGGTCCTATTTATATACCCTGAAACCAAAGGGGTGTCCCTCGAGGAGATGCAGAAGAAGCTGGGGATCGCTTAAGCTGATCCGCACCACACAACTTTTTCCGTGATCCTGGCACCCCGGACAGAGTCGGTCTTGTTCACACATCGAAACAGCCTTCCCGTCTGGATGTTTCCCAACAGTAGGAGCGGCGCAAGATGAATCGTGTCCCTAACCTAATGAAAATATGGTGGGCCCGGGGAGACTCGAACCCTCGACACGCGGACTAGGAAAACAGGAACTCCTCTTGCATGGTTTTGAAAATTTCCGATTATATTTGCACTGTCAAGCGGATACGGATTCGCTGTTTTGATTTGTCTTGTTCCGTTAGCCTTGTTCTGAACCGAAAACCATTACACTTTGATTGACACTCGTTTCAATATAGGTGGGCTACTGTTTGGCCGGTTGCTTGGCGGCCTTGGCCGGAGCTTTCGCCGGCTTCGGCGTGGCCTTCATCGCTTCCTCCATAGAAGTTTCGTTGCCCTTGTCGTCTACGTAGTGGATGTCGAACGCGCCGTCAGCGATGAGGAACATCATGCAGCCTTGCTCAGTGCTGAACGTGTGCACGTGCTTTGCAGGCATCCACGCGTAGTCGCCCGCGCGTAGCGAAGCCGGCTTATCGCCCTTGGCCTGGAACCGGCCCGCCCCGCTGACCATCAGAATCGTCTCGTTCGGCGTGTGGAAGTGCCACGGCA
>Ga0209761_1001765_pt1 | contig 14011 bp, 11 predicted proteins | sample GraSoi013_1_40cm_4_FD_185818 | JGI IMG/M metagenome (GOLD analysis project Ga0209761, IMG submission 185818) | Grasslands soil microbial communities from the Angelo Coastal Reserve, California, USA - Sample 09_25_2013_1_40cm (SPAdes) (version 2) | ecosystem: Environmental > Terrestrial > Soil >... | reverse complement strand
ATCAGCAGACACCGAATCCAGATCATTTCACCGCTGCCATTTTCGATCATTTCACCGCTCGCCTCGCCGGAGGCACCGGCTCGGCTCGCACGGCCATCGGCTCGCATTTTCGGTCATTTCACCGCTCGCCTCGCCGGAGGCACCGGCTCGGCTCGCACTACCGTCGGCGGGACGGCAGCAGCACGCGGGCAGCCTTGACGTCCCAGACGCCGAGCGGGGTCAGGCGCGCGGCCGGCAGGAAGTCGGCGGACAGGAACAGCATCGTGAAGAACGGTTCGTGGAACGAGGAGCCGCGCTCGGTGAGGTGCCGGGACAGCTCGCGCTCGTGGCGCGCGGCCTCCGGCAACTCGGCGCGCGTCATGATGCCGCCGAGCGGCAGCGGCAGCTCCCAGGCCACGTCGTCGCCGTCCACCAGCACCACGCCGCCGCGGACCTCGAGCAACCGGTTGACCGCCCGCGCCATCGACTCCGGGCGGCGCCCGAGCGTCAGGATGTTGAAGTCGGTGGAGATCGTGCTCGCCAGGCCGTCCAGGCGGTCGGCAAAGCCCGCCACGAGAGCCGGCGCCACCCAGCGGCCGCGGCGATCGACGAGGGCGGCGTGCAGATCGCCCGGCTGCGGCGCGCGCTCCTCGACCTTCGTGATCACCGCGCTCACCAGCCTCAGGACGGGAAACGTCGCGCGGCCGGGGAGCCGGAAGTCGGCGGCTCGCGCCCGCCAGCGCGCCGTCAGCCGCGCCGCCGGCGTCGAGAACACGCGCCGCCAGGACGGCTCGGGGATCGGCACGAGCGTCCGGCCCTCGCGCGCGGCCACGCGCCCGCGCGCGACGACGGTCTCCGGCCGCGGCTCGCTGAGGTCGCGCAGCAGGCAGATGTCCGCGTAGCGGCCCGGCGCGATGCCGCCGAGGTCGGCGTCCTTGCCGAAATAAGTCGCCGGGTTGAGCGTCGCCATGCGGTAGGCGTCCAGCGGCGGCACCCCGCGCTGCATCGCGGTCCGGATCAGATGGTCCACGAAGCCGTGCTCGAGGACGAAGGCCGGCATCGAGCCGTCGGCCGTGAGCATCGCGCGGGCGGCGAGTCCCGGCGCCTCCTTCAGCGCATCGAGCAGGTCGCTGAGGTCGGGACGCAGCGAGGACTCGCGGAGCATGACCGCGATCCCCAGCCGGGCGCGGTCGAGGACCTCGCGCGCGGTGATCGGCTCGTGGTCGGAGCTGAGGCCGCCGGCGGCGATGGCCGCGAGCCTCTCCACCGAGGCGCCGGCGGTGTGGCCCTCGACGCGCTGGCCGCGCGCGAGCGCCAGGTCGAGGCGTGCGAGCAGATCTGGATCGCCGGCGTGCACCTCGGGCCAGCGGGTCACCTCGCCGGCGGCGACGGCGCTCGGGTGCGCGAGGGCGCGGGCGAGGTCACGCAGCGGGAACCGCCTGGCCTCGTCGGTCGTCCGGCTCTGGGCGTGCGGGCGGATCATCCAGTAGAACTTCACGGGCGAGCGGGCCAGGGCATCCGCGACCGCCGTGAACGCGCGCACGCCGCCCAGCTCCCAGAACTGCAGCGTGTCGGCGAAAAGGGTGGTGGTGCCGAGCGCCAGCACGTGCCGCGCCAGCGCGGAGGGCGTGATGACGTGCGCGGGGTGGACGTGGGGATCGACGTAGCCCGGCACGAGGACGCGCCCGCCCGCGTCCAGCACGGTCGTGCGCGCGCCGACCATGTCGTCGCGCGCGCCGACGTAGGCGACACGCTCGCCGTGGACGGCGACGTTCGCCGGGTAGAGCTCGCCCGTGTAGACGTTGAGAAGGGTCCCGCCGCGGACGTAGAGATCAGCCGGGGCGGCGCCGCGCGCGACGGCGGTGAGGCGCCGTCGCTCGGCGACCTTCACTTCCGCTTGCGTGTGGACGCGCGGTAGGCGGCCGCGCCCGCCGCCATGCCGGCGCGCAGGCCGCGGCCGATCCGCGCCGCATCCTTCAGCGCCTGCCGCACGTGGGGCTCGGCCTGACGCAGCGTGCGCTCGAGCATCTTGCGGGTCTGCTTGTCGAGCTTCTTGAGCCGCGCGCGGGCGTCGCCGCGCGCCTTGCGGGTGTCGACCTCCAGCTTCTTGAGCTGCTTCACGAGCGTCTTCCACTGGGTGTCCAGGCCGGCCATCGATGCCCTCCTTGTGCGCTGCTTGGCTGGATTATGCGGTAATTGTCGCGACGGCGCCCGCTCAACCGTCCTGCCTCGCTACAATGACTGCCGTGAGCGACGCGATTCAGGTCAGCGATACCGTGCGCGTGCCCGCGTCCGCGCTCACCGTTCGGGCCGTGCGCGCCTCGGGACCCGGCGGCCAGAACGTGAACAAGGTGGCGACGAAGATCGACCTGCGCGTGGAGCTCGACGCGATCGAGGGCTTGCCGGAGCCGGCGCGCGAGCGGCTGCGCACCCTGGCCCGCCACCGGCTGGACGCCGACGGCCGCCTGGTCGTCACCAGCCAGGTGACGCGCAACCAGGCCCGGAATCTCGAGGACGCCCGCGACAAGGTGCGCGCGTTGATCGCGGCCGCGCTCGTGCGCCCGCGCCACCGTACGGCGACCCGTCCGACAGCCTCCTCGCGCGAGCAGCGGCTCGGCGCCAAGCGCGCGCGCAGCGACGTCAAGCGGCTGCGCACACGCCCCCGCACCGAGGACTGATCCTAGAAGCCGAGCGCGCGGACCTCCTCGCGGAAGCGACGCACGTTGGCGAGCTTGATCTCTTCGTAGCCGCGGATGAGGTCGGGCAGGTTCGCCAGCTTCACCGCGCGGGCGTGGGAGGCGGCGTCCAATCCCACCAGCGCCTGGTCGACGAGCGCCTTGTACTCGCCGACCAGCGCCCGCTCGACGCGGCGCACCTCGGCCCGGCCGAAGGGATCCAGCCCGGAGCCGCGCAGGCGGCGCATGGCGCGCAGCGCGCGGAAGACGCCCTCGAACCAGCGTCCGAGCTTGATCTTGCGCTGCCAGCCGAGCGCGCGAAGCATCGGTGGATGGAGGTTGTAGTGGATGGTCACGCCGTCGGGGTACTGCTCCTTCAGCGCGGCGGCGAGGTCGTTCTGCAGGTGCAGCCGCGCGACCTCGTACTCGTCCTTGTAGGCCATCAGCTTGAAGAGGTGGCGCGCGACGGCCTCGCCGAGGGCGGTCGTGCCCGGCGTCGCCGCGCGCTCGGCGTCTCGCACGCGCGTCACGAACTCGACGTAGGAGCGCGCGTAGGCGGCGTCCTGATACTCGATCAGCTCGGGCACCCGGATCGCGAGGAGCCGGCGCAGCTCGCCGTCCGCACCCGCCGAGTCCACCAGCGCGCGCGCCTCGGGATGCAGGTGCAGCGCCGGCTCGACCTCCGCGGCGCCCACGCGACGCACCTTGCGCGCCGCCACGAGCTCCGGATTGACGACCGCGAGCCGGCCGGCGCGGAACGCCTGCGTGTTCATCTCGACCGACACACCGTTCAGCGCGATCGCGCGCTCGATGGCCTGCGCCGCCACCGGGATGGCGCCCGCCTGGTAGGCGGCGCCGAGCACGATGAGGTTGGCGGCCATGTGGTCGTCGAAGAGCCGCTCGGCCAGGCCGAGCGCGTCGAGATAGACGTTCTCGTCCTTGCGCGTGAACCGGTCGATCGACGCGTGGAGTCCCGACGCTTCCGGGAACTGCACGTCGGTCTTCGTCACCATGGCTCCCGTCGGCACCTGGCTCGTCGACACGACGGCGATCGTCCGCTCACCGCTCGCGTGGTCGAGGTTCTGCGGCGACGTCGCCACGAGGATGTCGAAGCCGAGATAGCAGTCGGCCTCGCCGGCGGCCACCTTGTTGGAGACCTCCACCGCGCGCTCGGAGATCTTGAGGTGCGAGACGACGGGGCCGCCCTTCTGACTGAGACCCGTCTGGTCGAGGCCGCGCACGTGCTTGCCGTCGAGCAGCGCCGCGGTGCCGAGGATCTGGTTGACGGTGACGACCCCGGTGCCGCCGATGCCCGTCATGAAGACGTTGGCCGTGGCCGGCACCCTGAGCGCCGGCTCGGGCAGGTCGCGCTCGGCCTGGAAGACCTTGCGCTGCTTGGCTCTCGGCTCGCCTTTCGGGATGACGGTCAGGAACGACGGGCAGTCGCCGCGCAGGCAGGAGTAGTCCTTGTTGCACGACGACTGGTGGATCTGCGTCTTGCGCCCGAACTCCGTGTCCACCGGCTGGACGGACAGGCAGTTCGACTTCACGCCGCAGTCGCCGCAGCCCTCGCAGACCGACTCGTTGATGAACACGCGCAGCGCCGGGTTCTCGAGCCGGCCGCGCTTGCGCAGACGGCGCTTCTCGGCGGCGCAGCGCTGGTCGTGGACGAGCACGGTCACGCCGGCGATGTCGCGCAGCACCCGCTGCGCCTCGTCGAGGCGGTCGCGGTGCCAGACCTCGGTGCCGCGGCCCCAGCGCGCGCCCGCGTCGTACTTGTCGGGCTCGTCGGTGGTGACGATGATGCGCTTGACGCCCTCGGCCTCGAGCAGGCGCGTCAGGTCCGGCACCGGCATCGCGCCCGCCGCGTCCTGGCCACCCGTCATGGCCACCGCGGAGTTGTAGAGGATCTTGAACGTCACGTTGGTCCCCGCCGCGACGGCCTGGCGGACCGCGAGCGAGCCCGAGTGGAAGAACGTGCCGTCGCCGAGATTCTGGAAGATGTGCTTCATCTCGGTGAACGGCGCCATCCCGACCCACTGCACGCCCTCGCCACCCATGTGGGTGATGCCGAACGTCTGGCGCTCCGGCATCGAAAGCGCCATGCCGTGACATCCGATGCCGCCGCCGGCCATCGAGCCCTCGGGCACCACCGTCGAGCGGTTGTGCGGGCAGCCCGAGCAGAAGAAGGGCTGGCGCGCGAGCGTCAGCGGCGCGGGGCGCTCGCGCAGCGCTTCCAGCAGGGCGACCCGCGCGGTGATGGACCCGAGGCTGAGCTTCTTCTCCAGGCGCGAGGCCAGCAGCAGCGCGATGCGGTCGGCGTCCAGCTCGCCGTTGGCGGGCACGAGCGGGCGGCCCTGCTCGTCCTGCTTGCCGACGATGCGCGGCCGGTCGCTCTGGTTGTAGAGGACGTCGCGGATGAACGTCTCCACGAACGAGCGCTTCTCCTCGACGACGAAGAGCTCCTCCAGGCCGCGCGCGAACTCGCGCACGATCATCGCCTCCATCGGCCACAGCAGCCCGACCTGCAGCAGCCGGATGCCGTAACGCCGCAGCGCCTCGTCGTCGAGCCCCAGCTCGCGCAGGGCCTCGCGCAGGTCCCCGTACGTCTTGCCGGCGGCCGCGACGCCGAGCCACGCCTCGGGCGTCGGCACCGTGATCCGGTTGATCGGGTGGGCCGCCGCGAAGGCTTTCGCCGCCTCCAGCCGCCCGTAGTGGATCTCGCGCTCCAGATCCAGGCCGAACGGCGGCAGCAGCATCGGGTTCTGCGTCGCCCGCCAGGGCTTGCCTTCCCACGTGAAGCCCGGATCGCGGATGGTCAGACGCTCGCGATGCACGACGGCGGTGCCGATCTCGTCGGCGACGTTGGTGACGATCTTGAAGCCGACCCAGAGCCCGGAGTAGCGCGACATCTCGAAGCCGTAGCGGCCGAGGTCGAGGATCTCCTGCACGGTGCCGGGGAACAGCGTCGGAAAGAACGCGTCGTAGAAGGCGACCTCGGAGTGCGTCGGCAGCGTGGAGGACTTCGAGAGCGGGTCGTCGCCGGCGAGCGCGAGCACGCCGCCCCAGCGGCCGATGCCGGCGTAGTTCGCGTGCTTGAAGATGTCGCCGGTGCGATCGACGCCGGGCCCCTTGCCGTACCACATCCCGAGCACGCCGTCGTACTTCGGCCGCGGGAACATGTTGGCCAGCTGAGCGCCGTAGATCGCGGTGGCGCCGAGGTCCTCGTTGAGGCCGGAGATGAAGACGACGTCGTGCTCGGCGAGCAGCTTCGGGTTGCGCTCGAGCGTGAGATCGAGGCCGCCGAGCGGCGAGCCGCGGTAGCCCGAGATCAGCGTCGCCGTGCGCACGCCGCGCCGCGCGTCGGCGCGGTGCTGATCGAGCGGCAGGCGCACGAGCGCCTGGATGCCGGACAGAAAGATCGTGCCCTCGTCCAGGCGGTACTTGGCGTCGAGCGTGAAATCGTCGTGACTCGCCATGCTCTCCTCGAGAGACGGGTTCGCGGCCGGGTCCCGGACGTTATGATACGGGCGCGCGCAGGTCGAATCAAACGGCGCCTGTGGATCGGAGAAACCGCGATGGCGATCGGCCTCTGCCTCATGATCGAGGGACAGGAAGGGCTCACGTGGGAGCGCTGGCGCCGGCTCGCCCGCGCCGCGGAGGACGGCGGCTTCGAGGCGCTCTTCCGCTCGGACCACCTCACCGGCCTCTTCGGCGATCCCAAGCGCCCGTCGCTCGACACCTGGGCCTCGCTCACGTGGCTCGCGTCGAACACGAGCCGGATCCGCTTCGGTCCCCTCGTGTGTCCGCTGACCTTTCACCACCCGGCCCTGCTCGCCAAGCGCGCAGCGGCGGTGGCCGAGCTCTCGGGCGGACGCCTCGACCTCGGCATCGGCGCCGGCTGGCACGAGGGCGAGCACGCGATGTTCGGCGTCCCCTTCCCGCCGCTCAAGGAGCGGATGGACCGCTTCGAGTGCGGCGCGCGCGCCATCCGCGCGCTCTGGCAGGGCCGGCCGGTCACCCTCGAGCAGCCGTACTACGCGCTGCGCGACGCCGAGAGCTACCCGCTGCCGCCGGGCGGCCGGGTCCCGCTGATCGTCGGCGGCCGCGGCGAGAAGCGCACGCTGCCGATCGTCGCCGCCTGCGCCGACGAGTGGAACATCACGCGCATCACGCTCGACGAGTACCCCGCCAAGCGCGGCGTGCTCGACGCGCTCTGCCGCAAGGCGGGCCGTGATGCGAAGGCGATCCGCGGCTCGCTGATGGTGCCCTACATCGTCGGTCGCGACGCGCGCGAGCGTGACGCGCGGCTGACGAGGGTGCGTCAGATCTTCCCGCGGGTGCCGGACACCGAAGCCGCCTGGCGCGCGGCCGGCTTTCTCTATGGCGAGCCGGCGCGCCTCGTGGACGAGCTCAAGCGCTGGGAGAAGGTCGGCGTCGCGCGCGTCATGCTCCAGACGCTCGACATGGAGGACCTCGCGGCGATCGAGCTGCTCGCGCGCGAGGTCGTGCCCGCGTGCCGCTGACGATCCGCGAGTGCCGGCTGGACGAGTGCGCGCAGGTGCTCGAGCTGTGGCGCAGCGCCGAGGCGATCCCGCGCCCGACCGACACGCTGCCCGCCCTCGAGCGGATCGTTCGCGAGCATCCGGACACGCTGCTGGTGGGCGAGGAGCAGGGACGCCTCGTGGGCACCGTCATCGCCGGCTGGGACGGCTGGCGCGGTGGCATCTATCGCCTCGCCGTCCTGCCGGAGTGCCGACGGCGCGGCGTCGGTCAGGCGCTCGTGGCCGAGGCCGAGCGGCGGCTCGCCGCCCGCGGCGCGCGGCGCCTGAACGCGATGGTCGCGCGCGACGAAGCCCACGCCAGAGCCTTCTGGGACGCCGCGCCGGGCTGGGGCCGCGACGCGCGCTGGCAGCGCTATACGAAGGATCTCTAGGTCGCTACCGAGGAGACAGACAGGACGCGGCGCCTGTCAGGAAGCGCCGTTGCACAGTCGAACGAACGCGTATCCGAGGCTGTTGATCTGGCTGCCGATCTCCGTCTGGCCCCGGCGGTCCGTCCGCCGGCGCTCGCCCCGCGGAGCCGACCGGCGCTCCCCGTTGATGCGGCGCTCGCCGTAGCGGCGGTCGAGGATCACCTGGACGTCGACCTCGCTCGAAAACTCGCGCGAGAGGTACCGGTACAGGTCCAGCTGCTGGCGGGAAACGATGAAGAGGTGCTCACCCACGATTTTCTTTTATCCGATCGGACCCCGGCTCGTCAAATGGGATCGCAACCGTGCGAGGGCGCGGCGAGCGGTGCGGTCGTCCCGCGACGGCCGCCGCGGGTTGCCGCCGCGCCGAACGGGGCCGCGGTCGTCCTCGTCGTCGTCTTTGCCGTCGTCGCCGGCGGGCCTGTCCACTGGCGCGCGTAATGCCGCCGCGAAGTCCTCGGCTGAGACCGCGACAGCGCCCGCGCGGCGCGCGGCATCGCGGACCGCGCGATCCGACGAGGCCACGACCGCGCCGGCGCCGCCTTTCGCCGCCAGCGCGCGCAGCACGTCGTCCGCCGTCTCGGGCGGTCGCGAGAACACGACCTGCACCTGGCCGCGCGCGGGAGCCCCGGCGTCACGCCGGGCGCCGTCGAAGACCACGATGAAGTCGTCGCCCGTCCGGCGCGCCGCGGCCCCGACGGCGACCAGCAGGGCCGCGCGGCCCGCCTCGAGACTCTCGGCCTCGCGCCCGCGAAAATCCGCGTCGCGCCGAATCACGTTGTACCCATCCACCAACCACTTCACGGGGCGTGAGTCTCGCTTGGTGCACGGCGCCGCCGGCGCGTCGGGGCCGCGCGACTCGGGTGATGTCGTCGGGGGTGGCGAGCCGGTGCCCCCGGGAGACCCGTGTTTCGGGTATCGCGTCGGCCCCGGCTATGAATCGGTGCACGCTGACAGGCGCAAACCCATCGTCGATTTGCGTGGTCGACCGGGGGCGCCGGCTCGCCACCCCCGACGCTTCACGCGTCGTCCCGGCGCAAGGGTAGCGGCCACGAGCGACGCGCGAAGAAGCGATCAATGCCGGCGCGCCCGTCCTCGCTGGCGGTGAGCTCCCCGAAGCGGCGCGCCTCCAAGGCGAGACCGGCCTCCAGCCCCTCGGTGAGACCGACGCGCACGACCTCGAGGATGGCGGCGGCCGGCGCCGCCCGGGGCACCGCAGCGTGATGCGCGAGCAGCCGCGTGATCTCCGCGTCGCGCTCGACGTTGGGGAACGCGAGCGTCGAGGCGTCGGCGAGCGGCGACCACAGCGTGCCGCCGAACTCGCCGATCACGAGCCTCCGCGCGACGCCCAGCGCGTGCGACAGCGCGTCAGCCGGCGCGACCTCGTCGACGATGCCCAGCGCCTGCGCGCGGGCCGCCGAGCGGCGCCGCCCGTCGAGCAGCATCGCCAGCGCGTCCACGAGCAGCGTGTACATCTGGCCGCCGACGAGTCGCGCCCGGCGCGCCGCCAGTCGCGGCAGCATCTGGGTGCCGCCGAAGCCGGGGATCACGTGCAGGTTGATCTCCGGCTGCCCCAGCTCGGCGCGCGCGCCGGCCACCCGCCAGGCGCAGGCCATCTGCAGCTCGTTTCCGCCGCCGAGCGCGTAGCCGTCGACCGCCGAGACGACGGGCGCCTTCAGGCGGCCGATCCGCGCGAACAGCCGCTGCGCCCGCCCGGCGAACGCGGTCACGTCCTCCGGGCGCGGGAAGGCGCGCAGCTGGCGGATGTCGGCGCCGGCGACGAACATCGAGCCCGCGCCCGCCAGCACGACCGCGCGCAGATGGCGCTCGCTCTCCAGCGCGTCCAGGGCGCGCTCCAGATCGTCGAGCACCTCGGCGCCCAGCGCGTTGGCGGGCGGGGAATCGAGCGTGACGAGCGCGACGAGCTCGGGAGCGCCGGGGCGCACGGGATCGATCCGCGCGCGCACGGTCTTGCCGTCGAGGAAGCGCGAGCCCCACGCCTCGTAGACCTGGCGCGCGGTGCGCGCGGTGTCGAGCGCCTCCGTGGCGCCGACGCGGACCGTCAGCGTGCCGGAGTGACGGTTCTCGCGGAGCGCCTGGTTGGCCTCCGCGAGGTCGTCCCACGCGTGGATCTCCGGCGAGTGAACGGCGAGGACGCCGGCATCGACCAGCCGCGCGCACTCCTCGGCCTGGTGGGCGTTCGAGAGGTGGCTGCCGAGGACCGAGAACGTCGGGAACAGCACGCGCTTGCCGTGCATCCAGACGTTCGGCGCGTAGAACGAAAAGCGCCGGCCCTCGCTCGGCTCCACGTAGACGACGGCCCCCGTGAACGGCCGCGCGAGGAAGGTGCTCGTGCCGAGCGTGTCCTGGCCCGCGCGCTCGACGACCACGTCGGGATAGCCCCGCGGATTGTCGGCGGTCGCGAGAAGCCGGCCGACGGCCAGGCCGAAGGGCTTGAGCGTCGCGTCCTGGTAGCGGCGATACGCCTCGGGATCGGTGTCGTAGTCCGGCATCGCGTCGGGCCAGACGAAGCCGCGCGCGCCGCCGAGCGTCTCGAGGCTCACCGCGCCCGCGAGGCCGCGGACGCTCTTGAGATGCGCGGCCTGCGCGTCCGTCCGCGTGGCGGCGACCACGCGCGCGCCCATGGCCAGCGCCGTCTCGATCGCGTCTTCCGCGACGCGATCGTCCGGCGCGTCGCTCGGCCCCGTCGGGGTCAGGCCGTGGTAGACGAGCACACCCTGGTGCGGACGCAGCCCGACGCGCGCGTACATCTCGGTGACCGGCGCGGTCCCGGGCTTGCCGAGGAACGTGAGTGTGTAACCGCTGGTGGCGCCGTAGAAGACGAGCCGCCCGCCGTGACCGAGCAGGTCGATCATCCGCGGGAAGAGGTCGCGGCCGACCGACGAGACGATCACGTCGATCGAGTCGCCATCGCTCACCGTCCGCACGCGCTCCGTGAACGCCCGGCCGGCTTCGATCCAGCGCGCGCGCGCCGCGGCCTCGGCCGGCACCGGCGTGAAGATGCCCGCGAAGATCGCCTTGATCCGATTCACGGCGGCGGCGCCGCGCTCGGCGATGAGCCGCACCTTGGCCTCGGTCGAGACGAGCCCCGTCACGCGGGCGCCGCGCAGGACCGCGCACGCGACGGCGTAGAGGCCGGTGCCGCCGGCGGCGCCCTCGACGAACACGCGCTCGTCCGGCCGAACTCCGGCCACGTCGTAGAGCGCCTTGTAGACCGTCTCGAGATCCAGCATGTACGACGACGCCTCGGGCAGGGTCAGGCGGTCCCCGTGGCCGAGCCACTGCGGCGCCTGGCCGCGCACGAACTGCGCGAACGACCCGTCCGGCGTCTCGTAACCCTGGATCTTGAAGTCGGCGTGCATCGGGTCCTCTCCGGCCCGGGGCGAGAGGAGGTCGGACACGCCGGGATAGAGCACGCGCAGCTCGCCGACTTTCAGCCGGCCCTCGCGCGCGACCTCGGCGCCGACGGCGGCGACCAGGATCAGCGCGCCGCTGCCGGGCACGTGGAGGTCGCGATCGTGCAGGTCGAAGACGGAAATCGGCACGCCGCACGCGGCGAACACGGTGTTGTACGTGAGGCCCGCGTAGAGCACGTAGCCGAGCGCCTCGTTGGGGCCGATCGCGGGCAGCGGCTGGGTCACCGCGCGCAGCGCCTCGCGCGGCTCGCCGTGCGCCGGCCGCCCCTGCGCGTCCTTGAGCACCGCCCATACGTGGTGGCGCGCGGGCAGCGCGTCGAGGCCGGGACGGAACGGCGCGCCGAGCGGGAGCGGCGGCGAATCGCCGCTGTACCAGTCGCTCATGAGCGCGCGAGCTCGTGTCTCACCAGGCGCGCGCCGGCGCCGAGGGCCTGGAGCTTGGCGCGCGCGACCTCGCGCGGCAGCGGCACCATCCCGCAGTTGGTGCACGGCAGCAGGCGCGCGGGCTCGACGTGGCGCAGGACGCGCCGGATGGTCTCCGCCACCTGCTCGGGGGTCTCGACCTCGCGCGTCGCGACGTCGATGACGCCGGCCATGACGTCCTTGCCGCGCAGCAGCTCGAGCAGCTCGAGCGGCACGCGCGAGTTGGCGCACTCCAGCGAGACCTGATCGATGCGGCTCTTGGCGAGCAGCGGAAAGGTCCGCTCGTACTGCCGCCACTCCGCGCCGAGCGTTTTCTTCCAGTCCACGTTGGCCTGGATGCCATAGCCGTAGCAGATGTGCACCGCGGTCCGGCACCGCAGGCCGTCGGTCGCCCGGTGCAGCGCCTCGATGCCCCACGCCGCCACGTCATCCATGTAGACATTGAAGGCCGGCTCGTCGAGCTGTAACACGTCGAGGCCGGCCGCCACCAGCTCGCGAGCCTCCTCGTTGATGACGCGCGCGAACGCCAGCGCCAGGCGCGCGCGGTCGCGGTAGTGCTCGTCGGCGAGGGTGTCCACGATGGTCATGGGCCCCGGGATCGTGAACTTCAGCCGCCGCTCGGTATTCGCACGGGCCCAGCGCACCTCGTCGAGGTGGACGGGCGCGCGGCGGGTGATGGGGCCGGTGACCGTCGGCACCTCCGCCTTGTAGCGGTCGGCGCGGATGCCGATCGTCACGCGCTTACCGAAGTCGATCCCCTCGAGCCGCTCCAGGAAGCCGTGCACGAAGTGCTGCCGCGACTGCTCGCCGTCGGTGACGACGTCGATGCCCGCCGTCTCCTGCTCCTTGAGCGCGATCAGCACGGCGTCGCGCTGCGCCTGGGCGAGCGACTCGCGCGGCACGCGCCACGGCGCCCAGAGCTTCTCGGGCTCGGCCAGCCAGGACGGCTTGGGCAGGCTGCCCGCGATGGTCGTGTGGAGCATCGGCTCAGGCGACCTGGATGATCCCGGGCTCGAGCGGCTTGAAGCGCGCGGCCACCTCGGGATCGTGTCCGGTGACCACGCGCGCGGGGTCGCCGGCCAGCGCGTTGATCGTGTCGAAGCCCGCCAGCATCTCGGGCAGGTTCGTGATGATCTGCGTCGGCTGGTAGCGCTCGACGTTGCGGTAGAAGTGCGCGGCGTCGGACGTCAGCACCACGCGCCCGCGCGCCGTCTCCACGGAGACGATCTGCAGGCCCGCGGTGTGGCCGCCGACACGGTGGACGCGCAGGCCCGGCAGCACCTCGACCTCGCCCTCGACGATGCGGAGGCGCTGGGCGTAATTGAGCGGGACGAGGTTGGCGAGCGCGCCGACGTTCTGCGACTGGCTGAACGCCTCGTACCGTCCGAAGCGTCCCGTCCAGAAGGCCACCTCGTCCTTCTGGATCCAGAACTCGGACGCCGGAAAGAGGCGGTGGCCCGCCCAGTGGTCGTAGTGGAGGTGCGAGATGAGCGCGATCGGGATGTCGGCGAGCTTCACGCCCATGCGCTCCACCATCAGGGAGGGCCGCACGTAGTTGCGGATGCCGCGGCGCTCGACGTCGTCCTCCATGAAGCCGGTGTCCACCAGCACCGGATGCGGGCCGCCGAGGATCAGCCAGACGAAGTAGTGCAGCGTGATCGGGTCGTGCGAGTGCTCGCGGAAGAAGAACTGGCAGGCGGTGGTGTCGCGTTCGGCGTACTTGAGCGCGTAGATCTGGTACATGCGGTCCCTTCCTTATATAAGGCGCAGCAGCCGGGCGGTGCCCTTGACGCCCTCCCACAGCACGTGGCGCGCGCGCCGGCCGTATGCCAGCGCCAGCCCGCCGCGTCCGGTCACACCGTACTCCACCGCCATGAATCGTGGCGACGGAAAGAGCAGCGCCGCCGCGTAACGCGCGCGGCGCCGGAGGCCCGGCAGCGCGAACAGCAGGGCGAGGCTCTCGCGGCCGTCCACGCCCGCGTCAGAGGCCAGCAGAGGATCGAGCGCGGCCCGGCCGGCCGCGTCCAGCGCGTCCAGGACGCGCGGCGGCAGCGGAGTGGCGAGCAGCGCGGCCACGCTCCGCAGCGCGGCGGCCACCTGGCGCTCGACGCGGGCGCCCCGCGTGAGGGCGAGCAGCTCGTCCCAGTCGATCGCCCCCGCGTCGCGCCGGACGAGGCGGTGGATGTCGAGCCGCCACAGCAGCGGCACGTCCGGCGCCTTGTGGACGAGGTGCAGGCAGAGATTGAGCAGCGTCGCCTCGGGGGCCAGCAGCAGCGCCGGCTCGCCGACGACGCGTCCGCGCCGGCAGCGCGCCCACACGCGCTCCATGTCGAGCGCGTCGGCGAACGGCGGATAGGCCAGCGTCCAGTGCGGCTCGACGACGACGCCGCCGTGGGCGTCGCGGGCGAGCTCCAGCGTGTACGAGAACTCGCGCGCGAACCCCGGGCGCCGGTCGATCGCGCTGAAGCCCAGCGCCGCGAGCGTCGCCTCGACGGCGTCGAGGTCGGTCTTGCGGACGAGGAGGT
>Ga0209761_1001763_pt1 | contig 14016 bp, 14 predicted proteins | sample GraSoi013_1_40cm_4_FD_185818 | JGI IMG/M metagenome (GOLD analysis project Ga0209761, IMG submission 185818) | Grasslands soil microbial communities from the Angelo Coastal Reserve, California, USA - Sample 09_25_2013_1_40cm (SPAdes) (version 2) | ecosystem: Environmental > Terrestrial > Soil >... | reverse complement strand
CTTGACGGCGTGATCCGGCATGACGTCACAATCTATCGCGCGCCGGGACGCACTTCTTCACGACTTGCGACGGAGAACCGGCGTGAACCCAGTTCCTCGAAATTCTTCTAACCAAATGACAATTGAACATTGAACAGTGAACATTTCCGAAAAAATGTTCATTGTTCACTGTTCAATGTTCAATTGTCATTTTAGGCGCTCACTTATACTCGCCCCGCCCCAGGTGCTTCAGATCGAGATTGTTTTCGCAAGTGTTCTCCATCACGTCCGTATTCGGCGCCAGCCGTACTGGTTCGGTGACTGTCCACGGCTTCGTATAGACGTTCGGGTCGTCGATTGAAATTTGGATATCCATATGCCCGAAGTCCTTCCGACGAAACCGCTCCGTAACGTGCAGAGCATCCGAAGTGGGCTTGCCCGTCTGATCGAGCCAGGTTTTTCCATTGAAACCTTTGGTTTCGACGACCAGTGTGTCGCCTTCCCACTTGCCGGTGGAATAACCCAGCCACGCTGGGGTGAAGTCCGTTCCTAACTCGCGCCCATCAAGGAAAATCTGCCGCCACATGTTGGCGGATTCATACAGAATGACAATGAAATCCGGTCTTTGGATGATCTTCCACGGTGGCGGCGAAGCATTGATCCGGGGCACGCCTTGCGGCAGGCAGTTGGCAAGCGGATCCTCCCCCGAATGCGATCCGTCCAGGCGTTGATCGACGAGTGCCTTGGCCGAAGGCTGGAAGGATACGTCGCCCGGCTTGAGATCCACCGCAATATTCAGAACATACTTGGCGCCATTCGCAACTTCCCATACCCCAGACAGGTCCGGGTGCCCGTCGGCCGTTCGTGGCGCAGGCGCCGAAAGATTCGGCTTGCCGTCGGCTCCGCGCGGAATTCCGCCGGCAGGGACCTTCACCCATTGGCCGTAAACAGGCGCGCAAATCAGCGCAAGAAGAGCTATCGAGAACAAGATCGCAGGCATGGGTTTCATTTTGGACCTCGCTTTTAGGCGGAATTTTAACCGAACGGCGGCGTTATAATCACGCCGATAAGATTTTGAAATCGGACGAATTCAAATTTGCCTTCATGAGAGGAACCTATGTACAAAATGTTCTTCGTGATGTTGGCGTTGGCTTCAGTAACAGCGGCCGGTCCCGCACAAGTCCGAAAGTTTTCGCCGGTGACTCCGGCGATGCTGTTGAACCCGCCGCCGGACGACTGGCTGATGTACAGCCGGACGTATGACGCGCAGCGCTACAGCCCGCTGAATCAGATCAACAAGCAGAACGCGGGCAGGCTCACACAGGTCTGGTCCAACCCTTTGCCGCCCGGCACGATCGAAATCATTCCCATCGTTCATGACGGGGTCATGTACCTCGTGGCTCCCTCTCAGGAAAACGGAGCGGCACGCACTGCCGTTCAGGCTCTGGACGCCACGAACGGGCAAATAATCTGGGAGTACAAACGGCCCGCGGGCGGGCCATCGCGCGCCAAAACTCTCGGCATCTTCGAAGACCTGATCCTGTTCGCCGCCCCCGATGGTTTCATCCTAGGGCTGGACGCCCGAACCGGCCAGCTTCGATGGGAAACAAAAACGAGCGGGTCGCTCACTGCCGGAACGATTGTTTTCGGCGATAAGGTGCTGTCGGGGCGCAGTTGTACGGCTGGAGGCCGCGTCGACTGTTACATCGTCGCTCACGATGCCAGGACGGGAAAGGAAGTCTGGCGATTCTATACCGTGGCCGGTTCGGATGATCCGGCCGGAGATGCCAGTTGGGGAGGCACGCCCGAAGCCGTGCGTGCCGCATCGCCTTGGGGACTCGGTGGGTCGTATGATCCGGTCCGCAAAACGACCTATTGGGGCGTTGCCAACCCGACTCCATACACCCGCGCGGCACGCCATGGCGGTAATGTCGAAGCGGTTTCGAAAACGGCTCCCGCCGATCTTTACAGTAATTCAACCGTCGCTCTGAATATGGATACCGGCAAGCTGAGCTGGTATTACCAGCATCTGCCCGGTGACGATTGGGATCAAGACTACACAAACGAAAGAATTCTCCTGCGTACGAAGGTGAACCCCGATCCCAGGTTTGTGAAATGGATCAATCCCGACATTCCGCGTAATCAGGAACGAGACATTGTCGTCAATGTCGGCGAGGGCGGCGGACTATTTGCGCTCGACCGCACATCGGGACAGTTCTTGTGGGCGAATCCCTTTCCCTACGATGATCCGAATTTCCTGATCTCCAACATCGATGTCAAGACCGGCAAGACGACCATCAACTGGGACGTTGTGCTCAAGCAGCCCGGCGAACGGCACGTCATCTGCGCGTACAACACCAAGAGCTATTGGCCTATGTCCTATCATCCCGGCAAGAATTCGCTCTATGTTCCGTATGTCGATAATTGCCTGGACATGACTCGGGCAAACGGAACCCAAACGGAACGTAGAACGGGTGTCCGGCGGCCCGGATCCGACCCTGAAAAATTCGGCGGCATCGCCAAGATCAATATGGCCACCGGCGAGATTCAGCGGCTCTACGAAGGGCGCGCACCCGGCAACGGCGCGACTCTAGTAACGGCCGGGGATGTCGTGTTCTGGGGAGATCTGAATCAGAAGTTTCGCGCGTTCGACGCCGATACGGGAAAGATCCTCTGGGAAACGACGCTTGGAGGACCGATTCAGAACAGCACGATCACCTATCGCGTCAATGGAAGGCAATACGTCGCGGTCGTGACCGGCTTGGGGGCGATCACTGCAAATCTGTTTTCCCAAGCCGGAATCAATCCACAACGCAATAACGCGATTCACGCGTTCGCGCTGGGGAACTAGCCGAAAGGAGAATGAATCACAAAAGGCACAATGAAAATCACAAAAAGGCACAAGAGAAGTAGTTTTTGTGCTTTTTGCGGCTCCACTTTGTGCCTTTTGTGTACGTTTCCCTCTCTACTTTGGCTGCGGCGGAGGATACGCCTTATTGCCCAGGCTGACGGGATGCGGATCGCCGCGGTGGCAGGTCCAGCACGTGACTTTTTGCTCACCCACGGGGAAAACGCCTGTGCCGGGAAATTGGGCATTGATCTGCCGGACCAGCATAATCATCTTACGCGCAATATCCTTCCGCGGATTCAGGTCCCACTCCTGAGGCTTTCCGCCGCCGTGACAATAGTTGCAATCCACCCTGAGCGCGTCGCGGAACTCGCCCATTAGCGAGTCCGCACCGTGAACATGCGTCTCCACAGGCAGCAACTTTAAACTGACGCCGGGAACTTGAGCTGGAGGAGGATTCCCCAACGAATTACCCCGGTTGTAGAACTTGCTGGGCGCCACTGTCTCCGGCTTCACGTTACCGCGATGGCATGTCGAGCAATCGACTTCGTGGTAGCCATCCGGGAAAACGCCGGCGCTGCTTGGAAAGCTGGTGTCGATCAGCCGCACCATCGAGATCATCTTGCGCGCCACTTCCTTCTTGGGATTCTCGTCGGAGGCGAAATCGCCTTGCATGTGACAATGCGTGCACTGCACACCAAGAGCCTCGTTGAAGCTCTGCATGACGAACCGGATTTCGGTTTTCGGATCCAGCAGTTTCAGATTCTTCGGCGGTGGCAGTGGAGCCGCCCCGCGTCCGCCGCCGCCGCGTTCCTGAGCGAACAGCGAACCGGGCAGCAGAAGCAGAATAATGATGAGTAGTTGCATTGGTCCCCCTTCTTTCCTGTTTTTTTCTTTTCTGTTTTTATTCATTTCAAATTGAGTGCTTTTTCAGGATCGATCACGACCCGGACAATATCGGTCTTTTCGGTAACCTCGTATCCCGGAAGATGTGGAACACCGACGGGAATGATCATAATGTCGCCGGCGACATATTTCTGCGCGGTATAGCCGTTGATCTTGCCGCTGACACTGGGTCCCCGAACCGTTTTGACGGAATCGGTGTTGGGATCGTCTTTCGTCGGGTTCTCCAGCTCGCCTCCGATTAGGAACGTCCCTGCGCCCCGGATCACGTAATAGAGTTCGGAGATATCGTTGTGAGCCCAGCCGCCCAGGTTCGTATTCGGCGGCCTCGGATCGAAATGGAGGAGATAGGCGCCGAGATTGTAGCTTTTCGCGATATCGACCACTCGGGCCGGATGGTCTCCGTTCGTTTTCATCAAGGCTTCGAGGTCGGCATGAGGGATGAACGTGAACTTTCCGCCGCCGGCTTTGCTCTTGTCCGGCTGACCTTGCCCCTTATTCTGAGCTTCGGCCGAAGTTAGAATGCTCATGGAGAGGGCGAACGCGAATGCGAGGGCACCCGACCATATACGTTTCGTGATCATAACAATCTCCTTCGTCTTCCTTCCCGAGCGGTGGGTATACCATGAACCGCCCTGGCCGTTGAAGTCAAGCAAAGGTCTCTCAACCTCTGGGAGAGGCATCTCTTATAGTTTCATTGCTGCTCGCGTTCTTTGCACCAGAACGTTGTCCTTCTCGCCACTACCTTTCAAATAGAATGAGCTTGCCGCCAGGAACTGGTTGCGCCAAGCGGGACTCACCTTGAAGTAATCTTCGAGGACCGCGCAACTGAACTTGTAGTCGTGCGCGTCGCGTCCTTTCAGAAAGATCAACCGTCTCGCTGCATTCATAAGATCCTGCGGCGAGCCGCCGTTGCTCAGATAGTAGTGAATCTTTTTTGCCCCGTTTAGGTGGTCTGCGCTCACATCGCTAAAGATCTCCTCGATAGCTTCGGCGGATTCTTTGACCGCAAGCGGTTTTACGTCGTCGATGCGGAGGTCGGCGACCTTGCCTCGCACGGCATCGCGGAATCGGGTAATGAACGCACAGTCTTGAAGAATTAGAAGCTTTCTCGTAACGTCGTCGCCGCTCGCCTGGAACGCATATCGCAGCGCATTGGCGGAACTCATCGAGTGCACGTTGGGAACGTTGGGCTGCCTCATGACGATTTCGCTGGCCGCAATGAAAAGCGCATCCCAGATGGATTGCGGTGAGATACCACTGCCGATCAAGGCAACCGCTTTGTCGCACGCTTCCTCGTCGGTTCCTTGGCGCAGCACCGCCAGCATCTCGCGGGTCGCGCCATCATCGACTTTTCCGCTCATCCAGGCTGAACCCATACCGGCAACCAGTTTCTGGTTCCGCCGCCAGGGCCGGTCGGCAGGCTCATCACTCAGAGCCGGCGTCGTGTTCTTCACATCGTGATTCAAGCAGGCGAACGCCAGAGAGCGCAACACCGCCTCGGCATGCTGCCATCCGATGAACTGGAGCAACCGCCAGCTATGTCCTGTAAAAATCGCTTTATGGCCGATGGAGCGGAAATCGCGGGCGCCGTAACGGTAAAAAAGCTCATAGATCTCGTTGGCTCCGGCCGATCGGACAAGTCCGGCGATGGAGGCGTCGGCGTTCTTTTCGTCCCAATTGTCCATCGCTGTGATGAAGGCTGCTTTGGCTTTGTGAGGGGGCGGAACGATGCTTTCGTTAACCGGCGCCATTCTCCAGCCGCTGTCGTGCTGTTCCATCGCCTGCGATTTTTTGAACTCATCGAGGGCCCAGAATATCGGCAGCCAGCGATCGGTTTCCGGTGACGCAAGACTTTCCTGATGCGCCGCATTGATGACCATGACTGCGTGGAACTTGAAGCCGACATTAGGCCGCGGAGCGATATTGCGAACGCCCGCCAGAAACAGGGCGGCGACCACCTGTTGATACGTGGTTCCCTGCCGAATACGCTGAGCCACTTGCTCGAGCAGTTCCGCCTGCGGCGTGTCTTCGATCAGCCGGACCAACGGCTCGATTCCTGCATTGAGCCTTACCAATGCCGGTGTTACTCGCGCCTCCTGGGCCGATACGGGCGGCACCTTCTCGAGAAACCCCAAATTTCCAACACTGAGAGCAGCTCCGCTCATTCCGGCGGCTTTCAGAAATTGTCGGCGTGTGGCTTTGTCTTGCATGATGTCCTCCCGTGAATTCGGGCCGTGGCGCGGTCACAGACCGCGCCTACAGTGTCGATGCCGGTACTGTAGGGGCGGTCTATGACCGCCCGTTTCGGCCTTTTTGCGATATTACCTTCCGAGCGGCGTGGAAATTGCAATAAGATCCGTGCCGCCTGAACCTAATCGCGGTCTTTCCCACTTCACCGTTCCGCGTGGAATTCCGGAGTTCGCGCCGATTCCGGAGAGAGTGATCGTGAACGTGCGCTTTTCCTGCGGTCCCAGTTTCGGTACTTCGAATTCCGCTGCGTTGGTGTTCGTGATTGGGTCGCGATGAATGCCAGTATAACCACCCCCCGTCGTTGCCTCAACTATTGTCGTCACTTCTTCCGGGTCTCTGCCTCTCAGCAGGGGAAGCGTGACGGTAACGTACTCGGCCGTAAGACCTTTGCCCGGTCTTCCGGTATTCGAAACGGTGATTGTGTATGTAACGTTAGATTTTGAAATTCGACCCATTACCGCTCTAAGCGACGCCATCATACATCTGGTATCATCACGACTCCAATAATGACCGCAAGGAGACGATCCATGTTTCCGCCTGCCGAATTCGCGAGAAACCTGTTGAAGGAGGCTGAGGACACGCACCCCTGGCTGCACCATCCACTTTTTCACATGATCTGGAAGGGCCAGCTTTCACGCGATCAGGTTCGCAATATCATCCGCCAGCAGGGCGCGTTCTTCTTGGACACGCTGCGGCACGCGGCGTGGAAGATCATTTCTGCCGGCGGTGTGATGCCGACCTGGGAAGATCTCCAGAGGCAGCGTTCGCTCATCCCGTTGGTCGTCGAGGAAGGCGGCGAAGACACGGTCGGCGGCATGCAGACCGGTCACTCGATTCTATTTGTGCGGCTGTGTGAGGCGCTGGGCTGGACGCGCTACGAGGTCTTCAACACAGACTATCTACCGACGACGATCATCGAGAGGAACGAGTTGTTTACGCTGCAGCGCGCGGGCACCATCGAGGCGCTCTGCGGTGGAAATATCGCCACGGAGTCGATCAACGCAATACACGTCGTGCGAATGGCCGAAGCGCTGGAAAACCACTACGGAGTTCCGAAATCCGCGCTCGACTTCTACTACGTTCATGCGCACGTCGAAGAGGACCACTGCGAGCGCGCCGTGCGCATCCTAACCGAGCTTTGCGTCACCGAATCCGCGCAAAAGACGGGGCTGCTTGCCATGCGACTGGCGATTACAGCACGGCGAATCTGCGTCGACGGATTGATGGAGGCGTTTATCACGAATGGGCAGAAGCGTTAGAGCCGCGTTTCCTAATCGAACATTTCGGGAAAGTAGAACGTGAAAACGCGGTTCAGCGGCCCGTTGGCGACGAACACTTCTTTATGAACCGGATCCAGAGCGATACCCGTATTCTGCGGCGCTCCTCCCACAATCTGCTGCACCGGAATTCTCCAGCGGGGGGCGACATCGCCATCATCGGTGACTTTCCAAACTCCAAAACCTCCGCCGAGCGGGGCGATCACCAATCCCTTCTCGGGATAAATCTGAAATTGGCCGCGCCCGATATTGCCGGCCTTAGGGCCGCGAATTATGCGTAGCGGTTTGACATTGCCGTTGGCCGTGCGATCGAAGATCAGCAGGCCATTGCTTTTGACGATTGTACATCCGCTACAGTTTCACTGCGAATGGCCGAAGTGTTCGCGTATGACATCCTTGATCCGTTCGATGGAGAAACCCTTGTTATGCATGTCCCGGGCTTCCAGCGCAATGTCCTCACAAATGTTGCATCCGGAACCGTGTTCGTCCTTGAAGCAGAACAGATTGCTCTCGTGTCCAAGAGCTGTCATACATCCGCAGAAGCAGGGCAGTTCGGCAAGAACCTCCGGCATATCGTTTGCAACCTGATAGGCCGCACGCGCCTTCGGATCTTTAGAAAAGTAGCTCGGATCCATGGTGTGAACGAGTTTCGCCCCGGAGGCCGTTAATTGTTGGCCCGCCGATCCGAGGACAAGCCACATAGCTTGCTTGTTCATCTTCTTTCGCTTCTTGGGTTTCGTTTTGGATGTCATTTAATTTACTTCCTCCCTATGAACAGCAGCAGATCGACGGACTTGCCCATCTGCAAATATCCGATCGGGGACGGATGAATGCCGTCTCCGCAATTGTAAGGCGGGTTGATAAGATCTGCGTTCGTTGGGCTGCGGACGATCTTGTCGAAGTCAAGGACGCCGTCGAACCCCGCCTTCGTACGGATCCAATCGTTGACCTGATTGCGGATCTTCGTCTTCGCATCGTTCCAGCCGGTGTTGTCCGGAACCGGAGCGACGTTGTGCCGCGGAATGATCGTGGCGCCAATCACCTTAATGCCCCTCGCTTTGAGCCGGGTTGAGATTTCTCTCATTCCGGTCATCAGTTCATCGGCGCCGACATCCCGGCGAATGTCGTTCGTACCCAAGAACAAGACAACGTGACTGACGCCGGAATGCGACAGCACATCACGCTCGAGGCGCTCGAGACCCGGCGGGCTGTTCGCCCTCGGCACCAAATGCGCGCCCGTAACGGTATTCCCGCCAATTCCTTCGTTGACGACGGAGCGGGAAAAAGGGCCCATCAACGCCAGGCGCTGAGCGAGGACATCTTCCCAACGGTCGTGAGCATCCAGAGTCGAGCAAGTCCCATCCGTGATGGAATCTCCGAACGCGACGATCGCGGTAGCCGGCGAGGCGGTGCGCACATCGATCGATTTCAACCAGAACATTGCCGTGGTCTTGCCGGTAAACGGCTTGCCGTCTTCAGATGATGTCTGGTCACCGGCATCGTTGGCCGTGAGATATGAGATGACCACCGCATTGCCATGTTGACTGGGCGCAACGTTCGCTCCATTGACAAAGAGGCTCACCGCCAGATCCTGCTGCGCATCGACGTGTAGGCCCACGGCATCACTTCGGACTGAACCTTCGGCCGGAATCGTCACCGAAGTTTTTCCACCAAACGTAACGGGCTTGTTCAGTCCCACTGCAACAGCCGCCCCTTGAATCCGCGGCCCCACCGTAACGCTGCCGAACGTGACTGGCGCTGTCCCGAACGTGTTGTCCAGCCGGATTCGGACGCTGTCGCCAGGAATCGTCACTCGCGCAATCATACGTACGGTCGCGTTGGTGATCTTGGCTTCGCCCAATCCCTGCTGCGACGCACCCCAGGCCGTCACCCAACCCTGATTCGAGTCCTGAGCCAATGTCTGGCCCGCAAAGAATACGATCGTGATCACCGCTAGGCCGAGTTTGTTCATCCTGTCCTCCTGTTACAGATCGCCCTGATTTTATGCCGAAAGTCGGTGGAGAAGAACGCAGAAAGGAAGGTCCGCACATTGAGACGTGAGCGCTTCAGTCCTATTCCGTGTGCGAAGTTGTATTCTCAGCCGGGGCTTGCGAACCTTGGGGCTTGATGCTGGCCTCAACCTCGGTCTCAGCCCAAAGCCGGACACCCGCAACGACCTTCGCGATCCAATCTCGATGCGTCTTGATGTCCCGGTCGGCAACTGCAAGAAATCTCCGTGCCAGGTCAACGGGTTGCTTCATGCAGCAGTTTCCCTTCTCTGCTGGCCCAATAATGAATGGTTCCAGCTAAGGGCGCCCAATCATTGAATTCCGTTTCTGAAACAACGATAACATCAACAGGCACTCGGAAGGGACGAAGCAGCCGGCGAAGCCGAACCATCTCGTCACGCTTGCTTACCACGTTCGGCTCCACGACCAAAAGATCAAGGTCGGAATCATCACGCGCATCACCCCTGGCATAAGACCCGAACAAGATGACTTTCGTTGGACTCGCGGCCTCTACGAGAGTATGGACGATAGTGTTGATCGTCTCTGAGGGAAATCGCAAACGGCTCCGGTTCCTAACACGTTCGCCAGGTTCCCTGGAAACCTGCTCAATTTCCTTGCAGGGCCTTCACGTGGGCCACGACACTTTCGGCTAGCCCGTCCAGCCGGTATCCGCCTTCCAGCACGGAAACCACGCGGCCGCGGCTGAATTCATCGGCGAGCTTCATGACAACGCGGGTCATGGCAGCGAAACCTTCCGGGGTAATATCGAACAAGCCAAGCAGGTCATCGCGCATGCTGTCGAAACCGGCGCTGATGAGAATGAAATCGGGTTTGAAGTTTCGAGCGGCGGGAACCAGCCGCGTTTCGAAGACCTGAAGAAATTCTTTGTCGCCCGCGCCCGGTGGCATCGGCACATTCAGAATTTTGCCGGCTCCAGGTCCTTCGCCTGTCTGCGCGGCCGAACCGCTGCCGGGATAGGCACCGTAATGATGCGTGCTGAAATAAAAAACGGAACCGTCGTTATAGAAGGTGTCCTGGGTGCCGTTACCGTGGTGGTAATCCCAATCGACGATCAACACGCGACCGATGCGATGCTTCGATTGCAGATACCGGGCTGCGATGGCGACGTTATTGAAGATGCAGAAGCCCATGCCGCGATCCGGTGTAGCGTGATGGCCGGGAGGCCGAACGGCTGCGAAAGCGTTCTTGACCTTCCCGGCCATCACCGCCTCCACAGCATTCAAGACGCCGCCAACGGCGAATTCAGCGGTTTGCAGGGACTCTGGGGACGCCAGTGTATCGCCGGTGCTGAGTTCCTTCAGACCTTCGAAACCCGACAACTCACGCCGAACCAACTCAATGTAAGACGGCTTGTGAACCAACTCCAGTTCCCGCTCTGTAACCCGGCGCGGCTCGATTCGGAAGAGACTTTTAAGCAGACCCGCTTGCTCCAATCCGTCGCGGATTGCGGTGAGACGCTCAGGCCGCTCGGGGTGCCCGGTGTCGCCGGACAAGTGCTGGAGATAGACGTCGTCGAAAAGCAGCCCCGTCGGCAGAGGCGGCTTTGCCTGAAAAGGCATGGAGGCCCCTAGCGCAAACAGGATGATAAGTACCAGGAAGTATTCCCCTCCTCGCGGGGGAGGGGAATATGTGTCGCGCATCATGCCTCAAATGATCTCACACTTCGTTGGCAGCCCAGCTCACCATCAACCACGGGTTATGGCCGCACCGCAGCCTTGATCGGAGCGACCTTCATGGTCTTCATCTTCTGCCGATAGTCCGGATACAGGGTTTCGGCGCCGCCTCTGGTGGCTTCGTAGGGTATTCCTTCCTGCTCCGAAAATTCTTTCAGGCCGGGATTTTTGCCGGGCAACTTATGCGGAATTCGGTCGGAAATGTTCTCGTTCACGATGGTACACGGGAAGTACTCCAACTCCGTATGCGGCTCCCACTTGTAAGTCACCGATTGAATGAATGGTTCTTCGAGGTAAATGGGATCGTCGATGTATGTGGTTATGGTCAAGTAGTCACCATGCCGGGAGAGCCACTCGGTCACTTTTGCCCGATCGCTCATGGTTGGCCCATTGCGCCGGATATAGGATTCTTTCAGGTGCGTCGTGGTTATCACGAGATCGTTTCCTTCGAAGCGCCCGGTGGAAAAACCCGACCAGGTGTGCGGCGCCCACTCCGGCGGATGCGGGCGTCCATCCATGTAAATGGCACGATCCAGAGATCGTACAAACGCGACGTGATAGGCCACCAGCTCGCGGGACACGGGATCGATTTCCTTGCTGATGCGCATCCCGCCCTGCGCGCGCCATTGATACGGAACCGGATGCGGCCGGCATTGAAGATCCTGGAGGCTCCACTCGCCTGCATCGAATGTATCGGCTCTCAGCCGGCCGGCCTCATTGAGTGGAATGCCTAGATAATCGCCGAGGGCAGAACCCTGGCCGCGCTCCATGACGCTTTGCCAGTTACGTACGACCCACTCGCCGGCGATGTCCGTCGTTTGTGTCAAAACCTGTTCCACTCCGGCTCCGGTGCCGGCCTGCAACCCTCGCTCGATGGCAGCTCCCTGTTGCGAAAAAGCCGGGACGCTGAAAAGCACAACGGCTGCCAGCAACACCGGTACGATAATCTTGGCTCGGCTCAATTGGTCCATCTGATGACCCTCCAAGAGATAGTCGACTGCATTTTAATTTAAGACTCTTGCGCTCACCTTGTAAATAAATTGTGCGGCGTCGACCGGCCATAACGAGGTCTGGGAAAAACCACTTCTTGACATGACTGTGTACTTATTTGTAAACAGATCCGGATTTTAAGGATGACCGGGGGACGACCCGGCGTGGAGGGATGTATGTGGAGAAAGGCACTTTGCGGATTTTTATTTTCCTGTGCTGCCTGGGCGGCGGTTTGGGCCCAGTCGACAGCTCAACTGAGCGGTACGGTCAGGGATCAGAGCGGCGCGGTGTTGCCGGGAGTCGAGGTGAAGGCGACACAAACGGCCACCGGGCTTGAACGTTCCGTTCTAACCAACGCAACAGGGTCCTATATCTTGCCGAACCTGCCTGTGGGGCCTTACAAGTTAGAGGCGAGCCTCACCGGTTTCCGGACGTTTGCGCAAACAGGAATCGTGCTGCAGGTTGATGCCAATCCCGTTATCAACATCCTGCTGCAGGTCGGCCAGGTTGCCGAGACCGTCGAGGTCCAAGCCGATGCCGCACTCGTCGAAACGCGGAACACGGGTATCGGCCAGGTCATGGATAACGTGCGCGTCATGGAACTGCCGCTGAATGCACGCCAGGTGACGGAATTGATCATTGCTGCCGGCGCTTCCGTTGGTGGCGGAGCGCAGAACACTCCGCGCAACTATCCCACCGACATCATCTCCGTGGCCGGCGGATCGAACGACAGCCTCACATTTTTCTTGGATGGCGGCATCCATAACGATCCGTATGGCAACCAGGCTTTACCATTGCCATTTCCCGACGCAATGCAGGAGTTCAAAGTCGAAACCAGCGCGGTCCCCGCTCAATATGGATATCACGCCGCCGGCGCGGTCAATGTCATAACGAAATCGGGTTCGAACGAGTTTCACGGCAGCCTTTTCGAATTTGTACGGAATAGAATCTTCAACGCGCGGAATACGTTTGCAACAGAACGGGACGGACTGAAGCGCAACCAGTTCGGCGGGGTCATTGGCGGACCCGTCGTACAGAACAAATTGTTTTTCTTCGGCGGACTCCAAACCACGCTCCAGCGTTCGGATCCGAAAGGCAACACCACATTCATGCCGACGCCCCAGATGCTTGCGGGCAATTGGACGACGTACGCTTCAGCGGCCTGTCAAAGCGGCGGGGCGGTGACGCTTAGGGCTCCGTTCGGCACGGGCGGGTTTGCCCCTAACACCATCGATCCGGCTTTGCTTTCAAAGCCTGCCGTGGAGTTGGTCCGGCGTCTGAATGCCACTCCAATCGATGCGTGCGGAAAGATCTTGTTCGGGCGAAAAACGAACGCGGATGAGTGGCTGCCGGTTGCGAAAGTGGATTACCAAATCAGTCCAAAACAGTCTTTGTTCGGGCGTTTTCAAATGGCACGCCTGGATACGCCTAGCGATTATGATGGCCGTACCGTCATCTCCATAGCCAATCCGAATTTTTACCGGCGGATGAAGTCATTCGCTCTGGGGGATACATACTCGATCAGCCCGACGATGATCAGTTCCTTCCGTGGGGAAATTCTTCGCACGACGAACGTCAAGACATTTCCGGACTTCTTCACTTGGGGTGATCTGGGCGTAAAGAACTATTACTATCCTGCGAATTATCCAAAGATGCTGCTCCTTAGTGTGACGGGCTCGCTGAACCTGTTTACGGCGCAGGCAACCCCGGGCATCACGAATTCCACGGTTTATCAATTATCCGAGGACATCACCAATGCCCGAGGCGCACACCAGATCGGATTCGGCGTGAATGTGACGCACCAGATGATGAATTACACGGCAAGCACGAACGCTCCTGGTACGTTTAATTTCACCGGCGTGAACACGGGCACCAGCCTCTCCGACCTGATGACCGGGAGAGCAAACAGCTTTACTCAAAGCCGAATTACAAACGAGTACTTCCGCCAGAATTATTTTGGTCTCTATCTGCAGGACACTTGGAAGGCAACTTCCCGCCTCACAGCGAACGCCGGTGTGAGGTGGGAGCCCTACAGGTCACCATACGATGCTGCCGGTAAAGGC
>Ga0209761_1001762_pt1 | contig 14018 bp, 14 predicted proteins | sample GraSoi013_1_40cm_4_FD_185818 | JGI IMG/M metagenome (GOLD analysis project Ga0209761, IMG submission 185818) | Grasslands soil microbial communities from the Angelo Coastal Reserve, California, USA - Sample 09_25_2013_1_40cm (SPAdes) (version 2) | ecosystem: Environmental > Terrestrial > Soil >... | reverse complement strand
CCGTCCGCCTCATCCATCTGTACCTTCGTCTCGTCCGTTACGGCCATTTACACCGTTACGGTTTCGGCCTCGAATGGGACATTGACAAGGTCGACCATTGTAACTGTTCATGTCGGCGACTTTTCAATATCCATCAATCCATCGACTGTCTCGAGTGCAGCAGGCTCGTCTACGAGTGCAGCCGTGACATTATCGAGCATTGAACAGTTCACCGGGACAATTGCGTTGACAGTTACACCATCGTCCAACAGTGTCTCCGCCACAGTATCTCCGTCCAGCCTAACGATTGCAAGTGGAGGGTCCGCGACATCGACACTATCCCTCAGTTCCAATACTGCCGGAACCTACACGGTTCAAGTGACAGGTGCTAGTGGTTCGCTCTCACACTCCGCGACTGTGACATACAATGTTGGAGCCGCACCCGACTTTATGATCAGCACAAGTCCAACCTCAGTCAGGGTCAACGCAGGAACTGCCGGCACCTCGACGATTACCGTATCTAGCTTGAACGGATTCAACGGTGCCGTATCATTGACTGCGTCAGTGTCGCCGTCCACAGGCTTGACGTGCAACTTGAACCCGACGAGTGTCACAACACCCTCTGGTGGTTCAGCCACATCCTCGCTCTCCTGTTCTGGCTCAGCTGGAACATACACAGTAACAGTAACAGGAACGAGTGGAAGCTTGTCACACACTGCCACAGTCACATACACCGTCCAAGACTTCACAATTTCAGCCAGCCCAACGAGTGTAAGTATCATCGCTGGAGGAGCAGCTGGAACATCCACGATCACAGCGACCGGCCTGAACGGTTTCACAGGACCCGTTTCATTGACCTCGACAGTGACGGGCGGAGCCTCAGGCACTACGACGTGCACGCTCTCACCAACTAGCGTCACGCTCGGAAACTCTGGGACTAGCACGCTCTCATGCTCCGCGTCATCGACAGCATCGGGCTCTTTCACAATAACAGTAACAGGGACTAGTGGTTCATTGTCGCACAATGCGATCGTCACCTACAATGTCGGTGCTGCGCCAGATTTTACGATCAACGCCAATCCTAGCTCAGTCACAACAAACCTTGGCGTCGCCGGTACATCCATGATAACTGTGAGCAGTCAGAAAGGGTTCAACAGTGCAGTCGCCTTAACCGCTACAATATCCCCCTCATCTGGCTTGACCTGTAGTCTGAGCCCATCAAATGTGACTCCAACAAGTGGTGGATCAGTGACCTCGACCCTCTCCTGCACCGGGGCAACGACAGGATCATACAGTGTAACCGTTAACGGTACAAGTGGTTCGTTGAGCCATTCCACAACTGTCACCTTCCAAATCAATGGAACCTCTTCCAATCCACCCGCGTATGCACTTGTGACCTCGTTCGGTGGACAGGTGTACAAGTATCAGAATGGGACTATGACATTGATCGGGCAACCAGTCACGACAGCTCTAAGATTGATCGCCTGGAAGCCCGACGGCTCATATGCACTTATTGTCGGAGACTCAGCCGTTCTCCTCAAGTGGGACGGTACAACGCTTGCGCAGATATCGACAAGTGGTGTGATGTCGTCTGGAAACGATTTGAACACCGTTGCGTGGAATCCGGACGGCTCTTACGCACTCATGGGTGGCACAGACGGTGACCTCCTGAAATACGACGGGACAAGCTTGACCCGTATCACCGACCCGAACACGCATCAGATTCAGGGAATCAGCTGGAATCCTTCCGGGACCACTGCATTACTCGTTGGAAACGGCGGTGCATTGTTCACGTACCAGAGTGGAACAGTCGCAATCCTCAACTCGGGTACTACGAACGATCTCTACGGTGTGGCATGGAACCCCAGTGGACAATACGCCCTAATCTCCGGAGCTAACGGCTCAATCCTTCGATGGGACGGAACGACCGTGACAGTGTTGAACACCAGTGGATTGTATCCATCAACGACGATCGTGAGATATGTCGCCTGGAACAGTGCCGGGACCCAAGCCCTGCTTGTCGGCAACGCGGGAGGTCTCGTGTTGAGCTATGATGGAACGAATCTTTCGGTGCTCACATCCGGAACTAACAACGGGCTCTTTTCGCTGGCATGGTCCGGCGCGACCGCAACGATTGTCGGAAACGGCGGGACGATGCTTAGCTATTCCAGCGGATCTTTCAATACTCTGGCGACAGGCGTAACAACAGACCTACGCGGAATAGCCTGGAAACCAACATAACAGAAGCTTCTAGCTCTGCATCCATTGGTTTTTTATCTCGTGAACTAGAAACGAGCACGGCCAATGGGACCGTAGTCTAGATCACCACGGCGATCACGGGATCGTACGGGTGAGGAAAGCCAGGATAGGACATCGGGCTCCGACGCCACAAATGACGGGGAGACCCGAAGATCGTGGGTTCAAATCCCACCGGTCCCGCTTGGTTACCCAGGGATTTGTACTGTTTCGTCGATGGCTTTGCGGGCAGGGTCTCTGAAGGTGTTTCTCAAGATTCGTAGCTGGTGGTCCTAGACATCTTCGCCGGCTGTGTAAATGGTCTCGCCTTCAGCCAAAGATTAGTTGCTGGTTTATAGTTTTCAATCTCTTGACCGAATCCCAAAGCTAATGAGACTTGGGCGCAAAACTATCTCTGAAGATGCGTCTTTCTAGGGTTGTAGGCGTTGGAGGACCAGTGGGATTCCTCTTGGCTTCAGTGGGGTATGCCGTGTCAGTGACGATGGCCAGAACCTTCGTCTCCCTCGAGTCTCATTGTGTCCAAGCTTGTCCGGTTGTGAGAGTTGAGGGATTCCAATTCCATCACTTCTATTATGGTCTGATCCTCTCAGCAGTGTCACTCGGCATGCTGCTGCTCAGTCGACGACGGCGGGTTCGTTGGGACGCTTCCCTGTTCTTCGGCATGGGAATTGGATTAATGGCCGATGAGACTGGATTCCTTTTCTTGGGCACGACTTACGATAGCACGTTGTCTTTCTTCATTGTGGGTTTAGTGGCTGCAGTTTTCATCCTTGCAGCGCTTTACACTGCTTCGACAGCAGGACTACTAGAATTCAAAAGTCTAGACCGAGCCGATGTTCTCACGTTTGCATCCATCGTGCTGGTCATTGTCGGAATGGTCATTTTTGACAGGCCGTTCCGGTTCGTCTTGGAGGTCGTTGGAGTTTTGGCCTGGTCGACTGCACTTGTCCTGCTCGGTTTGTACGGAGGAACGCACATGCGCAAATTGCAGTTGACTTCAGGGCCAAAGCGTGCAGACTGACGATCTACTATTGGCGAGATTGAGAAGAGTATAGCTTACCTCGACAAGATGTTGCTGTCTTGTTTGCGAGGCGACTTGGTTTCTTGATTGAAACGCAAAATTCCACCGGTCCCTCCTATCTTGCCGGGACTTCGTGCACTCTATCTCAATGGGTTGACTTCAGTTCTTGGAGTTGCGGTTCTAGTCTTGATGCAAGCTCGGAGACATCCTCAGAGTTGTGCAGAAGGGCCTCAACGCATCTGCCCAAGGCATTCAGTAACTCTGTCTTTTCGAGCGTGCCCACGAGAATTCCGGTGAACCGTTTCAAAGTTTCAGGGGGTAAATCATCGAAACCTCTACCGTAGCTCGTCTTTAGACCGCGATGTTGACATGCAAGAGAAAGTGCTTGGTCGCGGGCCGCACTGATACAATATTCCGCCTCCCACGGCCTGCCTCGCGCAACGCATGCACGTGCGTGGAGCAGATAGACCACTGCAAGCCCGAACATGTGCTCAGGGGAACTCGGCTTGGCATGATCTCTTTCATGAGGGTCCCCGAAAAGCGGGCTAAATCTTAGCCCTCGTGCAAGAAATTCGTTTCCTGGAGTAAACGACAGGTCCACCTGGAGATTGTTTGGCAGGAGAAATACCATGTATACTGTGGACAAAAATGGAAGGTCGAACAAGTGAACCGCCCCAAACTCGCTCGCGATACGAGTCTTCCAATCAGCCAAGACATCATCCAAGGTTACGTGGTCTGCGAGGCCGAATGTAAGGTCCAGATCCGACCAATGGTCTCCCCCATCTCTCGCGGTAGACCCGATCAATGCCCCGGCAATCAATCGCTTGTCTTCACGGCTCATTTGCACAATTCGGTCACAAATCCTTTCTCGCTCTTCAACGGTGAACATGATGTGAATGTCCAAAACCGCATCCGACGGACCGGCTGCTAAACTTTGTCTGAGGTGCGTTTGACTTTTAGTAGTCAGGTTATACTGCAAAAATCTGGCTAGCCCGTCAAATCCCACCGGTCCCGCTATACAACCCCACGCACAAATTACTCAAGAGACAAGGCGAAACTCCAACTACAGAAGCAGTAAGCTCTCGGGGTTCGATAATCTAGAGAGCCTACGACGTTGACGTGCCAGTCTTGACCAACTCTCCAGGCACTTTGTTTCTGCCAATGTAGAAAATTGCCAATGCGGCCACCGTGAACGAAGCTGCGATTGGAGAGAAAATTAGAAACTGTTGCACCGCCATCATTTGGCATTGGTCAGCCGTTATCAATATTGCGGTCCCATTCCGAGGAATGGTGTACATCCGCCCGTTAGGGATAGAACTAGAAAGAAGACTCCTACGGCAAATAGGGCTATGCCGATTACGAGGCTCGATGATTTCAATCCATGACCCCAAACAACTTACCAGGGATCACGTTTTCTTTAGATTGTTGTAACTCCCTTCTTGCCGTTCGACGCTTTCTGATATTCAAGCTCTGGATTCTTTTTTGCACACACTAGGCAACCTATTCGGCGGGGGTTCGGTGTTCCTTCCAGTCTTTCCACCTCTTCCAGCCTTCCAATGTTCGAAGGATCACCATAGCGATAACCGAGATTCCGAGACCTATTGCTAGCAGAAAGAGAATAGTCAAACGTTTTTCTCATGTTCACTTGGAAAATCTTGCTCATAGCCAGTGCGTTACTGCCGGCTCGCATTTGAGATAGAGAACCATGTGAAGCGGTTTCAGTATCCTATCCACGTAGAACCGACATCTCGCGCTCGTCGGGGAATTAGTAATGCCACCAACAGTCCGAAGATGAATCCTCCAACGTGAGCCCAGTAGGCGACTCCTCCAGCGCTCGCTTCGAGGATGGCGAGGAATACTTGATAGCAGAACCAGAACCCGATCAAGACATTAGCTGGCAACCTCACGACAACGAATAGTGTAACCAATGTCCTAACTCGTGCCCTCGGAAAAAAATCTCACATAGGCACCTAGGACACCCGCCTAGCATCGTTGGTGGCGGCCATCTTCGTCTCGCTAGGTGCTGCCAGTTCATTGTTGATACCCAATACGAAGCCACAGATTGTAATTACAAAGTTGTCCCTAGTGAGCGTAAAGGTTCCGACGACGCAACAGCTAATCCAGGACTCGAAAAGTAGATTCTAGGAGCGACCGAATCGTCTATAAAACCGAACTGGCAATCCTTTCCACAGGGTCCGATCCTCCTCTGTCAGTACATTATCACCCGAAGTCTAGTCCGACAGCTGGAAAACCAAACCTGGCAGTTCTCTGCGATTTTGACGGAACCATCACCCTAAACGACACATTCGAACAAATACTGAAAAAATACGCGACCGGCGACTGGAAAGTGTTCGATCAACAATATGCCCGCGGAGAAATTAATCTCCAGGAATGCCTTAGGAAGCAGGGTGCTCTTGTCCGGACTCCTGAGATGGTGCTGATCGCCGAACTTGAAAGAGTGACAACGTTTAGACCCAATTTCGGCCGATTGGTGACTTATTGCAGAAGCAATCGCGTCCCACTAGCCATCGTCAGCGCCGGCCTCGATTTTGCCATCAAACACCTATTGAGAATGAAAGGGTGGGATAATCTGGTCAAGTTGTGCGTGGCAAAGTCCGAGATGACGCCGTCCGGGATCAAGTTCACATTTCCACGTCTACAAGACAAATCGTCTTTGAGCGTGAAGGATGATCTTGTCAAACGGTACAAAAGACAGGGACGAAAAGTAGTCTATGTTGGAGACGGGATCTGGGACATGGACGCGTTGAAGCAATCAGACTATCGATATGCTATCAAGGGTTCAAGACTCGCAACGCTTTGTAGAGAGAACAATATTCCCGCTAGAGAGATTACAGATTTTCAGGAAGTAGTTTCCGCGCTGCAGTACGACCTTACACCCTGACATGGTCTGTAGTAGCAATACTCGCGACAGGCTTAACTCCCATCACAGATTCTACTGCACACGCGTGGTCACAGTAATTGGGAAGCAAGCTGAAGCGTCGATCTGGCGATGTGCCGAAGACTGGCAAGCCTTTCATGCCCGGTTATGATATGATGTTCAAGAAAGGACGGAAATCTCCATCTTGGAATTGGACTGAAGCCAGGTTTACCAAGTCGCACAATTACTGGATTGCAACCACACGACCAGATGGCAGACCTCATGTGATGCCGATCTGGGGAGTATGGCTCGACGATGGTTTCCATTTTAGCACAGGTCCAAAGTCTAGAAAAGCTCGGAATCTAGCTAAGAATGCCAATTGTGTGGTTTGTACCGAAGGGGCGGCCGAGGCGATCATTATGGAAGGGAAGGCGCAGAAACTGTCAGGACCCTTTGGTCGCGAGGTGAAAGATGCTTATGAGAGGAAGTACAAATGGAAACTCAACGATCAGGAAGGTCCATTCTACACGGTCAAACCACGAGCAATATTCGGTTTCGTGGAAAGCGGAACGTTTGACCCAGTACGCTGGCTGTTTTGATATTAAGCGAGGAAATTCTCTAGTCTTTTTCTGATCTCGGGCCACTCCTTGTCGATGACACTGTAAATGACCCGATCATGAATTGTTCCGTCGTCGTAGACCATGTAGTTTCTGAATAGTCCTTCGTATTTTGCACCGAGACGTTCGATAGCCTTTCGGGAACGAAGGTTCTCCGGAGCCGTCTTGATCTGGACCCGTATGCATCCTAGCTTGTCGAACGCATGCGTGAACAATAGCAACTTGGCTTCGGTGTTGGCTGCCGTCCGTCGATGACCTGCCCCGATCCAAGTATGACCAATCTCAGCCCGGCGATTTCCAAGATCTATCTCAAACAATGAAGTGCTTCCAAAAGCCTGACCAGTCTTTGCATCTCGTTGAACAAATGCTAATGCTGTCCCGTTCTTTACCGCCTCGATCCTCTTCCTGATCCATCTAGTCAAGTCTTCTTGAGCCTTGACTTTCATGCTGAAGAATTCCCATATCTCCTCTTCTCGAGCTGAAGGATAGAGCTCCGGAGAATGCTCGATCCTCAGGGGCTCGAGAGTAACGTATCGTCCTCGAAGAGTGACCTCCACAAGCAAGGGTTCAATTCGTGATCTTTGCAACCGTTCAACTTTCCTCTCTGAGGATTCCTTGAAGCTCTAGAGGAGTGTTTCCTTGTCAAGAGGTATAAATCTAGGGCCGGTCGCTGATTCATCGTGGCCGGGTGTAAAACGTAGGGAGGAGGCATCTCCATCTCCCGGATGGAGGGCTCTACGCAAGTGGAGCGACCTGTTCCCTATGGCACCAACCGGCTACCAAATCTGCTCCTAGCCAGCCTTGAGGAAGAAAAAAATGAGCGAAAGTATTCCCCTTTTTTCCGAAAGTATTCCATAGCAACCTCATCTCCCCACGCTCAAAAATTTCTTTTCTAGCAGGTACCCTCCCCCGGTCCCACGCTCAATTTTCACGAGGGAATGATCAAATTTTAAATGAAAACTTGCTGTTTTTGATCGAAAATCGACTCTTTCCGCAGGTGTCTTGGCTGTAGGTATTCGATAAGCCCAACCTCGGGCAGTCGCTAGGTGAGGCACGGGGTTGACTTTCATCCGTCCCCCCTTCCTTTGTGCAGGGTCGAGTGGAGTGTCCATCGACTCCGAGAAAGATTAATCGGACTTGCACTCTCGTAATCGAGACGGTCTGAATGTCCGAACCACCCGCCAAATCTTCTGGCTCACTCGAAGCCTTGCTCGACGAAAGCAGACGCTTCCCGCCCCCGGAACGATTCCAGAAGCATGCCAATCAGAATGATCTCGGAATCTACGAAAGGGCAGGCAGTGACGTCGAAGCCTTCTGGGCAGAGCAGGCTGAAGGGCTGGACTGGATCAAGAAGTGGGATCGGGTCCTGGAATGGAACCTTCCATGGGCGAAATGGTTCTTGGGCGGACAACTAAACGTCTCCTCGAATTGTCTAGACAGACATGTCAAGACTTGGAGGCGTAACAAGGCAGCCTTCTACTGGGAACCAGAACATGGGCAGAGCCATGTACTAACGTATTCTGACCTTTATCGTGAAGTGAACAAGTTTGCCAACACACTGAAAGACCTAGGTGTCCGAAAAGGAGATAGAGTCACTATCTACATGGGAATGATTCCTGAACTGCCCATCTCAATGCTTGCATGCGCAAGGATTGGCGCTCCACACAGTGTCGTTTTCGGCGGCTTCAGCTCCGAATCCCTAGCAGGGAGAATCAATGATGCGGAGTCCAGGGTTGTAGTAACAGCGGACGGGGCCTATAGACGCGGTACTATTGTACCATTGAAGCAGAACGTTGATGCCGCTCTGGAAAATTGCCCGGGTGCAGAACATGTAGTAGTCGTCGACCGTGTAGGTGAAAAATCAAAGGCTGGATTAGTAGAAGGCCGGGACCATCGGTGGAACGATCTCATGGAGAAAGCCGATAGTTATTGTCCGCCTGAGCCGATGGACTCCGAGGATATTCTGTACTTATTGTACACGTCCGGCACTACTGGAAAACCCAAGGGGATCGTGCATACAACTGCCGGCTACCTAGTTGGCGTTTCGACGACCCACAAGTGGGTCTTCGATGTTAAGGACGAGGACGTTTATTGGTGTACTGCTGATATCGGCTGGGTGACTGGTCACTCGTACATTGTCTATGGTCCCTTAGCCAATGGGACAACGAGTGTAATGTATGAGGGCGCTCCGGATTGGCCGGACAAGGATCGTTTCTGGAGCACCTGCGAAAAATACCGGGTCAATATCTTCTACACAGCGCCGACAGCGATCAGAACTTTCATGCGATGGGGAGCCGAACACGTGAAGAAACATGATCTCTCCTCCTTAAGATTGCTAGGCACTGTTGGTGAGCCGATCAATCCTGAGGCCTGGATGTGGTACCATAAGTTTGTCGGAGGAGAACGTTGTCCAATAGTCGACACGTGGTGGCAAACCGAGACAGGAATGATCATGATAACCCCACTACCCGGAATCACGACAACCAAGCCCGGCAGCGCTACAGTTCCATTTCCGGGAGTGGAAGCTGAGGTTGTGGATGAGAAGGGTCAACCCGTTCCACCGGGACGCGGTGGTTTTCTCGTGTTGAACAAGCCATGGCCAGCAATGCTCAGAGGGATATGGCGTGATCCTGAAAGATACGTTAAGACCTACTGGTCAAGATACGGAAATCTCTACTTTACCGGTGACGGGAGCAAACTTGACGAGGACGGCTACTTCTGGCTCCTAGGTAGAGTGGACGATATCATGCTGATAGCCGGACATAACATCAGCACGATGGAGGTCGAGTCGGCCCTGGTGGATCATCCTGATGTTGCGGAGGCGGCAGTCATTGGAAGATCCGATCCGATAACTGGACAGGCGATCACAGCCTTCGTCACACTAAAGTTGGGAAGGGCAACTGGAAGTGACAAGGCGGAGGAATTGAAGGCGCACGTGTCGAAGAAGATCGGAAGCCTGGCCCGTCCCAAAGAGATACTGTTCGCAGCGGATCTTCCGAAGACCAGAAGCGGTAAGATCATGCGCAGACTTCTACGCGACGTTGCAGAAGGAAGAGCTTTGGGAGACACTACAACCCTAGCTGATCCATCTGTTATTGCTAGCCTCAAGCAGAAGTACGAAGAGCAAGAGCAATAGGCCGGCTTGATGATCCCAGGGCCTGGTAAGTAGCAGGAAGAAAAATCACTTAACACCCTTCATTGATCGCGTTATGGAGGAGAAATGCCGTACAGTGGACCAATCTACATCGATGACATTATGCCTATCCTGGAGAGAATGCGAACGTCCAAGATCTTCTATTCCGGGGTAATACCGAAGCTAGAGCTTCTTGAACAGGACATCCGTGGTCTAAGGACCGCAACAACTAGTAAGGTTCCCAGTGAAGGACCGGTGTCTGATGCTGTTGTTGAAATTCTAACCGTCTTGGATAGAGTCCGATGGATTACTAGTCGTTATCGTAGAGGGCTTTTTGAGCCTAAGCTAGGGGAGGAACTGTTGCAAATCTGGCCATTATTTATCGAGCTTTACAATATCGTACTGAAGGCAAAGGCGTATGGTTCCGACTCCGGCCTTCAAAACCGTGCATCTGAATACATCGCGAAACTGCATGATGTCGCGGTGAAAGAGGGTCTACATTAGAACGAGTTGGATAAAGAATTGGGCGATGGTTCACTCTATCGCCCAGGTTTTCCATTTGGGGTTTATCCCGGCTTTCCTGGGTTCTTTGGCCGGGGGTTTTGGGTTCTTGTCTATCCGTAGCCTTAGGCTTCGTCCTCGGTCTCAGTCTCGCTCTCCTCGCCCATTGACGAGGACATACTGGAGCTAGACATTGAGGAGGATTCGCTGCTGCCGCCGCGTTGCTTCCACGCTCCGACAGCCTCTGTCATGGTCATTCCCTGCTTCATCTTGTCCTTGAGATAGAGGTTGTACTCGCTTGGCTTGCGTTTGGCACGTTTCTGGTTGCTTTTTTCGCCCATTTTGGTCCACGCTTTGGCTTGAGTCCTGAACTCCTTTGTGAAGTCCCGGAGTTGAGTTTCGACGCTTTGGACCTTGGCGTGTATGCGATCGAGTGTGGCTGTGACAGATTTTGGTATGGTGACGGCGGTTGATGTCTTCTTTGGCTTCGCTGAACCCTTCTTGCTTGACTTGTTTGACTTCGGCATGTCACGTGATACGAAAGGCACGTGCATAAGAGCGTTTCCCTATCCGTTAAGAAACGGCTATTTTCGTGGTTTTCCCGGTTTAGGCAGAAACCTCGGGATCTCCGGTGAGATCTTGTGAGTAATGCTACTCGCTGGACTTTTCCTGCGGCTCTTCCTTCTGGGCGCCGGTCACGTAACCTCGGATCTGCCCAACCAAGCTGGTGAACTCCATTGGGAAGATGTACTTGGTTGATGGGCTGGCACCTAATGCTTTCAACGCGTCCAGGTATTGCAAGGCCATGGTTTTAGCGTCGATTCCTTTCGCGGCCTGGAAGACCAGTCCTAGTGCTTGCGCGTAACCTTCAGCTCGCAATATTGCGGATTGCTTGTCGCCTTCGGCTCTGAGGACTGTAGCGTTCTTGTCTCCTTCTGCAACCAGTACGTTGGACTCTCTTCTTCCGTCTGCCTCTAGAACCATTGCTCTTCTAGTCCTTTCTGCGGTCATCTGTTTGACCATTGCCTCTTGCACATCCTTGGGTGGACGAATCTCTCGGATCTCGACGTTGGTAACTTTGATTCCCCAACGTTCTGTAACTTCGTCTAGCTTGTTACGTAGGGTTGAATTGATCTGTTCTCTTTTTGCTAACAGCTCATCGAGGGGTATGTCGCCTACTACGGCTCTCAGTGTTGTAGTAGCAAGACCGACTGATGCGCCGGTGAAGTTTTGAACCTTGACGACGCTGAGTGCAGCGTCAACCACTTGATAGTAGATTAGAAAGTCGATGTCTGCTGGAGCATTGTCTTTCGTGATAGTTGTCTGATGCGGAACCTCTAGGTATCTTTCCCTTAGATCTATTTTTTGGAGCCGGTTGACGATTGGAGCGATGAAGACGATTCCCGGTCCCTTTGCCCCGAGAAGTCTTCCAAACCGTAAGACCACGACTCTCTCGTACTCTTTGACAATCTTGATTGAGGCCGCGAGGAGCCAGAGAACGATGATTATCCCGAGGATGACGAGGAATATCGTTACTAGTGATGAAGTTTCCCCTTGAAGCGGAAGTTGTGAAAGTGAGACCATATTCTAGGCCTCCTTCTTCGGCTCAACGACTAGTTTCAATCCACTTCGTTCCTTGACAATTACACGTGTTCCATTGGGAATATCGACGGACCCAGTTACACTCCAATCTTCAGAAGCGATATTAGCGGTACCGAACGAGCCGGCCTTCAAATCACTAGTCAAGACTCCTTCCTTGCCTATTATAGACTTGGCGTCATACGCGACGGGGACGTGTCCCATAGCTTCTCGGATCTTGTAGAGGTAAAGGCTGCCAAGGACCATTCCCGCGCCGATTACTCCCAGGATCACATAGGTGATGAGTCCGATGGGAAAGAAGTTGACGGCGGGAAGACAGTTGTTGCAGCCTGGCGGTGGAGGTGAGGCTGGTGGTGTGTGGAAGATGAGTAGGAAGCCGATAATGAATATGATCACTCCGATGATGGCACTTATGCCGTGATGAGTCTTAATCTCTAGAAAGATGAAGACCGTCCCGAGCAGCATGAGGAGAATCGAGACTAGTGATGCTCCAAAGAGTCCGAGACCGAGAAGTGCGAGAGCTATTGCAGCGCCACCTACGAAGGTGAGAATCAATGTTGGATGTGTTAGATCTGTGAGTATCGCGAACGCTCCGAGTAGGAAAAGTATCGCATCTACGTTGGGATCACTGATTATGGCCAGCGCTTGCGACTTGATTCCGATATTATGGATCGGCGTCCCTGGTGGAACGCCTATCTCTGTCAGAGCACTATCAAGAGTTCTTGCGCTTACAATTCCATTGATAACGTGAAGTCGAATTGCCTCCTGCTCGTCGTAGGACTTGCCCATGCTTACCATTTCTCCTGTCGCGGTAGCATTCCTTCCATTTCCAGAGGTCAGTGATTGCATGTAGGCCGTAAAGGCCGCCTTGACCTTCGTCAGCGTACTGTTTACTTCTTCACCGGGTATCCCAGTGATGATCGGGGTCGCCGAACCGATGACTGTCTGCGGCGCCATCCAGATCTGTTTAGAAGCTTCCGCGATGAAGGCTCCAGCGCTGAAAGCGTGACGTGCCGGAGGAGCAATGAGCGTGGTAAAGTTGTTTCCAGCGTTTTCGTAGTCGCTGATGGCGTTGATGATATTCTCCATGTTATCTCCGCTACCACCGTTTGTATTCACGACCAGGACGAAGTGATCAGCACCGACTGATCGAGCGTCTCCTATCGCAGTGGTGACAAAGTCCTGTGCTCCCGGATCGATGACCATGTCCAAGGAGGCAACGTAGTATGTTGAAGCGCCGGCTACCTTGTGAGGAAGGTATGATTGCGCGATCATGAGCATAGAAAAGGAACAGAGGCAGAGAACTAGCGCTCTGAGAACGTAGTGCCAGTGCTTACTTTTCGACTGTGACAAGCTTCTGAATGGAACAAGATTGTTGACAGGCTGTACTTACGTTTTGGGACGAATATGAGTGGACGATTCTTCAAATAACGAAGCGGGCCCTAGACGGGTGTATAATGGCAACTGATCCCATCTGTGGAATGTACGTAGAAGAGTCGCCGCGGGCTCTGAAGCTAGCTCGTGGAGGAATCACCTACTACTTCTGCAGCCAAACATGTCTAGAACAATTCCAGGCACCAGAGCTGGCCCTGCGTCGACTCAAGAGACTGGTGGCTCTCGGAGCGACTCTTACAATTCCGATCATTCTCCTCAGCTACCTGCCCATCATTCACGACGCGAAGCTGAACAATTACCTTCTATTCCTGCTGTCCCTCCCAGTCCAGTTTGTAGTAGGAGCACGATTCTATCGCGGAGCACACGACGCGTTAAGATCAAAGGCCGGGAACATGGACCTCCTGATAGCTCTGGGTTCGACCGCCGCATGGTTGTACAGTGTTATTGTCACGTTTGCCCCAGGATTCTTCGGGAGTCTCTCTCAGACTCCGTATTATGAAACGGCGGCTGTGATCATTACTCTAATACAGACAGGTAATCTTCTGGATGATTTTACGAAACGGAAGGCTTCAGAGGCTGTTAGGAAACTAGTCAGTCTCCAGCCCCAAATGGCGAAAGTTCTCAGGAATGGAAAAGAGG
>Ga0209761_1001761_pt1 | contig 14023 bp, 10 predicted proteins | sample GraSoi013_1_40cm_4_FD_185818 | JGI IMG/M metagenome (GOLD analysis project Ga0209761, IMG submission 185818) | Grasslands soil microbial communities from the Angelo Coastal Reserve, California, USA - Sample 09_25_2013_1_40cm (SPAdes) (version 2) | ecosystem: Environmental > Terrestrial > Soil >... | reverse complement strand
CGGCGTGGGCGGGCTCGAGCCGGACGGCGCGCCGCGCTGCGCCATCATCGACACCGGGCACGCGCGCGACCTGGATCTGAGGATCGAGGTCCCCCGCTCTCCCCTGCAGGCGGTGATGTCGAACGAGGTGTGGGAAGAAGTCTACGACCGGCTGGCGGCGCTGATCCAGGAGCATCGGACCACCCTCGTGTTCGTCAACACGCGCCGCCTGGCCGAGCGTCTCAGCCGGCAGCTGAGCGACAGGCTCGGCGAGGAACGGGTGACGGCCCACCACGGCAGCATGTCCCGGGCGCACCGCCTGGACGCCGAGCAGCGTCTCAAGGGCGGCCGGCTGCGCGCCCTGGTGGCCACCGCCTCACTGGAGCTCGGCATCGACATCGGCTCGGTCGACCTGGTCTGCCAGATCGGCACGACGCGCTCGATCGCCACTCTGTTGCAGCGCGTCGGGCGGTCCGGGCACTCGGTGGGCGGCTTCCCGGTGGGGCGTCTCTTCCCTCTGACGCGCGACGAGCTCGTCGAGTGCGCCGCCCTTCTCGACTCGGTGCGGCGCGGCGAGCTCGATCGACTCTCCATCCCGGAGGCGCCGCTCGACATCCTGGCCCAGCAGATCGTCGCGGCGGTCTGCTGCCAGGAATGGCGGGCCGACGACCTGTACGACATGACACGCAGGGCCTACCCCTACCGCTCTCTCCCCCGGGAACGATTCGACGACGTCGTCGACATGCTTGCGGACGGGTTCTCCGTGAAGCGGGGGCGGCGGGCCGCATTCCTCTTCTACGACAGGGTCAACGGCCGGCTGCGCGCCCGTAAGGGGGCGCGCCTCGCGGCGATCACTTCGGGCGGCGCCATTCCCGATACCGCCGACTACACCGTGGTCCTGGAGCCCGAGGGGACTGCGGTAGGGTCGGTCAACGAAGACTTCGCCATCGAGAGCATGGCGGGCGACATCTTCCAGCTCGGCAACACGTCCTGGCGAATTCTCAAGATCGAGCCGGGGAAGGTCCGCGTCGAGGACGCCCGCGGCCAGCCGCCGGGCATCCCGTTCTGGGTCGGCGAGGCGCCGGCCCGGACGGCGGAGCTGTCCGCCGCGGTGTCGCGCCTTCGCGAAGAGGTGGAGCGGCGCCTCGATGAAGCCGACGGGCCGGCCGACCGCGATCATCCACCCGCGCGCCGCTTTCTCGAAACCGACGTCGGCCTGGCCCCCGAGGCCGCGGAGCAGATCGTGGACTACCTGGCCGCCGCCAGGGCGGCGCTCGGCGTCGTGCCGTCGCAGAAGACGATCGTCCTGGAGCGCTTCTTCGACGAGAGCGGCGGCATGCAGCTGGTCCTGCACTCGCCGTTCGGCCGGCGGATCAACTTCGCCTGGGGGCTGGCTCTCCGCAAGCGCTTTTGCCGGAATTTCAACATCGAGCTGCAGGCCGCCGCCACGGAGGACGCCATCGTCCTGTCGCTCGGCCCGTCCCACAGCTTTCCGCTCGAGGACGTGTTCCGCTACCTGCGCTCGGGGTCGGTGCGGGAGGTCCTGGTGCAGGCCCTGCTCGACGCGCCGATGTTCGGCGTGCGCTGGCGCTGGAACGCCACGCGCTCGCTGGCGATCCTGCGCTTCCGGGGCGGCCGGAAGGTGGCGCCGCAGCTGCAGCGCATGCAGGCCGAGGACCTCATCGCGGCGGTGTTTCCCGATCAGATCGCCTGCGCCGAGAACCTCACCGGCGAGCGGCGGATCCCCGACCACCCTCTCGTGCAGCAGACGATCCGCGACTGTCTCGAGGAGGCGATGGATCTTTCCGGGCTCGAATGGCTCCTGGGGAGCATCGAGCGGGGCGAGAGAACGCTCGTGGCCCGGGACACCCGCGAGCCGTCCCCGCTGGCGCAGGAGGTCCTCACCGCCCGGCCCTACGCGTTTCTCGACGACGCTCCCCTGGAGGAGCGGCGCACGCAGGCGGTCGTCAGCCGACGCTGGCTCGATCCCGTGACGGCGACCGATCTGGGAACGCTCGACCCGGCCGCGATCCGGAGAGTGAGGGACGAAGCCTGGCCCGTGGTGACGAGCGCCGACGAGCTCCAGGACGCCCTGGAGATCCTCGGCTTCGTCACCGAGCGGGAAGGACGGACGGGGGTGCCCGAGGGGATCGCCGATGTCGACGGCGGTGTCGAGCGCGCGTCCGGTGCCGGCTGGGAGCGGTATCTCGGCGAGCTCATCGCCGAGCGCCGCGCCGCGGTCCTGTGCCTCCATCCGGATGGCGCGCCGCCGGCGCCGTCCGAAACGCAGGGAGCGCGCGCGCCGATCGCGAGGGAAGACGGCCTGCGTCTCTGGGTCGCCGCCGGCCGGCTGCCGGACGTTCTGGCGGCGTTTCCCACGGGCGTGCCGGAGCCTCTCCTGGCGCCGCCTTCCGGGACGCCCGACCCGGCCCGGGAACTCGATCGGGACGCCGGCCCGGGTCCCGCTTCAGAAGCCGCCGCTGCCGCGGCCCTCGTGGAAATCGTCCGCGGCCGGCTCGAGGGGCTCGGCCCCGTGACCGCCGAAGCGCTCGCGAAGCCCTGCGGTCTCCCCGGGCGGACGCTCGAACAGGCTCTCCTCCATCTCGAGTCCGAAGGGTTCGTGCTGCGCGGCCGGTTCACTCCGGGAGTCGATGCCGTCGAATGGTGCGCGCGCGGCCTCCTGGCTCGCATCCATCGCTACACCCTCGACCGGCTGCGCTCCGAGGTCGAGCCGGTCAGCGTGGCGGACTTCATGCGCTTCCTTTTGTCCTGGCAGCGGGTCTCCAGAGACGACCGGGTCGAAGGGCCGGAGAGTCTCCGGACGCTCGTCGAGATGCTGGAAGGGTTCGAGGCGCCGGCCGCGGCGTGGGAGGGGGACATCCTCCCGGCGCGCCTGACGCGGTACGACCCGTCCTGGCTGGACGCGCTGTGCCTGAGCGGGAGGGTCGTCTGGGCTCGTGTGTCCCCTTCCAGGCCGGCCCCGGACGCCCCGCGGGCCTCGGGGCCGGTGCGCTCCACACCCATCGCCCTGTTGTTGCGCGGACATCTTCCCTTCTGGGCGTCTCTGGCACGGCGGGCCGGCGGGGATGCGACGTTCTCTTCCGGCGCCCGGGCGATCCTGGAGCTCCTCTCGACCCGCGGCGCGTTGTTCTTCGATGAGATCGCCGGACATTCGGGCTTTCTCAAGACCCAGGTCGAGAACTCCCTGGCCGAGCTCGTCGCCAGAGGTGCTGTCACCTCGGACGGCTTCACCGGCCTGCGGGCGCTCATCACTCCCTCGGGCAGGCGGCGGCCCCTGGAGGGAAGCGCGTCCCGATCGGGGCGCGGCGGGCGACGCTTCCGGTCCACCTCGCCGTTCGGCATGGAGAGCGCCGGTCGCTGGACGGTCCTCTGGATCGAGCGGCCCGCCGCTGACGCGTCGGGCCCGACGGGTGGCCCCACCCCGGAATCGATCGCCGAGGCGGTCGCACCGGTCCTGCTGCGGCGTTACGGTGTGGTCTTCCGGCGCCTCCTGGATCGCGAGGGCCCGATGCCCCCCTGGCGGGACCTCTTGCGGGTCTACCGCCGCATGGAGGCCCGGGGCGAGATTAGGGGCGGCCGTTTTGTTTCCGGCGTCCAGGGAGAGCAGTTCGCGCGGCCGGAGGCGGTCGAGCGCCTGCGGGCCATCCGGCGGGCCGGTCCGTCCGGCGCGCTCGTAGCGGTCAGCGCGGCCGACCCGCTCAACCTGGTCGGTCACCTGGTGGCCGGGCCGCGGGTGGCCGCGGCCGGATCGAGCCGCATCCTCTATCGCGACGGCGTGCCGATCGCGGTCCGGGAGGCCGGGGAGGTCCGATTTCTCGTCGACCTCGATCAGGCGTCCGCATGGCGGGCGCGGAACGCGCTCCTGAAGCGCGCCGTGCCGCCGCAGCTCCGGGCTTACCTGGGACACACCGCGTAGCCCGGCGTCGACTCGCACGGCGATTGTCGAGGTGTCTCTTCAGCCCGCGGAACGCCGACAGCATGGCGGAATAGGGAAGCGTGGCGTTGCGGCCGCTCGGGTTTGGCAGGAGGAAGACGGCCGATCCGGCGAGCCTGACGCGCTGCAGCCCGAGCCGCAGCGGCCGCGTGACGGCCACACGGTGCCCGGCGCCGGCGCGCGCCGGCCCTCGACTCCCGTGGCGATCCGCGGCGGAAAACAGCGCCCGGTAGATGGTCACCCCCACCAGGGCCACGATTTCGGGGCGATACCTGCGGATCCGGACCAGGAGCGAGCGTCGACCGCGGGCGTACTCCCCGGGGCGCAGGGAGTCGATCCCCGGGGTGGCGCGGCGCACGAGATTGGTGATCCCGTAACCATGCCGCGGCAGGCGGGCGTCGTCCTCATGAGTCAGGCGGTGCGGCAGGAGGCCGGACTCGTGCATCAAGCGCCAGAAACGGTTGGAATGGCCTGCGAAGTGGTGGCCCACGGCCGCCGATCGCAGCCCGGGGTTGATGCCGACGAACAGGACTCTCGCGCCCGGTTGGATGTGGTCGGGCAGTCCGCTCAGCCGGGTGCGCGACGCTCGACTTCTTCCCCTGGTGCGCGTCACACGCGTCTCCTCCCGGTCTTTAGTTTAGAATGCTTGTGATATTCGTGTCCTTGACGCCGGAGTGGCAGCATGCCGAGCACGGACTTCCTGAGCGAGCTGGAGGAGCTGAAGAACGAGCGCCTGCGGGCGCTGACGACCGACGGCGCGGCGGCGCTCGGAAGCGGCGGCGCCGGCGGCGGTGAGGCCGGCGGCCAGGTCAGGCTGCTGCAGATAGCCCTGGCCAACGAGATCAGCGTCAGCGAGCTGGCGGCCGCATGGATGCCGTCGACCCCCGAGGTGGACATCAAGATCGCCCTGGCCAGGCAGGCGGGCGACGAGGCGCGCCACTTCCAGCTCGTGGAGGATCGCCTGAGGAGCCTGGGCTTCGACGTGGGGAGCTTCACTCCTCCCGGGCCGAACCCGCTGTTCGAGTACTTGAAGTCGCTGCCGACATCGGTCGAGCGGGTCGCGGCCGGGCTGTTCACACTGGAGTCGATCGCCTACAACGTCAATGAGAATTTCATGCGCCTGTGCGAGCAGCGCGGTGACCAGGAGACGGTACGCATCTACCGGGACTTCATCCAGCCGGACGAGATGGCGCACGAGCGACTGGGCGCCGCCCTGCTGCGGGAGCACGCGACGACGGCCGAGCTGCGTGAGAAGGCGCGCCAGGCGGTCCTGAAAACGATGGAGATCGCCGCGGCCCAGCGCGCGACGGCCGCGGCGCGCATCGGCACGGCGTGTTTCCCCGGGTGCTAGGAACGCGCCCCGATTCGCGGGCGGGCTCGGGAGGCTCTCGCATGAACTGGCTGTTCAAAGAAGAGCCCACGCATTACGGCTTCGACGACCTGGTGAAGGACGGCCGGACCCGCTGGTCGGGGGTGAAGAATCCTCTGGCGCAGAAGCATCTCCGCGCGGTGCGCAAGGGGGACCGCATCCTCTACTATCACACCGGAGGCGAGAAGGCGGTCGTCGGGATGGCGCGGGCCGTCGGCGACGCGTACGGCGACCCGGACGATCCGTCCGGCCGGCGGGCGGCGGTGGACATCGCCCCCGAGGGGAAGCTGTCGCGGCCGGTGGCTCTCGCCGAGATCAAGTCGTTGAAGATGTTCGCGAAGTTTCCACTGGTGCGCATCTCGCGCCTGTCGGTCATGCCGGTGAAGGACCGGGAGTGGGAGGCCATCGTGAGGATGTCCGGGCGCTCCGCCTGAGGCCGGGGGCGCTCACGTCATCGGAGAGAACACCTTGGATCGCCCGCGTTTCGAAAGGCTCGTGGCCGAGGCGATCGAGTCGCTGCCCGACGATTTCAAGGAGAAGCTCGACAACGTGGCCGTCGTGGTGGAGGACCTGCCGTCACCGGCCGAGGCGCGGCGCTACGGGCGCGGCGGCGGGCGGCTGCTCGGGCTGTACCAGGGGCATCCGCTCACGAGTCGCGACTCGCGCTACGGCATGGCGTTCCCGGACAAAATCACCATCTACCAGCACAACGTCGAGGCGATCTGCGGGAGCGACGCCGAGGTCCGGGAGGAAGTGCGCAGGACGGTGTTGCACGAAATCGCGCACCACTTTGGACTCGACGACTCCCGGCTGCATGAACTCGGCTACTGACAAGGCGCCCGGAGGCGTGACTGTCGGGCGGACTCTGGCGGCCGCCCTGGTCGCCTTCTTTCTGCTCGCCCCCGGCTCACGCGCAACCGCCGCCGCGACGCCCTCCCGGCTGCGCTCGATCGTGGACGATGCCAGCAAGGCTCTCGGCCAGGCCGAGCGGGCCGTGGAGGGCAGGGACCCGGGCAAGGTGAGCCTGCTTCTGCAGCGGGTCGACGAGCTCCTCGTGTCCTTTCAGCAGGCCAGCGGCCTGGAGGCGCTGGTCAAGGCGTTCGACGAGGGGCGGACCGCGGCGCGCGGCTCCGACATGGCGGCGGCCGCGGCGGCGGTCCGCAAAGCCAGCGGCCTGATGTCCGCCGTGACCGACTACGTGGTGCTGCGGCAGGCGGCGGAAACGAGCCGCAGCGCGCTGCGGGCGGCGGACGTGCAGGACGGCCCGGCATTCCTGGAGGCGCTCGACCGCTTCGACTCCTCGATCCTCGCGCCGGTGCTTCTGGCGCGCGTGCGCGATGCGCGCGACGCCGTGGCCCGCGCGCGACAGGCGATGGTGCGAAACAACATGCCGGACGGGCGGGCGCGCATCGCCGACGCGCGGCGGGCGATGAACGGGCTCGCCTATGCGGGGGCCCTCAGCCGGGCCTCGTTTTCCCTGGCGATGGGGGCGGAGCTTTTGGAGAGCAGGTCCGTCATCGCGGCGCGCGACCAGCTGCAGAAGGCCCTGCGCGACCTGAAGCTGGCCGCCCAGGTCGGACCCGACGACTCACGCCCGGCCCTGGAGGAAGCGCGCGCCCAAACGGTCGAGATCTGGAAGCGTTCCGGACACGCCGCCGAAGGAGACGCCGGCCGCCTGTCCGATCTCGTGCGCAAGGTCGACGCGATCCGCCTGCAGCAGCCGCGCTAGTCGAGGGATCCCGGACCACCTTGGATCCCGGGCAGTCTTTGCCGCTTCACGCGGATTGTGTGAGAATAGGCGGCCGCTATGACAGAGCCATGCCCAGCGAGGTCCGGTCCCTTTTCAATGGCGAAGACGATCATCGCCTGCGCCACGCTCATCTTCGCTTCCCCGATCACAGGACCGCGCCTCGCGGCCGAGTCCGCGACGCCGGCACCGGCGCCCACGCCGACGGGTGGAGCACCCGCGGCCCCCAAGAGGAACATCGGCGGCCCCGGTGATTATGCGCTGCGCGAGAAGATCGTCCACCTCATCGGCCGCGACCCGGATCTGGCGCAGGAAGCATTCACGATCGTCATGGTGAACGGCGGAGCGGTGTACTCGGGGCCCATCAAGACTTGTGCTCTGGAGAGGAGGGCCCTGATGATCGCCGCCACGCTGCGCGGGGTGGTCAACGTCACCGACGAGATGATTGTGCCGCGCGGCGATGCTCCGGACGATGCGCTGGCGAAGGCGGTGACGTCCCGGCTCAGTGACGCGGCCTCGAGCCTGGAACTGAAGGACCTCGACGTGCAGGTCTCGGACGGCGTCCTCACGCTGCAAGGCACGGTCAAGGACATCGCCTCCCGCATGCGCGCCGAGGAGATCGCCGGCGCCGTCCTCGGTATCACCCGCATCTCCAATCGCCTGCGGTCCGACGATGCGCCGTCCGGCGTCGACGACGCGTCGATCCAGAAGGCCGTCCTCGAATACCTGGAATCCTTCCGCACCTTCGACCTCCCGGGCGACATCACCGTCAAGGTCGCGCGCGGGGTCGTGACCCTGAAGGGCAGGGTCAGCCTGTGCCTGGCGCGCCAGCAGGCCGCGCTCGCGGTCTCGCAGGTGAAAGGGGTCGCCGGGGTGGACAACCGGCTCCGGGTCGATCCGTCCATCATGCCGCGCCAGGCTCAAATCCAGGCCGAGAAGTGATCCGCCGGTCGGTCTCCGACCGGGCACCTCATCCCGTGGCCCGTGTCCGTTCGCCACGGGTCACGGTCCTTGCGGTCGCGGCCGCGGTCGTCGCGTGCGTCGCGAATTTCGCAACGCCACTCGCGCGCGCCCAGGCCCTCGAGGGAAAGGTCACGCGCATCACGCTCGACAACGGCATGCGCTTTCTGGTCGTGCGGCGCGGCACGGCGCCGGTGTTCGCCGCCGAGCTGCGCTTCCGAGTCGGGAGCGTGGACGATCCGGGCGGCCGCAGCGGCCTGGCGCATCTGTTCGAGCACCTCGCCTTCAAGGGAACTTCGACCATCGGTACCCGCGACGCCAGGAAGGAGGCGGAGATCCTCGACGCGATGGACCGCGCGGCCATCAATCTGATGCTCGAAAAGGATCGTGGGGAGAAGGCCGACCCGAAGCGTCTCGAGGCGCTGCGGGGAGACCTCGAGTCGCTGTCGAAGAAGCTCCAGGAATTGACCGTCAAGGATGAGTTCAGCCAGATCCTCACCGGCAACGGCGCCGTCGGTCTGAACGCATCGACCAGCTCGGACCTGACCTCCTACGTGGTCGCCCTCCCCGCCAACCGCCTGGAGCTCTGGTGCCTTTTGGAGTCTGCCAGGTTGCGCGACCCGGTGCTGCGCGAGTTCTACTCGGAGCGCGACGTGGTGATGGAGGAGCGGCGCATGCGTGTCGACAACCAGCCGCAGGGGAAGATGTACGAGCAGCTCCTCCTGTCCGCCTTCCAGGCCCACCCGTACCGGGTGCCGACCGTGGGCTTCATGTCGGATCTCGAGCACGTCACGCGCCCCCAGGCGCTGGAGTTCCGGCGCAGCTTCTACACGCCGAACAACGCCGTCGGCACCCTGGTCGGTGACATCGACCCGGCGGTGGTCGAGCGCCTGGTGCGACGTTACTTCGGCGACATCCCCGCCGGCCCCGAGCCGCCCGCGCCTGCGACGGCCGAGCCATCTCAGACCGGCGAGAGGCGCACCGTGGTCGAGTTCGACGCCGAGCCCGAAGTGATGATCGCCTTCCACAAGGCGGTGTGGCCGAGCCCGGACGACCCGGTGTTCGCGGTGATCGACAGCCTCCTGACTTCGGGGCGGACCTCCCGCCTGTTCCGCCGTCTCGTCCTGGAGACGCGTGTGGCCTCCGATGTCTACAGCATGCAGGTGCCCGGCGATCGCTACCCGAACCTGTTCGGCATCGGTGCGACGCCGCGCGCGCCGCACACGGCTTCGGAGGTCGAGGCCGGCATCCTGCAGGAGCTGCGGCGGCTGGGCGACGAGCCCATCCCGGAGCGCGAGCTGCAGAAGATCAAGAACCAGCTGCGGGCCTCATTCCTCTATCCCCTGCGCAGCAACCAGGGGCTCGCCGGGCAGCTGTCGTTCTACGAGATCATCACCGGCGACTGGAAGAACCTGAACGCCTACGCATCCGCCCTCCAGGCGGCCACCGGCCCGCAGGTGCAGGAACTGTCCCGCCGTACGTTTGTGGCATCCAACCGGACGGTGACGGTCCTGGCGCGTCCCACTGAGGGCCCAGGCCCAGGCCAGGCGGCTCCGGACCCCGGCACCGGGAAGCCTTCTGAAGCGGCCCGCGGCGTGTCGCACCGCCCGGCCGCCCCGCAGGGGGCACGATGAGGGGCCGCACGGTGGCGATCCTCGTGACTCTCGTCGTCGCCGGGACCGGCATCCTCGAGGCCGCCTCGCCCGGAGCGGCCGAAGGGACGCAGGCCGCAACCGCGGCGGCCACTCCTTCCCCGGATCGGGCCGCGACGCCGCCGGATCCGCGGGCGCTCACCTACCCGCCTCTCGCCATGTCCTTCCCGAAGCCGGAGAGAATCCTGCTACCCAACGGCCTCCTGGTCTACCTCTTCGAGGATCATGAGCTGCCGCTCCTGGACGCGGCCATCGATTTCAAGGCGGGATCGATCTTCGATCCGCCCGACAAGGCCGGTCTCGCCGACCTGACGGCGATCATGATGCGCGCCGGCGGCACCGGGGAGTCGACACCCGACGAGACCGACCAGGCGCTGGAGTTCATGGCGGCCCAGGTGACGATCTTCGCCGGGGACGACATGCTGGGAGGTTCCGTCTCGGCGGTGAAGGACAAGTTCCCCGAGGCGCTGCGCATCTTCGCCTCCATGCTGCGCGCGCCGCGCTTCGATCCCTCCCGTCTGGAGGTGGAAAGGGCGCGCGTGCAGGAGGAGATCCGTCGCCGCTGGGACGACCCGGGGGAGATCGCCGACCTGAACTTCCCGCGCCTGGTCTATGGAGCCGCGAGTCCCTGGGCGCGCCTGTCCAGCGCCGAATCGGTCGGCCGCATCCGCCGCGACGACCTGGCCGAGTTCCACCGGCGTTACATTCACCCCAACAATGCAGTCATGGGGGTCGCGGGCGATTTCGATGGCAAGGCGATGAAGAAGCTCCTGGAAGAGACGTTCCGCGGCTGGACCCAGGCCAAGGTGACCCCGCCCCCGATCCCGAAGGTGAAGGACGATTTCCAGGCGGGCGTGTACGTGGTGGCCAGGCCCTTCAGTCAATCGCACGTCGAGATCGGTCACCTGGGAGCGGGTCGCTTCGATCCGGACAAGTTCGCCATCAAGATCCTGAACTTCATCCTGGGCGAGGGGGGGTTCACGTCGCGCCTGGTGAAGGAGGTGCGCTCGACGCGCGGGCTGGCCTACTCGGTCCGCGGCGGCGTCGGCCTCGGCACCGATCGGGGGCTTTTCGAGATTTCCTGCAGCACCAAGACCGCTTCGACGGTCGAGGCGATCGATCTCATCCGGCGTATCCTGCGTCAGATGCGGGAGGAGGGACCGACCGAGCAGGAAGTGAAGGAGGCGAAGGAAGCCAGCATCAACTCGTTCGTGTTCTCGGTGGACGGCACGGTCAACTTCATGGGGAGCTTTCTGTATTACGACTTCTACAACTACCCGCCCGACTTCCTGCGGACCTACCGGGACAACCTGGCCAGGGTGACCCGCGAGCAGGTCCTGCAGGCGGCGCGCAAGCGCCTCGATCCCGACCGCATGGTCATCCTGGTGGTGGGAAATGCCACGTCGTTCGACCGGCCGCTTCAGTCCCTGGGTCTGGGCGAACCGCGTCCCTTGACGCTGGATCAGGAACCCGCCGCCCTCCCCGCCGCGCGCTGACTACTCGAACAACCCGATCTGCTCCGCCTTGTCGAGCCAGCGCACGACCCTGGTCTTTTCCTTTGGGTCCGGTGCGGCGAATTCCGGGCAAATATCGCGGTACTCGCACCAGCCGCACAGGGCGCTCACCCTGGCCGGGAACTCCTTCGTCGCTTCGATCGTGTCGATCAGCCCGATCATCTGGCGGCGGTGCCGCTCGATCTCCTCCGGCGTGCGATCCGTCGTGAACGTCCGGCCGGAGACCAGATAATGCCAGACCAGCCGGATCTCGCGGGCCTCCGGGAAGCGCTTCGCCACCGCCATGCGATAGATCGTGAGCTGGCGGTCCTTGCGCAGGTCCGATTCGCTGGGCGGCCGCCCGCTCGAGGTCTTGTAGTCGTGGATCTCGAAGACACCGCGGCCCTGGCGCACCAGCCGGTCGATGTACCCCTGGAGCTGATAGCGCCCCTGCTCGTCGAGGGCGAGCGTGACCCGCTCCTCGAGACCCAGGGTCGTGCCGTCGTCGAACGGGTGCTGGCTGCGGTAAAACTTCGTGACGCAGTCCACCCCGAGATTGCGGTAATGATCCGATCCGAGCTCCTTCCTGACGATCGTGATCTTGTCGGAAAAGTTCTCAGCCCAGCTCTTGTGATACAGGGCCAGGAGCTCGTCGAGCGACGGGGTCCGTGACGCCAGGAGATCGCGGTACAATCTCTCGAGCGTCTCGTGCACCCGGTTCCCCAGAAACGCCTCGATCGACTGCGTGTCGCGCTTGATCTTGTCCAGATAACGGTACTGGTACTGCAGCGGGCATTTCTCGTAGGCGCTGAGGCGGGAGTGGGAGTAAAGCGGCACGCGCGTCCTCTCGTCGATGCGGCAGTATAGCACGCGGCGCCTGCCGGCACCGGTCGCCGGTAAGCGCCGCACCCCCGACGCTGGCGGCTCCCCGGGGCTTCTGCTACAATCCTGCGCCCCGGAACAGACGAGCGGGCACTCGAATTCCACTGGAGGATTGACGATGACGATTTTTTCGGACCGCGGCGGCCGCGCACATCGCGCCGCCGTTCTCGCCGCCCACCTGGTCGCGTGCGCCGTTTTCGGCGTCGGGCTCGCGCTCGCGCAGGGCTCCCCAACCTCGACGCCCGCCCCGGGTGCGCCGCCGGAGTCGAAGGCCGCGCCCCAGAAAGGTGCCATGGAGAAGCCGGCCGGCAAGAAGGAAGTTGCCGTCCTCAAGACGAGCCTGGGGACGATCACGTTCGAGTTGCTGCCCGACGTCGCCCCGAAGATGGTCGACAACTTCAAGGATCTGGCGAAGACCGGTTTCTACAACGGCACCACGTTCCACAGGGTCATCAACGGGTTCATGATCCAGGGCGGCGATCCGCTCTCCAAGGACAACGACCCGACCAACGACGGCACCGGCGACGGTCCGCGCAAGATGCCGGCCGAGTTCACCACCAAGTACAGTCACGTCCGCGGCATGGTCTCAACGGCCCGCTCGAGCGACCCGAACAGCGGCTCCTGCCAGTTCTTCATCGTGCAGAAGGACTCCCCTTTCCTGGACAACAAGTACACGATCTTCGGCCGGGTGCTCGAGGGCCTGGACGTTGTCGACAAGATCTCCCTCGTCCCCAAGGACAAGAACGACCGTCCTCTCAATAACGTCGTGATGGAGAAGGTCACGATTGAAACCCGCTGAAGCGAAGGCACCCCGCCGGCCGCCGGCTCGCGGGACCGGAAGCGCCCCCGATCCCGCCGCGGAGCCGCGGCCGGAGCGCCGGCTCGATTGGCACGCCTACTTCATGAACATCGCCCGCCAGGTCGCGACCCGCTCGACCTGCGACCGCAAGCATGTGGGGGCGGTGATCGTGCGCGACAAGACGATCCTGTCCACCGGCTACAACGGCTCGATCCGCGGCATGCCGCACTGTGACGACATCGGCCACGACATCGAGGGCGGCCACTGCGTCGCGACCATCCACGCCGAGGCCAACGCCATTCTGCAGGCCGCGAAGAACGGCGTGATGATCGAGGGGGCCGAACTGTACACCACCGCCAGCCCCTGCTGGGGATGCTTCAAGCTGATCGCCAACGCCGGCATCCGGAAGATCTTCTACGGCGAATTTTATCGCGACCAGAAGAGCCTGGAGGTGGCGCGTCGTCTCGGAATCGATCTCATCGATCTCGCGCCGGCCGGACCGGCAGGTGCGGCGAAGACCGGGGCCGGGCCGGCCGAGAGGAGCGGCGGTACGGGACGGGCGCGCGGCGGTTGCGACTGGCAGGGTCCGGAGGACTAGGAACGAATCCGGTGACCGAGCCTCCACGCGGGCCCCAGACGCAGGTCCTCCTGGTCTCGGAGGACGACGACATCGGCGAGCCCCTCGAGGCCTTCCTGCGGCGGGCGGGATATGCCGTCGAGGTCGCGGACGGCCGGGAGGCCGCCGGGTTGCTGCGGGACGGCGCCGGCGGAACGGCGGCCGGCGCATTCCCGGACGCGCTGATCCTGGATCGCGACCTGCCGCCCGATCAATATCGGACCATCCTCGACCTCCTCGCGCCGCGCGCCGGCCCCGCCTCGTTCCCGTTGCTCGTGCTCGGGGGCGGGTCTTCGCCCGAGGTGCCGGCCGGCTGGCACGAGGATGCCTTCGCGTCGGTCTCCCGGCCGCCCCAGCCGGCCGAGATCGCCGCGACCCTCGCCCTCCTGCGCCGGCTGGGCTTCTACCGCCGCTACCGGGATCTGGTGCACGACCTGGCCCAGCCGGTCATGACCCTCTACGCGCTCAGCCGCGGCATCGCGAAGCTGCCGGTCGCGGAAGAGGCGGCGCGCGGCACGATCGAGCGCCTCGTTCGGGAAGCCGATCGGCTGATGTCGCTGCTTGAGACCTT
>Ga0209761_1001759_pt1 | contig 14030 bp, 7 predicted proteins | sample GraSoi013_1_40cm_4_FD_185818 | JGI IMG/M metagenome (GOLD analysis project Ga0209761, IMG submission 185818) | Grasslands soil microbial communities from the Angelo Coastal Reserve, California, USA - Sample 09_25_2013_1_40cm (SPAdes) (version 2) | ecosystem: Environmental > Terrestrial > Soil >... | reverse complement strand
TGAGCACGTTGCCATTGGCGTCCAGCGTGGTCGCCGTCAGCTGCACCGTCTGCCCCACCTGCATGCTCGCCGAGGCGGGGCTCACGACCACCGAGGCCACCGGCACCGAGGTGACCGTGATCGCCGACGTCCCACTCTTCCCCTCGCTCGTCGCTGTGATCGTCGCCGACCCCGGCGCCACACCGCTCGCGAGCCCCGTGGCATCCACGGTCGCCGTTGCCACGGCGCTCGTCGTCCAGGCGATGGCCCGCCCCGTGAGCACGTTGCCATTGGCATCGAGCGTCGTCGCCGTCAACTGCACCGTCTGCCCCACCTGCATGCTCGCCGAGGCGGGGCTCACGACCACCGACGCCACAGGCACCGAGGTGACCGTGATCGCCGCCGTGCCGCTCTTCCCCTCGCTCGTCGCCGTGATCGTCGCCGACCCCGCTGCCACACCGCTCACGAGCCCATTCGCTGAAACCGTGGCGACTGCTGGGGCGCTGCTCGTCCACGTCACGACGCGATCACTCAGCGGGTTGTCGTTCGCATCGAGCGGCGTCGCGGTCACCTGTACGGTGCTGCCTACGGACACCGTCGCCGACGGCAGGCTCATCGCCACGGACGCCACGGAGCCTTTCGTATGACAGGCCGTGCTACCAGCATCAGTCAACGTCTGGCCCGCGATCGGGATGAACTGCCAGTCGTAGCTCGTGGCATGGAGCGTGAGCTTCAATACGCCCCAGCTTTGCGTGCTTCGCACCTGGCTGGTCGGGAGGGGGACGCCAAACGAGGTCCAGGTCTGCCCGCCGGTACCCACGACGAATTCGCGAATGCCGCCCGCCGGGTCGGCCTCGCCGGTTGGCGTCTGCAGGGCGAACCGCTCGTAGAACTGGAAGTGCGCACTGAGCACGATGTCGGCTCGGGCGGCGTACAGATCCACCCACAATGGCTGCACGGTGCCCCACACCTGTGAGCCGGTCTGCGAGGCGAAGAGGGGATAGTGAAAGTAGGCGAGCACGCACTGCTGTGTCGTGGCGGCCAGATCCGCCTTAAGCCATTGCTCCTGCGCCGAGCCGGTCGACGTGGAGATGCTGCTGTTCAGCGCGATGATGTGCCAGCTGCCCAGATCATAGCTGTAGTAGCCCTTCGCCGGGTCGCCTGCAGCCGCGCCGAAATACGCGAAGTACCCAGAGGCTCCCGACGTCTTATAGTCCTTGTCCCCAGGAGTGGGCCGCGTTCGCGCCAGGTGACGACCCCAGGTTGGCGTATAACAGTTCGAGAAGTCGGTCACCGCACCGCTCGGGTAGGCGTTGTCGCCAACGGTGAAAACCGTGCCCCCGACGTGGTCCAATAGGCTAGCTGTCACATCATCGTTCTGAGTGTCACAGCGCGCGACATCGCCCGCGCCTACGAGGACGTCGTCGTTTGACACCGTCACGGCGGCGTTCGCCGAGCCCGTGAGCCCTCCGTTGTCGGTCACGGCCAGGCTCGCCGCATACTGGCCGAGCGACGGATATACATGGCTGCCCCGGATCGTGTCCTGGGTAGCGATGCTTCCGGTGCTCGACGAGCCATCCCCCCACGCGATGGTGTAGGTCCACGGACCGTCGTTGTCAGCATCGGTGAACGTGCCGTTGAAGGTGAGCCTCCCACCGGGGTGCACCAGCTGGTCCGCACCGGCGCTCACAGCCGGCTTCGCACCGTGACAGGAGGCAGTGCCGGAGTCGGTGAAGGTCTGGCCCCGAACCGGGATGAACTTCCAGTCGTAGCTCGCGGCGTGCAGCGTGAACTTCAATACGCCCCACGTCGTCCCGTTCAACACCTCACTGTTGCGTTGGAAGAGCTTGAAGCTGCTGCCCACGACCGATCCCCCGCCCGTCCCGACGATGAACTCGCGGATGCCCGTTTGCGAATCCGTCACGCCGTTGGGATCTTGCGGTGCAAAGCGCTCGTACTGATGCATGTGGCCGTTGACCACGACGTCCGCGCCCGCGTTGTAGAGATCTACCCAGAACGGCTTCACCCAGTTGGTCGCGCCGGTGTCGTTGCTCGCCGTTTGGACGGAGAAGTAGAGCGGGTGATGCCAGATCGCGAGCGTGCAGGTGTTCGGGTGCGCGGCGAGGTCGGCCTTCAGCCATTGCTCCTGCGCCGAGCCGGGGTCGGTCGAAACGTACGGGGTCCCGACGCTGTTCAGCACGATGATGTGCCAGCTCCCCAGGTCGGAGCTGTAGTATCCGCCGGGATACCCGAACCCAGTCGTGCCGAAATACCCCCAGTAGCCGTTGGCGTTGCCGAGATTGTAGTCGTGGTTGCCGAGGGCTGGATACGTGCGGGCCCTCTCCCGGCCCCAGGTCGGATCGTAACAATTCGCATAGTCGGTGGAGGAGCCATCCTCATAGGCATTGTCACCGGCAGCGAACACGGTACCGGGAATCGTGTCGATGAGGGAGTCAGTGTCATAGCTATGGCTGTCACAATGGGCGATGTCGCCGGCGCCCATGAGGACGACGTCGGTGCCCGTCGTAGCGAATGCTGGAGCTGGCCGTCGAGGAGACGTGGGGGCGCGATCTTGCGTGCAGGTGGCGAGCGTCAGGCATGCCAAGGCTGCTATTCTGGACCGCATCGAAGCCTCCGAGCCATGTCCGACGGCGCGTTCCTCAGGCGCCGGTGTCAGTCAAGTCTTGTGCCGCCACAGGGAGGAATGTGGCGCTGCACACTGCATCCAATTGCTTATCGGGGAAGCGATTGCGAGCCCGCCCCCGAGTGCGTGCTGCCGGGTTGGCGGCTTGCGCACTCGAACTGCTCATCGGCACGCCGGTTTCTGTAGCAGAGTAGCGACAACCACCGACGCTGATCTCCGCCAACGTCGCGCCCAGAGCCCCCGGCCTCTTCCCTAATCCGTTGCTATAGAGCCCGTTACAACAGGCCGGCGTCTCCGCACGCCGCTTGCGAGTGGGCACGGAGTACGCCAAGCCAGCTCCCTCACACGCGATCGCGCCCATGCTCTCGCCTCTGCTCCACCCCGCAGGCACCGAACCACGCGCGACGCGCACAGCACGACAGGAATTCCTGCCCTTCGCGCCGCCGCTCATCGGCGAGGAGGAAATCAACGAGGTGGTGGACGCCCTGCGCTCAGGATGGATCACGACCGGCCCCAAGACGAAGCGCTTCGAGTCAGAGTTCGCCGCCTATCTCGGCGCGCCGAGCGCGCTGGCCTTGAATTCGTGCACGGCCGGCTTGCACACGGCGTTGGTGACGTTGGGCGTCGGCCCCGGCGACGAGGTCATCAGCACGCCGCTCACGTTCGCCTCTTCCGTCGGCGTGATCGAGCACGTGCGAGCACGGCCCGTACTGGTGGACGTACAGCCCGACACCCTGAACATCGACCCGATCCTGATCGAGGCGAAGGTCACTCCGCACACCAAGGCCATTATCCCCGTGCACTTCGCCGGACACCCAGTCGATCTCGACCCGATCCGTGAGACGGCACGGCGATACGGCTTAAGCATCGTCGAAGACGCGGCGCACGCGCTGCCGGCTCGATACAAGGGGCGACTGATCGGCTCGAGCGACAATCCCGTCGCGTTCAGCTTCTATGCCACCAAGAATCTCACGACGGGGGAAGGCGGGATGCTGACCGCCAGCCCGGAGTTTTTGGAGCGTGCCCGGGTGGTGAGCCTGCACGGCATGAGCCGGGACGCCTGGAACCGGTACGCAAAGGGAGGCACATGGTACTACGAGGTTCTCCTGCCAGGCTTCAAGTACAACATGACCGACATCCAGGCGGCCATCGGACTGTGGCAGCTGAGAAAGCTCGCGCGCTTCGAGCAGCGCCGGCGGGAGGTGGTGGCGGCCTACAACCGAGCCTTCAGTCACGAGGAGGCGCTGGAAACGCCAGCGGAGCGGCGCGAGGTGGAGCACGCATGGCACCTCTACGTCCTGCGGCTGCGGCTCGAGGTGCTGCGGATCGACCGCAATCGGTTCATCGAAGAACTCACGAGCCGGAACATTGGAACCTCGGTGCATTTCATTCCTATCCACCTGCACCCCTACTACCGGGACAAATACGCGTTCACACCGGAGAGTTTTCCGATCGCCTACGCAAACTACCGCCGCATGGTCAGCCTGCCGTTGAATCTCCAGCTCAGCGACGCGGACGTCGCCGACGTGATTGATGCCGTGCTGGACGTGGTTCGGAGGTACCGGCGATGACCGCTCGGCTGGCTGCGCCGCGGCCGCAGGCGCCTCCCGAACCGCCCCGTTCGAGCGTGAGGGTCGTCTACGTGATCACACGCTCCGACTGCATCGGTGGCGGGCACGTCCACATCCGGGACCTCGCCCTTGCCCTGCGCGCCCAAGGAGACGAGGCGATCGTGTTGGCGGGCCAAGAGGGAGCGTTCACCGACCACTTGAGCCAACTAGGCATTCCGCACTACACGGTCCCCCACCTTGTGCGCCCCATCCGCCCGTGGCAGGACGCCGCCGCGCTGATCGAACTCCGGGCGCTGCTCCGGCGATTGCAGCCAGATCTCGTCTCCACCCACAGCGCCAAGGCCGGGTGGCTCTGCCCCATGGCCGCACGGTCGTTGGGCATCCCCTCCATCCAGACCACTCATGGCTGGTCGTTCACAACGGGTGTCTCCCGCACCGCGGCCCTTCTCTATCGGTGGGCTGAGCGCGTCGGCGTGATGTTCGCCGACCGGGTCATCAATGTCTGCGAATACGACCGGCAGCTTGCCCTACGCCATCACGTCGCGCCGGCCGAGAAGCTCATCACCGTGCACAACGGGATGCCCGATATCTCGCCGCGGCTGCGCGCGGACCCCGAGCGCTCACCGGTGCGTCTGGTCATGGTCGCGCGGTTCGAGGAGCAGAAGGACCATGCCACCCTGTTCCATGCGCTTGCTCGGCTGAGGGGCTACGCGTGGGAGTTGGATTTGATCGGTGACGGCCCGCTGCGCTCACAGGCCTCCGCCCTCGCCCAACAGCTGGGGATCTTCGAACGGGTGTGCTTCCTCGGAGCACGGAATGACGTGGCCGAGCAGTTCGCGCGCCAGCAAGTGTTCTTGCTCATCACAAACTGGGAGGGATTCCCACGCAGCATCCTCGAGGCGATGCGGGCTGGTCTCCCCGTGGTGGCATCGAACGTGGGCGGCGTGAGCGAGTCAGTGCTCGATGGCACGACGGGGTTCGTCGTGCCACGGAGAGATGTGCAGACCCTGCAGGCGCGCCTGGCCCTCCTGCTCCGGGATCCGAAGCTACGGAGCCAATTCGGCAAAGCAGGGCGCAGACGGTACGAAGACCGGTTTACACTGACACGCATGCTCCAGAAGACTCTCGCGATCTACGCCAGTTTGATCGCGAGACCGGTTGGGGCTCATTCCCTATCCCTCCCCGCGGCCTCTCACCTGTGAGTACCATCGCCCCACCCATCGCCGAACGTCCGCCGATGCCGCGGGGCAAGCGACTCTTCGATCTGTTCTGGGCCGGGGTGGGGTTGTTGGTACTGTGGCCGCTATTCCTGCTCATTGCCCTGTGGATTCGCCTAGACGACGGCGGGCCCGTCTTTTATCGCCAGGAGCGGGTCGGCTGCAACGCCAAGCCCTTCCGCGTCTGGAAGTTCCGCACTATGGTGACCAACGCGGAGACGCTGGGCACGCTGCTGACGGTCGCCGAGGACCCGCGGCTCACCCAGGTCGGCCGCTGGCTCCGGAGATTCAAGCTCGACGAGCTGCCGCAGCTGTTCAATGTGGTGACCGGCGACATGAGCCTCGTCGGCCCTCGCCCGGAAGTCCCACGGTACGTCGCCCGCTACACCCCGGAGCAGCGCTCGATCCTCAAGCTGGTCCCCGGAATCACCGATCCGGTGGCGATCGCCAACTGGGACGAGAGCGCCTTGCTCGGCTCGTCTGATCCGGAGCGAGTCTACCTCGAGCAGCTGCTTCCCGAAAAGATTCAGGCCAGCCTGCGCTACGGACAGAGCGCGACAGTCTGGACCGACTTCCTGGTGATTCTGCAGACGATCGGCAAGCCGTGGGCGAACGTGCTGTCCCCGCGATGAGCCCGCGTCAGTTTCTCGCCTCGTTCGATGTCGAGGACTGGTTCCACGGCATTGACCACTGGTTTGGGACCGCGAACCCGCCGTCCAGTACGGATTGGACCCCTCTCGAGGCTCGCGTCGAGCGCAACACACACCAATTGCTGGACATCCTGGCCGAGGCCGGGGCCAGGTCCACCTTGTTCGTGTTGGGCTGGATTGCACGCCGCTATCCGGCGCTGGTCCGTCGGATGGTCGCCGAGGGACATGAGGTGGCGAGCCACACCGATATGCATCGCCTGCTGTACACTCTGTCTGCCGAGGAACTCGTGGACGACCTGGCGCGGGCGCGAGACACTCTGGAGCAGCTCACGGGAGCCCCGGTCTGGGGGATTCGGGCACCCAACTTCTCCATCAGCGAGACCGTGCTGCGGTGCTTGGCCGAAGCAGGCTATTGGTACGACTCGAGTCTGTTCCCATTCACGGCACACCGTCGCTACGGGAAAATCCCGGGGGTCGCAGATCCCGATCAGCCCGTGCTGGAACTCATGCCGGGCCTGCTCGAGCTGCCGATGTCGCGCGTCGCGATCGGACCGCTGCGCGTGCCCTGGGCCGGCGGGGCATATTTCCGCCTGATTCCCTATCGGATGTTCCGCTGGGGAGTGGCTCGGAGACTGAAGGTGCGGTCCTGCTTCATGTTCTACTTACACCCCTGGGAATTGGATGCCGAGGAAGTTCCGCCGCCGGGGATGCGCAGGCTCCAAAGGTTGCGACCGTACATGCAGCGCCGACGTACGCAGCGGGACCTGCGGCGCCTGCTGGCGGAGTTTGGCTCCACCCGCATCGACGAAGCGCTCCTAGCACGGGGGTACAAGCCACCGCGGACCTGCGGCCGAAGTCCCACACATGAGCCGGAGCGTGCGACGGAGGGAGTCCCTGCTCAGCGGGTGTCCACGACGTAGGCTTGGGTGACCGAGGACGAACCGCCCGTCCCGTTGATCATCCAGTTGCTCGCCCACAGCACCCGCCGCCCGTCCCGCGCCGGCACCCCGTGCGGCTCGCAGCGGTAACACCCCGACGAATTGCTGTGCGTGTGCGCGTACCGCTCCACCGACCCGCTGCCATCCAGCTTCACGGCGATCAGTTCGTCGTCGAAGCGCTGACCGGATGATGGGTTGTACGTCACGTACACCCATCCCGGGCGGTCCAAGTTGCGGGTCGAGATGTGGTAGGGATACGCCTCGTTCGTCGGGTTCGTGAGCGATGTAATCGCCCCGTCACGCAACCGCACCATCACGACGCCCCCAATCAGCATCCCGTTCACGGTCTTGCCCCGGTTGCCGCAATGCTCCTGCCCGATGATCACGTCCTCGTTGCCGTCGAACGGGTTGAGCGTCACGTCCGGATGCCCGAGGTCATAGATGAACCCCTGCGCTGCTGTGCCATGGCAGCCGACGTAAGTCGTCGCCAGCGGACGCGGCGTGAGCGCGAGCGTGGTCGGGTTGACATCGAGCACCTGCTGCCAGTCGCCGGAGAAGTGGACGATCACATATGTGCCTGACGCCGCCACCTGCGTCCAGTCGAGCGTGCAGCCGCTCGAGACCCCGCAACTCGAGAAGTCATACACCGGCCCCAGCCGCTGATTCGGGTAGGGCGCGAACGGGGGCTGCGGATCCATGTCCACCACGAACACGCTCGTCCCATTCGAGATCGCCAGGAAGCGACCGTCGCGCGACGGGCCCATCTCGATGTCCCCCGTGGCCGCGAAGGGCAACGTCCAGCTGCGCGTGGTGGCGCACGTCCGGATGTCATACCACTGGAGCAGGGTCCCATTGGCCTTGACCCGCTCGTACGCGTGGGCCAGGCTCGGATGCCAGCGCCCGTAGCCGCCGTCGTCGCAACCACTCGCTTTGACCTGGTAGGTGGCACCGTCGAGCACGAGATCGCTCGGCGAGCCGCTGTTTTGGAGCATCAGGAGCGTGCCGTCCGCATTCCACGGCTGGTCGTCGGAATAGTGGTGGCGCGCGTCCGAGCCCCAGGTCCCAGAGCCGCCACTGAACGTGATCGTCGTCCCCGGATCCCCGACGATCCGTGTCACCTTCAGGTTGAACGGCCCCGGGAACATCGGCGCGAGCGAGGCCGGCTTGGCGAGCGTCGGCTCGGTGAGCACCGCCCACGGGTCAGTAATCGGGCTGCTGCCCGGCGCCGTCACCGTGACGCCAGCGGAGCCGCTCTTCCCTCCGCTGGTCGCGGTGATCGTCGCACTCCCCGCTGTCACACCCGACACGAGCCCCGTCCCGGTCACCGTCGCCACTGTGGGCGCACTACTCACCCATGTCACCACGCGGCCCGTCAACAGGTTACCACTCGCATCCTTCAGGGTGGCGGTGAGCTGCGTGGTCCCACCTATTGTCACGCTTGCCGACGCTGGGCTCACGACGACTGACGCCACCGGCACCGTCGTGACCGTGAGAGCCGCCGTGCCGCTCTGACCTTCGCTCGTCGCGGTGATCATCGCGCTGCCCGCCGTCACACCCGACACGAGCCCCGTCCCGGTCACCGTCGCCACTGTGGGCGCACTACTCACCCACGTCACCACGCGGCCCGTCAACGGGTTACCACTCGCATCCTTCAGGGTGACGGTGAGCTGCGTGGTCCCACCCACTGTCACGCCTGCGGACGCCGGGCTCACTGTCACCGACGCAACTGGCGCGCTCAGCACCGTGATGGCCGCAGTGCCGCCCTGACCTTCGCTCGTCGCGGTGATCATCGCCGACCCCGCCGCGGCACCCGTGACCACCCCGCTCGCGCTCACCGTCGCGATCGCCCCATTACTCGTCGCCCATGTCACCACCCGGCCGCTCAGCGCGTTCCCACCCGCGTCCTTGGGCGTCGCCGTGAGCTGCACCGTCTGCCCCACCGTCACGCTCGCCGACGCCGGGCTCACCGCGACTGACGCCACCGGCACGGTCGCGATCGTGACGGCGACCGTATCGGCCAGCGTCCCGCCGCTCTGGGTGGCGATCACCCGGTAGGTGCCTGCGCTCTGGCCCGCCGTGTACAGGCCAACACCCGACACTGTGCCACCGGTGGCAGCGTAAACCACGCTGACCGCCACGCTGTCACCATTCTTCCTGCGCCCGTAAGCGGCGAACTGCAGCGTGCCCCCGACCAAGACGGACGCGATGGCCGGAGTCACAAGCACCTGCGTTAGCGGGCCCCTGTTTTTCACTCGCGAACTACCGGTGACTGATCCGTCAGTAGTGGTTGCCGTCACAAAATACTCACCGGGAATCGTGTCTGCCGTGTACAGACCGCCGGACGTGATCGTTCCCGCCGACGCCGTCCAGCGCACGGCGACGGCGACGCTGTCGCCAACCGGGGTGCGCCCGGATGCCAGGAATTGGCGCGTCTGGTAGGGATCGAGTGTGACAGTGTCGGGAGAGGTAACTACCTGCACCAGGGGGCTGCTCGGCAGGCTGGGACCAGTGACTCGCCTGTCCTGCAGGTTGCACGCCGCCAGCGTGGTGACGGCGGCGGCGGCGAACGACGCCTTCATGAGAGCCAGGCGCTTCGAGAGCTTGTGCATGAATGTCATGACGGCTCCCCTAGTGACACGAGCCGCTGCCCGCGTCGGTGAAGGTTTGTCCCGTGATCGGGACAAACGCCCAGTCGTAATCGCCGTCGCGCAAGGTGAGCTTTAGCACTCCCCAGGTGTTGCTGTTCCGGACCTCGCTGTTCGCGAGCGGGGTCGCAAAACTGTAGAGGCCACCGCCCCCAGTCCCCACGACAAACGAGCGGATTCCCCGTTGGGTATCCAAACGGCCGTCCGGGGTCTGGGGCGCGAAGCGCTCGTACTCGTGGTCGTGCCCCGCGATCGCAATCTCCGCCCCGTAGTCGTACAACGCCTGCCATAACGGTTGCACCTCGCTGTCGCTGCCGTGGTCGGCGCCCGAACTGAACCGGGGATAGTGCATGTAGGCCAACGTGCAGCGCTTGGTGCTCGCTGCGAGATCGGCGCGCAACCACTGCTCCTGCGGCGAACCGGCGCTCATGTCGATGACCGTGTTGAGCACCACGATATGCCAGGCGCCGAGGTCGTAGCTGTAGTAGTAGCTCCCGCTGTCCCCGACGAAGGTGCCGTGGTCACGATAGAAGTAGCGATAGTAGTCGGCCGCGCCCGACGTGAAGATGTCGTGGTACTCGTGGTTGCCCGCCGCGGGGTGGACGACGGCTTGGTACTGCCCCCATGAGGGACCCCAGCAGTTCACGTAGTCCTGGTAGTAGCCGTCTGGGTAGGCGTTATCGCCTGCCGTGAAGACGGTGCCCCCAATCCGCCCCAGCAGCGCCGCCGTGCTGTCGTCGGTGGCATCGCCACACTCCGCGATGTCGCCCGCGCCGACGAGCGTCACGCTCGTCCCGGTCCCACTCGACACGATGACGGTGGCGCTGCCGCTCTTGCCTTCGCTCGTCGCCGTGATCGTCGCGGACCCCGCCGCGACACCCGTCACCACGCCGCTCGCGCTCACCGTGGCGATCGCCCCGTTGCTCGTCGCCCATGTGACGGCCCGGCCACTCAGGGGATTTCCACTGGCGTCCTTGGGCGTCGCCGTGAGCTGCACCGTCTGCCCCACCGTCACGCTCGCCGACGCCGGGCTCACCGCCACCGACGCGACCGGCACGCTCGTCACCGTCACCGTCGCAGTCCCACCCTTGCCTTCACTTGTCGCGGTGATCATCGCCGACCCCGCCGCGACACCCGTCACCACCCCGCTCGCGCTCACCGTGGCGGTCGCCCCATTGCTCGTCGCCCACATCACCACCCGGCCGCTCAGCGCGTTCCCACCCGCGTCCTTGGGCGTCGCCGTGAGCTGCACCGTCTGCCCCACCGTCACGCTCGCCGACGCCGGGCTCACCGCCACTGACGCCACCGGCACGGTCGCGATCGTGACGGCGGCGGTATCGGCCAGCGTCCCGCCGCTCTGGGTGGCGATCACCCGGTAGGTGCCTGCGCTCTGGCCCGCCGTGTAAAGCCCAGCAGCCGAGATACTCCCACCGCTCGCGGCGTACGTGACGCTCACCGCCACGCTGTCACCGTTCTTTCGCCGCCCGTACGACATGAACTGCAGCGTGCCCCCGACCACGACGGAGGCGGTGGCTGGAGACACAATGACCTGGGTCAGTGGACCGCGGTTCTTCACTCCCGAGCTACCCGTGAGTGGCATGCTAGGAGCGGCTGCCATCACTTGGCTGGCAGTGGTTGCCGTCACCTGATAGTTGCCGGGGATCGTGTCTGCCGTGTACAGACCGCCGGACGTGATCGTTCCCCCCGACGCCGTCCAGCGCACGGCGACGGCGACGCTGTCGCCACTCTGGGTGCGCCCGTATGCCAGGAATTGGCGCGTCTGGTAGGGATCGAGGGTGACGGTGTCGGGAGAGGTAACGACCTGGACCACGGGGTTCGACGGGAGAGAGGGCCCCGTGACCCGCCTGTCCTGCAGGTTGCACGCCGCCAGCGCGGTGACGACCGCGAGCGGCGCTCTCATGAGCGCCAGCCGCTTCGAGAGCTTGTGCTTGAACGTCATGGCCGCGTCTCTGTCTTAGGACGTAAAACGACCGGGCCGCCAACCTTCGACCCGTGGTCGAAGCGCTGGCGGCCCGGCGGACGTGGCGGCAGACCCGCTGTAGTCCCGTAGCTCTGCGTCACCGCCTTTCGGCGGCTTTGCTCTGAGCAGCGATCGCTCTCTGTCTTGTTGCTCGAAACCCGGATGAGTTCGGAAGCGAACTCATTCGACATCCATCAGGCGAGCAAGTCCCGTTCCATCAGCGCGGCGACGGCGTCAGCTCCGCTTGAGAATTCATGTTACGGGCCGCCGACAGATGCTCGAGCAGGTGCGTCTCGGGGGGCATTCTACAAGGAGTTTCGCATCTCACACTGTGACAACCGTCACCCGACTCAGGGCCTGACGTCGCGATCGTTGCAGGCCGCCACACGGTTCAGCGGCACGCGACAGTGCCGGGGCCGTGCATGCGGGGCGTGCAGGATGCAACGCTGCGCGCTGGGGCGTCTACGGAAGGCCACGCGCCAGCGTGGGGCCGAGCCGATCGGTGAGTGGTAGGGGCAGGTTGCGCCACACGACCGCAGCCAAGCGGTACGCAGAGCGTTGCTGAGACGGTGTCGCCGTCACGCGGCGCGGCGACCACTGGAGCCAGGGAAGCGGCGTGTCGATCCCTCCCCATTGATGTTTGAACTGGTGCGTCCGTCCTCCCGGGGTACACCGCCCGAAGTTGAATACCCGAACGCGCCGGCCGATCATCTCTTCCATGAAGGCGGAGTACAGCAGCATGTTGGCCATCTTGTCGTCATGCTGCCGCAGCGAGGACACCCACGTGATCTCAAACTCATCGCGCCACACGAAGCCGCACCCGGCCGCCAGCGGCTGGTTGCACCAATAGGCGACGCCGAACACGACGACCGGCCCGAAAACCCGCTTCATGCGATCGAACAGCGCCAACGGGAGCACCGGTGTGCCGAGGTCGCGCATGTTGCGACGAAATACCTCGTAGAACGGTTCGAGCTGATCTGGCCCGAAGCGGCACTCGATGCCCTCCCTCTGTGCCCGCCGGATCTGCCGACGCCGCGAGCTCGGGAGGACCTCCTGCCACAGCCGGTCCACGGTGGCGGGGAGGTCCAGCAGAACCGTGATCTTCCGGTGCGAGAGCTGGAGATTGACAGGGGCGAAATATCGCGAGCGCAGCTCCAGCAGCTCGGCTCCGGAGTGCCGAGCTTCCACAACGGCGCTCTCAGCGAGTCGGACCTGTGCGGACGGGATCCCCAGCGGGCCGCCGTAGTTGAGGAATGGCATCGAGACCAGGTAGTGCCCAAACAAGCGGCTTCTGACCCGAACCATCGGAAGCACGCCGTGCCAGTTTCCATCCTGGTCCTTCGCCACCCGGTACAAGCACTCGTGGCCGAGCACGTCGGTCATGACCTCGCGCCACCCGGCCAAGTGACAGAAGCTGCTCTCACCTAGGTCCGCCACGAACGCATCCCACTGCACCGCCCCCTCGTCGAAGGGAACGACGCACATCGCTCCCGCAGCCTCACGGGGGCTCGTCGACGGTGGTAAGGTTGTGGTTGGTGTGTCGTGCATCGGGACCTGACGCGCTCTGGTGCGAGCGGACGTCGCACGATTCGCGCCACACGGCACCCGCGGCGAACCTGTCGATCTAGTCCTCTGCCACGCATCGCGTTACGGACAACGGGCGCCGCGGCCGAGCGGGCGGTCCGGCAGTCAGGATGTGGGCACTGTGATACTTCGAGATGTGGGCACTCTGATACAATGACGGTGAACCGACGTTCGCTCCACAGGGCGCGTCGACCCGGGGGCGCGGAACCCTCTCGCGATCGAACGAAGGAAGAACTACGGTGAGAAGCCGATTTCGACGCCAATCCCTTCTTTGCGGAGTTGGCCGAGGAGCCATGCTTCCACCCGCGCCGTCACCTCCACCACGCCGTCCACCTGGACCTCCCGCATCACCTCCGCGTCGCGGTGCAGCGCGGCCAGGAGCTTACCGTGCGTCATGGGCACACGGATTCGCGCGATAGGACGCAATGCCTGGGCGGAGGCGCGCAGCACCGCCCGCAGCTCTTCCACCCCACCCCAACGCGGAACGCGGAACGCCCTAAAGGACTCCCTGTCGGTCGCGGAATGCGGAATCGACGAGGTGAGGACCGCGTGCGGGTAGCGCTCCCGGACCTGGGTGAGAAACGCTTGGGGGTCGGGGAGTAGGTCGGCCTTGTTGAAAATATAAATCACGCGTTTCCGCTCGACGCTTCCACTTTCGTTCCGCGTTCCGCGTTCCGCGTTCCGCATTTCTTTGTCCACCACTTCCACCTGCTCCTCCCAATTCGGCGCCGCCGCGTCGATCACGTGCAGCAGCAGGTCCGCCGCGCGCGCCTCTTCGAGCGTGGCGCGGAACGACGCCACCAGATGATGCGGCAGCTTGC
>Ga0209761_1001758_pt1 | contig 14030 bp, 9 predicted proteins | sample GraSoi013_1_40cm_4_FD_185818 | JGI IMG/M metagenome (GOLD analysis project Ga0209761, IMG submission 185818) | Grasslands soil microbial communities from the Angelo Coastal Reserve, California, USA - Sample 09_25_2013_1_40cm (SPAdes) (version 2) | ecosystem: Environmental > Terrestrial > Soil >... | reverse complement strand
CGCTCCAGATCATGCTCGAGCGTGGGGAGCGGCTCGACTGGTGGGCCTCCAGCCAGATACGGCTGCTCGCGATCGCGAGCGTCGTTTCGCTCGTCACGTTCATCTGGCACGAGCTGCGAACCGAACATCCGGTGGTGGACCTCCGCATCCTGAAGAGCCGCCAGCTGGCGGTCGGCGTTCTATTTGGACTCGTGCTGGGGGTCTGCCTCTACGCGACGGTCTTCGTGCTGCCGGTGTATCTGCAGACCATTCGGAACTTCACCGCCAATCAAACTGGTCTCGTGATCCTTCCGGGCGCGCTGGCCAGCGCGTTTACGATGGGGTTCATGGGCCGCCTCCAGGGGAAGTTCGACGGTCGTCTGTCCATTGCAGCAGGGATCGGAATCTTTGCGCTCTCGATGTGGAAGCATGCGCATTTCACGACTGAGAGCGGATTCCCTGATTTCTTCTGGCCGCTGATCTTCCGTGGCGTAGGACTCGGATTGATTTTCGTGCCCCTCACGAATCTCGCGCTGGCCGATCTTCCGATGTCGCGAATTCCGAACGGCACCGGCCTCTTCAATCTGATGCGGCAGCTCGGCGGCAGCGTAGGGATCGCGCTCTCGGCGACGCTGCTGCAACGGTTCACCTCGATTCATCGGGCTGACCTCGCCGCCAATGTGACGCAGTACAGCGAGGCTGCGCGCGAGCGGATCGCCGCGATCACCCAAGCCCTGATTGGACGGGGGGACTTGCCGGCCCTGGCGCAGACTAAAGCGATCGGATTCGTAAATGGGATCGTCACCAGGCAGGCAATGATGCTCTCCTTTGAGCAATTGTTCCTGCTCTTTGGGGCCGCGTTCGTGCTGTCGCTCCCGCTGTTGCTGCTGATGCATCGCAGCCGCGGCCCCGCGGCTGCCGGGGCGGCCCATTGAGCAAGCTCGGCGTCGGCGACGGGGCGCCCGACTTCACGCTCCTCAACCAGCATGGCGTACCGGTGCAGCTGCGGGAGCTGCTCGGCACGAAGAACGTCGTCCTGTACTTCTATCCCAAGGACGCGAGCCCGCGGTGCACGACCGAGGCACGTGCCTTTCGAGACGCGCATACGAGCTTTGCAGCCGCCGATACGGTCGTGGTGGGGATAAGCTCGGATTCGGTGGGCTCGCATCGACGGTTTGCAATGCAGGAAGACTTGCCGTTTCTGCTGCTCAGCGATCCCAAGAGTGACGTCCGGGAGCTGTACGGCGTCAGGCGGATGCTCGGGATCGTGCCCGAGCGGGTCACCTATGTGATCGATCGGAATGGTATCGTGCGACACGTCTACGCCGCCCAGCTCGCGGCAGCGCGTCACGTGAGTGAGGCACGCCACGCCGTGGAAGGGCTTACCCCTCCATGACCAGACTACAAGTTGCGGCCCGGCTCGGCATCGTCGGCGGAATCTGGACGTTGCTTCACATCTACGTCGGTGCGCACGTGCTCGGCCCCGCCCCAATCACGGGCTTGCCGCGCGTGCTTGCCTGGGGCGCGGTGCTGCTCGTGGCTTGGCTACCGCTGATTGCGCTCATCACCGCCCGTCGCACGGCAGGCGAAGGGAATGGCCGGGGCCGCGGGTTCACGATTCGTATGCTCGACTGGGTTGCGTACACGGCGATGGGGCTGTCGTCGCTGCTGATCGTATCCTTCTTCACGACCGATCTACTCCGGCTCCCGGCCACCGCCACCGTGGTTCTCGTGGTTGTCGGGGCAGCGGCGTTCCTCACGCTCGTCGGCATGGTCCTCGCGCGACGGCCTCTCGTAGTTCGTGTGACCGTCCCCATCGCTCATCTTCCCAGCGACCTCGCTGGCTTTCGGATTCTGCAGCTCAGTGACCTGCACATCGGACCCACGATCCGGCGTCCATTTGTGGACGCCGTCGTCGACAGGGCGAACGCGCTGCGGCCGGATCTCGTCGCCGTGACCGGGGACGTCGCTGACGGCCTCGTTCCCGAGCTGCGCGAGCATGTAGCGCCGCTCGCTCGGCTGCGGGCGCCGCACGGGGCGTACTTCGTGACGGGCAACCATGAGTACTACTGGGACGTGCGAGGCTGGACCCGCGAGCTCGAGCGCCTGGGTATCGCGGTACTCTCGAACGAGCATCGCATCGTAGAGAGGGGAGCGGGCCGCTTGCTAGTGGCTGGCGTGACCGATCTGTCGGCCGCCTCCGATCCCGCGGCTGCCGTGGCCGGCGCCCCACCAAGCGATGTGCGCGTGCTGTTGGCGCATCAGCCGCGCAGTGCGTTCGCTGCCCAGGCCGCGGGCTACGACCTGCAGCTGTCCGGACACACACACGGCGGGCAGTACTTCCCATTCAATCTTCTCGTGCGGCTGTTCCAGCCGTTCGTCGCCGGACTGCACCGCCTCGAGTCGATGTGGTTGTACGTGAGTCGGGGAACGGGTTACTGGGGACCGCCGCTGCGGCTCGGCGCGCCGGCCGAGATCACGCTGTTGGAGCTCGTCCCAGCCTAGACCACGGTCAATGCGCCACGGCCATCGCCGCAGTCAGAAAGAGGGCGCGCACGATTCCCAGCGCGCCCTTGTCGTTGTCGTACCACTCGGTCGGGAGATGCGCGTCGCCCGCGCGACCACCCGCACCCAGCGCAACCGCGGGGACGCCGAGGGCGATCGGGACGTTGGCGTCGGTGGAGGCGCAGGCGAGCTGATGGTCGTGCCCGACGGCGCGCGTCGCGGCCACCGCCGTCTGCACGAGGGGGTGCGTGCGCGGCGTCAGCCCGGAAGGGCGGTCGCCGACGCGGCGCACATCGAGCTTCAGGGGAGGCGTGGTGGGCGCGCGGTGCCGATTCTCGTCCTCCAGCGCCTGGTCGAAATACGCGTGCGCGGTCGCATCGAGCCGGTGGAGGATACGCGGATCTTCACTCCGCAAATCCACGTCGAACCAGGCGGTTTGCGGAATCGAGTTCAGGCTGGTGCCGCCACCGAGCCGCACAACCGCGCACGTACTGCGCGGTGAGTTTTGCGTGGGCAGATCCGCCAACATTGCAGTTGCCCGACCCACCGCGTTGGCGGGATTCGCGACGCCGAAGGCCGCCCAGGAATGCCCGCCGGGACCGTGGTACGTCACGCGATAGCGCCGCGCTCCCAGCGCGCGGTGCACGATACGCTCCAGGCCGGCGCCATCGAGCGCGATGAACGCGTGCGGACGGATGGCTTGTCCGTCCAGGAGGTGCCGCACGCCGCGGAGATCACCCGATCCCTCCTCACCGACCGTCGCGGCGAAGAGAATGGGGCGTGCGGTCATCACGCGCGCGCGGGCTAGCGACTCTCCAACCGCCACGAGCGCTGCCAGGCCGCGCGCATTGTCGGAGATGCCAGGTCCCTGGAGGCGTGGGCCGCGTCGCGAGACCGAGACGTCGAGCTCCGGGCCGAAGACGGTGTCGAGATGCGCGCTCAACACGACACACCCGTCGCCTTTGGTGCTACCGGCCTCGCCGTACCAGCCCCTGACGTTGCCAACCGAATCGATCTTCACGTCCTGCAACCCGACGTCATCGAACAACTGGGCGACGCGCGCTCCGCGCGCGGCTTCAGCGCCTGTGGGCGCGGGAATCGCCGACAACGTCGCCTGACGGGCGAGCGTCACTTCATCGAAGCGCTCGATGTGGGCGCGCGCGGCGCGCACGCGTTCGTTCGCGAGCAGGGTATCAATGGCGTCCGGCATCGACAGCAAGGTACGGTTGTGTGAGGCCGTCGTGCAACGGCGCGGCGGCGCGCTTGACCTGGACTAGGGGGGACGCGACACTAAACGCATGGAAGAGCGGCAGCTGATCTACGATTGGAACAGCGAGTCGGCCGCCAATGGGGGCGGTTTTGATTGGTCGCGCGTCCGCGTCGATCTCAACGACGAGACGCTGCGCGACGGGCTCCAATCGCCCTCCGTGACCGATCCGTCGCTTGACGTCAAAAAGCGGCTCCTGCACCTCATGGCCGATCTGGGCATCGTCGCGGCCGACATTGGCCTTCCCGGCGCCGGCCCTCGCGTCGTCGACCAGGTGCGCGCTTTGGCGACCGAAATCCGCGATCACAAGTTGCCGATCATGCCAAACTGTGCGGCTCGGACTGTGGTCGCCGATGTGGAGCCGATTGTCCGCGTAGTGGACGAGTTGGGAATCAAGATCGAGGCCGCCACGTTTATTGGGTCCTCACCGATCCGCCAGTACGCCGAAGACTGGACGCTCGATCGCATCCTCAAGGCCTCAGAAGAGGCGGTCACGTACGCCGTCTCGCATGGCTTGCCCGTCATGTACGTAACCGAGGATACGACGCGCGCGCGTCCCGAAACACTCAAAGCGTTGTATGGCGCCGCGATTGCGTGCGGTGCCGGGCGGATCTGTCTGGCGGACACGGTCGGGCATGCGACGCCCGATGGTGTAAAGGCTCTCGTCAAGTTTGTGAAAGACGAGATCGTAGGGAGGAGTCCGGTAAAGATCGATTGGCACGGCCATCGCGATCGCGGCATGGGGTTGATCAATTGTCTCGCCGCGATCGAGGCGGGTGTCGATCGTGTGCACGCGACGGCGCTGGGTGTCGGTGAGCGGGTCGGCAACGCCGAGATGGACCTGCTCCTCGTGAACCTCAAGCTTCTGGGCGCGCATCGCCACGACATCCGCCGCCTGCCCGAGTATTGCCGGCTCGTCGCCGATGCGGTCGGCGTGCCAATTCCGGTGAACTATCCCGTGGTAGGCACCGACGCGTTTCGCACGGGCACCGGAGTGCACGCCGCTGCGATTATCAAAGCCAAGAAAAAGGGCCACAACTGGCTTGCGGACCGCGTGTACAGCTCGGTGCCCGCCGAGGAATTCGGCTTCGAGCAGCGCATCGAGATCTCGCCGGTGTCGGGGCTTTCCAACGTGAAGTATTGGCTGGAGCACCACGGCTACGATCCGGAAGACACGGCTGCGTGTCAGAAGCTGTTCGAAGCCGCGAAGCGAACCGATCGCGTGCTCTCCGACCAAGAGTGCCACCGGCTGCTAAAGAAATGAGCCTCCGCGATATCGAGCAGTCGTATTTCGACTTGTACTGGCACATGGATCCCGTGTCTGCCACGCAGGCGGGTGTGCCGGGCCACGATGACCATTACGGGCGGTTCAGTCCCGCCGCGCTCGCGCCGCATCTCGCTGCCCTGAAGTCGATCGCGTCTGCGCTCGAGGAAGCGACTGCCGACGACGTCGAGCAGGAGATCGATCGCACCGCGCTGCTGAATGAGATTCGGGTGACGCTGCGCCGCTTCGAGAAGCTTAAGCCGCAGGCCAAGAATCCTGAGTTCTGGCTCTCCCACCTGCTCGGCGGCCTGCATCATCTGCTGCTCTCGGCGGATCGCACGCCGGCTGAAAAGGCCGCGGCGGCGATCGGCCGGCTCGAGGATATTCCCGCGTTTCTCGACGACTTACGCGCCACGCTGGAAGAGCCGGTGCGGGTGTTCGTGGAGACCGCGGTGCGCATGACCGAAGGCGGCCGTCTGTTGGTACGCGAGCTCGCCGCTGCACTGGGCGCCCAGGCGCCGATGCATGCCGCGCGGCTCAACACCGCAGCGGAGGAGGCCGGCATCGCGCTCACCAAGTTCGATGCTAACCTGGCCCGCTGGCTCGAGATGGGGACGGAGCAGTATGCCATCGGCGAGGAAGCGTTCAACTTCTTACTCCACTATCAGCATGCCTTGCGGGACACAGCGCCCGAATTGTGGCGCTACGGCCTCCGGCTCAAGGAAGAGGTCGAAACAGATCTCGTCCGGCTCGCGAAGCGCCTCGATGGCGGCGGTCGTCCGTGGCCGGAACTCGTCGACAAGCTGCGGGGCGATCATCCCAATCCGAGCGAGCTTGTGAAAGCGTACTCGCAGGAAATGGAGCGCGCCCGTGATTTCGTCGCGGAGCGCAAGCTCGCGCCGATTCCCAAAGCACCACTCGGCGTGATCCCGACGCCCGCGTTCATGCGGCCTGTGATTCCGTACGCCGCGTACGACAGCCCCGGCGCGTACAGCCGCGACCGCACGGGATGGTTCTACGTGACCGTGCCCGATTCACGACTGCCGGCCGATCAACAGGAGCGGATTCTGCGCGACCACTGCCGCTACGAGCTGGCAGCCACCGCTCTGCACGAGGGCTACCCCGGCCACCACCTCCAGCTCGTCATCGCGAAAGAGCAACCCTCCCACGTGCGCAAGAATTTGTGGACGCCGCTCACCGTCGAGGGTTGGGCGTTGTACTGCGAAGACATGATGGGCGAGGAAGGTTTCTACGCGTCGGACGAGGAGTTGTTCTTCCAGCGCGTGCACCTGCTGTGGCGCGCGATGCGCATTCTGCTCGACGTCGGCCTGCACACGCGCGGCATGACGCGCGATCAGGCCGTGAACCAGATGGTGAGCGAGCTGCACGTGGAGCGCGGCAACGCGGAAGCGGAAGTCCGGCGCTACTGCGCGTGGCCGGCGTACCAGTTGTGCTACGCGGTCGGCCGGCGCGAGCTGCTGCGCTTGCGCGACGACTTCAAGAAGGCTCGGGGCGCCAAATTCTCATTGCGCGCGTTTCACGACGCGGTGCTGCCATACGGCGGACTTCCGGTCACCCTGATTCGCTGGGGACTCGGCCTGGGTGAATGAGTCGAATGGTGGCGGGGGGGGCCTGCCACGGCAGGTCAAGCTGTTCGGTGCCGTTTCCCTCCTCAATGACTTCGCGAGCGAAATGGTGTACCCGCTTCTCCCCGCGTTCGTCACCGGCGTGCTGGGCGGGGGTGCGTTGGCGTTGGGTGCGCTCGACGGTGCGGCCGACGCCGCGGCAGCGCTCGTAAAACTGCTCGCGGGACGACTCGCCGACCGCCCGGAGCGCCGAGGCTCGCTGATTGTGGGCGGATATTTTCTGGCGGCGCTCGTGCGGCCCGTCATCGCGATCACCGCGGCCGCGTGGCAGGTCATCGGGTTGCGCGTCGTGGATCGGCTGGGGAAGGGACTACGCACGCCACCGCGGGATGCGCTGATCGCCGACGTCACTCCGGCACCCCTCGTTGGCCGTGCGTTCGGACTACAGCGCGGGCTCGACCATGTCGGGGCGGTAATTGGTCCGCTGGTAGCTTGGGCGTTGCTGACACGGCATGCCGAGGTGAGGACCGTGATCCTGGCCAGCTTCGTGCCCGGCGTGTTGGTGGTGATGCTGGCGGTATGGGCTGTAAAGGGCGGCAACGGGCGGCAAAGGGCGGCACGGCCGTTGCCGCCTTCTGCCGCCCCTGCCGCCCATGTTCCGCCCGCAGTCATCGCCATCTCCGCCTTCTATCTCCTCCGCATGCCCGATACGCTGATCATTCTCCAGTCGCAGCGATTAGGAATCGCTATCGCGCTCGTGCCGCTCCTGTGGGCGGCGGTGCACGTCGTGAGGTCTTCCACGAGCTTCCTGGGCGGCGCGCTCTCCGATCGCATCGGGCCGTCGCCGACGATGTGGATCGGCTGGCTGAGCTACGTCGCGCTCGCGACCGGGATGGCGATGGCGCACGGGCCGCTTGCCGCTTGGTTGCTGTTCCTGGCCCTTGGCGTCGTCGCGGGGCTGACAGAGAGTCCCGAGCTGGCGTTGGTGTCAGCGGTGGCTGGAGGGGGGGGCCATCGCGGCAGCTTGTTCGGTGTGTATCACGCGTTGACGGGCGTGGCAGCGCTGGCCGGCGGACTGCTGCTGGGGGTCATCTTTCAACAGGCGAGTGGCGCAACGGCGTTCTACGTAAGTGCCGCTGGGTCTTTAGTTTTGGTGATCCTCTGGCCTTTCTGGACACGCTTGCATAGGGTTCCCCCGCGATGAGCGCCCCCCAGCAATCATCTGGTACATCGATCCAAACACCCCACGCCGGCACTACCCGCAAAGGTGGGGGACACTACCTCGCCCGCTTGTCGCTGCTCGCGCTCGGCGTGGTGTACGGCGACATCGGCACGAGCCCGCTCTATGCCATGCGGGAGGCGTTCCATGGGCAGCATGGCATTCCGGTAACGAGCGGGAACGTCTTCGGGGTGCTCTCACTGATCTTCTGGTCGTTGATCCTGATCGTCACCGTCAAGTATCACGTCGTCATCATTCGGGCCGACAATAAGGGCGAAGGCGGCGTGCTGGCGCTGATGGCGCTGGTGAACGGCAGCCGGGTCGCCCGCGGGTTGTCGCCGCGCCGCATCATGATCGTGCTAGGCATCTTCGGAGCGGCGCTGCTGTATGCCGATGGCGCACTCACGCCTGCGATCTCCGTGTTGTCGGCGGTCGAGGGCCTCGAGATCGCCGAGCCTGCCCTGCAACATTGGGTCCTGTGGATTACGCTCGTCATCCTGGTCGGCCTGTTCATGTTCCAGAGCCGTGGCACCGCGCGTGTGGGAGCGGTCTTCGGACCCGTCATGCTGGTGTGGTTCTTTGTGATCGCGGTCCTGGGACTCAACAGCATCTTGCGCCACCCCGCGGTCGTCGGAGCGGTGGTGCCATCCCACGCGATCCGCTTTTTCGCCGAAGACCCGAGCCGTGGCTTGATCGTTCTGGGCGCCGTCTTTCTTGCCGTCACCGGCGGAGAAGCGTTGTACGCCGACCTCGGCCATTTCGGTCATTCAGCAATTCAGCTCGCGTGGTTCACGATCCCCTTGCCCGCCCTGCTATTGAACTATTTCGGACAGGGCGCGTTGCTGCTGACGCAGCCGGAGGCGGCGGCCAACCCGTTTTACCTGCTCGCGCCGGCCAAGGCGCTGTATGCGCTCATTCCCCTGGCGACGGCGGCGACGATCATCGCCTCGCAAGCGATCATCTCGGGCGCGTTCTCCTTGACGCGCCAGGCCGTACAGCTCGGTTACATACCGCGCTTGCAAATCGAGCACACGTCGTCGCGTGAGATCGGGCAGATCTACGTCCCGTCGGTCAACTGGCTGCTGATGTTGCTGACGATTGCGCTGGTACTCGGCTTCCAGACGTCGAGCAACCTCGCGGGCGCGTACGGTGTGGCGCTTTCAACCCTGATGGCGCTCACGACAGTCATGTTCTACGTCATGAGCCGCGAGGTGTGGGGGTGGAGCCTGCCAAAGGCGGCCGCCGTCTCGGGCACCTTCCTCGTAGTCGATCTCACGTTCCTGGTGGCGAACGCCCTCAAGATCTGGCACGGCGGTTGGGTGCCGCTGGCGATCGCGATCGTTCTCTACTTTGTGATGAGCACCTGGAAGCGGGGGCGCGAGATCCTGTCGAAGCGCATGATGGAAAAGACGGTTCCGCTCAAGCTGCTGCTCGCCGATCTCGCCGCCGAGCCCCCGATCCGCGTTCCCGGAACGGCCGTGTTCATGTCCGGCAGCTCTGATGGAACGCCGCCGGCGCTGGTGCACAATCTGGCGCACAACAAGGTCCTGCACGAAAAGGTCGTGTTTCTCACGGTCATGACCGAGGACGTGCCGCACGTCGGCGGCGAGCATCGTGTGACCGTGAAGCGCAGTGGCAAGGGATTTCACAACGTTGTCGCCCGCTATGGCTTCATGCAGGATCCGGATATCAACGAAATCCTGGCCGCCTGCAAGGCGAATCATCTCGATATTCCCCTGGAGGGCACGACATTTTTCCTGGGCCGGGAAACGCTGATCGCGTCGGACCGCCCGGGAATGGCGATGTGGCGTGAGCACTTGTTCTCGTTCATGTCGCGCAACGCCATGCGCGCGACGGCGTTTTTCAAAATTCCCCCGAATCAAGTCTTCGAGGTTGGGGCACAGGTCGAGCTCTAGCGCGGGAAGCGGCCTCGCGCTGGGTGCGCGAGTGGAGATCGAGTGTCTGGCGACCGTCGGAAACAGCTCCGACGGCCGCCAGCCCAGCCGCAGTCCCTAGTTCCCGATCGGCGCGCGGGTCGACATCCAGATGTCGAATCCGCCCGCGCCACCGGTCCGGGTCGAAGCCCAGAGCAATGTGCTGCCGTCATACGACAATGCCGCTTGCTGCTCAAAGCCCGACGTGTTGATCGGCGCGCCGACGTTCACGGGCGTGGACCACTGCCCATTTGCACTCTGGCGTGTCGATACCCAGAGGTCCGCGAAACCAAACCCACCGGCTGGGAAACCGCGCTGGAAAAAGATCTCCTTGCCATCCGTCCGCACCACTGGTGCCGCGTCATTGGCCGCTGGATGGTTTAGGTCCGAAAGGGCGACCGCTGGTCCGCCGATCTCCCCATCATGTTTGATCGGGACGACGTAGAGATCCTGCTGCTGCAGCGCGGGATTCCCGCGGGTGAAGTAGAGCTGGTTGGGATGGAACGTGGGGGCATTCTCATCCGCGAGAGTGTTCACGTCCGTTCCAAGCAGCTGTGGCGTCTCCCAGCCGAGGTCGTCTTGGGTATTGTCGCGGTGCGACACGTAAACGTCGTTGCCGCCAACCCCACCCGGCCGGTTACTGAAGAAGTAGAGAGAATGCCCGTCGTTGGAGAGATCAGATCCTGCGTCCAAGCTGGCAGTATTGATGACCGGACCGAGATTGACCGGCGTTTCCCAGGCGCAGTCTTCACAGGCGCGCCGAGCAACCCACAGGTCTTGGCTGCCCATGGTGCCGGTGCGGTCCGATGTCAAATAGAGACTCAATCCATCCTTCGACAGGAAGGGGTGAGCCTCGGTGAAGGAGGTATTGATCGGCGGTCCAAGATTCACCGGCGTGGACCACTCAGACCACGCAGACGTCATGAAAGAGGGCCCTCGCAGGCCGACGATGGGTTGTTGCGGCTGTCGGTCGCAAGCAATGAGAAGAATGAGTGTTACGAGCGGGGAAATGGCCTTGCGCATTGGGGCCTCCTTGGAGAGGGCCGTCACGCGCGAAACGGCCGCGTGGCGCTGGTGTTACTCCCTACAAAGAGGAAGGCGTTTCAGATTGAAAGCTAGTCCCCCGCGACAAGAGTTGTTGTGACAAACGGCGCCTCATGCACCAGCGCCGGCTTGCGGCGGGACAGCACTAGCCACCACTCCCGCGCCGACGTGAACACCAACATTGCCACGACCGTCATGAAGAACAGCGCTACCGCGGCGTTCAAGCGGTCATTGAAGATCAGCCGGGCGGTATTGGGTCCCGCGGAGCCAGCAAGTGTGGCGGCGTGTGCCAGAAAGCCGAGCTTGGGATCGGCTGAGAAGACTTTCTGGTATCCGGCGGTCATCGTCACGACAATCAGCCAAACCAGCGGTCCCAGCGTCACCCAGATGTAGCGCTGCCGTCCCATCTTGATCAGGATGGTCGTCGCGACGCACAGCGCGATGGCCGCGAGCAGCTGATTCGATATTCCGAACAGCGGCCAAAGCGAGTTGATCCCGCCCAGCGGATCCACGACTCCTTGATAAAGGAAATAGCCCCACGCGGCGCAGACCGCGCCGCTCGCAAGCAGCACACTCGGCAGCCAGGACGTCTGGCCGAAGCGCGGCCACACGTGCCCGACGATCTCTTGCAGCATGAAGCGGCCGACGCGCGTCCCGGTGTCGATCGTCGTGAGGATGAACAGCGCCTCGAACATGATCGCGAAGTGGTACCACAGCGCGGTCAGCGTCTTCCCGCCGAGCGCCGTCGTGAGCCCTGAGAAGATGTGTGCCATTCCCACCGCGAGTGACGGCGCGCCGCCGGTCCGCGCGATCAACGTCTGCTCGCCCATCTGGGCCGCGAGCGCCTGCATGTAATCCGGCGTGACGACGAATCCCGCTTGATTCAGCACCGTCGACGCGCCAGCCAAGGCCTGGGGCGTCGTGTTCATGGCGAAGTAGACGCCCGGGTCGAGCGTGCAGGCGGCGATCATCGCCATGACGCCGACGAACGACTCCATCACCATGCCACCGTAGCCGATCATACGCGCATCCGTCTCGCGCGTGATCATCTTGGGCGTGGTCCCTGACGCCACGAGCGAGTGGAAGCCGGAGATCGCGCCGCAGGCGATCGTGATGAAAGCGAAGGGGAACAGCTTGCCCGCGAACACCGGTCCTTCGCCGGCGGTCGCAAACGGCGTGAGCGCCGGCATGCGGAGTGGCGGCAGGATGATGAGAATCGCGACGGCCAGCACGAGCACCGTCGTGATCTTCAGAAACGTCGAGAGGTAGTCGCGCGGGCACAGCAGCATCCAGACCGGCAGCACCGACGCAATGAAGCCGTACGCGATCAGCATCCAGGCGATCGACGTGCCGCTCTGGGTAAACGCCGCGGCGAGCGCTGGGTGGCTCGCGACGCTGCCGCCGGCGATGAGGGCGCCAATCAGCAACGCGGCGCCAATCAGCGAGGCTTCACCGACTTTTCCCGGCCGCCACCGCTTCATCCACGCGCCCATGAGCAGGGCAATGGGGATCGTACAGGCGATCGTAAAGAGTCCCCACGGCGAAGAGCGCAGCGCGTTGACCACGATGAGCGCGAGCACCGCGAGGAGGATGATCATGATCGCGAGTACTGCGATCATAGCCGTCACGCCGGTCGTCCTGTTCACTTCCTCCTTCGCCATCTGTCCGAGTGACTTGCCATCGCGACGCAGAGAGGAGAAGAGGATCGTGAAATCCTGAACCGCGCCGCCGAGTACCACGCCGATCACGAGCCAGAGCGTGCCGGGGAGGAAACCGAATTGTGCTGCCAGGACCGGTCCGACCAGCGGGCCCGCCCCCGCGATGGCCGCGAAGTGATGGCCGAACAGCACCCAGCGGTTCGTCGGCACGAAGTCGTGGCCGTTGTTGAACCGTTCGGCGGGCGTCGCCCGCTGCGGGTCCAGGCCAAAGACTTTGTCGGCGAGGAACTTCGAATAGAACCGGTAGGCGACGACGTAGGTACAGACGGCGGCGGTGAGGAGCCAGGCGGCGTTGATCGTCTCACCGCGGACGAGGGCGAGCACCCCGAACGCGGCCGCGCCGAGCAGCGAAATCAGGGCCCAGATCACCACCGACACAGCGCGTAAGTTGCGACGCTGCTTGCCGATGTTCAAGTTCGAACATAGGTTCGAACTCCTTGAGCTCTTCTAGCTCGTACCCCTGGTCGTCGAGCGGGCGCGACGCGATGGCGCCTGCCGTTCAGGAACGACCCCAACCGCAGCGAACCCCCGAGTCGATCAAAGGACGAGTCGTCATCGTGACGGGCGGCGCGACCGGCCTCGGCCGGGCGGTCGCGCTCGAATTCGCGCAGAACGGTTGCGGCGTCGCGTTCAACTACGTCGAGATGCCGGGACGGGAAGTCGGCCCGCAGGCGCTGCTTACCGAGACCGCGATCAAGGCCTACGGGGTGCCCTGTTACTCGGCGCTGTGCGATGTGCGGGAGATGGAGTTAGTCGAACATTTCGTCAGCCAGGTCCGCAGTCATCTCGGCGGCGTGCACTATCTCGTCAACAACGCCGGCATCACCCACGACGGCGCTCTCTGGCGACTCACGCCGGAAGCGTGGTCCGAAGTCATGGACACGAACGTGAGCGGCGCGTTCAACTGCATTCACGCGGTCGCGCCGCACATGCGGGCGCAACGCTTTGGGAAGATCGTCAACGTCGCGAGCCATCAGGCGTTCCGGCCTGGGTTCGGAATCGCGAATTACGCGGCGAGCAAGGCGGCGCTTATCGGTCTCACCAAGGCCGCAGCTGTGGATCTCGGCTCGGCCGGTATCAATGTGAACGCCGTTGCTCCCGGATTCGTGAAGACCGAATTGCTGACGCAACTGCCGCGTGAAGTGTTGGAGCGCGCGGAGCATGAGTCAGTGCTCGGTCGCGTGGCCGAGCCCGAGGACGTCTCTCGCGTGATCCTGTTTCTCTGCAGCGAAGCGGCGCGACATATCACCGGACAGGTGATTGTAGTGGACGGTGGACTCACGCTGGCTTAGATTGCGGCCCGTGAGTAACCGCTTGAAAACTAAGTACTTGGTGATAGGCGCTTGGGGTTTGGTGTTAGGGGCATGTGGTGGCAAGAAGAATTCCCAGCCCCCAACCCCCATTCCCACGGCCCCGCTCCCCACCGCCGGCCTCGCCGGCCAGCGGGTCGCCCTGATACCCCTCGCCCTGGTTGGTGCGGAAGACACGCTCCACTGGGACGCGCTGATCGCCGA
>Ga0209761_1001757_pt1 | contig 14036 bp, 13 predicted proteins | sample GraSoi013_1_40cm_4_FD_185818 | JGI IMG/M metagenome (GOLD analysis project Ga0209761, IMG submission 185818) | Grasslands soil microbial communities from the Angelo Coastal Reserve, California, USA - Sample 09_25_2013_1_40cm (SPAdes) (version 2) | ecosystem: Environmental > Terrestrial > Soil >... | reverse complement strand
GGGCCCGCCGGCGAGGAATTTCGTCGCGTCCTGCGAGCCGCCGATTCGCCGTGGCGTGTGGCATTCGGCGCAGTGGGCGGCCCCCTTGGCGAGGTACTCGCCGCGTTCGGGCCCGCCTCGCGGCGCCTCTTTCAGCGCGGGACCGACCCGAATCATCGGGATGGGAATCTTCAGGGATCGCGCCGGTACGGGAGCCTTGATCGGTTTCACGCTCTTCAGATAGGCGACCAGCGCACGGGTTTCATCGTCGGCGATACTGGCGAAGTACTCGTACGGGTGGATCGGGAAGAGCCTCGAGCCGTCGGGCCGCTCCCCGCGCCGTATCGCGTCCGTCACCTGCGCGTCGGTCCACCGCCCGATTCCGGTCTCGGGGTCCGGGGTGATATTCCGCGAGTAGACGACGCCGAAGAGGAGCTCGAATTTCATGCCGCCCGCATTCAGCCCGAGCGCGTCGGGCGGCGTGTGGCAGGCGCATCCCCCCGCGGCCCCGAACACGTACTTCCCGCGGGCAACGAGCTCCGGGTCCGCCGCCGACGCCGGCGCCGAGCAGAGCGTGAGGATGATGGCGGCCATCACCATCACGACAGGCGGGACCGCGCCGCTCGCCCCCGACCTGCTATCATCCAGGGCTGGGGGAAAGGAGACCGCGCATGGATACCGGGTACACGCTCGACCAGTTCCTCGCCGACACGCGGGCGACCATCAAGACAAAGGGCGTTCCCCCGGGGCTCGCCGAGATCCGTGACCACCTGGAGAAGCTGCTCCGCAATCCCGAGCTGTTGAAGAAGCACATGGGCGACCCGGTGCCGTACAAGGAGCGTACGACGATCGGCCACGATCCGGAGACCGACGTTCACGTGCTCGTCCATGGCCGGGAAAAGGGCGGGAAGTCCGTCCCGCACGACCACGGCCCGTGCTGGGTGATCTACGGCAACTACAAGAATCCGACGCGGATGCGCCGGTGGCGCCGCCTGGACGACGGGAGCAAGCCGGGCCACGCGGAGCTCGAGCTCCAGCGCGACTTCATGAACGAGGCCGGCCACGCCGCGGTGTTCGCGGTCGGCGACATCCATTCGATCGAGTACGGCGACGACACCTTCTTCATCCGGGTCACCGGCGGTGACGTCGAGAGCCAGAAGACGCTGCGCTTCGACCTCGACAAGAAGAGCGTCCAGGTCGCCGACCGCGCCCTCGGCCAGCGGTAGTGCGGGCCGAGACGACAACGATCTAGAGAGGACCCGAGAATGTCCTACGACCTGGTGATCAAGAACGGAACGGTGGTCGACGGATCCGGTCTGCCGCGGTATCGGGCCGACGTCGGGGTGCGACACGGTCGCATCGTCACGATCGGCCGCATTCGAGAGCGCGCCCGCGAAGTGGTCGACGCCGAGGGCCAGGTGGTCACTCCCGGCTTCGTGGACGGCCACACCCACATGGACGCGCAGATCTTCTGGGATCCGCTCGGCACCTCGTCCTGCTGGCACGGCATCACCTCGGTCGTGATGGGCAACTGCGGCTTCACCCTCGCCCCGTGCGCCGAGGAGAACAAGCATCTCGTCGTCCGCAATCTCCAGCGCGCCGAAGACATCCCGCCGGCCGCCATGGAGGCGGGCATCGAGTGGCGCTGGACCACGTTCCCCGAGTTTCTCGACTGCCTCGACTCGCTGCCCAAGGGCATCAACTACGGGGGCTACGTCGGCCACTCGGCCATACGCACCTACGTGATGGGCGAGCGGGCGTTCGAGCAGCCGGCCAGCGAGGACGATCTCAGGGCGATGGAGCGCGAGGTGCGCGACGCCATCCGCGCCGGGGCGATCGGGTTCACGACCTCACGATCGCCGGCTCACGAGACTCCCGACGGGCGTTACGTCGCGAGCCGTTTGGCGACGTGGGACGAAGTGCGGCGGCTGGTCGGCGTCATGAGCGAGCTGAACGCCGGGCTCTTCGAGATCGCCGGGGAGGGCGTGGACCGGGCGCCGGACGATCCGGGGCTGCGCGATTACCACGTCCGCCTGCGCGATCTCGCCGTCGAGACCGGGCGCCCGGTGACGTTCGGGGTCTTCAGCCGTCGCGGCGTGCCGGACGTCTGGCGCAAGTACCTCGGTCTGCTCGACGAGACCGCCGCCGCCGGCGGGCGCATGTTCGCCCAGGTGCACAGTCGCTCGCTGAGCGCGCTGCTCTCGTTCAAGACCCAAATGCCCTTCGACCGGCTTCCGGTGTGGAAAGAGCTACGCGCGCTGCCGCTCGCCGAGCAGCGGCGGCGGCTCCACGACCCCGAGCTGCGCCGCCGGCTCATCGAGGCCTCGGGCGCGCGCGACGATCGACGCACCGTCGGGACGGAGGCCCGGCCGGCCGACTACGACTGGCTCCTCGTCTTCGACAGCGTGGAAGGGCCGCATCGCACGGTCGCCGAGGTCGCTCGGGAGCGCGGCCAGCATCCGGCCGAGACGATGATCGACCTGGCGCTCGCGAAGGATCTCGATCTCTTCTTTCTCCAGCCGGTCGCCAACGAGGACCAGGACTACGCCCTCGAGCTCATGCGGCACCCGCGCGCCGTCGTCACGTTCTCCGATTCGGGCGCGCACGTCTCGCAGCTCATGGACTCGTCGCTGCAGACGCACCTGCTCTATCACTGGGTTCGCCGGAAGCAGGCGTTCACCCTCGAGCAGGCGGTGCGGATGCTGACGCTGGTGCCGGCCACGCTCTGGGGCTTTGCCGACCGCGGGCTGATCCGCGAGGGGATGGCGGCCGATCTCGTCGTCTTCGATCCCGAGACCATCGCGGCGGAGATGCCGGAGGTGGTCGACGACCTGCCCTCCGGCGCGCGTCGGCTCGTGCAGCGCGCGCGGGGCATCGCCGCGACGGTCGTCAACGGCGAGGTCCTGCTGCGCGACGGCAAGCACACCGGCGCGCTACCCGGCCAGCTCCTGCGCGGGCCCGTCGCCCGGAGGGCGTGAGCCGCCGCGCGAACATGCTGATCGTCGACGCGCAGGTGATGCTCGCGCGGCGAGGAAACATCGCGGTCAAGGCCTCGGCGCTGCCGTGCTACTCCACCGAGTCCTATCCCTTCCCCGGCCTCCACGCCCACATTCGTCGGGTGTACGACGCGTTCGGGTCGCGGCGGATGTTCTGGGGAACCGACTGGACGCGGTTGCCGTGCCCCTGGCGTCAGGCGGTGACGCTCTTCACCGAGGAGTTGCCCTGGCTCTCCGGCGAGGACAAGGAGTGGATCATGGGACGGGCGATCTGCGAGTGGCTGGGCTGGAAGACGGGGTTCTCCGTCCGATCGACCAGCGCCTCGTCGCCCTCCGTGGGAAGCATCTCCGCGTAGTTCTGCGCGCCATCGATATCGCTCGCCCAGACCTCCCGCGGCAGCTCGTAGAGCACCTCGATGCCGTGACCGTCGGGATCCGCGATGTACACGCTATGAGTCATGCCGTGGTTGACGCGCCGAAGGAAGGGCACCCCCTTCGACCGGAGAAAGGCGAGCTGCTTCAGCCACGATTCACGATCGGGCCACGCGATCGCCACGTGGTTCAGCCCGATCCGGCCCGGCATCAGGCTCCATTGCGCAGGAGCGCCGCTGCGGTCGCCGTTGGTCTCGGGGACCTCGGCCAGTGCCAGGTCGTGATGAGTCACGTCGCCCTGTGCGTCGAGCCCGCTGTAGAAGCGCATCTTCGGTCGCTGGCGTCCGGGTATCGGCTTGAGCTCGGCGACACAGCGAAAGCCCATGATGTCGGTCCAGAACTGGTGCGACGCCTCGAGGTTTCGCACGTTCAGGACCATGTGGTTGATGCCGCGCGGCGGCTGGGCGTGGCTCGGAGCTGAGGAACCTTTCGCGGCGTCGTTGGCCATGGTGCCCTCCATGTTCGGCGAACTCCCGGTCGACGGGTCTCGGGGAACGGCACGCGCATTGTACGGCACGGGGCGCTGGATTGCACGTGGGCTGGGCCGTGGACTCCGCCGCCGCTCAGGACTCTCGGGGACGAAACAGCCGTCTGTGCACGTCCAGCCGCGCGGTGGTTTCCGCGTCGAGCTCACCCGTCACCGGAAGCTTCTCAGCGCTCTGGTACTTCGCGAGCGCCGCGCGCGTCCTCGGACCGACGGTGCCGTCGATCGGGCCCGGGGAACAACCGAGATCGCGGAGCGCCCGCTGGGCCTCGCGAACGAATTGCGGCCGCCGAGCCGGTGCGCGCGTTTCAGGCGCGTCCGAACCCGGTGAGCGGCTCGCGGCGGACGCGGCGTCGGACGATTCTGGTCCGATCGGCGGGCCGAACGTGCCGTCATGCAGCATGACGAGCACCGCAAGGCCATGCCCGAGCACGGTTGGATCGGTCGGGACCGCCGAGACCCCGCAGCGCCAGGGTCGGCGCTCGCTCAGCAGAGCTCGAACTGGCCGCCCAACAGGCTGGCGGTCGTGCCGAGGAGCGTCGACGCGCAGTAGCGGCAATAGGCCACCGACTCCAGCGTGATCGCCACGCGGCACAGCACCCGGCCCCGCACTCCAGGCAGCCGAAGCGATGCGACGCCGGCGCCACGTTGCGACCGCAGTGACAGCGCTCGGTGATCTCGTCGACTTCGCCGGCGCGAGCCATGCTCATCGCGGTCCCTCCCCGAGCGTCACGGCGGATCGCCGAGTCATGGCCGGCACGACGCCGATCCGGGACTCGATCCGCACGTCGGGTCGCAGGTGCGACGCCTCACGCTCGACGAGGTGGAGCGCGGCCCTGCGAAGATCATCGGATGGCACCGACCCGGCTACCTCCACCGTGACCGGCGACCCCTTCCACAGCGGGACGCGCGCTGTCGGGGTGATCGGCAGGCTGAATAGCGCCGGGTCGCGGAGAACCGCGTCAGCGAGCTGGGCCTGCACCACGACGGCTTCGCTTTCACGCTGACGCTTGAGATCGAGGATCTTCATGAGGGCGCCCAGGATCAGCAGCACGGCGATCGCCCCGATCACGAACGCGGCCGCGGCTCCGTCGCGGTGAGCCTCGCCGGACGCCGGCGGACCGCTGACAACCTGTAACAGACCATGGAATGTCTTCATTGGCGTGACCTCCCCTCTCCCGTGGTGGGGTGCGAAGTCCGTGCCACACCCGCGCGATCGACCTGTCGAGGAATTACAGCGGCTCGGATCGCACACCGGGGTGCGGAGCGAGCGACACCGGCAACTTCTACATGGCAGGACAGCAACTTCTACACGGAAGGACCGCAAGTTCTACACGGACGGCGACGCTGGATACGACGAGCTCGTCGGCTGTCTCACGAAAGACCCCGAAATCCCTGAGCAACGCTGCCTGGCATTCGCGTTGCTACATCGGGGGCGAGCCCAACGGCTTGCAGGGCTGATTCACAGACCATCAGACCAAGGAGGTCACCATGATCCGAGTCGTGGCAGTGGCAGTCGCGCTTCTGATGACAGCGTCGCTCGGCGTCTCCGTAGGGATGAGCCAGACCAGGACCGACCTGGCCGGACCGAGGGGCGAAGGGATGCAGCCGCAGGCGGATCAACCGAAGACGATGGAACAGAATCACGACGCAATGGGCCGGAAGATGGGCCAGGTCGAAGGCACGATCAAGATGGTGCGCGGCAGCACGGTCACGCTCGAGGACGGGACCCAGCTGTCCATTCCAGCCTCGGTCAGGGTTGCCCAAGACCTGAAGCCGGGCGCCCAGATCAGCGCTGAATACGAGGAGCGGGGCGGTCAGAAGATCGCTACTTCCATTCAGATCAAGGGATAGGGCATTCCTCGCGAGGCGGAGAACATGACGAAGCTCGTTTCGGGACTTTGTGCACTCGCCCTGTTGGCCGGCGTCGCAGCAGGATGCACGGACTCTGGCCAGGGTGGTCGGATCGGCCAGCGCTCGACCAGTGATCGCACGCCTGCGGCTTCGCCGTCGACCTCGCCCTCTGACGGCTCGTCGGGCAGCCCAGCGCCCGGGAGCGTCGAGACTCCGAGCACGCCGGGCGCACCCGGCTCCGCGGGTCGGTAGCCCTCGTCTCGTCAGCCTCCGGCGGCTTTCCGCCGCGAGGCTGGTCTCCCACAGGTCGGCGCAGCCTGGACAACATGAAGGGCTACTTCGTGTCGTTCGCACACTCATCCGATCGGCGTGCGAACTTTCGACGGGCGTTCGGCGAATCCATCACCGACTCGAGTCCGGCATGTTGGACCGTCTGAACACAACCCCAGGCTCGACCGTCCCGAACTAGTTCGTCCGCTCCGGCGTGTCGACCGTCTCGCCGCGAAGCTTCCGGTAGAACGAGGCGAGGCTGATCCCGAGCAAGCGAGCCGCCTTGCGCTTGTCGGACTGCGTCGCGGCCAGGACGTCCATCAGATGCTGGCGCTCGAACTGACGCACGGCGCCGCGAAGATCCTGGGGCAGCGCGCCATGGGGCGAGCCCTGGTCGGGGGACAGGTCGCGAAGGGAGATGAGGTCGCCGCTGCCGAGGACCATGGTCCGTTCGAGGACGTTCTCGAGCTCGCGGACGTTGCCCCGCCACGGCCGGCCGATGAGCGACCAGAGCGCGTCTCGCTCGACGCCGAGGCATCGCATGCCGAGCCTGGCGTTGAGCCGGTCGACGAGGTGATCGACCAGGATCGGGATATCGCCGCGTCGCTCGCGCAGCGGCGGCACCGTGAGGTGCACGACGTTCAGCCGGTAGAACAGATCCTCGCGGAACCGTCGGGCCTCGACCTCGCGACCGAGATCGCGGTTCGTGCTGGCGATGATCCGGGCGTCCACCGGCACCGGCCTGGTGCCGCCCACCGGCAGCACGCCCTTGTCTTCGATGACCCGGAGCAGCTTGACTTGGAGGGGCAACGGCAGCTCGCCGATCTCGTCCAGGAACAGCGTGCCGTGGCTCGCCGTCACGAAGAGTCCGGGGTTCGCCTGCACCGCCGTCGTGAAGGCGCCGCGCACGTGGCCGAAGAGCTGGCTCTCGAGCAGCGTCTCCGGGATCGCGCCGCAGTTGACCGGGATGAAGCTGCTGTCGTGGCGGGAGCTGGCGGCGTGAATCGCGCGAGCGACCAGGTCCTTCCCGACGCCGCTCTCGCCGGTGATCAGCACGTTGCTCGACGTCCGGGCCGCCAGCCCGATCTGCTCGCGCACGGCCCGGATCGCGTCGCTCTCCCCGACGAGCGTGTGGCCGGCGGACGGCGCCTGCACCGCCCGCCGCACGAGTCCGTCTTTCCAGATTGTCTCTCGATACTGGAGCAGGCGCTGCACGCGCTCCTTGAGCACATCGACCGAGAATGGCTTCTCGAGATAGTCGCACGCGCCTCCACGCAGCGCCGTGATCGCGGTCTCGAGCGCAGCGTACGCGGTCATCACGATGACCGACACGCGCGGATTCAGGACCCGCGACCGTTCGAGCACCTCGAGGCCGTTGAGGCCGGGCATCACGATGTCGGTGACGATGACGTCGAAGTCCTGCTCCTCGACGCGGGTCAGGGCCTCCTCGCCGCTCCCGGCCGTTGCCACGCGATAGCCCTCGGCCGCGAGCGACCAAGTCAGGATGTCCTGGATCGCGGGCTCGTCGTCCACCACGAGGATCGACGCGGTCATCGCTTGATCACCTTCAGTCTCAACGCTGACGCAGCCCTGATGCTGCGAGGACATCCGGTCGCTGGCGGGCACGTCCCGCTCGACGCGGAGGACGGCAGTTGCGCGCACCGCGCAACGGTTCTCCACTCGAGCCGGACTCTAACACAATAGCGCCTTCCGTCGCCACGATACAAGGCACATCGCGCAGAATTTTAGTCATCGTGGCGGGCGGGAGCTCGACCCTCATGTTGTGTAGATTTTGCCCGGTGGTGAAAAACGAGACAACCCCGTGCGGCTCCCTCTGACCTGACAACCGCGCGCTCGGCGCGTGCGGCGTCACCCGCGTCGGCTCGCGTCAGGGCAGCGCCAGACCGCGCCGGGCGAGTTCACCTTCGAGATCCAGCTCGGTCGTGCGGGCTGACGCGCCGCCCGGCACCGTCCAGAAGATCTCGAATTCGAGCCCATCGGGATCTTTCGCGTACAGCGACAGGCTGACGCCGTGATCGGACGCGCCGACCAGCGCTCCGGCCTCGGCGAGCCGCTGTCGCGCGCGCGCCAGGTCGACGAGGTCGCCGACCTCCCAGGCGGAGTGGTACATGCGCGCCACGCGCTCGTCCGGGTGCCGCACGCCACTTTGCTCGAACAGGCCGAGGTGATGGTCGTCCGCGGTTCCGGGGATCTTCAGAAAAGCCGCGTTCGGATACAGGCGCTGGACCTCGAAGCCGACGATGTCGCAGTAGAAGCGCACGCTACGCTCGACGTTCGAGACCCACAGGACCAGGTGCTGCAGGCGTTTGAGGCCCGTGCCGGTCGCCGTCGCGCTCATCGTGGAGTCTCGTGAGGATACTCGACGCTGACGGTGATGGCCGCACACGCGATGAGCGTGTCGGAGGTCGGGGAGCGGAGTCCGCCGTTGACGGCGCGGACGGTCACCTCACCGTGCGGAAGCTCACGCCGAACGACGTCGACCTTGACCGAGTCCGGGTCCGGGACACCGATGGTCACGTCGACCAGCATGCGCCCGCCGCGCTCACGGACCTCCTGGAACAGCGGCAGGCTCGAATGCCGGATGGCGTCCGACACCGCGCGGCAGGCTGCCTTGGTGGCGTCGCGTCCGTGCACGTCGACGCCCATCCCGAACTCGAGTACGCATGGCTTCGCGGTCACGTCCCACCTCCGTGTGATCGGCTATTCGCTCGTCCCCATCCGGGTGGTCTCGACAAACTGCTCGGTCGCGTCGTCGATGGCGCGGCCGGACCGGCCGCGGGCCTTCAGGACATACAGCCCCTGTGGATCGACCGTCGCCTTGACCGGAGGCGGCAGCTTCATCTCGTACGTGACGGGACGGCGGTGGTCGGCGAGCATGAGCGCCGGATCGTACACTTGATTGAACTTCCAGAGACTCCGAACGAAGTTCGTCTGGCCGCGCGCCAGCTGGCCAGCCACGATCGTCAGTAGACCCCGGAGCGCGCTCCACCCGAGGTGCTTCATCGAGAGCACGCGCTGCGTCCGGATCAGCTCGTCGTAGAACTCGGGGAGCGGCAAGCGTGTCGGCAGGACCGCGTGCTGGATGTCATAGAGGCGGTAGTCCCGCGTATGGATACGGCGCGCCTCCGTGTGCCAGGTCTCCGTGCCCGGGTAGGGCGTGTTGACCGAGATGTTCACGATCTCGGGAATCTCCATGCACAACCGGCGAACCACCCCGAACCGGTCGCGGTCCCAGTCGGGATCGGCGATGAGGTTGATCGCGACCGTGATTCCGAGCGAGCGCGCGAACTCGAGCGCTTCGAAGGCCTTCCCGAGGGAGATCCGCTTGCGGTACTTGCGCAGGCCCTCCTCGTCGATGGCTTCGAGCCCGAGGAACATGTACCGCAGCCCCAGCCGGGTCCAGAACTTGAACACGTCCCGATTGCGCAGCAGGACATCGCCGCGGGTCTCCAGATAGTATTGCTTGCGAATCCCGCGGCGCGCGATGGCCTCGCCGATCTCGAAGCCGTGCTTGGCCTGCACGAAGGCCACGTCGTCCACGATGAAGACGCCGGATTCTTTGACCGAGGCGAGGTCCTCCACCGCCCGCTCCGGGCTGACCACCCGGTAGCTCCGACCGTAGAACGTCCACGCGCTGCAGAACGAGCAGTCCCAGGGACAGCCGCGGGCGAACTCGATCGACGCGCAGGGATCGAGCGTGCCGAGGAAGTACCGGCGACGGTGCCGGAGCAGATCGCGGGCGGGCATGAGATCGTCCAGGTTGTCCACGAGACGAGGCGGCGGCCCCTCCCCGTCGAGCGTGACGACGCCGGCCACCTTGGCGACCGCACGGCGATCATGCTCGATCGCTTCGAGCAGCGGGACGATCGACGCCTCGCCCTCGCCCTTCACGACGCAATCGATCGCCCCCCCGGCGTGCTCGAGGAGCTCCTGCGCGGTGAAGGAGGCGCTGTGGCCCCCGACGAGCACAAAGGTTTCGGGCCACCTGGCGCGGGTCAGCTTCGCGAGGTCGACGATCTCCGGAACGTTCGCCAGGTAGTTGCAGGAGAACGCCACGACGTCCGGCCGCCAGTGGTCGATGAGCCTCACGTAATCCTTGTGCGTTTCCGCCTGCAGGTCGACGAGCTGGACCTGGTGGCCGGCCCGGCGGACGGCCGCAGCGATCAGCTCGAGCCCGAGCGGCTCCAGCCGCAGGTAGATCTTCGTGTACATCAGGGGACCGGGGTGAACGGCCAGGAATCGAATGGCTCGATGCCTCCAGTGCGCCTATTGTCTCTCGTCAGCCAACGGCACGCCCGGGAACCTGCTCGCCGGTCGCGGCGCCATGGCCGCTACGCGCGCACCGCCCCGGGCCGTCCATCTTCAACCACGAACGTGGCCAGGGTGTCGACCTCGGCGCGCGGCCGGGTCACGCTACGCACGGTTCTCAGGTCGGCGCGTAACCGCTCGCGCGTGATCTCCACCCGCACGTAGCCGCGTCGCGTGCCGTTGCCGAGGCGGATATGGGGATTGTCAGGCAGCAGCGCCTCGAGCTCCTCCTGGCGGCGCCTGAACTGTGACGTGATGGACGTACCGACGAACTCGGTGGCGACGACCGGCGAGCGCGGGTCGTCGAAGTCGGGCTTGAGGTCGGTCACCCAGAATGAGTGCACATCACCGCCGAGCACGATCGGGTTGGCCGGCTTCCGCTGGCCGAGGTAGTCCAGCAGGCGGCGGCGGGCCGCCGGGTAGCCGTCCCATCCGTCGGTCCAGAACAGCTGACCCGGGCCCGGCTTCCGATCGAGCTGGGCCATCAGCGTCTGCTGAGCGATGACGTTCCAGCGAGCGGTCGAGCGGTCGAGCCCGGCCAGGAGCCAGCGCTCCTGGACGTCACCGAGCATGGTGATGCGCGAGTCGAGCCGCTCCTGGCAGTCTTCGACGGTGTTGGCGCCGCCCCGGCCGGGCGCGGCACACGGCTGGGGCGATCGGTACTGGCGGCCGTCGAGCAGATGGATCTGGGCGAGACGCCCGAAGGCGACCCGCGCGAAGAGACGCATGTGCGGGCCGAACGGCACCATCTGGCGACGAAGCGGCATGTGCTCGTAGTAGGCCTTGTACGCCGCGGCCCGCCGCCGCAGGAACCACTCCGGCGCGTCGAGGTGCTCGGAGCGGTCGTTGGCGTAATCATTCTGGACCTCGTGGTCGTCCCAGGTGCAGAGCCAGGGACAGGCCGCGTGCGCAGCCTGCAGGTCCGGGTCACCCTTGTAGAGCGCGTAGCGGATTCGGTAGTCGTCGAGCGTATGGGGCTCGGGCGCGCCGTGCTTGCGCACGTGGTCCTGACCCCAGGAGGACTCGTAGATGTAGTCGCCCACGTGGATGATCACGTCGAGGTCGTCCGAGAGCATGTGACGGTACGCAGTGAAGTAGCCCTGCTCGTACTGCTGACAGGAGGCGAACGCGAGCCGCAGGCGATCGCCCCCGGCATTCGCGGGCGGCGCCGTGCGCGTGCGACCGATCGCGCTCACCTGACCGCCCGTGCGGAAGCGATACCAGTACCACCGTCCGGGCTCGAGGTCGTCGACCTCGACGTGGATCGCATGCGCGAACGAAGGCGTCGCGGCGGCGGTGCCCCGCTGGACGACGTGGGCCAGGCGATCGTCGGTCGCTACTTCCCACTCGACCGGCACCACCTCCGGCGGCATGCCGCCGCCCGGCATCAGGGGCGACGGCGCCAGGCGAGTCCAGAGCACCACTCCCGTCGGCGAGGGATAGCCCGACGCGACACCCAGAGTGAACGGGTGCGCGGAGAGTCGGGTCTGCGCCCGCGCCCGGCTAACGAGCGGCGGAACGAGGTGCGAGGCGCCCAGCGAGAGCGCGCCCGCCAGGAGCTGACGGCGGCCAACACGCCAGGCGGTCGACTCTGTCTCGGTCGGCTGTAGCGGCGCCATCGACGTGCGCAGAATAGACGGCCCGGGGCCAGAGGACAAGAAGCGCGTGCGATCGTCGCGGCGACGGGGCGTTCCAGGTCGGACACCCCGTCGCGCGCGAGGTCAGCTGCGCTGGTACACGATCTTCATGGCGCGGTCGCCGCGCCGGCTGTGGAAGGTGGTGTCGATCGTCAGGACCCGACCGTCCGGCGAGAGCGTCCAGATGGACTGACGGGACATGGTCTGGTCGCTCTGATCGTCTTTCTTCACGTGTGTCCGCGTCACCACCAGCCGATCGCCCTCGAACGCCGCCCGGGTGACGACGTTGCCGCGGTAGCCCTGGTGGGTTTGATCGCTTCCGTCGGTGACCAGCGTGTCGGTCATCGAGCGCTCCCGACTACCCATCGTCATGGTCCGGGTGACCTTCAGCGTGTTGCCATGCTGCTCGACCATCAGCGTGACCTGGGCAGGCTGAGCCTGGGGGCTTGGCGCGCCATGGCCCCGGCCCTCGTGCGTCGGGAACTGACTCTGGGAGCGGTCGAGAACCCAGGAGCCCGCGAACTGGGGCTCGGCCTGGGCGGCGACAACCGCAACCCCGAGCAGGAGTAGTGTCATCGTACCGATCGTCCGTTGCAGGCGTCTCATGAGAATCCTCCTTGCGGAATGTGTCTGCCGGTACGACGATGCCCGACCTCGCTTTGTTTACGGCTGGGCACCCGGTATCCTGTTGCGCGCCGAATGGCGCCGACCCGGGGGCGCACCAGGAGGACGCGCGTATATGGATGTCTGGACCGGCGGACGAGCCGTCGTGGAGCTCCTAAAGGTTGAGCGGGTACGGCACATTTTCGGCATCGTCGGCGCGACCTTCCTGGACGTTCTCGACACGCTTTACGACGACTCGAGCGTCGAGTACATCAACGTCCGCCACGAACAGGCTGCCGCCTTCATGGCCGATGGGCTGGCCCGCGTCACCGATCGGCCGGGCGTCTGCCTCGTGACGAGCGGCCCCGGTGCGACCAATCTGATCACGGGCGTGGCCGCCGCGTACGTGGCCCATTCACCGGTCGTCGTCCTCGTCGGTGGGATGCGACATCGGCAATCCGCGCTACGACGAGTACGCCCGGCTCTTCGGCGCCGCCGGATATTACGTCGAGCATCCCGATCAGGTCGGAGATGCCGTCAAGGCGGCGCTCTCCGCGGGCGGGCCCGCGGTCGTCGAGATCCCGATCGACCCCGACGAGTTTCCGACTCCCGTGGCCGCCGTCCGCCCACAGGGTTAGTCCCGCCGGATGCCGCGGGGGCCGGGAAGGGGTCGCGCGACCACGCGGTACGCGTCCGCGTCACCGGTTGCGGCTGGGCTCCATCAATCGCGGATGCGTCCGTCGCCGCTTGGAGGGGACGGGTCTCGTCGACCCCTTGCCGGCCCCCGCGGCATCCGGCGAGACTAACGCGGTCGGGCCGTTTGTCCCGAGGCTACTCGTAGCGGCTGATGTGCAGGGGCACGCCGTGACTCGACGCGGGCTGCACCGTCACCTCGCCCGTGCCGCGCAGCAGAGTCGTGCCCGCGCGACTGAAAGCGTCCGTCAGCGCCGAGAAGTCTTCGGCGACCATCGAGAGCGCCACCAGCCCCTCCGTGCCTCCGACCTCCTCGGCCGGCACGACCAGCAACGCGCCACGGCCGACCGCCAGCATGGCGCGCGGCCCGTCATTCATCGCGACCTCCTCGAGGCCGAAGAGCGACCGGAGCACGTCGCTCGATCGCTTGACGTCGGAGGCGCCGATCACGAGCCGCTTGAGCCGAAGGGGCGATGGGGCCTCGGCCGCCGCGGCGGACGGCGTCGCGAGCTCGACGAGCACGCCGCAGCAGGCCTTCGGATGGACGAACGCGATCTGTCCGGCGAGCCCGGGACGCGGTGTCGGGTCCAGCAGCTCGACGCGCATCTCCTTGAGCGAGGTCAGCGTCTTGACGATGTCCGGCGTGTCGAAGCAGAGATGGTGAAGTCCCTCGCCGTGCCGGGCCAGGAAGCGCCCGACGCCCGACGACGGATCCAACGGCTCGAGCAGCTCGACCTCGCTCTCGCCGGCGCCGAGCAG
>Ga0209761_1001754_pt1 | contig 14051 bp, 15 predicted proteins | sample GraSoi013_1_40cm_4_FD_185818 | JGI IMG/M metagenome (GOLD analysis project Ga0209761, IMG submission 185818) | Grasslands soil microbial communities from the Angelo Coastal Reserve, California, USA - Sample 09_25_2013_1_40cm (SPAdes) (version 2) | ecosystem: Environmental > Terrestrial > Soil >... | reverse complement strand
AGGATTTCATCCTGACCGCGAAGGCCAAGGGCCTTTCCGAACGGATCGTACGCAAGCGTCACGCCGCGCGGAACGCGTACCTTCCCGTGGTCACGTCCCTGGCAATCAGCCTTGGATTCATCGTCGGTGGCGCGATCATCCTCGAGTACATCTTCTCGTACTACGGGCTCGGCTCGTACCTGCTCATCGCGATCACGTCCCAGGACCGTTTCCTCGCGGGGTCCATCCTCTTCCTGATTTCGGTCCTCGTGATCTTCGGCAACATTGTCGCGGACATCCTGTACGGGGTGCTAGATCCTCGTGTTCGAATCTGAGCCGGGTGTGCCGCGCTCGGAGTCATTTCGCCGGTCGTTCGTTGCTCGCTTGCGCCGGGTTCTCCGGACCTCCTGGTCGACGCTCCGCCAGAGCCGGCTCGGCGTCCTCGGCTTCTCGATTGTCCTGTTGTTCGCGCTGATGGCGCTCCTCGCGCCGGTGATCGCGCCCTACCCGCGGCTCTTCGAGGCGCCCCTCGTCGACCGGTTCGACATCCACGCCTACAGTCGTGCGTTGCCCGCTGGTCAGAACTACGAAACTCCGGTCTACGGCCCCACGACCCCGCTGTTCCCCGATGTCGGTGGAGGCGTCTGGGCGGTCAACTGGAACGCGACGCACGCGACCGTGTACATGAGTTACCTGAAGTACCCGCAACGGACCAACCAGAGTCCGTTCGACACGGAGAACCTGTCCGTCCAGTTCGATGCGACGCAGAAGTTCGGTGTGACCCCGCTCCCGAGCCCGCCCCTGTCGGCGTTGTACTGGCTGACGCCCGCGCGGAACATCTCGTTCGAGACCGGTCCGACGGACCGGAACGGGGCGCTCGCATATTTCATGGGCCGGGACTTCATCGTCGGCGATCCTTTCGCGGACAAGCTCATCTTCCACGTTCAGCTCCCCTTCACTCCGATATGGACCGGAGAGGATCCAGAATCGGCGGGATTCCTGATCTCCCAGCCAAACCAGCTTCAGGGACCGAGTCCGTTTCCGGGGGTTCCGGGCACCCCGTATGGACCGTACCGGTACATCTACGCCTCCGACGGGAACCAGACGATGGTCTTCGAGATCACCTACGCGCACACCGGTGACCAGACCCCCACGGTCCCTGCTTCCGGGCGCATCGCGCTCTCGTTCAACGGCACCTTGTCCGCCCCGCCGTTTGTCTACTACCATTGGGGGAAGGTTGCCGACTCCGACACGTCCGGATTCCGCGCGGGAACCGGTCAAGCGATCCTCCTGCCTCTTGCGAACGACACGCTGGCCGTGTACAACGTCTCCGGGAGGACTCGGGCGTTCGTCCCCCTGACGCTGTTCGGCCAGGCCGCCCACGTGGTGGCTCCGATCGGCTACGCTCGGTCGCCGGACACGCTGACGTTCTTCACCTACATGCAGCTGCGATCCGGCAACGCATCGGCGATCGCGACCTTCGATATGGGTCGGCTCCGGATCGCGCACGTGTTCCCGCTCCCCGACGCAGCCCTCCGACTCCTGCAGAGCCCGATCAGCGACGATGGGACGACCCTCTACCTGGGCTTCGCGAACGCCGCGGCGACCTCGACGACGATGATCGGACTGAACGCGGATCCGGCGGCGGGGAACCTCACCACGGTTTCCCAGTTCCAGCTCGTGATTCCGGGCCTCGTGAAGAACTATTTTTCCGTCGCGAACCTGGTGAGTGTCTACGTCTACATGGCCGACAACCGGTTGGTCAAGCTCGCGACCACCTTCGCGGCCGCCTCGGCGATCGTGCCGGAGGAATTCGGCCTCGCGATCCCCGCCGGGGTTCCAGCGATCGTCTACGCGGGCACGACGCATGGGACCTTGTACGGTGTTTCATTGAGCCAAGAAGAGCTGAACGGCGGCTGGACGGATTCCGCCACGGGTCGCACGACCCTGTTCACCCTGCTCGGTCGGCCTCGGGTCCCGTTGGCGCCGGGGACGTATCCTTCCGGACACACGTACCTCCTCGGCACGGACTTCAACGGCCACGACATCCTGACGCAGCTGCTGTATGGGACTCAGGTCGCGTTCATCGTCGGCATCTTGGCCGCCTTGTTCGGGGTGGGCATCGGCACGTTCGTGGGGGTCATCGCTGGATACTACAGCAAGCTCATCGACACATTGCTCATGCGCACGACGGACATCTTCCTCGTTCTCCCGTTCCTCCCGGTGGTCCTCGTCCTCGTCTCGATCGCCCGCCCGAGCATCTGGATCATCATCCTGGTGCTCTCCCTTCTCGGATGGCCGGGGATCGCGCGGGTCATCCGGGCGCAAGTCCTCACCCTGAAGGAGCGCCCGTTCGTCGACGCGGCCCGCGTCGCGGGCGCCTCCGATACCCGATTGATCTTCCTCCACATCACGCCGAACGTCCTCCCCTTCAGCTTCCTGTACATGAGCCTCGGCGTCGCCGCGGCGATCATCACCGAGGCGGCCCTCAGCTACCTGGGGTTGGGCGACCCGAACGTGACCTCCTGGGGTGGCATGCTGTCGACCCTCATCACCTTGGGGGGCGGGCTGTACTACTGGTGGTGGCTCCTCCCGCCCGGTCTCGCGATCACCTTCCTCTCCCTCGGCTTCTATCTCCTGGGTCGCGGCTTCGACGAGATCATCAACCCGCGCCTGCGGAGGCGTTGAGGTGCCCCTCCTTTCGGTGCGCAACCTGAAGGTCCACTTCAAGGTCCAAAAGGGCTGGGTCCGCGCCGTGGATGGCGTGAGCCTCGAAGTGGACGAAGGCGAAACGGTCGGTCTCGTCGGGGAGAGCGGTTGCGGGAAGACCACGCTCGCCTACGCGATCACGCAGCTCCTGCCGGCAAACGCGTACGTCCTGGGCGGAGAGATCATCTTCGGCGGGGAAAGCGCGGTCTCGCGCTACCGGGCGGAGTACTGGCAGCTGGCCGAGTCCCGCATGCGCACGGAGATGGAGGCGCTGAAGGCGAAGCTCGGAGGGATCCCGAAGACCCCGAATGACTCGAATCCCGACGCCGTGGCGATTGAGGAACGGATCGAGAAGCTAGAGGACCCCCTCGCCGACACGTACCGAAAATACCTCGCGAAGGAAATCAACGTGCTCCGGTCACGGCTCGAAGCCGTCGCCGATCGAGCCGAGGCGGGCGACCCGAAGGCGCGACGTCTCCTCGGCGAGGCGACGGCCCGTTACGAGGCGGCGAACCAGGAGGGGGACCTTCTGGCGATCACGCGGCTCAAGGATGGGCGCCTCCGAGGATACCACCCGAAGCTGAACGCGATCCGGTGGAAGCAGGTGTCCATCGTCTTCCAGGGTGCGATGAACGCCCTGAATCCGGTGTACACCGTCGGCGATCAGATCGTTGAAGCGATTCAGGCCCACGAGGACATGGACGACTACGAGTCACGCAACCGCGTCGTGGAGCTCTACAAACTCGTGGGAATTCCGGTGGATCGGATCGACAACTACCCCCACGAGTACAGCGGAGGGATGAAACAGCGGGCCATGATCGCGATGGCCTTGGCGCTCAACCCGAAACTCGTGATCATGGACGAACCGACGACGGCTCTCGACGTGATCACCGCATCGAAGATCATGGACGAGGTCCTTGCGATCCAGAAGGCGCTCCGGATGACGCTGATCATCATCTCCCATGACGTGTCGACCGTCGCGAAGGTCGCCGACCGGATTGCGGTGATGTACGCCGGACAAATCGTCGAGGAGGCCCCGTCGCAGGACCTCTTCCACCGGACCCTCCACCCGTACACGGAGGGACTCCTCGGGGCGTTCCCGAGCGTGAAGGGCGAGAAGCATCGCCTCGAGGCGATCCCCGGCAGCCCTCCGAGTCTCCTGACGCCCCCGAGCGGATGCCGATTTCATCCGCGATGCAAGTACGCAAAGGATATTTGCACGTCCACGGAGCCACCATACGTCGTTCCTGAAGCAGGCCATCGCGCCCTGTGCCACTTCTCGCAAGACTTCTTCTCTGAGGGGGGACTGACACGGACCTAGGGTCGACCTCCCCGGTCCTCGAAACACCCGGCATCCCGGTCGCAGAGGACGGCAAGGTCATCCGGGTCGAAGGGTTGCGAAAGTACTTCGAACTCAGGCCCGGATTTTTTCGAGCGCTTCGGGGAGACGTCGTCTATGTGAAGGCCGTGGACGGAATCGATTTCAGCCTCGAGCGGGGCGAGATCCTGGGGCTCGTCGGGGAGAGCGGTTGCGGAAAGACGACGACGGGCCGGCTCGTCGCCCGACTCGAGACCCCGACCGAGGGTCGGATCCTGTTCCGCGGCGTCGATCTCGCGTCCCTCGAGACGGGTGAGCTGTTCAAATTCCGTCGCGATCTGCAGATGATCTTCCAGGACCCGTATGAATCGCTCAATCCCCGTCACAGCGTGCTGCGCTCGGTCTCGGAGCCCCTCCTCATTCACCGGCTTGCGACATCCCGAGAGCAACGGGAGGAACTCGTGATCCGCGCGCTCGAGGATGCGGGCCTCCGGCCCGGGCAAGAGTTCCTCGACCGTTTCCCCCATGAGCTGTCGGGCGGACAGAGACAGCGGGTCGCCATCGCGCGGGCGATCGTCCTGAACCCGAAGGTGATTATCGCCGATGAGCCGGTCTCCATGCTCGACGTCTCGATTCGCGCCGGCGTGATGAACCTGATGCTGGACCTACGGGCCAAGTATCAGATGCCGTACGTGTTCATCACCCACGACATCGCGGTGGCCCGCTACATGTCGGACCGAGTCGCGGTCATGTACCTCGGTCGGATCGTCGAGGAAGGGCAGACCGAAGAGGTGATCACCCATCCGACGCACCCGTACACGCGAGCCCTCCTCTCCGCCGTCCCGGTGCCGGACCCGGCGCACGAGTATACGGCGGTGCCCATCAAAGGCGAGCTTCCGAGTCCGATCGACCTGCCGAGTGGTTGTCGCTTCCGGACTCGGTGCCTGTTCGCGCAGGAAATCTGCGCGACGACGGCTCCTCCAAGGGTCGAAGTCGCACCGGGCCACATCGCGGAGTGCCACTTTGCCTCCGACATCTTCTCGGGCGCGCTCGTCGAGCCGCCGATGGCGCGTCAGGTCCCCACCCCTGAGGAAATCGCCGCGACTCTGGCGGCGGGATCGTGATCCGGAGCGGCACCCGAGCCCCCGTCGAATGGCGGCTCGAGATCCCATTCGTGGCGACGCTCATCGTCCTCTTAGTGTTCATGGGGCTCTCCGTCGCCAACTACGTTTCTGTCGCGCAGGTCCATGGCTCCGCGCGCGTCGAGGCCACCGCGTCCATCGGCTATCTCGGGCTCGACTCGAACGGAACCCTTCCCCGCAACGGCACGGCACGGGCGTGGATCAACGTGACCGTGGCGAACCCGACCTCCCGATCTCTCCAGTACGACACGGTGATCTACAAGATCTGGATGGAGGACCTTCCTCGGGAAGCGGGCTTTGCCGTCGTTCGGAAGGACGTCCCTGTTCAGAACGGGAGCGTGATCCGATGGCTTTATCTCGCGTACAGCGGCTCCAACACGTCCAGCGGAGTCTCCGTCCCCGCCTTTGGCGCCGGGACGGTGCCGCTCGTCCTCGATTTGACCGAAGGGCTCGACCCGTACACGTTCGCCGCGGTCCAGAACATCACCGGGTTTGCCGTTTCGCAGGGCCGCTCTCTGACCACGATTCCACTGGAGCTCTTCATCCTGACCAGCCTGTTCATTGACGGTGCGCCGCAGCCACAGTCCCCGACGGCGGCCCTCTATCTCACGGACGTTGTCCGAATCGTACTCGGTCAAGGGAAGGACTATGGTGCGTGAATTGTCGGCGAAGTTCCACGAGGTCATGCGGGTCCTCCGGTCGGCGTGCATCCTGGCCCTCGCCCTCGCCTACACCGCGTTCTATTCGATCTTCCCGTCCGCGACGTTCCCGGTGTCGAGCGATGCATCTTTCGTTTGGATCTTCCTCGTCCTCGCGGTTGCCAGCGTCCTCGGCGGAATAGAAACAGGAAACCTGAAGGAAGCGGTCCTGTCGGCGGTCGTGGCGCTCCCCCTCGGCTACGCCGTCGTCGTCCTCCTCGTCTTTTCGCCCGCCTTCGCAGGGTTGTATTTTCTCGAACTGAGCGTGGTGCCGTTCTTCGTTGCCCGCTACACCTTTTTGGTTCTGGCACTGTCCCTGCCGCTCAACCTGGCCGGGGCAGTCGCCGGACAGTTTCTCCGGGACCGCTTTCGCGGGGGTCGGTTTGCCGACCGCCTCGGCGGGTGAGGTCGGGCCGCAAGGACTTTAACGACCCGGAGAATCGCGCCTCCGTGCTCGTCGCGGTGACCGGGACCCCCGGTACGGGGAAGACATCCGCGTGCGATGTCCTTTCAGCGCGTGGCTATGTCGTCGTGGACCTCGATGCGGTCGCGCGGCGGGAAGGTCTCATCGTCGGCCGGGACAAAGCGCGCGGCAGCGATGAGGTCGACGTGGAGGCGTTGCGTGCTGGCCTGCGGATTCCCGCGAAGGTCGCGTTCCTCAAGAGCCATTACAGTCACCGGATGGACGTCAACCTCGCGGTCGTCTTGCGATGCCGACCCTCCGTCCTGCGCAAGCGGCTCGAGGCGCGTGGTTGGCCCGCCGAAAAGGTCCGAGAGAACGTCGAGGCGGAGGCGATAGACGTGATCCTGCAAGAGGCGGTCGCTCGCCTTCCATTCGTGTTCGAGGTCGACACGACGAACTCGACGCCGCAGGAGACCGCGGAAGCGATCCTCGCAATCCTCCAAGGAAAGACGAAAGGGCGACAGCCCGGATCCGTCGACTGGGCGTCTGAGGTGCTGTCTTGGTACTAGATCGGTACCGCAAGGCCGCTGATGCGTTCCTGGTCCCCGTCGCTTCTCGGATGTTGCGCGTCAATCCGAACCTGGTCTCGTGGATCGCCTTTCTCGCGGCGGTCGGCGCCGGCATCTCGTTCTTCATCGGCGGCGGTGGACTCCTCGGCCTCGCGCTCGCGCTGATGCTGGTCGCTTCGTACCTCGATGCGCTCGACGGAAAGATCGCGAAGATGGCCGGCAAGGCGTCTGTGCGGGGCGACTTCTTGGATCATGTGCTCGACCGCTATGCGGACGTGTTCATGCTCGGCGGGATCGCATTCAACGCGACGTACTGCCGTCTCGGGGTTGGCACGCTCGCCCTCCTGGGCGTCCTCTTGACCTCGTACATGGGGACCCAGGCGCAGGCCGTCGGTCAGGGTCGCGCCTATGGCGGCGTCCTCGGCCGCGCGGATCGCCTCGTGCTCCTGTTCTTCGGAGGCCTGATCCAACTGCTTGTGGCCCCATCCGGGGGTCTCGTCGCGGGCGTCGGCATCCTCCAGTTCGGGCCGCTCGAATGGTTCATGGTGCTCTTCGCGGTCCTCGGCAACGCGACGGCGGTGCAGCGAGCCGTGGGGATTTGGCGGGGCTTGGCGGCCCCGCGTTGAGCGTCGCCGCGGACTTCACATGGAGGGCGGCGGGGCGAAGGCACTCGGCTGCTGCGCCGCGGGGGCCATCCGCTTCCCGACCAGGACTCCGATGGGGGCCCCGACCAGCGCAAGGATCCCCGCTCCGACGCCGAAGGCGACGGCAACGATCACGATCAAGATCCCGAGAAAGCCCCCGAGGAAGGGGATGGCTGCGAGGAACGGCGCGAGGGCGACGACGACAATGATCCCGCCGACTGTGAAGCCGAGGAACGCGCTCAGGAATCCGAACCCGAGCGATTTTCCCATCTCTTTCAGGAGGAACCCGGTGAGGAACCCGATGACGAGTCCGCCAATGAGAATCCAATACGTTCCTAGTCCCGCGCCGATGAAAGTCAGCAGCCCAAATACGATTCCCAGCACAAAGCCGATCAACCAGACGACCCCAAGCTTCATCCTCGTCATCTCTTGACGCCCAGTGGCTTCCCGGGCGCGGACTGCGAGGCGGGGCAGGGGTATATGAGGCTTGCAAGTCGATTATCCGATTTGGGACGGAACCTCAAGTCCGAGACGGATGGCCCTACGTCGCCGTCGACGCGCTCTCTCCCCGTGGCCGCTGCTCGCGGCCCTTCACGCGATAGTACTGGAGGGGATGCTTGATCGTCAGGCAGATCCGATCGGGCCCCGGGCAGATCCCATACGACTTCATCGTCGCACACTCCGGCGGCGTGTACTCCGTCGGACTCGACGTGCCCGTGATGTGCTCAATCTGATACTTCGTCACGTCGGCCGCGAAATCCGGCACGTCCCCGAAGACGCGGAAGATCTCCTCGTTCCCCAGGCCGATGTGGTGGAGAAACGCGACGATCGCGAAACGGCCCATGTGCGGGACGTTCTCGTGGTTCTGGATTTGCGCGAGGAGATTGTACATGCACGGTGGGAACCGCGTGATGCTCACCTTCCCGATGTCCTCCGCCTTGAAGGTCGCCTTCTTCGCCTCGAGGATGCCCCGGATCTCCCGGAGGTCCGCGCGGAAGGCGGAGACGATGTCGTCGTTCACCGGAAGCGGAAGGCCTTCCTCGATGTGCCGCTGAATCGCGTTCCGCATGACCCGGAGCGCCTTGGCCCGTTGCAAGGTCACGTACCCGCGGTCCACCCGCTGGTTGATCAGTTTCCACGGCGCGTCGCGCATCGTGTTCGTGAAACGCAGGAAGTCGGTGAAGTGGAGACGGAAGCCGCCGTCCTCCCGTCGGAGGTCCATCGCGAGCTGCGAGGCCATGTGGATCACAAAATCGTCGGACTCGGATTCGAGGCGTCCTTCCGCGGCGATCGCCTCCCGCAGGGCGAACCGTCGGATCAGATACGTGTCCTCCAGGGCGGAAACGAAGATCCGCGCTACAGGATACGCGAGGAGCTGCGCGAGTTGGTCCGCCGGTGCGATGGCGACGCGGTCGGAGGCGGCCCCGCGCTCGAGCGCTTCCAGGACCCGTGCCTTTCCGAGGCTCCGGGCGCGAGCAAACGCGGGTTCCAGCAGAATCTCCTCGAGGCTGACCTTCTCCGCACGGATGAACGCGGACGACTCCCGAAGGAACGGGTACTTGGCGAGGGTCGCGAGCTCCACTTCCGAAGGAACGTCGCGGGGCCATAAAAGGCCAACGCGGGGAACCGCGAAACGGGAGAAACGAATCCCGTGGCGATGTGTTCGTCGGAAGGCCCTCCCCCTGGCGCCGGGCCCAAAAGACTGAAGAGCCGACCGCGGATGGCCAACACGATGGTGAAGACCATGCTCGCTGACAAGACGCCTCGACATGTCCCGCCCGGCTTCAATCCGGTAACGCTCTACCTCACCGTGGATGATCCGGACCGGCTCGTGGCCTTTGCCAAGGCCGCCTTCGGCGCGGAGGAACTGAAGGACCAGCGTGCAACGGGTCCCGATGGGAAAACGATGCACACTGCATTTCGTGTCGAAACGTGCATCATTGAGACGGGTCGCGCGTCGGGTCAGTGGAAGGCCCTTGCGGCAGGTGTCCACCTCTATGTCCGTGACGCAGACGAGACCTACGCCCGTGCGATCAAGACCGGAGGAGTTAGCCTCCACGACGTGCGGGACATGGAGTACGGGGAACGTTCCGGAGCGGTGCGAGACCCCTGCGGCAACCATTGGTACGTTGCAACGTACACCCGGGCGCCCGCGGAGTAGCCGTGGTCGTCCGCCGAGGAAGGTGCCCACTGCTACGTGTACCCTTCCGGTCCGCAAACGCAGATCGCTCCGAATAGGAAGATCCGTAGTGTCCACTCGGAGGTAATCTAGGCGAGCTAGAGAAGTCCCGCCTAGATCGTTCGTCTTCCGTTTCACTCGGTCGGCGGCGCTCCGGGCGGGGGCGGCGCGACGCCCAGCTGCACCATGAGGCCCGCGACGTCCCATTGTCCCCAGTGTTCGGCGCTGAGCCCGTTCTCGAACCGCGTGATGTCGATGCCCGAGATCGTCACCGCCTTCCCCGTCGCCGGGATCCCCATGAACTCGGCGCTGTGCGTACCCGTCATCGTCCCGCGGACGACGACCTTGTCGCCTTCCGTGATGATGTCGTCGATCGTCGTTCGGCCATCCGGGAATGCGGCGTGGAGCATCTGGAACCACAGCTTCTCCCCTTCGCGGCCAGGCGGCAGTCCTGGCGCCGCGGTGTGGTCGACGTAATTTTCGGCCGTGACCTTGTCAATCACTCCGAGGTTCCTACGGTTCAGGACCTCATCGTAGAACATTCGCACAGTCGCTTTGTTCTCCTCTTCTCCCATGTTTTTCTCCTCCTGGAATCCCCTAACGTCCGCCCCTAGGAGCCGCCCTCTATATAATGACGCCTGTGCCCCGCTCGCGCTCGTTCACAGATTCGGTTGTTGAGCCAGATGCTGCTGTCTCATCCGAAGGTCTTTCAGGAAGTGGACAATGAGTCGCGCGATGGAGGAACTCCGCGGCTACTTCGCGGTCCACTCGCAGGGTCTCGGGCACGCGACGCGAGCGGTTGCGCTCGCCCGCGGTCTGCTCGATCGACGGAGGGATTTGTATCTCCTCTTCCTCGCCGGTTCGCCGGCGTTGGACCTCGTCGTGGCGAACGGATTCGACGCGTTGACGATGCCGCCCGCCCCCGATTGGGAGGCGACGGACGGGGTCCTTGGCCCTGTATGGAGGTGGTATCGAGACTACGGTCGATATCTGCGGGTCGCTCGGCGATTCCTGGAGGGAGAGACGGACTGGGACTACTACCGCTTCCTCCTCTCGGACAGCGAGTTGGCCTCCGCGCGCGAGGCGATCCGTCATCGGATTCCAACGGCCTTGATCCTCGACGCCACCCGCCACAACTTTGCGCGCGATCCGGTATCCCGTTTGGTCGAAGGCCCCGCCAACTTCTGGGCCTCCCGGATTGCGCGCGGGGCCGACCTCATCCTCGCGGCCGAGTCGGCACCCGGTTGGCCCAACGTGCGCCGCATCGGACCGATCGTCCGCGCGTTCAGTGCACCTCGGGAGACACTTCGGGAGGATTTTGTATTTCGTAAGAAGACGATCCTCGTGACGGTCGGGGGCACCGGAGTCGGCGAGTTCCTCATCCGCGAGGCGGTTCGCGCCTTCCACGAGTTGAAACTGGACGATGTCTCGATGGTCGTCGTGAGCGGCCCGAAATTGAAAGTGAACCCGGAATCCGGGGTGTACACGTACGGATTCTTGCCGAACCTCCAGGATTACGTCCTCGCGGCGGATCTCGTGATTACGACCGCTGGCAAGGGTACGGTCAACGAAGCGCTCGCCGCCGGCACGCCCGTGATTGCGATTCCGCCGAAAGGTCACGCCGAAGCCGAACGAAATGCCGCGACGCTCGGCTATCGATTCGAAGACCTCCATCGGCTGAAGGAACTGATTCCCCAGAAGCTCGCGCTCGGACGACTTCCTCCGAAACCCATGGGCAATGAGCAGGCGATTGGATTCTTGATCGAATTTCTTGACCGCGTGCCGAATCGCTAGGCTGCCCGCACGACCAAGCTCGCATCGATTTCCTTCACGTGCGCGCGGCCCGTGAGCGCCATGGCCGTGTCGAGTTCCGCGCGCACCTGGTCCAGCACCGCCCGGACTCCGTCCGCGCCGCCGAGGGCGAGACCCCAGAGGATCGGCCGACCGACGAGGACCGCTTTCGCTCCGAGAGCGAGGGCCTTGAGCACGTCCGTCCCTCGCCGGATCCCGCCGTCGAGGTAAACCTCGATTCGCCCACGGACCGCCGCGACGACATCGGGCAAGGCGTCGAGGCTCCCGAGGGTCGAGTCGAGTTGTCGTCCGCCGTGGTTCGACACCACGATGCCCGCGACTCCGTGGTCGACCGCGAGAGACGCATCTTCCGCGGTCATGATCCCTTTGATGATGAGCGGCAGCGGGCTGATCGACTTGAGCCAATCGACGTCGTCCCAGGTGAGCGATGCATCGAGCAGATTCGCGACGTACTTCGCGAACGCCGAGCCGCGTTCGACCTCCGGCATTCTATCCAGGCCGGCCGACTTCAGATTCGCGATGCCGAAACCGGGTGGGAGCGTGAACGCGTTTCGCTCGTCCCGCTCGCGACGGCCCAGGACCGGCGTGTCGGCCGTGAGGCACAGCGCCTTGTAGCCCGCCTTGACCGCGCGGTTGACGAGTTCTTCCGTGACCGCGCGGTCCTTGTACACGTACAGCTGGAACCACCGGGGCGCATCGACTGTCGCGGCGATTTCCTCCAGGGGCGTCGTCGCGATGGTGCTCGCGATGAGGATCGTCTCCGCAGCCGCGGTGCCTCGCGCCGTGGCGATCTCGCCGTCGGGGTGGACCAACGCGTGGAACGACGTGGGGGCCACGCAGACCGGCATCGACACGCGCTCCCCGAGGAGGACCGTCCGCATGTCGCGTTTCGATACGTCCATCAGCACGCGGGGTCGGAGTGCCCACCGCCCGAACGCTTCGCGGTTCCGTCGAAGGGAGACTTCGTCCTCGGCCCCGCCTGCAATGTAGTCGAACGTCGCGCGCGGGACTTTCGCCCGCGCCATCTCCTCGAGTTCGAGGAGATTCGTAAACGTCAGGGCCACCCCGACGCCAACGGCTCCACGACCTTAGCCCTTTGTCCGGGCGGGCGCCTACGGGAATTCGAAGCCGCAGTTCGAGCAGAAAACCGCCGCGGAGTCGCTCTGCATTCCGCAGGATCCGCAGCGTTTCATCGACGCGGTTTCGGACGCGCCGACCGCCATCACCGGCAGCGGATGCGTCCGGCCGCGGCGGGGCGCATTCCCGAACAATCCAATGAGGAGCTCAATGGGACCGAACACGAGGGCGCCGATGCAAATGAACGGGAGGCCGGGGATCATGAGAGACGCGATTCCGGCCACTGTGAAGAAGAGTCCGATGACGACGCGACGGACGTACAGACGTTCCCTCCGGCGTCAAGATGGTCGAGCCACGAGATGAATTCTTGCCCGAGCTATCGGGTGTACGTGGGGTGCTCGGCTCGCTTCCGTTGCTTGTGCTGTTCCCATGCCGCCATCTGATACAGAAGGGAGGAGAGGCGGTTCATGTAGCGGAGGAGGTCTTGGTTCAATTGGTCCCGTTTCGAGAGGGCGACGACTCGCCGCTCCGCCCGCCGTGCGACCGTGCGGGCCCAATGGAGTCGCGCGAGCGATTCCGAGCCGCGGGGAAGGATGAACTCCGTGATCTTGCCGACGTCGAAGGCGTCGATCGCGTCCTCGAGCCGCGCGACGTGGACGGACGCGATCCGGGGGACCTTCGTCCCTTCGGACGACCGTGTCATCGCGAGTTCTGCGCCCACCGTGAAGAGGTCGTCCTGGATCTTCGACAGCAGGTCGCGGATGCGCCGGTCGCGCTGCGCGGCGATGGCGAGGCCGATGACTGCGTTGAGTTCATCGACGGTGCCCATCGCCTCGACCCGAGGGTCGTCTTTCGAGACGCGTTCCGGTCCCAGGAGGCCGGTCTCGCCGGCGTCGCCCCGACGCGTGTACAGCTTCGCCATCACCTCACCCGCGCCGCCGCACCTGGGGGAGGCGCCTTCGGGAAGAGATCTGGCTGCAGGATGTGGGCGAGAATCTCCAGGCCGTCCACGAGCCGCGGCCCGGGGCGGTTGAAGTAGCTCGAGCCGTCGACGATCCACACCCGGCCTTCGCATGACGCGGGGAGCTTGGCCCACCACGCCGTCCCAGTGACGACCGGTGCCTCGTCCCGCGTCCGATCGAGATCGAAGCCGCAGGGCATCAACACCGCGACGTCGGGCGAGGCCCTCACGACCTCGTCGGGCTCGAGGCGGCGGGACTTCTCTCCCGTCCGGCCAAGGACGTCGAGTCCGCCCGCGACTCCGACCATCTCCGGTACCCAGTGGCCACCGAGGAACAGCGGATCGAGCCACTCCAAGCACACGGTCTTGGGGCGCGCGACCGCGGTCGATGCGCGCTCCGCCACCCGGTCGATGCGCTCCTGGAGGACGGCGACGACTTCTGAAGCCCGATCCTCGATGCCGCACGCGCGGCCCACGCGAAGGATGTTCTCGAGCACGTCCTCCAACTGGTGGGGATCGAAGGATTCGATGGCGGGGGTTCGCGGAAGATGTCGCGCGAT
>Ga0209761_1001750_pt1 | contig 14060 bp, 11 predicted proteins | sample GraSoi013_1_40cm_4_FD_185818 | JGI IMG/M metagenome (GOLD analysis project Ga0209761, IMG submission 185818) | Grasslands soil microbial communities from the Angelo Coastal Reserve, California, USA - Sample 09_25_2013_1_40cm (SPAdes) (version 2) | ecosystem: Environmental > Terrestrial > Soil >... | reverse complement strand
GATCGGGGAGCGACGCGAGACGAGGGCGGCGCTCGAACACCAGCTGGCTGATACCGCGACCGGACCGGCAGCCATGGCCGCGTGGGCCCTGGGCGAGATCCAGGACCCCGCGTCCGCGCCGGCCTTGCAGGGTGCGGTGCACGCCGTGTCCCCGCGGGTGCGGCTGGCGAGTGCCTGGGCGCTGGGTCAGTTCGAGGACGCCAGTTTCGCGAAGGACGTGCTGCCGCTGCTGCGGGAGCCCGATCCGGTCATGCGCGCCACCGCCGCGGCGGCGCTGGGACGGATGCGGAGCCCGCGCGTCGGTGCCGCGCTGGTCGGCGCGCTCAGCGACCGCAATGACGCGGTCCGGCGGGCGGCGGTGAGCGCGCTCGCCGACCTGCACGAGCGGTCCGCGGTCGCGCAGCTCGAGCGGCTGCTCCTGAACGATTCCGACCCGGAGGTGCAGCGCGAATGCGCCCGCGCCCTCGGCGAGCTGCGGGCGGCGCGTTCGCTCGATCCGCTGGCCCGGGCGCTCGGCGACCCGGACGTCGAGGTGCAGCGCGCAGCCGCTGACGCGATCGGGGAGCTCGATGACGTGACCAAGGCGCCGGCCGCACTCGTGCGGGCCACGACGTCGCCGGACCTGGACCTGCGCCGCCACGCCACCAAGTCACTCGCCAAGATCGGTGATCTGGCTACGGTGCAGGCGCTGGCGGACCGGCTGCGCGACGAGGACAAAGACATCCGCCTCGCCGCGGTGGAGGGGCTGGGCGAGATGAAGGTCGAAGCCGCCATCCCGGGGCTGACCCGGGCCCTGAACGACCGCGATCCCGAGGTGCGGCGCGCGGCGGCGGAGGCGCTGGGGAAGACGCAGGAGTAGCGCGAGCCGGTCGCTGCCCTATCGATCGTACTCGTCGTGGCGGCGCCACCAGACCCCCCTCTCGTTCCGCCCCTGGGGCGCGCGGTCTAACCACTGGTACATGCCCCAGAGGCCGTCCAGTCCACGCGCATAGGCGGAATAGGTGTGGTAGACGACACCGTCCTCGAGCGCGAACGCGCTCATGCCCGGCGCCTCTCGCGTATACGTTGCGCTGTCGGTTCCGACCATGGCCGCCATCTCGGCGACAGGACCCTCCTTGCCGGCCTCCAGCGCCGGACCAAAACCCGCTGGGCGGAAGTTGTAATCGGCGACTCCAGACCGCTGTTGCTCCTCCGTGTAGGCCGTCTGAAAGTCGTAGTTGAAGTCGCTTCCGAACGACGATGCCCAGGGGAAGCTCCAACCCATCCTGCGCTTGAACGCCTGGAGCTTCGCGATCGGCGCGCGAGAGACGGCAGCGAGGGTGACGTCGTGGTTGGCCAGGTGGACGACGGAGCCGTTGAAGCCATCGGCAATCGCCGAGCAGGACGGACACCCCGCCGTGTAGTCGGGCCCGAACATGAAGTGGTAGACAAGAAGCTGCGAGCGCCCTCTGAAGAGGTCTGCCAGTGAGGCGCTCCCCTCGTCGGTCGCGAATCGGTAGTCCTTGTCGATCCGGACCCACGGCAGCTCCTGTCGTCGCCGCGCCAGCTCGTCGCTGCGCCGCGTTAGCTCCTTCTCCCCCTCGAGCAGCTCGCGCCGGGCTGCAAGCCACTGTTTACGTGTCCCGGTCATGTGCTTCGTCATCTTGACTGCCTCTCCCTGATTGGGTGATGGGTTGGACAATCCGCGCCCAGTCGATAATATTCTACCGATCGGTTGAATGATTATATGCCCCGACGAGATTCCTCGCAACCCCGGCTGAACCGGGTGTACGCGGCCATCGCCGACCCCACCCGCCGCGCCATCCTCGCGGCCCTGGCGGGAGGCGACCTGAACGTCGGCAGCATCGCAGGCCGCTTCCCCATCTCGTTTAACGGGGTCTCGAAACACGTGAAGGTGCTGGAGCGAGCCGGACTGGTGCGCCGCCGCGTCCGCGGGCGCGAGCACTGGCTCCGTCTCCGGCCCGCGCCGCTGCGGGAGGCGACCCATTGGCTCGAGTATTACCGGGAATTCTGGGACGCGCGGCTCGACGCGCTCGAGGCGCTGCTGGTTGGGACTCGAGGACCTCGGCCATGAGCGGGGTCCTGGTGATCCGCCGGGTGCTTCCCGTCCCCCGCGAGCGGGTGTTCGCCGCGTGGCTCGATCCGGTGAGCCTGGCACGCTGGATGGGCACCGGCGAGGGCGCCGACGTTACCGCGCTCGACGCCAGAGTGGGTGGGAAGTTTCGCATCGTCATGCGGCACCGGGGCGAAGACGTCGAGCACTGGGGAGAATACCTGGCCATCGAGCGTCCATCGCTCCTCTCCTTCACCTGGCTCTCGGTCAATACCGACCACCGGCCCACCCTGGTCACGGTGGAGCTCGAGGACCGCGGCGACACCACCGAGTTGATCCTGACCCACCGCCAGCTCCCGCCCAGCCAGCTGGACGCACACCGCAAGGGCTGGACTCAGATTGTGGCGGCACTCGAGCGGACGCTCACATCGTGACGGAGTCGAACGCGACCGGGACGCGCCGGGGACTCTTCCTGACCCTCAGCGCGCTGCTCTTCGCGGCCAGCGCCGCCGGCACGATCCTCTGGTCTCGCGCCATGGCGGAGGGGATGGCGATGCCCGGGGGATGGACCCTGTCGATGGCGTGGATGCCCACGCCCGGCGAGACCCGGCTGGCCGCCGCCGCGGGCTTCCTGGCGATGTGGGTGGCGATGATGGGCGCGATGATGATCCCCTCGCTGGTCCCGACCCTGGCGCGGGATCGCCCGGCGGTTGAGTCCTCGGGGTTCGCGCCCGCCCTGGCGGGGGCGAGCTACTTCGCGGTGTGGGCGGCGGCGGGCGCCGGGGTCTACGTCGTTGGTACCGCGCTGGTGGCGGCGGAGCTGCGCTGGCTCGCGCTGGCGCCGGCGATACCGATTGCCCGGGGCGGAGTGTTGGTCGCCGCGGGGTGGGTGCAGCTCACCCCATGGAAGGCGCGGCACCTGACGTGCTGCCGCGAGGGCCGCCCCGGCGCCGCGCGCCCCGGGGCGGGGGCGGCCTGGCGGCGGGGGATCAGCCTGGGGGTCGATTGCGTCCTCTGCTGCGTCCCGTTCATGACCCTGCTGGTGGTCACCGGAATGATGAACCTGGCGATGATCGCGCTGACGGCGCTCGCCATCACCGTGGAGCGCGTGGCCCGCGAGCCGGCACTCGTGGTCCGTCTCGCCGGACTGCTCGTGATCGGGGCCGGGGCATTGGAGATCGTTCGAGCTGCGGTGTGATTCTGCCGCGATTCCCGGTCGATCCTCGGGCCCGAGTCACAACGCCGATGCCCCAGAACCTCGCGTCAACGCGACTTATTGTCGTTGGGAAACGGGGGACGTAAGCGACGATCAGGGCCGCCAGAGCAGCAGACCGAGGGCCAGCGCGCTCAGCACACTTCTCACCAGGTGCAGCCTGTTCCAGCGCGCGAGGAGCGTTGCAGCGAGGGCGAGGTCTCGCTTCGGGTCGAGGGCCAGGAGGCGCGTGTTGGTCGGCCTGATGATGATGAGGGTGAAGGGGACCACCAGGCCGAGGATGACGCCCGCGACGAGATACCGGGATGCCGCGCCGGCCAGCCAGGCGGCGATGGAGAACCCGAAGCCGGAGACGGCGAGCGAGGCTTGCATGATGGTGGCGCGCGTGTAACTCGGCGCCCATTCGGCGAGCGCGGCGCTCGTGCCGCAGGACATCCGCGCGGGGTGCTCGACGGCGTTGATGTAGATCGCGGCGCCCGCGAAGATGGCGCAGCAGAAAGTGGCGAGGAACTCGAGCGTCGCTTGCATGCGGAGCCCACCGGGAAGTCGCTCGGGGAAGCTTACGCGCGCACGCGGTCGGGAGCTAGCGTTCACTCGTTGCTGAAGACCGGTTCACTGCATGCTTGGAGTCGCTCGGTTTCAATCTGCCCGTTGCTGGTTTTCGTGAAGTTGCAGGAGAAGAAGAGGACAGGGGTCCGTACAATGCCTCGTTGGTGGGCCGGTGGCCGGCCCGTCCGCTGCGGACGCATATTCAGCCGATGATCCCGCACGACGAGCGCCTCGCCGAGGCGCTGGCCGGCCGCTACCGCCTGGAGCGCCTGCTGGGCCGGGGAGGGATGGCCACGGTCCATCTCGCCGAGGACCTGAAGCACCACCGCAAGGTGGCCGTCAAGGTGCTGGGATCCGATTTCGGCACGGAGCTCGGGGCCGCACGCTTCTTGCGCGAGATCGAGCTCGCGGCCGCGCTCAGTCACCCCAACATCCTCGCCGTGCACGACTCCGGGGAAGCGGCCGGCGTTCTCTATTACGTGACGCCCTACGTCGAGGGGAAGTCGTTGCGCGATCGGCTGCGGCGCGATCCGCGGCTGCCGCTCGAGGAGGCACTGCAGATCGCGAGGGAGGTGGCGGACGCGCTGGGCTACGCGCATCACCGGGGGGTGATCCATCGCGACATCAAGCCGGAGAACATCCTGCTTCAGTCGGGACACGCCGTGGTGGCGGACTTCGGGATCGCGCGGGCGATCACCGCCGCCGAGGGGGCGCGCAGCGCGGCGCTGACGCAGCCCGGCGTGGCGATTGGGACGCCGGACTACATGAGCCCCGAACAGGCGGCTGGAGAGGGGGAGCTGAACGGGCGGTGCGATCAATACGCGCTGGCGTGCGTGCTTTACGAAATGCTGGCGGGGCAGCCGCCGTTCACCGGGCCGACCATCGAGAGCGTGCTGTTCCGGCAGCTCACGGTCGACGCGCCGCGGATTACGGATCTCCGACCCGATGTCCCGAAGCCGGTGGCCGCCGCGCTGGCCCGTGCCCTCGCCAAGGCGCCCGCCGACCGGTTCAGCGGGATGGCGGCATTCGTCGACGCGATCGAAGCACCGGAAGCCCCGGCGGGCGCGCCGCCGCCCGCCCAACTCACCTCGTTCATCGGCCGCGAGCGCGAGACGGCGGCCGTCCAGGACCTGCTCCAGGGCACGCGGCTCTTGACCCTGACCGGCGCGGGCGGGAGCGGCAAGACCCGTCTCGCCCTCGAGGTGGCGAGCCGCGTGGGGGCGCAGTACCCCGACGGCGTTGCCTGGGTGGAGCTCGCCCCGCTCTCGAATCCCGAGCTCGTCCCGCACCACGTCGCCGACGCGCTGGGCGTGCGCCGCGACGGCATCCGATCGGCCGGGGACGCCCTGCTCGAGGCGCTGCGGGATTGGGAAGCGCTGCTCGTCCTGGACAACTGCGAGCATCTGGTCGAGGCGTGCGCCCGGCTGGCGGAGGCGTTGCTGCGGGGCTGCCCGCGGCTCCGCATCATGACCACGAGCCGTGAGGCGCTCGGAGTCGGCGGCGAGCGCGCCTGGCTCGTGCCGGCGCTCACGCTCCCGGAGGCCGGTAAGCGGGTCACGCGTGCGGTGGCGGCGGGGAGCGAGGCGATCCGCTTGTTCGTCGAGCGGACCCAGGCGGTGCGGCCGTCGTTCCAACTGATCGACGGGAACGCGACCGCGGTCGCGCAGATCTGCGACCGGCTCGACGGCCTCCCCCTCGCCATCGAGCTGGCCGCCGCGCGAGCCCGGGTCCTCGATCCGCAGCAGATCGCCACCAGGCTGGACGACGTGTTCGGGTTGCTCTCGTCGGGTAGCAGGACGGCCCTCCCGCGCCAGCGCACGCTGCGCGGCACGATCGAGTGGAGCCACGCGCTGCTCACCGCGCAGGAGCAGATCCTGTTCCGACGGCTGGCGGTGTTCGCCGGGGGGTTCACGATCGACGCGGCGGAGGCGGTTGCGGCGGGGGGCGCGATGGCGGCCGCAGACGTGCTGGATCTGCTCAGCGGTCTCGTAGAGAAGTCTCTCGTCTTGCTCGAGACCGAAGCGCTCGAGGCGCGTTATCGCATGCTGGAGACCATACGCCAGTTCGCTCGGGAGCGCCTGGAGGAGGTGGGCGAGGCGGCGGAGTTCGGGCGCCGGCATGCGCAGTTCTTCCTCGCCCGCGCCGCGGCCGCGGACCCGTTCCTCCCCGTTCACGCCGAGGGGTGGCAGGAGCGGCTCGCGGAGGACGTCGGGAACCTGCGGGCCGCGGCGGACTGGTTCGAGCAGGACCCCACGGCGGTTGACGACAACCTGCTCTTTGCCACCGCGCTGCACTGGTTCTGGTTCGGGCTGGGGCACTACCGGGAAGGCCGCCGGCGCATCGAGACGGCGCTGGAGCGGAGCGGCGGTGCGCGCACCCGGGCCCGGGGACGCGCGCTCTCCTCGCTCGCGATGTATTTCGCCCTTCAGGGGGAGCGGGTGGCGATCGGTCCGGTGGCCGAGGAGAGCGTGGCGATCCTGCGGGAAACGGCCGGCAGCTCGGTGGATCTCGTGTGCGCGCTCGTGGCGGTCGGGCAGTCGCTTCTGCTCGCAGGCGACCTGGCAGGCGCTGCCCGCGTGCTGGCGGAGGCCTTGGGCGTGGCGCGGGCAGTACGACCGCGCTACTGGATCACCTACGCGCTCTACTGGCAGGGCTGCGTGGCGCAAGCCTGCGGCGACCTCGCGGCCGCGCGTGCGGCGTTCGACGAGGGCGTCGCCCTCGCGCTCGAGGATGGCTACAACGCGCCCATCGCGCACCTCGCCACGATGCGGGGCCGGCTCGCCCTCGCCGAAGGAGACAACGCGGGCGCGTTGGGTTTCTTCGCCGTCGGGCTCGCGTCGCTCAAGCGGACGAAGAACCACTGGTCCACGATCATTTTGGTGGAAGACCTGGCACGGATCGCGGCCGATCGGGGCGACGCCGTGCGGGCCGCCCGCTTGCTCGGCGCTGTGGCGAACCTGCGCGAGGAAGCCGGGGCCGCCCCACTGCCGCTCGAGCGCGAGATCCTCGACCGTCTCGCCGGATCGGTTCGTGCCAGCCTCGGCGTAGCGGCGTTCGAAGCGGCGTTCCAGACGGGCCAAGCACTGAGCCTGAGCTCGGCGCTTGACCTCGCCGAGACGATGGTGGGCGAGCCGGCGGCGGCAGCGCGCCCAGCCGGCACCTCGATCCTGCGGGTCAGCGCCCTCGGCCCCCTCGAGATCTCAGTGGACGGCGAACGACTCCCCGCCGCGGCCTGGGGAGAGGGCGACGCCAAACCGCGCGAGCTGCTCCTCTACCTCCTGTGTCACCCGGGGGGTCGCACGGGCGAGCAGATCGGGCTCGCGTTGTGGCGTAACGCCTCGCCCGCCCAGGTCAAGAACAACTTCCACGTCACCCTGCACCACCTGCGGCGCACCCTGGGCCGGCCGGACTGGATCGTGTTCGAGGAGGAGCGCTACCGGATCAACCCGCGCCTCGTAGTGGAGTTCGACGGACGCCGATTCGAAACCGAGCTGCGGGTGGCGCGGGCGGCGCTCGCCAGGGCCGGGGACACGGCGCCGCTCGCGCGCGCACTGGCGCTGTATCGAGGCGACTTCCTCGAGGACGCGACGGCGGGGGCCGGCGACTGGTACCTGGAGCACCGGGACCGCTGGCACCGGCTGTACCTCGAGGGCCAACTCGCGCTGGGAGAGCTGCGGCGGGGGCCGGTCCCCGATCTGGAATGACTTTGAAGTGAGCGCAATATCTACTCGGCGGTATCGATCCGCAGTACGGCGCCCGGCTCGGGACCTACACGCACACTCTGCCCGCGCGCCACGCGGTGGCCATCGAACGGATCACTCCCGACAACGAAGACGTCCACCTTGACGCTGCTCGGGAGATGGATCGCGTTGAACGAAGCGCCGCGTGCGATGGCGTCACGGACGACCTCTTCACTCAGGTACCACTCGCCGCGCAACGCGCTCACGAGCGGGGCCGCGTGGGCGGCCAGGTACCACTCGCCGCGCAACGCGCTCACGAGCGGGGCCGCGTGGGCGGCACGCAAGTCGGCGAACGAGCCTGCCGTCGCGTACGGATCGCCCAGCCCGTCGAGGATTCCGGCGAAGGTCAGCGCTACGCGGAGGGGATCGGGTAGGCCTTCAGGCGCCATCGGGCGCCCGCCACCCGTACGCACGACTGACGGAGTCGGCACCGAGGCGCAGCACGGCGAGCCGCAGCAACAACTCCTGCTCGTCCGCCCCAGGGTGGCGCTCGCGCAGCCCGGCGAGAGCGAGCATGCACGCCGCGCGGGGCAACTCCACCACGCGGCCCGCCTTCTCGACCGGCGACATGCTGGCGTAGCGGCCGAAGCGGACCGCGTCGATGTTGGCGGCTGTGTCGGAGAAGTCGGTCGCGCGGGGCACAGGCCAAATATGCGGAGGGGGCGGCAACCCGGCCAAGTCGCCTGGGAGCGGGTGCATCTGTGTGTCGTGGGTTCGAATCCCGCCTGGCGCGTTGAGTTTCGGGACCCGCAGGATTCATGGGCTACGCCGAATCGCCCGCCCCGGATATGCCGCCACCGAGGCACCGTTCCGGACCACGAACACGCCGTTCACGAGCACGTGGATGATGCCATCCGAGAACTGCGCCGGGTGCTCGTAGGTCGCCCGGTCCACGACGCGGGCAGCGTCAAATACGGTCAGGTCGGCGTCCGCACCGACCTGAATTCGGCCCTTGGCGTGCATCGCCGGCACCACCCGCTCGAGCCGCTGGGCCGGCAGGAGCGTCATCTTGCGCACCGCATCCTGGAGACTGAGCGCGCCGGAGTCGCGGACGAAGCGCCCGAGGACGCGTGCGTGCGTCCCCGCGAGCCGCGGGTGACCGTGCGGAGAGATGCCATCGCTCGCGACCATCACGAGCGGGTCGGCCAGTGCTTGCCGGACGGTGCTGTCCGCAATGATGAAGAGCACCACGGTGGCGCCCTGGCGGCGGAGGCGCACGAAACTCGCCGCGGTCAGCCGTCCACCGGTCGGCGGGTACAGGATGTCGTGATAGGTGATCCCCAAGCGCCGTTGCCAGCCAGGATCGAACACCGCTGACTGAATGGCGGTGGAGGCTGCGGTGTACGGGTACGCCTCCGTGGTGACGTCGAGGCCATGTTCGCGCGCGCCGTGGATGAGCTGGAGGAGGAGCGGGGTGTCGCGCTGGCCCATGCTCGTCACGTGGACCACGTGGAGGGAAGCGCCCGTCGCCGCGGCGTCGGCGATCACCTCTTGCAGCGCCGCGACGCCGCCGCCGGTGGCGGGGTCCCGACCGCCTTCGCGCAGGTGTACGAAGCAGGACACGCCGTGGCGCGCCGCGACACGGAACAGGCGCAGGATCTCCTCGCGGCTCGCAGCGGGGGTGTACTCGATGCCGAACCCCACGGCGAGCGCGCCCTCGGCGAGCCCGCGTTCCACCAGGGAATCGAGTCGGGGTAGCTCTGCTTCGGGGAGCGCGCCGTGGGTCCAGCTCCGGCTCGTGTCGCGCGCGATCGCGGCAACGCCTGGGAGCGACTCGTCGTGCGCCATGAGCGCCCGCCGCGCGCCCACGTGGCCTACGCTGACGCCGTAGTTGATGAGGGCATGGCCCTCCCGCTCGGCGTACCAGGGCGCGACCGGATACGTCCCGATCTCTAGCTCCAGCGCGGTCGTCACACCGTCGTGCGCATAGTAGCGGTAGCTCTCGGAGTCCTGCCCGTGGGCGTGAAGGTCGATGAACCCGGGCGCAACGACCAGACCGTGGACGGCGAGTGTCTCGCGTGCCGCCAGCGCCTGTACCGTGATCGCCGCAATCCGGCCGCCCTGGATGCCCACGTTGCGCGTCGCATCCAGGGCTGTCTCGGGGTCGAGTACGCGGCCGCCAGCGAGGACAAGATCGTACTCCTCGCCGTGCGCTCCGGTCCCGCGCGGCGCGAGCGCGACCGCGCCGAGGAGGGCGACCAGGAGGGGCGATGCCACGAGCCGGTGCAGGGTCATGCGGGCCCATTCTGTGGCGGTGAGCTTGATAACCAGCTCAGCAACAATGGCAGTGATGCCGTCGCGCGCCAGCCCCCCCCTCGCCAGCGTATCAAGACGCTCCGCACCACACACGGGGTGACGCAATGTTCGGCTCCCGGCTGAAACGATGTGGTACTCAGAGTCGATCCTCGATCTGCTATGCTCGTGCTGCGGCTCGGTAGCACTTCCGTGGCGCGCGTTCTGGCATTTCTGCCCTGCCATGGTCCGCAACCGCTCGGTGCCGGCGTGGCGGAAATGGCAGACGCGGACGTCTCGCAAGCGTCTGGGCGAAAGCCCGTGCGGGTTCGAATCCCGCCGCCGGCACGGCCGCTCTGTTGCCGGACACATGTTTCGAGAGTAACTTCATTACGCTTGCGAGGCGTCCGCGTAGCCGTATTCGCTACGCCAATTGAAAGCCGGGGAGCATGACGCTCTCCGGCTTTTGACTTTCACCGGCTCCCTGGCCGAGCCCGCGTGCGCCCATCGTTGGCCGCTCGCACGTCGACGGGCGCTCCATCGTTTCCCCTCTCCCGCGGGGAGAGGGGGACAGGGTGAGGACGACCGCGCGGGACGTGTGGACCATACCCTCGCACGCGAACCACGGAGGGGGCATCAAAGAGGCGCAGCCCCTCGCTGCGAAGTTGCCCCTCCTGGGATCGACCGCGCAGCGCAGCAAGCGGCAAAGATCACGGGAGCATCTGATCTACGACGGGGGCGCCAGCTTTTTGCAAGCGTTTCAGGGCGATGCTGACGTGTCGATACCAGCGGTTGTCAGAGCGGGGGACGGCCGCTACTCGAGGAGCCCCTGCACCTCAGCCGCCGCCGCAAGCCGGCGATCGACGTGGTCCCCGATCGCCTTGGCGCGCTCGAGCGCGAGCGTGAGATCGGAGGCCGACCCGCCGGACTGCCGCTTGACGAGGGCGAGGCGCAGATGTTCGAGCGCGGCCACGGCTTCGGTGAGCGATTCGCCCGTGTCGCCCGTTGCCCGCAGTGCCTCCGCCCCGGTCTCGAGTCGCTCGAGCACGGCCGGGAGGTCCCGCGCCTGGCGCCGCGCCCCGTCCGGCAGCGCCTTATAAGCCGAGAGCGCCGAGCGTCCAAGCACGAGCTCGGTCCGCTCGACTGAGGGCAGGGCCGGGCGGGCGGTCGCCTTGAGGCCGATACCCGCGATGCTGAAGAACGAGCGTCCGGCTCGTCCGGCCCAGATCCGGTACCACAACGAATCCAGCCGCCGGAACAAGCGGCGCTGCTTGATGACTTCGGCCTCCTCCTGCTGCACCTGCGCTTCGGCGAGCAGGGCCGCACGGATGTCGCCGAACGCGTAGCCGTCCTTCAAGAGGCGACGGGCCACGACGACCAGTTGGAAGATGAGGATCGCACCGATCACCCCCGCCCCCCGCCCAGCGAGCGCCAGCGCCAATAGCACCATGGTCGAGACTTGCGCGTTCCGCACGAAGGCACGGACCAGCGGCGGGGCGCGAAAGTCCCGGCCCCGCACTTCGCCCGCGACCCGCGCGAGATCGTCCGCCGTCTGAAACCGCTCGGGCGGCGCTTTGCGGAGCAAGCGGTCGACCACGGCCGCGACTTTGGCGGGCACCTCGGGCCGGAGCGCCTGGACCAGGGGGGCGGTCTCGTAGACGTGTTTCGTGAGGATCGCGGGCAGGTTTGCCGCCTCGAAGGGTGCGCGGCTGGTGAGGGCGTAGAAGAAGGTCGCGCCCAAGGAGTATAGGTCGCTGCGCGCGTCCACCGGCTCGCCGCACGCCTGCTCGGGGCTCATGTAGCGCGCGGTCCCGACGACCGGGCCGCCCGCGCTTTCGGCCGCCCGTCTCCCGAGCGCGATCCCGAAGTCGGTGACGAGCGCGCGCTCGGTAGCGCGCTCGATCAAGATGTTGTCGGGCTTCACGTCCCGGTGAATCACGCCGCGCTGATGCGCGTAGCCCAGCGCCCACGCCACTTCCTGCAGCAGCTTCATCGCCAGGCGCGGCGGGAGCGGACCGGCCCGCTCCACCCGATCGCGCAGTGTCTCGCCGTCCACGAAGCCCATCACGAAGAACACCAGCTCACCGCGCGCCTCGACGAGATGAATCGGCACGATATTGGGATGCGCGAGGCCGGCGGCGGTCCGCGCCTCCTGCAGGAAGCGCTCCCGCTCGGCGGGGCGCGTCGCGAGGTGCGGCGGGAGCAGCTTGATCGCGACCGGGCGGTCGAGCGCCACATCACGGGCGAGCAGCACGATCCCCATACCGCCTCGGCCGAGCTCGCGCTCGATCGAATAGCGGCCGGCGAGCAGCTCCTGGAGGGCCAGGAACTCGGCGCTCATCGACGCGGTCATGTCTCTCTCGTCCTACGAGCGGAGCCTCGCTGCGTTTCGAGCCCGGGGCCGGCGGACGACGGCTGCCGCCGTCCTCGGTTCACTCGCCTTTCTGGTCGGAACCGTTGCCGCCGATACTCGGAACACTCTCTACGGATGCCAGATCCTCATCGCTAGCTACCCGCTCTACCGCCTCGCTCGCAAGCACGCCACCATCAGTCCTCCCTCCTGATCCGACTTGAGCAAGCGGCGGTGCGCACGCAGCGTGACGCTCATCGCGCTCGTGGGTAGGGGACTCGCTGGGCGCTTGACACGTCGCCGCGCCTGCAGTACATGGGAGCGGAGGGGGGTCCCTGGACCCAGGCGCGTGCGAGTGATCGACAAGAGAACGGCGACCCAGCGACATGAGCCGCAGGTCGCCGTTCGGCATTTAGCGAGCGGGTCCCCATGAAGGCGTATGCATCATGCTTATCGATGCGGTAAGTCGACGCGCCTTTCTCGCTGCCTCGTGCGGCGCGTTCGCATCTGTGTGGCTCCCCGCCGACCCGGATGAGCTGCGCGCCTCGCTCGCCTACGCCGCGCGAGCCTGTCAGGCCGCCCACCCTCCCGCGTGGGATTTCTTCACCCCCGCCCAGGCCGCCGACGTGGACGCGATCGCGGCGCAGATCCTCCCGACTGACGATTTGCCCGGCGCGCGCGAGGCGGGCGCCGTCTACTTCATGGATCACTCTCTCGCCACCTGGGCGCAGCAGCAGCGCGAGGCGTTCTCCGGCGGGCTCGCCGAGCTGAATCGCCAAGCGACCCACCGCTGGCCCGGAGCAGGCCGGTTTGCCGCCCTCTCCTCCGAGCGGCAGACCGAGCTGCTCCACGTCATCGAGCAGACGCCGTTTTTCCAGATGATGCGTCTCCACACGGTCACCGCAACGTTCGCCAACCCCTCGTGGGGTGGCAATCGCGACAAGGTCGGGTGGCGGATTCTCGACTTCGAGGATCGCTTCGTCTGGCAGCCGCCGTTCGGCGACTACGACGCCGACGCGGCGAAATAGCGCGCGATGCGGCAACCGAGCGTGCGGTTCCGGCCCAGCGACGTGGTGGACTTCGTGGTCGTCGGGTCAGGCGCGGCCGGGGGGATCGTCGCGAAAGAGCTCGCGACGGCCGGCTTGACTGTCGTGGTGCTCGAGCAGGGACCACGCCTCGAGCCGCGACAGTTCGAGCACGACGAGTTCAAGTACTTCTTCCGCAGCGGCATCGTCAACGACCCGGAGCTGCAGCCTCAGACGTTCGCGCCGACGCCGAACGAGGAGGCCAAGAAGGACGCCGGTGTCCTCCTCTATGCTAGGCTCGTGGGCGGTGGCAGCGTCCACTTCACGGCGAACTACTGGCGCTTCCACGAGATCGACTTCGTCGAGGCGAGCCGCCACGGTCCCATCAGTGGCACGGGGTTCGCCGATTGGCCGATCACCTACGCCGAGCTCGAGCCCTACTACACGAAGGCCGAGTGGGAGCTCGGCGTATCGGGGACGCCGGGCCCGTTCGACGCACCCCGTTCGCGTCCCTACCCGCTGCCTCCGCTCCCGGTGAAGTCGTCCGGCGTGCTGTTCGAGCGCGCTTGCAAGCAGCTCGGGCTGCATCCCCAGCCGACGCCGCTCGCCATTCTGTCGCAGCCGTTTCGCGGACGCAACGCCTGCCAGCATTGCGGCTTCTGCTTCGGGTTCGGGTGCGAGTTCGGCGCCAAGTCTTCCACGCTCTACACGGTGATTCCAGTGGCGGAGGCCACGGGACGTTGCGAGATACGGCCCAACAGCTACGCCCGCAAAATCGCGATGGAGGAGCGCACCGGTCGCGCGATCGGCGTGGTTTACTTCGACGACCACAAGGTCGAGCAGCTGCAGCGCGCCCGGGCGGTCGTCGTGTGCGCCAACGGCGCCGAGACGGCGCGGC
>Ga0209761_1001745_pt1 | contig 14084 bp, 13 predicted proteins | sample GraSoi013_1_40cm_4_FD_185818 | JGI IMG/M metagenome (GOLD analysis project Ga0209761, IMG submission 185818) | Grasslands soil microbial communities from the Angelo Coastal Reserve, California, USA - Sample 09_25_2013_1_40cm (SPAdes) (version 2) | ecosystem: Environmental > Terrestrial > Soil >... | reverse complement strand
AATAGGAGGGAGCCCCGGGGAGCGCGGAGCGCGGAGCGCGGAACGCGGAACAGCGCGTGCTCGTTTGTTCCGCGTTCCGACTTCCGCCTTCCGCGTTTCGGCTCTCAAGTACTCCCACATCCCCTCTTTCCCACCCTCGCGCCCGAACCCCGACTCCCGGTATCCCCCGAACCCCGAGGCGGCGTCGAACAGATTGGTGCAATTCACCCACACGACGCCGGCTTTGATCTTGGGCGCCACGTCGAGAGCGAGATTGATGTTCTCCGTCCACACGCTCGCCGCGAGTCCGTACGGTGTGTTGTTGGCGAGCTCGACGGCCTCGGCCGGAGTGCGGAACGTCATCGAGACGAGCACCGGCCCGAAGATCTCGACCTGGGCGATGGTGGCGGCGGGCGAGACGTTGGTGAACAAGGTCGGCGGGTAGAAGTAGCCGTCCGTGGGGCACGCCCACGATGGCTGCCACATGGTCGCGCCCTCTTCTACCCCAGTGTTCACTAGCGAGCGGATGCGCTCGAGCTGCACCGGCGCGACGATCGCGCCCATGTCGACCGCCTTATCGAGCGGCGGGCCCACCCGCAGCTTTTCCATGCGCGCCCTGAGCTTCGTGACCAGCCGCTCGGCGATTCCCTCGTGCACCAGCAGCCGCGAGCCGGCGCAGCACACCTGCCCCTGATTGAACCAAATCGCGTCCACCACGCCCTCGACCACACTGTCCAGATCGGCGTCGTCGAACACGATGAACGGGCTTTTCCCACCCAGCTCGAGCGACAGCTTCTTGCCCGATCCCGCCGTCGCCTTGCGGATGATGCGGCCCACCTCGGTCGAGCCGGTGAACGCGATCTTGTCGATGTCGGGGTGGTTCACGATCAGCTCGCCCGTACGGCCGTCGCCCGTCACCACATTGAGCACACCCGGCGGGAGCCCCGCCTCGTGCGCGATCTCGGCCAAGCACAGCGCCGTGAGCGGCGTGAACTCGGCGGGCTTCAAGACGACGGTGTTTCCCGCAGCGAGGGCCGGCGCGATTTTCCACGCCACCATCAGGAGCGGGAAGTTCCAGGGGACGATCTGCCCCACCACGCCGACCGGGCCGTAACCCGCGAACTCAGACTCCGCGAGCTGGGCCCACCCGGCATGGTGCGTCAGGTGACGCGCCACGAGCGGGATGTCGAGATCGCGCGTCTCGCGAATCGACTTCCCGTTGTCGAGGCTCTCGAGCACCGCCAGCAGGCGAGAATGCTTTTGGACGGCGCGCGCCAGGGCGTACAAGTGGCGCGCCCGGGCGTGGCCGGACAGCGCGGCCCAGCCGGGAAACGCCTTGCGTGCCGCCGCGACGGCGCTGTCCACGTCCGCCTGGCCGGCCTGCGTGACGCGCGCCAGCCGGGCCGTGGTGGCGGGGTTGATGACGTCGAACCCCGCGTCGCTCTTTCCTTTGATCCAGCGCCCGCCGATGAACAGTCCGAACGCACCGTTCCGCCGGGCGATCCACTCGAGGGCCGGCTTGTCGCTCTCGGGCGCCGGCCCGTAGGCCATCGTTTCGAAGATTTCGGAGACCGTGGTCATGTCATACCATCGGGTGATGGTGTGCCGCCGAGTAGCGTCCGGTCACGAAGTGCTCGAGCTGGCGCTCGATATCGGTGAGCAGCGCCGACGCGCCGAGTCGGAACAGATTGGCCCGCAGCCAGCGATCCCCCAGCTCTTCCTTCATTAGGATCAGCCAGTCGAGCGCCTGTTTGGCTTTGCGGATCCCGCCCGCCGGCTTGAATCCCACGGCATAGCCGGTGCGCTCGTGGTAGTCGCGGATCTGCCGCGTCATGACCACCCCGACGGGGAGGGTCGCATTCACCGATTCTTTGCCGGTGGACGTCTTGATGAAATCGGCCCCGGCCATCATGGCCACCTGGCTGGCGCGCGCCACGTTCACGAGCGTCGCAAGGTCGCCGGTACCGAGGATCACCTTCATGTGGGCGCCACCGCAGGCTTCCCGGAAGGCGCCCACCTCGTCGTACAGCGCCTCCCATGCGCCCGCCAACGCGAGTGCGCGTGTGATCACCACGTCGATCTCCTGCGCTCCGGCGGCGACCGAGGCTTTGATCTCCTCGATCCGCTGGGGCAGGGGATTGAGCCCCGCGGGGAATCCCGTCGAGACCGCGGCCACAGGGATCCCCGAGCCCTCGAGCGCTGCCACGGCCAAGGGTACGAACGCGTGATATACGCACACGGCGCCGACCGTGACGTCGAGTCCCGCGGCACCGAGCGCCCCGAGCAGATCGGGCCGCACGGGACTCTTCGCCTTGGCGCACAGCCGCAGCACGTTAGTAGGGGTGTCGTCGCCCTGCAGCGTGGTCAGGTCGATGCAGGTGATGGCGCGCAGCAGCCACGCGGCCTGCCATTCTTTCTTGACGGTGCGCCGTGTGGGGATGGTGGCGGCGCGTCGCTCCACGGCGCTGCGGTTGATGCGCAAGGCGCGCACGAGATCCAGGTCGAGGGGGATCCCCGGATTGCGCTCGGGTTGAGTGAACACCCGCAGCGCCCGCTCGGGCGAGACCGCCGCCGGCGCAGCGCCGGCGGCCGGTGTCGGGTGCTCGTACCGCCGCTTGGTCTCCATGGCCGATTCTAATCTACGACGGGTTTTTCTCCTTCGTCGTGTCCCGCTCGGCTTTGCGCTCCTTCGCGGGTCGCTGCTCGGGGGGTGCCCGTCGCTCCGGCTGCTGGCGTCGCGGCTCGGCTCGCGCCGGTGCCGGGGTCTGGACGGGGGCGGGGGCAGCTCGTTCCGCAGGAGCGGGACGGGTCGGGGGCGCTTTTCGCTGCTCCTGGGGCTGGTTCGATACCGGCCGCCCGTGCTCCTTGAGCCGGTCGGGGCGCTCAGCCTGCGCCGGGGGCGGGGGCGGCTCGCTCCGCAGGAGCGGGACGGGTCGGGGGCGCTTTTCGCTGCTCCTGGGGCTGGTTCGATACCGGCCGCCCGTGCTCCTTGAGCCGGTCGGGGCGCTCAGCCTGCGCCGGGGCCGGGGTAGCGGCGGGAGCGGGAGCAGGGGCGGGCGCGCGTCGCCGCTCCGGCCTCGGCTCTGCGACGCTCGGTGGTACCGTGCGCGGGGACGGTAGCCCTTCGCGGGCTGGTCGGAGCGCGGGAGCGGGGCGCTCGGTTCGGGCGGGAGCGGGCGCTGCCGATCGGACCAGGGGCCGGGGATTGGTGCTCGGGGTGCGGGCTCGCAGTGTGGCGATCGTCTGGTCATCGAGCGGGCGGCCGGGTCGGGCTCGCAGGGCCTGCTCGCGCGCCGCGAACGGGACCGGGGGCGGTGGGGGCTGGCGTTGGACTACCACCTGCCGGGTCATGACGTGCATCGGGGGCTGCCGCGTTTCGATGATGGCGGGCTGCCCCAGTACGCTCCGTCGGCCGGGTGCCAGCCGGGGAGTGGCGCCGACCACGCGCGCCTGATCGAGCCGGTCGCGCGGCACCACGATCACTTCCCGGTTCACGGGGCGTGACTCCACGAACGTCTCGTGCGACACGACCGTCACTCCATCCCGCTCGCGGCGATTGCGGTAGTTGATGTTCGTGACGTTGACGTTCGTCACGTTGATGTTGGTGACGTTCACGTTGGTCACGTTCACGTTGCGGATGTAAGTATTGCTCACGCGATAGGCGGGTACGTAGGGCTCTTCCGGCGCGAGCGGGAACCACGCCACACCGCTGCCGCCGGCGATCGCCAGGCTCCAGTTCCTGCCGCCCACGAATACCACGAGCGCCGGTGCATACACCGGGCGCGCCACGACGTGGCCTGGGACCCAGGCCCAGCCATCGCCCACATAGACCCAGCGGCCGTAGTGGAACGGCGCGAAGCCCCACGGCGCGTCGTCGATCCACGTCCAGCCCCACGGCTCCACCCAGGCCCAATGGCCGTAGCGGTACGGCGCCCAGCCGGTGGCCACATGGCGGGGCACCCATACCGCGCCATAGTCCCGCGTCTCCTGCCAATCGCCGTTGTCGTCCAGGTCCTCGTAACCGATCACGCCGCGCGACACGTAGCGGGCCGAGCGCGAGTCGTCCCAGCGCCGGTCGCGCGAGGCGCACCAGTCCTCCCAGTCGTCCGACCGGATCGCGTTCTGGACGTCGTAGCTGGGCGAATCGCCGCCCACCACGAGGGCCGTCTGCTCCGAATGCACCGGGAATGCCGAGCCCGAAGCCGTCACCTCGGCCTCCCCGCGGCGCACGGTGACGGAGGTCGTGTCGCCCGTCGAATCGACGTCGACGCGGTACACCCCCGAGCGGAGCAGCGTGACGGCGCCGCTCGGCGTGTCGATCTCCAGGCTCTCGTTTTCGCCGAGGTCACGCACGCGCACGTTGAGGGAGCCCTGCGCCAGCCGCACTTGGACCGTGCGATCGTCGAGGGCGAGGAAGCCGAATGCGCTCTGCGGCGCGAGGCGAAAGGCGCTCGCGCCGACGGTGATCTCGGCGCGCGCGTCGGTGTCGGTCCACAAGTGATCGCCGTCGTGCAGGGGATAGTTCACCGTCGCCGAGACCCAGTCATCCACGTCGCCGGGGCGGAAGGAGACGGATCCGGAGACGAAGCTCAGCCGGCCGACGCGGCTCGGCGGATCCCGGTCGGGCCGATCGGCGTTGGGCCGGTCGCCTCCCTGAAAGGCGGGGAGGACGGCGAGCAGCAGGAGGGAGCCGAGGGAGCGAGCGGTGCGCATCACGATCTCCGCGTAGGGGCCAGGTCAGCGGCTGCGAGTCGGTCCTACGATACGATGTTACCCTGCGGCGACCAAATCGCCGCTGTGCGGCGGGGCAGGGACGATTAAGTTTGGGACTGTTCGGGGGCGCCCCGGGTCCTGCGCCCTCGTCGCGCCCGTAGCTCAGGTGGATAGAGCAGCAGCCTTCTAAGCTGTTGGTCGGAGGTTCGAATCCTCCCGGGCGCACTTAGGCGCGATCCGTTCGACGCGCGATACCCATCTATGCTTCCTCACGCGATCGCTGAGCTTCTGACTCCGTCCCGCGATGCCCGGGGATTTGTTGTCGAGCCCCTCTCACTTGCAGGCTTGGCGGCGCAACACAACGTTCACGTCGTGTGGACGGTGGCAGGCGCGGTGAGAGGCAATCACCACCATGTGCGAGGGACGGAAGTCACCTTGGTGCTCGGTCCTGCCCTGGTCCGCTATAGGGATGCCAGCGGCGTACACGACATCAAAGTCACAAAGGGGGCGCTGTACCGTTTCACCTTCCCGCCCAAAGTTGCGCATGCCTTTGGTGCCGTAGGACCGGACCCGATGTTTCTCGTCGGGTTCAACACAGAGGCCTACGATTCCCAGCACCCCGACGCGGTCCCAGACTCCGTACTCGGCGCGGATGATCTTGCCGACCTTGCGTGAGGGGCGGCCTACAAGCGCGGCAGGTTGCTGGTGTGATCGTCGCGGTTCAGGTGAACGAACGCTTCAGCGGCGGGCACACCGACCTCGCGTCCGCGCCACTGCGCTATGATCTCGTGGTGCTCTCGCCAGATGCCATGGCCGTCCTGGCTCACGTGTGCGAACAGGGCGGCCTTTTTCTGCTCGACCACTGACGAGATGTCCACGTAGGTGTTCGGCAGGAAGCCCTCCGTCTGACTGCCGCTGTTGACTTCATAAAAGTAGAGGCGCGCGGTGGACGGGCCTCCCTCCATCCACGCGCGGATCGTGAGCATGCTCGCGACCTGATGATCCATGTGCGTGTCCACGGGCCAGTGCGTGAAGAGCAAGTCCGGATGCTCCGCGGCGAGGAGTCGCTTCATGGCGTCCACGTGCGTGTGGGTCACCTCCGTCGCGCCGTCGATCTGGCCGAAGAACACCGGCTTCGCGCCCATGATCTTGCAGGCGGCCTGGCACTCGGCGGAGCGAATCCTGGCGGCGTCGTCCAGCGATTTGCCGGAGATGCCGCGCTCGCCACGCGTGAGATAGACGACCGTCACCGCGTGGCCGAGGGCCGCGTAGCGCGCCAGCGTGCCGCCGCACCCCGACTCCGGGTCGTCCGGGTGCCCGCCGACACAGACGACGCTTATCCGGGCCGTGTCCTCGGCCTGCGCCGACACCAACGGCAGCGAGTTCGCGGCGACCACTCCGGGACCGATGGCAGCCAATGACTGTGTGACAAAGCCTCGACGGGTGAGATCTCGTTTGTTCATGGCCTCTCATTTCAAACCAAGGGCTGGCGGGCACCCGACTCGTCGATTACTAGTTTACGCAGCTGCCCGACTGGGGTGACTGATATGCGCTTCGTACACTCTACATTCGCATTTCTGTACGCTCTCTCCATGGCTGGCGCGCTGCAAGCGCAAGAGCGATCCGTCAGCCTCGCTGCGGGTGGCGGGTTGCTGTTTGTGGACAAAGCGTCCTCCACAATCGTGGGAAGTCGGGGGGTCACCGCATTCTTCCGGCTCAGCTGGCGGCGCTTCCCCTTGATTCTCGATGTCTCACTGCAGAACGTGCCCCGCAACCGGGACATCATCTTTGGACCGTGTCCACCACCGTCCGTGGGCCCCCCGTGCGGCTCATCGCCATTCCTCGGGCCGATTACCGCTTTTACTCTGGCCCCAGCGATCCAGGCGACGCAGCGCGTGCCGGTCGCGGCGTGGCTGTTCCGTTTTGGCCCAAGTGTGAGCTGGCTCTCTGGTCGAGAGCCAGGCTCTCATCCTCTGGCCGCCGGACTTCGCGCCGGCATCAGTGCCCGCAATGGGCGCGCCCAGTCCGGGTTGCTAGTTTCGGCTGACTATTTCCGTCTGTTCCGCACGGGGACCCCCCCGACGTGGTTCCTTCCAGTTACGATCGGGTGGCAGTTCTGAGCGACGGCGGTTGCCGCTGCAACTGATCGCGACGCGTATGCAGTCGAGGAGAGGCTGATCGCGGCCAATGCTACCGCGACACCGGTGACGGTGGACAACACAACGCAGAGCCTCTATGGAGACTTTCGTGACATACCCACGGTCATGATATCACACAGCAATCTGCTCCTCGAAATAGGAGACCCTTCCAAGGAAGGGTACTTAACGCAGATCCTCGCAACGTTCCGATTCTCAAAGTAGACGCACACGTGCACGTCCGCCTCCGTGTCGCGGCTCCCGTGCTCTTCGCCGTCGTTGCGTTCGCATGCTCACGAGCGCTGCACCACATGGACCAACCCATCGCGCTCCTTCTGATCGTGCCTGGCTATCTGGTGCAGGCGTGGCTCTTCGAGGCTCACTTGGCCCTGGGGGGCATGGGGTACGCGCTCACGATGATCACGGTATCGGCGCTCACGTGGACCCTGCTGCTGCTCGGCCTGCTGGTGGCGGCCGCCAAACTGTTCCGCCTGCTTGATTAGTTGTTAGTAGCAACTAACTTGTGGGGCACCCCACAAGCGTCGGGTCCATGGCCGCACCACGCCGATCCTCCTCCGTGCACCGAGATGCGGCTGCGCTGTATGACGCCGCCACGGCGTTCATTCGCTTCTACCAGTTCCGCGACCGCGATCAGGCGCTCCGGCTCGGACTCACCGTCGTCCAAGCCTACGCCCTCGACACCCTGCTGGCGGCGGGCGGTCAACGTCTGACGGGGCTCGCGGACGCACTGCAGCTCGATAAGAGCACCACCAGCCGGATCGTGGCAGGCATGAAACGCCGCGGGCTGGTCGAGTGGTCGCGACCGGAGCACGACCGGCGCGCCATATGGATCGTCGCCTCAGCGGAAGGGAAGCGGCGCTACGAGCGCCTGCGTCGGGCCATTGTGCGCGAGAACGCGCGATTGCTCGCCTCGTACCCGCCCCCCGCCCGGCGGGCCGCGCTCAAGATCCTGCGGCAGCTCGTGGATCGCGCCCAAGGCGCGCCGCGCCGGAAGTAATCGATCGCATGCTCACGCGAAACCCGTGGCGCGGCGTGGCTGGGCTCCCCGCGTCGGTCTGGATCGTGTGCGCGACGACATTCGTCAATCGCGCCGGCACCATGGTCGTGCCTTTCATGGTGCTGTACGTGACCCGGCACCTGGGTGTGCGGCCGGCCCTCGCCGGGATGGCGCTCACCGTGTACGGGCTCGGCGGGCTGGTGAGCGGACCCATCGCCGGCCGGCTGTGCGATCGCCTCGGTCCGTTCGCCGTGCTGCGTGGCGGGCTCGTGCTGTCGGGTCTCATTCTGCTCGTGTTTCCCCTCGCGAATCATTTTGGGACATTCCTGGGCGTCACGTTCGTCTGGTCGCTCGTCGCCGAGGCTGTACGGCCGGCGACCCTGGCGGCGTTGACGTCGGTGGTTCGGCCCGACCAGCGCAAGGTGGCGGTCGCCGTCAACCGGCTCGGGATCAACCTCGGGATGAGCGTGGGGCCGGCGGTCGGCGGTTTTCTCGCGACCGTCTCGTTTCCCCTGCTCTTCGTCGTGGACGGTGCGAGCGCGCTCGCCGCGGGTCTAGTGCTGACCGCCCTCCTGGCATGGCGGCCCCTCGCGCGGCTCGCGACAGGCCGCCTCGGCGAAGACCCGCTCGCTCCGGACGACCCACGCGGCACGAGTGTGCTGCGTGATCCCCGCGCCGTCGTGTTTCTCACCGGCATCTTCCTTATGGGGGTGGTGTTCTATCAGCACGAGGGCGCAATGCCTCTCTTCCTGGTCCGCGATCTCCATTACCGCGAGTCCTTCTACGGGCTGCTGTTTGTGGTGAACACCGTGCTCATCGTCCTGGTCGAGGTGCCGCTCAACCTGGCGATGGCGGCGTGGTCGCATCGCTGGACGATGGTGCTGGGTGCGGTGCTGTACGCCCTGGGGTTCGGCAGCATGGCCGTGCTCCACAGCGCGCCGGGCCTGCTGCTCTCTGCCGTCGTGTGGACGTTCGGGGAGATGATTGCGATTCCGGCCAGCAGCGCCTACGCAGCCGACATCGCGCCGCCAGGGCGCACCGGTCAGTACGCCGGCGCGTATGCGTCCATGTTCAGCCTGGCGATCCTCGTCGGCCCCTGGGCCGGAACCATCGCGCTCGAGCAATTCGGTGGGACGGCGCTCTGGTTGGGCATCCTCGTCATCGGGCTGCTCAGCGCGGCGGTGCTCAGTCTGACCGACCAGCGGCTGTAGCATCCGGACGATAGTTGCCATTGACAACTAATCGCGCCAGGGTCTAACATTGCGCTCCACCCCCTCGTGAGGACGCATCATGACACATCGGTGGCTTGGGATCGTCGGCCTTGTGCTTCCCGCGCTGCTCGGCGCGCAAACGGGGCGGGGCCCATACGCCCGCATCGCGGTGTTGCGTCCGCTTGACGGGCAGACCGTCGAGTTCGAAGCCGGCTACATCCGACACCTCGCGTGGCACCGGCAGGCCGGAGACCCGTGGGCCTGGTATGGCTGGGGCGTCTGGGCCGGGGAGCGACACCGCTGGTTCATCTACGCGACGTTCGGGCATTCGGCCGCCAGCCTGGACAGCGCCGTGGCCCCGGCGGACGACGAGCGGGACAACGTTCTCAACGTCGCCCCACATGTCGAATATGTGGCGAACGCGGTCTACGAGTACCTGCCGGGGGTGTCGCGCGGCACCGGCGAGCCGCAGCCAACCGCGCGGCTCGAGCTGACGACCGTGGACCTCGTGCCCGGCGCCGCCAAGGCGTTCGAGGCGGCGCTCGGCGCGGCCCAATCGGCACTGCAGGGTGAGACCCTGTGGTATCGGATGGTGGCGGGTGGAGCGACGCCGCGCTATGTGCGACTGCGGCCGCGGCTCAGCCTGTCCGCCGTGCTCGATGGCAGGACCGAGCAGGCGCTCCCTGACGCGGTCAGCAGCTCGCTCACGAGGACGACGGTCGAGATCTTGACCCTGCGACCGGCCATGAGCCTCGGCCTCGGTTCGCCGGCTCGCCAGTGAGGGAGTCCAGGTAGGTTCCACCGTTTGAAACCGGCGGGGGGTGATCGCCTTAAGGGAGACAGAGTGTTGTGCGCTGGCGCGCACGAACTATCGTTCAAGAGGATCTCCCCATGACCTTCAAACCCACGACGTGGTTCCGGATCGCCGCTGTACTGGCCGTCATCAACCTGGTGGGCGCCGGGTTCGCCATCGGGCAGGCCCAGCTGCCGCATGCCGCGGTCCACGTGGTGCTCGCGCTCGGGTTCGCGTGGTGGGCCGGTTGGCTGCGCCAGCGTCCCGGTGGGCGGGAGGTCCAGCCTGGGCCCGACGCGGTTGACGCGCTCGAGGCAGTCCAAGCGCTCGAGGCCGACGTGCGCCAGCTGCGGCAGGAGCTGACCGAGACGCAGGAGCGACTCGATTTCGCCGAACGCATGCTGGCGCAGGGAGCCGAAGCGCGCCGCATGGGCGCCCAGCGGCAGGATCCGAAGTAAGGTGCTGAATCGGAGTGCATCATGCGCGCGCTTATCGCGTCCCTAGAAGCCGAATACCACCGCTACAAGACCCTGGGCGAAAACGCGGTCATCCAGCTCCCGGAGGCGCAGCTCGCTGATGCCGCGGGCTCGAGCAACTCCATCGCCACCATCGTCTGGCATCTCGCCGGCAACCTGACGTCCCGCTTCACGGACTTCCTGACTTCCGACGGGGAGAAGCCGTGGCGCGACCGCGACTCCGAGTTCCTGGCCCGCCAGGTGAAGCGCGCGGAGCTCCAGGCCAAATGGGAGGATGGCTGGCGCGTCTTGTTCGCGGCGCTCAGCGCCCTCACGGATGCCGACCTCGCGAAAACGGTGACCATCCGCGGGCAGCCGCACACCGTGGCCGAAGCGCTACATCGGTCTCTTGCGCACACGAGCTACCACGTAGGTCAGATCGTCTTTGTCGCCAAGGCGCGGCGGGGAGCCGACTGGCGCTACCTGACCATTCCGCCCGGTCAGTCCCGCTCGACGCACTAGCTGCACCCTTGCGCCGGCCTGCGCGTCGCGCGCAGCTTAGGCCCGTGGACCTGCGACCGCTCACCCAATCTGATGATGAGCTGCTGAGCTCCCTCGAGCAGCAAGACGACGTGTGGGAGTTTGTCGGCACGCTGCCGTTGCCCGATGAAGAGAATCCCCACCACTTGTTCGCGATCGTAGACGGTCAGGCGACCGTGGGCGTGGCGGGGCTGGTCCGCTCGCAGGCGCTCGGCGGCAGCGATTTCGAGCTGCTGTGTGCCTTGCGATCGGAGGCACAGGGGCGGGGCCTCGCGAAAGAAGCCTGCAAGCTGGCCATGGCATGGGCATTCGACACTGCCAAACTGGATCGCGTCATCGCCTGCATCGGTGATGGCAACGACGGAGCGCGCGCCATCGCCACCAAGCTCGGCATGACGGCGCTGGGCAGCGGGCCTCCGGGCACGACCGTGTATGTCAAGAATCGTGTGAAGCACAAGCGCGGGCGACCCGCGGCTTGAGCGCGCTGGCGGAAAAGCCGCGCCGTCTCGCCTGCCTGCTCGCCCTGCTGCCGATGGGGACGATCGCCGCGCAGCAATCGGGTGACACGGCGCGCTACGTCGTCCTCTTCTCCGACCGCCCGGCCGGATACTACAAGGAATGGTGGTCGGGCGGCGACCTCAATTCGGTTTTCGAGTTCAACGATCGGGGTCGGGGACCCCATCAGGAAGCTACTCTCCACCCCAGTCCCGCGGGCCTGCCCGCCGCGCTCACCATCGTGGGCCACAACTATGTGAAGGACACGGTGGATGAGCGACTCGCCACGGCCGGAGGAACGGTCACGTGGCAGAGCCGCTTCGAGCAGGGCGGCCAGTCCGCGGACTCGCAAGCCTTCTACATCGCGGCGGCGGAGACGCCGATAGGATCGCAGCTCCTCATACAGGCAGCCCTCAAGAAGGGCGGACGGATCGCCTTGCTGCCGAGCGGCGAGGCCGCGGTGGAGCGGGTAGGGGAGCTGACGATCGAGTCGAGCGGTCGGCCCCTACATCTGGTTCAATACACGGTGGGCGGCCTGGGCTTTGCCCCGAACCCCATGTGGCTGGACGACACCGGCCGACATTTCGCTCTCGTGTCGAGCTATGGGAGCATTGCTCCCGAGGGGTGGGAATTGGCCATCCCGGCCATGGTCGAGGCGCAGGAGAAAACACGCGATGCGCGCTTCATGCGTCTGGCCGGAGAGTTGGCGCACCGTCCCACGGGGCCCCTCGTCATCCGGCACGCCCGCCTGTTCGTAGCCGAATCGGCCTCGGTTCGGTCGGGCGCCACCGTCGTGGTCGTCGGTAACCGCATCACCGCCGTCGGCTCAGATGCTCAGATCCGCATTCCCGAACAGGCCCAGGTGATCGACGCGGCGGGAAAGACGCTCTTGCCCGGACTCTGGGATATGCACGTCCACATCTCCCCGGGGGAGGATGGGCTGCTCCACATCGCGGCCGGAGTCACCAGCGCCCGCGACATGGGCAACGATACGGTGATGACGCTCGTGTTGCAGCGCCGCTTCGCCTCCGACTCGCTGATCGGGCCCCGTCTGATGCTGTCGGGTCTCATCGACGGTTCCGGACCCTTTCAAGTGCCGCTCGGCGTTCTGGCGGACGACTCGATCGCGGCCCGTCGGGCCGTCGAGTGGTACGCCGCGCACGGGTACGAGCAGATCAAGGTCTACAGCTCGATGAAGCCCGAGCTGGTCCCCGGCATCATCGCGGCGGCGCACGCCCGCGGCCTCAGGGTGAGCGGCCACGTTCCCGCGTTCATGCGGGCGGAGGAGGTGGTGCGGCTGGGGTTCGATGAGCTGCAGCACGCCAACTTTCTGCTGCTCAACTTCATGGACAGCGTGCAGGACACCAGGTCGATGGCGCGCTTCACCGCGGTGGCCGAGCATGGCGCGGAGCTCGACTTCGCCTCCCAGCGCGTCCGCGACTTCGTGTCCCTCCTCAAGGCGCGGGGCACCGATATCGACCCGACCCTGGTCGCGTTCGAGGACTGGTTCACGGCGCGACCCGGCCAGCTCGGCCCCAGCGAGACGGCGATCGCCGATCGCATGCCTCCCCAGGTCCGGAGGACGTTCTACGCGGGTGGGTTGCCCGTGCCGTCGGGCAAGGACCAGCGCTACCGCGACTCGTACGGCGCCATGCTTCGCATGGTGAAGGCGATGTATGACGCGGGCGTCCCGGTCGTCGCCGGTACCGATGCCGCGCCCCTCGGGTTCGCGCTGTTCCGCGAATTGGAATTGTACGCGCAGGCGGGGATTCCGCCCCGCCGCGTGATCCAGCTCGCTACGCTGGGCGCCGCGCGGATCATGCACCATGACGCTGAGCGAGGGTCCGTCGCGGTGGGGAAACTCGCGGACTTGGTGCTCGTCGACGGCGATCCGACTCAGCGGATCAGCGACATCCGCCGGACGTCCCTGGTGGTGAAGGACGGGATCGTCTACCGCCCGGCTGAGTTGTACGGCGCGCTGGGAGTCAGGCCGTAGGCAGCCTGAGCGCTTCCTCTTGAAGCGTCTTTTAGCCGCGCGCCTCTAGACGGTCCAGTGCGAACCGCAGTCGGAACATCGCCGCATCCAAATCCCGCAGGCTTTCTTCGTCGAGCGTGCCCGACTCGGCGACGTTGGTGAGCAGCTGCAGGGCGTTCCGGATGTGCTCGCCGGCGCTTTCAGGCGCGCGCCGCTCCGCTGGGGCGCGGCGGTTCACGCCGGAGCGGCGTTCTTCCACCACGACCGTCACGACGCGGCGGCGGTCGGTGGGCGCGCGGCGATCCGTAGCGAGCCGGCGATCGGCGTGCGAAAGCTCCATGCGGGGCAATGTGGCACGGCCGGTCGGCTTCAGCTAGCAATCCATTCGGGTGGGTGTGGGAAGGGGTGGGGAGGGGGAGGGGCCAGGGGCCGTATCTTCAGTCTCCAGGCCCCCTTGACTGGGGTCGGGAGACCCGGTTAGGATTGGCGTCTGCGCAGCAACTTTTTGCGCACAGCTCTTTGAGAACTGATGGTCGAGCGTGTGGAGTGCGGACCCGTTTGAACGGCGCGCGGTCAGACGTGCGTCGCGAGGGTTTGACTCTGACGTGATATACGGACGACATACGAAACGCAGTCGTTCGTGATGAGCTGTTCGGATTCTTCAATCATTGGAGAGTTTGATCCTGGCTCAGGACGAACGCTGGCGGCGTGCCTAACACATGCAAGTCGAACGGGACCGGGGGCAACTCCGGTTCAGTGGCAGATGGGTG
>Ga0209761_1001744_pt1 | contig 14085 bp, 16 predicted proteins | sample GraSoi013_1_40cm_4_FD_185818 | JGI IMG/M metagenome (GOLD analysis project Ga0209761, IMG submission 185818) | Grasslands soil microbial communities from the Angelo Coastal Reserve, California, USA - Sample 09_25_2013_1_40cm (SPAdes) (version 2) | ecosystem: Environmental > Terrestrial > Soil >... | reverse complement strand
CAAGCTGAATCGCCGGCAGAACCACGACATCGCTGTCGTGGTCGACCGGCTGGTGGTGCGCAAGGCCGACCGCGGCCGCCTGGCGGACTCGATCGAGACGGCGCTCAAGGCTGCGGACGGCACCGTGGAAGTCGCGCGGCAGGGGGGAGGGCCGGGAAGCGCGAAAGCGACGCTCTTCTCCGAGCGCTACGCCTGTCCCAAGTGCGGCCTCTCGCTGCCCGAGCTCGAGCCGCGCCAGTTCTCCTTCAACTCGCCGTTCGGCGCGTGTCCCGAGTGCTCCGGGCTGGGGACCCGGCGCGAGGTGAACGCCGAGCTCGTGCTGGGCGATCCGAGCCTGTCGATTCTCGAAGGCGTGGTGCTCCCCTGGGGCGAGCCCAGCGGCTACCTCCGCAAGGTCATTCTTCCGAGTCTCGCCCGCGCCTTCAAGTTCGACCTGAACGCGGCCTGGCAGGACCTGCCCGCGGCCGCGCGCAAGGTGCTGCTCGAGGGAGCGCCGGGCCGGAAACTCACGTTCCAGTACGACAGCGAGAAGTGGCACGGCGAGTACGAATCGGGATGGGACGGGATCTTGAAGCACGTCGAGCGCCGCTACCGCGAGACGGCGTCCGACAGCGTGCGCGAGCAGCTGGGAGAGTTCATGGTGGAGCAGCCGTGCCCGACGTGCGGCGGCAAGCGACTCCAGCCCGAGAGCCTCGCGGTGCTGGTGCACGGCAAGAGCATCGGCGACGTCGTGGACCTGCCCGTTAGCGACGCCCTCGCCTTCTTCGAGAGCATCCCGCTGCGCACCAACGGGCGCGTCGGGCTCGACCCCGGCGTCGCGCGGCCGATCCTGAAAGAAGTGAATGACCGGCTTCGGTTCCTGAAGAACGTGGGGCTCGAGTACCTCACGCTCGGCCGCTCGGCCGACTCGCTCTCCGGCGGCGAGGCCCAGCGGATCCGGTTGGCCACCCAGATCGGCAGTCGACTCGTGGGAGTGCTGTACATCCTTGACGAGCCGTCGATCGGGCTCCACCAGCGCGACAACGCGCGCCTGCTCGAGACGCTGAAGGAGCTGCGCGACCTCGGCAACACGGTGCTCGTGGTGGAGCACGACGAAGAAACCATCCGCGCGGCGGACCACGTCGTGGACCTCGGCCCCCGCGCCGGTCGGCACGGGGGTGAGGTCGTGGTCACGGGAACGCTCGACCAGGTGCTCGGGCACCCCGACTCGCTCACGGCGCGCTACCTCCGCGGCGAGCTGCGCATCCCGGTCCCGCCGCGCCGGCGAACCCCTGACCCCCAGCGCACGCTGGGGGTGGTCGGGGCCCGCCAGCACAACCTCCGCAACCTCACCGTCGAGTTGCCGCTCGGACTGTTCATCGCGGTCACAGGCGTCTCGGGCTCCGGAAAGTCGACGCTCGTCACCGACATCCTATATCGTGCCCTGGCGCGGCACTTCTATCGGGCCAAGGTGATGCCGGGGGCGCACGACCGGATCGAGGGGCTCGACCATGTCGACAAGGTGATCGACATCGATCAGAGCCCGATCGGCCGCACTCCCCGCTCCAACCCGGCCACCTATACGGGGCTCTTCACCCCGATCCGCGAGCTCTTCACGTTGCTCCCCGAGTCGAAGATCCGCGGCTACGGGCCCGGGCGCTTTTCTTTCAACGTGAAGGGAGGGCGCTGCGAGGCGTGCCAGGGCGACGGCCTCGTGAAGGTCGAGATGCACTTCCTCCCCGACGTGTACGTCCCGTGCGAGGTGTGCAAAGGGCGGCGCTACAATCGGGAGACGCTGGAGGTGCGCTATAAAGGAAAGTCGATCGCGGACGTGCTCGACCTGTCGGTGGGCGAAGCCCTCGACTTCTTCGAGAACCAGCCGCGCATCCGCGCGAAACTGGAGCTCTTGAACGACGTAGGGCTCGGCTATATCCACCTCGGCCAATCGGCCACCACCCTGTCCGGGGGCGAGGCGCAGCGGGTCAAGCTGGCGACCGAGCTGGCGAAGCGCGACACGGGGCGCACCCTCTATATCCTGGACGAGCCCACGACCGGACTGCATTTCGAAGACGTGCGGCTGCTGCTCGAAGTGCTGCATCGCCTGGTAGACAAGGGCAACACGGTGGTGGTGATCGAGCACAACCTCGACGTGGTGAAGACCGCCGATTGGGTCATCGATCTCGGGCCGGAGGGCGGTGCGGCGGGCGGGGCGGTGGTGGCGCACGGGCCGCCGGAGCAGGTCGCCCGGGTGCGGGGCTCGTTCACCGGCCAGTTTCTGCGCAAGGTGCTGGCGGCGCAGGACTAGCTCGGTAAGTTCAAGCCCAACGGAGACTAGCCATGAAAGGCGTCCTCGCCGATCGTCTTCATCTTCGGGCGCGGCGCGTGCACAAGCAGCGCGACGGGCAACGGATTGGACCAGGATAATGGACGATAAAGACTTCTTCTTAGCCTTGTTCGCCTTCTTCGCGGTCGGCGGCGCCTTATGGGTGATCCGCCCCCTGGTCAGCGCGCTCGCCAAACGCCTCGCGGGGGAGGCGCGCCGCGCCACGCCCGACGAGCTTGCCGCGCTGCGGGCGGAGTTTTTGGACGAAATGCAGCAGGTGCGCCATGAGCTCGGTGAGCTCGCCGAGCGCGTGGATTTCACCGAGCGGCTGGTCGCCAAGCAGCGCGAGGTAGAGCGGCTGGCGCCGCCCGGGAGCCGGTGATGCCGAGGGAAGCCGTCGCCTTCCTCATGTTCGTCACCATGGTGGGAGGGTTCGTGCTGCTCTACCCACTGGTCCGGGCCCTGGCCGAGCGCCTGCGACCCCGGCCCGAGGCGGGCAAGGAGGAGATGCAGGCCCTGCGCGAAGACGTGGTGCAGGAGCTGCAGCAGATGCGACGCGAGGTCGCCGAGTTAGGCGAGCGGATGGACTTCACCGAACGCCTGCTGGCCAAGCAGCGCGAGGCAGAGCGGCTCGCCCCGCCGAGGAGCTGATGAACCCCGAGGCCGTGGCTGTCCTGATCCCCATCGTCGCCATCGGGGGGTTTTTCACCCTGATGATCGTGCGGGCCTTCACCAAAGTGTACACCGCCAAGCTGCAGGCGGAGCGGACGGCCCCCGGGGCCGACGCGAAGCACGAGGAGCTCGTCGCGGCGGTCGAAGATCTGCGGCGGGAGATGGCGGAACTCGCGGAGCGGGTGGATTTTACGGAGCGGCTCCTGGCCAAGCAGCACGACGGGCCGAAGCTCGCGCCGCCGCGCTAGTGTGGCGGGAAACCCTGGTCGCCCCGGAGGCGTACAGCGTCCACATGCTTCAAGTAGGCACGCCGCCTCTGCCGCCGCCGCCGCCGCCGGGCCTGGACTTGAACTTCCTGCTCGACCAGCTGATGCCGATCGTCGCGCTGGTCGTGGTGTTCGTGGGCCTGCGGTGGCTGTTCCGAACCCCCGTGGGCGAGGCGTTCGCCGAGCGGATTCGGACGCGCGTCCGGGGAGGGGGGCGCTGGGGGGGTGGGGTGCCGGGCGAGGATCCGCAGCGCGTGGCCGCGCTGGAGGAGCAGCTGACGCACCTGCAGGGGCAGATCGCCGAGCTCGCGGAGCGGTTAGATTTCGCCGAGCGGCTGCTCGCCGAGCGGCGGGAGCGCAAGTTGGGCGCGGGACAATGAGGGCCCGCCAGCACCTAGAGGGTCATCATGGGAATCTTTGACCGTCTCTCGACGCTCATCCGGTCGAACATCAACGACCTAATCTCCCGCGCCGAGAATCCGGAAAAGATGCTGAACCAGCTGATCGTGGACATGCGGACCCAGCTGGCGAAGGCGAAGCAGCAGGTCGCCGCGGCGATCGCGGACGAGAAGCGGCTGGCGGCCCAGGTCGACCAGGAGAAGAAAGCCGCCGAGGACTGGGAGAAGCGCGCCGTCCTGGCCGTGCAGGAAGCCCGGGACGACCTGGCGAAGCAGGCGCTGCTGCGCCACAACGAGCACGCGCAGGGCGCCCTGCAGCTGCACGATACGTGGATCAAGCACCGGGAGGAAACGGACAAGCTAAAGGTCTCGCTGCGCCAGCTCAACGACCGCATCGAGGAAGCGAAGCGCAAGAAGAACATCCTGATCGCGCGCCAGAAACGCGCCGAGGCGCACAAGCGCATCCAGGAAACGATGTCCTCGATCGGCGACAAGAGCGCGTTCGAAACGTTCGAGAAGATGGCGGAGCAGATCGAGCACGAGGAGCGAAAGCTGATCGCCGCGGCCGAAGTGAACGAGGATTTGTCGGGCGACACCCTGGTCAAGCAGTTCCAGTCGCTCGAGGTGAAGGCCGATGCCGACCAGCAGCTGCTCGACCTGAAGCGCAAGATGGGGCTCCTGCCGGCGGGCTCCCCGGCCGAGGCAAAGCGCCTCGGGAAGGGGGCGGCCGAAGCGGAGCTGGTCGAGGATGACGACGCCGAGCACCACCGCTGAACACTGAGCCGTCCGGATCACGGTTGTCGGGCGCCACGTTCGTGGCGCTCTTCATTGCCGCCCTCGCCATCTGGTTCGTCGTCCGGGTGGTCGAGGTGCTGCTGCTGGTGTTCATCGCCGTGCTCTGCGCGGTGTATCTCTCCGCCATCACGGACCTGCTGGAGCGGCGCTTCGGCGTGGCGCGCTGGATCGGACTCGCGATCGCCGTGGTGGCGACGGTGGGGGCCGTGGTCGGGATCGGGGCGCTGCTCGTGCCGCCGGTGATCGATCAAACGCAGGCCCTGATCTCGGGGCTGCCGCAGACGCTCACCAAGATCCAGAACGTCCTGGCTGGCTGGGCGAGCCAGTACGAGGTGCTGCGGCGCACCGAGCTCGCCAATCCGTCGTCCGGACTCGTGGCCCGCCTGATCGACGACGCCGCCAGCTTCTTGCGCGGCTCGATCCTTCCGTACGTGACGGCCGGAGGCAAGCTGTTCATCGAGAGCGCGAGCGTGGTGGTGATGGCGCTGTACCTCGCGCGGCAGCCGCGCCTGTACCGCGACGGCATCCTGTCGCTCGTGGCGCCGAAGCACCGCACGGTCGGCGCCCGCGTCCTCGACGACGCCGGCGCGACGCTGCGCGCCTGGGTCGTGGGCCAGCTGCTGGCCATGATGATCCTCGCCGTGCTGACGGCGATCGGCCTATGGACGCTGGACGTGCCCTACTGGCTCGCCTTCGGCATCTTCACGGGCCTCGTCGCGGTGGTCCCGTTCTTCGGGACGCTGGTCTCGACGCTGCTCCCGGCATTGTTCGTCGTCGGCTCTGGCGACTGGCTCCGGGTCGTCGCGGTCATCCTGCTCGGCATCCTCGTCCACGTCCTCGAAGCCAACGTCGTCGTGCCGCGCATCATGCAGCACAAGGTCGCGCTGCCCCCCGTGCTCACCATCGCCAGCGTGCTCATCATGGGGACGTTGATCGGCGTCGTCGGGCTGATCGTGGCGGTCCCGGTGCTCGCGGTGACCACGGTGGTCATCCGCCACGTCGTGCAGGGCGAGCTGTACGGCGACGTCGGCTCGCTCGAGCCCGCGGTGCTCCGCACCACGGAGCGGCGTGTCGGCGGGGACCGGCGCGAAGCGGGCGCCCCACCGGTGAGAACCAGAACGTCCGCCTGATGCTCGCCCCGAACCAGCACCGCTTCCTGATCATCGCGGACGGCCAGTTCGGCCCGTTGACCTCGAAGACGGCGAACTCCTGCATCCGCTATTTCCCGGAGCGCATCGTCGCCGTGTTCGACCGCACGGAGGCGGGCAAGACGGCGCAGCAGGTGCTCGGCTACGGCGGGGCCATCCCGGTCGTGGCAGACTTCATGCGCGGGCTGGCGCTCGGGCCCAGCGCCGTGCTCATCGGCATCGCGCCGATGGGCGGCCAGCTGCCGCCCGAGTGGCGCGGCTGGCTCAGGACGGCACTCGAGCGCGGGCTCGAGATCTGGAGCGGGCTCCATACGTTCATCGCCGACGACCCGGAGCTCGGGAGCCTCGCCCGGGCGCAGGGCGTTCGCATCCTCGACGTGCGCAAGCCGCCGCCGGCGCTCCCGATCGCCGACGGCCGCGCCGCCGAAGTGGAGCCCTACGTGATCCTCACCGTCGGCTCGGATTGCAATGTCGGGAAGATGACGGCACAGCTCCAGCTCCGCGACGATCTGGTGCGGCGCGGCCTCCGGGCGCGGTTCGTGGCGACCGGGCAGACGGGGATCTTCATCGAAAGCTGGGGGATCGCGGTGGACGCCGTGGTGGCGGACTTCATCGCCGGCGCGGCCGAGCAGCTCGTGCTCCAAGGCGCCGCGGACGCCGACATCGTCCTGGTCGAGGGGCAGGGGAGCCTCATCCACCCCGGCTACTCGGGCGTCACCTTGGGCCTGCTCCACGGCTCGTGCCCCGACGCGCTCATCCTGTGCCACCAAGCCACGCGTGACTTCATCGGCGACTACCACGGCCGCGAGCCGTGGGTCCGCATCCCCCCGTTGGCCGAGCTGGTGGAGATCTACGAGCGTGCGGCGGCCCCGGTCCGCCCCACGAAAGTGATCGGCATCTGCCTCAACACCTTCGACATGACCGAGCCTCAGGCCCGCACGGCCGTGGCGCGGGCGGCAGAGGAGACCGGCCTTCCGGCGACCGATCCCGTGCGGTTCGGTCCCGGCCTGCTGGCGGACGCGATCGTGCGAGAGGCGATGGCAGCGCGGTTTTAGTCGGCGTGGCAACGAATCGATGACGCCGGCGGCGATCGGATACCGGTCGTCGCCGGTTTCGTTCGTAGGATCCCCCTGTGCACTGGCTCCGCTGTGTCCTCGCCGAATGGCAGCTGCTGCGCGCCCGCCTCGTGCGCTCACGCCTCGGCCTCTGGCTGCTGCTGCTCGGCGGGGGCGGCGCCTGGCTCGCGACGCGCGGTGCGCCGCTGACCATCCTGGCGCCCCACCTGGCCATGCTCGGCGCCGTGCTGGGCGTGGCGTTCAGCGTCGGCTCGGACGTCGACCGCGCGGCCGTCGCGCTCACGCTCACCCATCCGACGACGCCGCTCGCCGTCGCGGCCGGCCGCTGGCTCGCGGCCGTCACGGCGGCCGGCATCCTGCTGCTGGCCTTCCTCTTCGTCGCCGCCGCGCTGATGTCGCTGCCGGCGGGGCTGTTGGTGCGCGCCGGTGGCGCGGGGCTCGGGGCGGCTGCGGCCGCTGCCGGGTGCGCACTCGTCGCGGCCGCCCGCGGCGGCAATGCGCTGGCGGGAGCGCTGTTCCTCTATATCGCGGTGCCCAGCGTCGTGTCGGCGGACACCCTGGGGGCGGTGCAGGCTCCGGGTGCGCTCACGCGCATCAGCGTTGTCGTGCTCGAGCTGCTCCCCGGGGTGTGGCGCTACGAGGCGCTGGCGGGCGGCGACCCGGTGGGCTGGGCACACGCGGCATGTTGGGTGGTCGGCGGCGTCGCGGGGACCGCCCAGCTGTTCGCGAGACGCGCGATGTGAACGCGCCGGTACTCCTCCTCGCTGGTGTCACGCGCCGCCGCCGCCACCGACGCGGCCCGCCCCCGGTGGCCGACGTGTCCCTCGAGCTCGCGGCTGGGGAAATCGCCGCGCTCGTCGGACCGCACGGCTCCGGCAAGACCACGTTGCTCGGGATCGCCGCCGGGCTGCTCGCCCCGGACGTGGGCGCGGTGACGGTGGTGGGCGTGCCGGCGGGGACGCCGGCGGCACGGGCGGCCCTCGGGTACGCCCCTGAGGCGCCGATCTTTCCGCCGACCCTCAGCGTCCGCGAGGTGCTGGGGTACTTCGCGCGGTTTCACGCCGCTGGTACTGCCCGGCGGGGGCTGGTCGCGGCCGCGCTCGACCGCGCCGGCCTCGAGGGGGCGGCGGAGCGCCGCGCTGGGGGCCTCCCGCTGCCCGTCGCGCGCCGGCTCGCGCTCGCACAGGCCGCGCTCGGCCACCGCCGTGTCCTGCTGCTCGACGAGACCCTCTCCGGCGTGGACGCGGTCGGACGGCGGGCGATGTGCGAGCGGGTCCGCGAGCTCGCGGCGCGCGGCGTCGCCGTGCTGCTGGCGTCCTCCGACCTCGCCGTCGTCGAGCAGCTCGCTGCACGGGTGCTCGTGATGCGGGATGGCCGCGTCGTTCGCGCAGCGCCGACCGCCGCGCTGCTGGAAGAGCGCGTGCTCGAGATCCTGCTCGATGCGCCCCCCACCGCGCCGCCGCCCGGGTTCCGCATCACGCCGTATGGTCTTCAGGCTGACCTCGGGACGCGCAGCGCGGAGGCGGCGCTCGCGCTGTGCCGCGCGCACCGGCTCGCCGTGCGCGCCTCGCGAGTGCGCGCGCGCACCCTGGAGGACGCGGTGCTCGACGCCGTGCGCGACCGCGCGCGTTGACGCTCTCTCCGACGCTTCCTACGTTTCAGCCGTGACGCTCTCCTTGCACAATACCCTCACCCGCCGCCTCGAACCGTTTCAACCGCTCGCCCCGCCGAGGGTGACGCTCTACACCTGCGGGCCAACGGTCTGGAACTACGCCCACATCGGGAACTTCCGGACATTCCTGTTCGAGGACCTGCTGCGACGCTACCTCGAGTTCTCCGGCTACGAAGTCTTCCACATCATGAACCTCACGGACGTGGACGATCGCACGATCAAGGCCGCCGCCGCGGCGGGCAAGCGGCTCGAGCAGCACACGGCGCCGTTCACGCAGGCGTTCTTCGAAGACCGCGACTACCTACGCATCAGGAAGGCGCACATCTACCCGCGGGCGACGCAGTACGTGCCGGCGATGGTGCGGCTCGTCCAACGGCTGCTGGAGCGGGGCGTCGCCTACCAGGGCGACGACGGGTCGGTGTACTTCGCGATCGCGAAGTTTCCGACCTACGGCCGTCTCTCCCAGCTCGATGCGCGCGGCCTCAAGCACGGGTTGCGGGTGGCGACCGACGAGTACGCGAAGGACGACCCGCGCGACTTCGCGCTGTGGAAGAAGGCCGAGCCGGTCGACGACCGGGTGGGCGCCGCGTGGGACGCCCCCTTCGGGCGCGGTCGCCCGGGGTGGCACCTCGAGTGCTCCGCGATGTCGCTCGCGGAGATCCACGAGCGGTTCGGCGTCCAGACGCTCGACATCCACGCGGGCGGCGTCGACTTGATCTTCCCGCACCACGAGGACGAGATCGCGCAGTCCGAGGCCGCGACGGGTGAGCCGTTCGCACGCTACTGGCTGCACGGCGAGTTCTTGAACCTCCGCGGGACGAAGATGTCGAAGCGATTCGGGAACTTCCTCACCGCGCGCGACCTGCGGGAGCAAGGCGTGGATGCGGCGGCGGTGCGGCTCCTCTTCTGGCAGACACACTACCGCAAGTCCCTCGACTTGAATGACGACGCGCTGGCCGCCGCGGGTGCGGGCGTGAAGCGACTGGGCGAGTTCCACGCGCGCCTGGTGGCGGAACCGGCAAGCGGAGAGCGGGAAGGGCGACTCGCCCAGCTGGCCGCGCGGTTCGAGGCGGCCTTTCGGGCCGCGCTCGACGATGACCTGAACGCTCCGCGGGCGTGTGCGGCGCTGTTCGAGTTGGTGAACGAGGGCAACGGGGCCTTGGACGCGGGCGCGGGCGGTGGCGGCGCTGCCCGCGCCGCCCTGGAGCAGGCGATGGGCGTGCTCGACATCCTCCCCACGGCCAAGCCCCTCGACCCCGAGTTGGTGCGTGGGGTGGAGGAGCAGATCGCCGCCCGCGAGCGGGCCCGTAAGTCCAAGGATTTCAAGGAGGCCGACCGGATCCGCGCGGCGCTGCGAGCGCGCGGGGTCGAGCTCGAGGACACCCCTTCCGGAACCAAGTGGCGCGTGGTCTAACTGCTTCACGGAACATCCCTTGCCCTTGCCGTCGTCCCTGTTTAAGCTACAAGTCTGAAAACTTTAACCGTCGGCCAGCTGACGTAGCTCAACTGGTAGAGCAGCTGATTTGTAATCAGCAGGTTAAGGGTTCGAGTCCCTTCGTCAGCTCACGTTGCCGAAGAGGAGCAGGACTGCCCCGACTGTGAGTCCGGAGGGACCAACACACCCCGCGCCTTGGGAACGCGGGGTGCGTTGTCAGTGGGGCTGGGGATGAGGAAGCGAACGAGGCGCGCGGCGACCGGCGTGGTGGGGTGCCCGAGTGGCCAAAGGGAGCAGACTGTAAATCTGCCGGCGACAGCCTACGAAGGTTCGAATCCTTCCCCCACCACTCCTTCGAGCGCGCGGGCGTAGCTCAGTTGGTAGAGCATCAGCCTTCCAAGCTGAGGGTCACGGGTTCGAGCCCCGTCGCCCGCTTTTGCTCGCGTAGCTCAGTCGGCAGAGCGCGTCCTTGGTAAGGACGAGGTCACCGGTTCGATTCCGGTCGCGAGCTTGAAAAGAAAAAGAGGCGTCGAGCAGAGACGTTGCACGACGGCGTCGCGCGAAGACGTCACGCAGAGACGTCATCGGTACGGTTTTGCGTGACGCTGTTGCCTGACGGTTTTGTGCAACGATTGTGTGAAACGCCGTTCTTCTAGAGGATTCCATGGCCAAAGCCAAATTCCAGCGCACGAAGCCCCACGTGAACGTCGGGACCATCGGGCACGTGGACCACGGCAAGACGACGCTCACTGCGGCGCTCACTAAGGTGGCGGCGGAGAAGGGGCTCGCGACCTACGTGAGCTATGACGAGGTGGCGAAGGCGTCGGCGGCGCAGGGGCGCCGCGACGCGACCAAGATCCTGACGATCGCGACGGCGCACGTGGAATACTCCACCGAGCAGCGCCACTACGCGCACGTCGACTGTCCGGGCCACGCCGACTACGTGAAGAACATGATCACGGGGGCGGCGCAGATGGACGGGGCGATCCTCGTGGTGTCGGCGGTGGACGGGCCGATGCCGCAGACGCGGGAGCACATCCTGCTCGCGCGCCAGGTGAACGTGCCGGCGATTGTGGTCTTTCTGAACAAGTGCGACCTGGTGGACGACCCCGAGCTGCTCGACCTGGTGGAGCTCGAGGTGCGCGAGCTGTTGTCGAAGTACGAGTTCCCGGGCGATGACATCCCCATGATCCGCGGCTCGGCGTTGAAGGCGCTTGAGGGAGACAAGCAGTGGGTGGAGAAGATCTGGGAGCTCCTCGGAGCGCTGGACAAGAGCATTCCGCTGCCCAAACGGGAGGTGGACAAGCCGTTCCTGATGCCGGTGGAGGACGTGTTCTCAATCACCGGACGCGGTACGGTGGCGACGGGGCGGATCGACCGAGGCAAAATCAAGGTGGGCGAGGAAGTGGAGCTGGTGGGGTTCGGGACGGACAAGAAGACGGTGGTCACCGGGGTGGAGATGTTCCGCAAGCTGCTCGACGAGGGGCAGGCGGGGGACAACGTCGGCCTGCTACTGCGCGGGGTGGAGAAGACCGATATCGAGCGGGGCATGGTGCTCGCGAAGCCGGGGTCGATCACGCCGCACACGAAGTTCGAGGCGGAGGTGTACGTCCTGACGAAGGAAGAGGGCGGCCGGCACACGCCGTTCTTCAAAGGATACCGGCCGCAGTTCTACTTCCGGACCACGGACGTGACCGGAACGGTGGAGTTGCCAGCGGGGGTGGAGATGGTGATGCCGGGCGACAACACGAAGATGACGATCGAGCTGATCACGCCGATCGCGATGGAGGAGCAGCTGCGGTTCGCGATCCGCGAGGGCGGCCGCACCGTGGGCGCCGGCGTGGTCACGAAAATCTTGAAATAGCTCTATGGCACGCGAGAACATCATCATGGAATGCACCACCTGCAAGAGTCGGAACTACTTCACCACGAAGAACCGGCGCAAGCATCCCGAGCGCGCGGAGTGGAAGAAGTACTGCCCCCGGTGCAACAAGCAGACGGCGCACAAGGAGTCGAAGTAGTGGCCACGGAAGCACTGGAGCGCCCCGGGCAGGGCTGGCTGCGCCGCGCCTGGGAGTTCGTGACCGTTCAGGTGCCCGCGGAGGTCCGCAAAGTCACGTGGCCGAGCTGGGAGGAGCTCAAGAAGGCGACCGGGGTGATCATCGTGTTCGTGATCCTGCTGGGCGTCCTTATCGGGCTCATGGACTCGACGCTGCAGCTGGTATTCGTGACGGCGGTGGCCAACCTGTTCAAATGACGGACCATCGCTGGTACGCGATCCAGACGACCGCGGGACACGAGAACAAGGTCCGCTCGCTCATCGACCGGCGCATCAAGGACGACCCGCGCCCGGACGAGGACAAGCCGATCCGGCAGGCCCTGGTCCCCACCCAGGAGGTGGTGGAGATCAAGAACGGCAAGAAGGTCACCGTGGAGCGGAAGATCTATCCGGGCTACGTGCTCGTGAACATGGTCTTGAACCAGGAAACGATCCACGTGATCAACGGCATCCAGGGCGTCATCAAGTTCGTCGGCACGGGCCGGCTGCCGATGCCGCTCCGCCCGGAAGAGGTGAACCGCCTGCTGGGCATCGAAGAAGCGGTCAAGGAAGAGGAGCCGGAGGAGCAGATTCCGTTCCTGGTGGGGCAAGTGGTGGAGATCACCGAGGGACCGTTCTCGGACTTCTCGGGCACGGTCGAAGAAGTGATTCGCGACAAGGGCAAGGTGCGGGTCGCCGTGTCGCTGTTCGGGCGACCCACGTCCGTGGAGCTCGATTATCTCCAGTTGAAGGCTCATTAGAGGGCGCCCATGGCCAAGCCGATTGCCGCCGTCGTGAAACTTCAGGTCGCCGCCGGACAGGCGACCCCCGCGCCGCCGGTGGGGACCGCGCTCGGACCCCATGGCGTCAACATCATGGAGTTCGTGAAGCAGTTCAACGCGCGCACGGGGAGTCAGGCGGGGATGATCACGCCGGTCGAGGTGACGATCTTCAAGGATCGGACGTTCACCTTCATCACCAAGACGCCGCCCGCCGCGGTGCTGCTGAAGAAGGAGGCGGGGATCGAGAAGGGCAGCCCGACCTCGAACCGCCAGAAGGTGGGAAAGGTGACGCGCGCCCAGGTGCGCAAGATCGCCGAGCTGAAGCTGCCGGACTTGAACGCCAACGACATCGAGGCCGCGATGAAGATGGTGGCGGGCACCGCCCGCTCCATGGGGCTCGAGGTGGTGGACTGATGCGCGCGCACGGTAAGCGCTACCGCGCCGCGGTCGGGACCCTCGAGCCGCGCAAGCTGTACCCGCCCCGCGAGGCGGTCGAGCGGGTGCAGGCCTCGGCGTATGCCAAGTTCGACGAGTCGGTGGACGTGGCCGTGCGGCTCGGCGTCGATCCCAAGCACGCCGACCAGATCGTCCGCGGCACGGTGAGCCTGCCGCACGGCACCGGGAAGAAGATCCGCGTGCTGGTCATTGCGCAGGGCGACAAGGCAAAGGAAGCGGAGGCGGCGGGGGCCGACTGCGTGGGCGTGGAGTACGTCCAGAAGATCAAAGATGGGTGGCTCGACACCGACGTCATCGTCGCCACCCCGGACGTGATGGGCCAGCTCGGGCCGCTGGGGAAGGTGCTCGGCCCGCGCGGCTTGATGCCGAACCCCAAGGCGGGCACGGTCACGATGGACGTGGCGCGCGCGGTCAAGGAGCTCAAGGCGGGAAAGATCGAGTTCCGAGTGGACAAAAGCGGAATCGTGCACGCTCCGATCGGCAAACGGTCCTTCGCCGCCGATGCGCTGACGGAGAACCTGCAGACGTTCATGGAGGCGATCGTGCGGGCGAAGCCCGCGGCGGCCAAGGGTCACTACATCCGGTCGGTGACGGTGTCGAGCACGATGGGGCCCGGCGTACCGCTGGACCCGGCGGTGTTCGCATGATCAGGACCAAGGCCCAGAAGCAGGGCGTGGTGACGGGACTGGCGGAGCGCCTGCGCCGGTCCACCACCGTGTACGTCACCGACTTCACGGGGCTCGACGTCGCGCAGCTCACGCAGCTGCGGCGCCGGCTCCGGGCGGCGGGCGTCGAGTATGTGGTCGTGAAGAACACGCTGGCGCGGCGCGCCCTCGCCGACGCGCGGGTGCCCGGCCTCGAGCCCCATCTCGCGGGTCCCACGGGACTCGTGCTGGGGGGGGCGGACCCGGTGGTCGCCGCGAAGGTGCTCGGCGATTTCGCCAAGGAGTTCGAGAAGCCCACTATCAAGGCGGGCCTCGTGGCCGGGGCAGCGGTGACGCCGGATCAGGTGAAGCGGCTCGCCACGCTTCCGGCGCGGACCGAG
>Ga0209761_1001742_pt1 | contig 14087 bp, 14 predicted proteins | sample GraSoi013_1_40cm_4_FD_185818 | JGI IMG/M metagenome (GOLD analysis project Ga0209761, IMG submission 185818) | Grasslands soil microbial communities from the Angelo Coastal Reserve, California, USA - Sample 09_25_2013_1_40cm (SPAdes) (version 2) | ecosystem: Environmental > Terrestrial > Soil >... | reverse complement strand
CCGCAATCCAAAAATGAAGAACCTGGCGACCTGCTGGGCCGGCGTGCGGGGCCGGCGGGACATCGGGGCATGATTGCGACGCGCCTGAAACGTTTCGGCGCTCAACGCGAGGCCCAGCGCGAGGTGTTCGACGATCTGCGCGGGGGTCCACTTGCCGGCTGGGCCGCGCTCCCAATCGCCGTCGCTCCGGCCGCGCAGCGGGCCCAGCACCAGCGCGGGCAGCTCGGCGAGGCTGCGACGAGGGTCGATCATCATCGCGTGTGAAGCCGCCGACTACTAGTTTCTACGCGACCCGACATGCGGGGAATTTGCGAGTGAACCTGCTGCGCCGCCACCCGGTCGCGATCGCGCTGGTGGTCCTGCTGCTCCTGACGGCGATTCACCCGTTGCCCGCTCTGGTCGATGCCGTGACCGGCTCCGCGCCGGGCGACGCGGATCTCGATCGCCCGATGCTGTACGTCATGTTCGCGCCTCTCTCCGATACGCTCGACGCGCTCACCTTCTTCAGCCTGGCGCGCGCGGAGTGGGCGCTCGTCGTCTGGGTGTTACTCCTCGCCGCCTGGGGCGCGGTCCGCGCGTCGAGTGACTCGTTGAGCTGGCGCCGAGTAGTGACGAGCGCGCTGCTCGGCCCCCTCGTGCTGGTGGGGCTTGCCGCCGCCGCGTTGATCCTGCCGCGTCCCGTGCCTCGCCTCGTCAGCGACGGCCCGGGCACCGTGATCGACTACCACGCCCACACGAATGCCTCACACGACGGGCGGCCCGGCTGGACGCTGGCCAAACTCGCTCAATGGCACGAGCGCCAGGGATTCCAGGCGACGTACGTCACCGACCACAATGTCATCTATGACGGATCACTGCCTGCGCCTGAAGGCACGTCGATCAGTTTGTTGCCGGGCGTCGAGTGGAGCGTCTATCGCCAGCATATCGTGGCGATCGGACGGGTCGAGGCATTGCCGCGTGACAGCTTTGGGGGGAGCACGGCACGCATGGTGAGGATGTTTACCGTGATCGAACACCAGGGTGGTCTCAGCATCGCGTCGCTCCCCGAATACTGGCGCTATCACGGGGAGGAGCTGGGTGCGTTCGTGGTCGGCGGTGTCGACGGATTCGAGATCGTCAACTGCGCGCCCAAGGCATTGGCGTTTCCGTCGGACCTCCGTCGCCAGGTGCTGGCGCTCGCCTCGAGTCATGATCTGGTGGTCGTCGGCGCGAGCGATAATCACGGCTGGGGACAGGTCACCTGCGTCTGGAACCTCTCTCTACCGGGCGCGCAGGGCTTTCATACGAACCGTGTCTTCGCCCGGCCGCTGGCCCTGCTGCAGGGCGACTGGCAGGCGTGGACCGCTCCCGTGAGCCAACCCTGGTTCATGCTGCGCTCGCTGAGCTGGAGCGAACGCGTGAGCTGGTTGACGTGGGTGGTAATCATCCTGCTCTATCGCGCGTTGCCGCGCCGCGAGGGGCAAGCGGCGGGGCTCGGGATTCTGGCTCGCTCGCTGGGTGGTCGTCCACGCAAGACACCCCCCCCCCCCCCCCCCCCCCCCCCCCCCCCCGCCTGTTTCTAACCAAAACCCGACGTGACACCGCGCACCTAAACGGCGAAGTTTCCCTTCCTTACTTCTTTTCGGAGACAGTCCCATGCAGGCAGCTGGTCGTTTTGCAATTCTCGGTGCACTTCTGGCCATGGGGTCACCGGGGGGGGCCGCCTCACAAATGGCGTTGCCGCTCAAGCATGCTCCGGCGCGCACCCAAACCGCTATCACTCCGGCGGATCTCATGACCCGCCTCTATCTGTATTCCGACGATTCCATGATGGGCCGCCTGGCCGGCAGTGAGTACAATCTCAAGGCGACGGCGTACATCGCATCCGAGGTCAAGCGTTTGGGGCTGCAGCCCGCCGGGGACTCCGGGGGGGGCGGCTACTTCCAGAACGTGCCGCTCGTCAAGCGCCAGCTCGATGCGAGCGCGGGCCTCGCGGTCGAGAGTACGCCCTTGCGTCCCTGGGATGATTTTGTGCCACGCGATCCGGGCGTGCCGACGCGAGCCTTCGATGGTGCCCAGGCCGTGTACGCCGGCGTACTCGGCGACAGCACGCAGCTGTCGCCCGAGCAGGCGACCGGGAAGTTCATCGTCCTCGCCGTCCGTCGGGGGCGGGGGGGGGCGCCGAATCTGCCGCCCGCGGCACAGGTGAACCGCGGTGCGCTGCTCGCGAAGTATCGCGCGGCGGCCGGCATCGCGGTCGTGGCGCTCGAAACCTTCCCTCCGCAGGCGATCAATTTCTTCCGGCAGCCGCAGACGATTTTGAAGGACGGCAGGGCGCCGAGCGACACGACCAGCCTGCCGCTCTACGTCTACGTGAACGCGGCCGGCGCGCGGGTCTTACTCGGCGCGCCACTCGACAGCCTCCGCCCGGGTGCGCTGGGAAAGACGGTGCACGGCTCGGTTTCGTTTACTGAGACGCCGGCGCCCGCACGGAACGTCGTCGCCATTCTGCCGGGCCGCGACCCGAAGCTGCGTGGCGAGTATGTCGCCATCGGTGCCCATAATGACCACATCGGCTTCGATCACGATGCGGTGGATCACGATTCCCTCCGCGCGTTCAACGACGCCGTTCGCCATCTCACGCTCGCGTCTCCCACGCATCGCGTCACGCCAGATCAGGTGCAGCAGATCCATGTGAACGTGGATAGCCTGCACCGGCTGCACGCGGCGCGGCGCGATTCGATCTATAACGGCGCGGATGACGACGGCTCAGGAACGGTGGCCGTGCTGGAGATGGCCGAAGCGTTCGCCGGGGCGAATGTGAAGCCGAAGCGCTCGTTGATCTTCGTCTGGCATACCGGCGAGGAGCTCGGGTTGTTCGGATCGCAGTACTTCACCGATCACCCCACGGTACCGCGCGATTCGATCGTGGCGCAGCTCAACATGGACATGATCGGACGTGGCCGTGCCGACGACGAGAATGGCGGCGGGCCGGGATATCTGCAGCTGATTGGCACGCGCCGCCTGTCGACGGAGCTCGGTGACGTGATCGAGAGCGTGAACAAGGCGCGGAAGCAGCCGTTCACGTTCGACTATCAGTTCGACGCGTCGGGCCATCCGGAGCAGTACTACTGCCGCAGCGATCACTACATGTACGCGCGCTACGGGATCCCGATCGCGTTCTTCACGACTGGCAATCACCGCGATTACCATCAGGTCACGGACGAGCCGGAGTACATCGACTACGACAAGCTGGCGCACGTGGCGCAGTTCGTGTCCGACGTCGCGACGGCGGTGGCGAACCTCGACCATCGGGTGGTGGTGGATAAGCCGAAGCCGGATCCGCACGGTAACTGCGTGCAGTAGTTTCGTGGCAGGCTACAGCAGTCGGTCGCTCGTCGATAAGCTGGGCATCAAGGCAGGAACGCGGATCGCAATCCTCGACGCGCCGCGCGGCTACCGGGCCACGCTGGGCAGGCTTCCGCCCCGGGTGACCGTAGCCGCCGCGGCGCGCGGTGTTTTTCCCTTCATTCAGTTCTTCACGAGCAGCCGAGTTCTTCTCAAATCCAAGTTTCCGGCGCTGGTGCGCGCGCTGGAAACGGACGGCGCCCTGTGGATCTCGTGGCCGAAGCAGGCGTCGGGCGTCGCGACCGATTTGACCGAGGACGTGGTGCGGGCGGTCGCCCTGGCCGGCGGCCTGGTGGACGTGAAAGTCGCCGCCGTAGACGACGTGTGGTCGGGGCTGAAGCTGGTGCGCAGGCGCAAAGATCGGTGATCTGCTTTGTGTTACAAAGTACTTGACAGATTGCCGCACTCACCTCTAGGTTTCAGCCCATGACGGCTCCGCGGCCGCTCCGCGATCGGGCACTCGACAACCTGCAGTTCATCCGCTCCACGATGGAGCGCGCCGGGTCGTTCACGGCGGTGCCCGGCTGGGGGATGGTCGTCGTCGGCTGCACCGCGCTGGCGGCGACCTGGCTGGCGATGCACACGACGCGCGACGCCGACTGGCTCGCGGTCTGGCTCGGGGAAGCGGTGCTCGGCGTCGTCGTCGGCGGCGCAGCAATGGTGCAGAAGGCCCGCGCGGCGAATGATCCGCTGCTCTCGGGGCCGGGCCGGCGGTTCGGCCTCAGCTTCCTGCCACCGATCGTCGTGGGCGCGCTGCTGACGATCGCGCTGCATCGCGTGGGCGAGTTTCCGCTGATGCCGGGCATGTGGCTGCTGTTGTTCGGGACTGCGGTGGCCACGGCAGGAGCGTTCTCGGTGCGGGTCGTGCCGTTGATGGGGCTGTGCTTCATCGTCCTCGGCACCGCCGCCCTGTTCGCCCCGCGCGGGTGGTGGCCCTGGTTCATGGCTGCCGGATTCGGCGGCTTCAACATCGCATTCGGATTCGTAATCGCACGGAGGTACGGTGGCTAAGAGCAATACGGCGCGGATCACCCGCGCGGAAGTGGAACGACCGGTGAAAGCGAAAGCGCACCCCGCGCCGGCGGAGCTCGACCGGCTGATTCACGAGCGGGTGCGGCTCGCGATCGTGAGCGCGCTCGCGGTCCGCGACAGTCTCACCTTCAACGAGCTGAAAGCCCTCCTGAAGACGAGCGACGGCAATCTCAGCGTCCACGCGCGCAAGCTCGAAGACGCGGACTATATCACCTGCGACAAGTCGTTCGCCGGCCGCGTTCCCAAGACGGAATACCGACTCACCGCCCTCGGCAGGCGGGCGCTCGAGCGCTACCTCGATCACATGGAAGCGTTGATCCACGCGACGCGCGGGCGTTGACATGAGCTCTTTTTTTTGCGGGATTGCTTTATGAAACAAAGTACTTCTTTCCACGTCGCGATCGTCATGGACGGCAACGGCCGCTGGGCCACGCGACGCAGCCTCCCCCGGGCCGCCGGCCACCGCGCCGGCGCGGAGGCGGTGCGGCGCGTCGTGCGGATCGCGCCGGACAGCGGCATCACGGCACTCACGCTGTACGCGTTTTCATCGGACAACTGGAGCCGGCCCGCCGCCGAGGTCTCGACCTTGATGCGCCTATTCGCACGCCATCTGCGCACGGAGACGGCCGAACTCGCCGCGCAGGGCGTCAAGCTCACCGTCATCGGCCGGCGCGATCGCCTGCCCCACTCGCTCGTCACGGCGATTGCGGCCGCCGAGCAGACCACGGCGGCCGGCACACGCCTCGAGCTGCGGATCGCCGTGGACTATTCGGGACGCGCGGCGATTCGCGCGGGTCAGCTCCTCCCCGACGTCGATCTCCTCATCCGCACCGGCGGCGAGCAACGGCTGTCAGATTTCCTGCTCTGGGAATGCGCGTACGCCGAGCTGTGGTTCACCGAGCGCATGTGGCCCGACTTTGGAGCGTCGCAGCTCGCCGCCGCCGTCCACGAATTCCATTCACGCGACCGCCGCTTCGGCGGGTTGCCCAACCGGGAGGCGGTGTGACGCGCACCAGACCCGGCCTCGAGATCCTCGCGGCCGGCGCCGCCGGTGGCGTGATCGGCGACGCGCTGCTCCGCGCCATGCCGTGGGGGTTGAACGTCGCGCTCGGCACGGCCGGCCTGGTGACCGCCGGCGTCTGGCTGGTCCGGCGGCACCGCGTCACCCCGGGACCCGACGCCGCCTGGCTCGCCATCACGGCGGTGCTCCTGGGAGCCGCATTCGTGCGGCGCGACGCCGCCGCCCTCGCCCGGTTTGATATGCTCGCGCTCGTCGGCGCGCTCGCCTTCGCGGCGGCCAGCCTGCAGGGCGAGCGCATCATGCGCTGGACTGTCATCGACTACGTGCGCGCGGGAATATCCGCAACCGTCGCCAGCATCGCCGGCGGCCTCGTCCTGCTCGGGCGCGACATCGATTGGCGCGAGCTGCCGCGCGGAGGCGGAGGGGGAGGGGGACGTCTCCACCAGGTCCGCGGCGTCCTGGCCGGTATTGTTATCGCGGCACCGCTGCTCGTGATCTTCGCGGCGCTGTTCGCGGAGGCGGACCAGGTGTTCGCGAATGTTTTGCGGAACCTGTTTGATTTCGACCCCGCCAGCATCGTCACGCACACCTTCTTCATCTGCTTCTGGGGCGCCTTGACGGCCGGCCTGCTGCGCTGGGGTCTCATCGGTCGTCCGGTGGTCACTCCCCGGATGGAATACATCCCCGCCAGTGTCAGCCCGTTCGCGGTCGCGCTCGGAATGCTCGACGCGCTCTTTCTGCTGTTCGTCGTCGTGCAGCTGCGCTACTTCTTCGGCGGCGCGGGGCTCGTCGAGCAAACCGGGGGCTTGACCTACGCCGAGTATGCCCGGCGCGGGTTCTTCGAGCTCGTGACGGCCAGCGGGCTCGTGTTGCCGGTCTTGCTTGGCGTAGACTTCCTGGCGCGCGGCGGCACCCCGCCCCAGATCCGCACCATCCGCCAGTTGTCCGGACTGCTCCTCGTGCTGCTCACCGTCGTCATGGCTTCCGCGTTGGAGCGCATGCGCCTCTACGTATCGGCGTTCGGGCTCTCGGCCACGCGCCTCTACGCGACGGCATTCATGGTTTTGCTGATCGGCGTGTTCGCCTGGTTTGGGTGGACGGTGTTGCGCGGGAACCGGGCGCGCTTCGCGTTCGGCGCGCTGATGCAGGGCCTGGCGGTACTCGCCGGCCTGCACGTCCTGAACCCGGATGCGTTCATCGTGCGAACGAACCTGGCGCGGCCCACGACGGAACGGCGGTTCGACGCGGCGTACGCGACAACGCTGGGCGCGGACGCGGTGCCGGCGCTGCTCGACGCGCTGCCGCAGCTTCCCGCTGAAGACCGCTGCCACGCGGCCACCGCGCTCTTGCGGCGTTGGGGGAACGCCACGAACAGCGACTGGCGCACCTGGAACTGGAGTCGCAGCCGCGCCCGCCGCCTCGTTGCCGGCCAGAGCACCGCGCTGCGCGCCTCGTGCTCCGGAGGAGTCACGGAGACCGCGCATGGTCACTGACGGCTTGACTCCCTTCACCGTGCTGCTGTTTGCCGGTGCTGTGCTCGCGGGCGTGACGCTCATTGTGGTGTACGCGATCGCGCGAATCATGAAACGCGAGCCCCTGGCGCGCATCACGCTGCGGCTCCTGCTGGGCGGGCTCGGCGCCTACGTCGTCCTGTTTCTCGGCGCTTCCCTCACGAGCCGCGACCATGTCCTGCCGCCGGGGGAGGAGAAGCACATCTGCGAGATCGACTGTCATCTGGCGTACTCCGTCGTCGCGACGCAGGCGGGGGCGGTGACTGGCGGTCGCACGCGTTACGCCGTGACGGTGAAGGTGCGGTTCGACGAGGAGACGATCTCGTCACGGCGGCCGCGGGACGCGACGCTCACGCCGAACAGCCGATATGTCGCGCTGGTCGACGCCCAGGGCCATCACTATCCAGGATCGGTGGACGGCTTGCGGCGCCCGCTCATTCCCGGCGAATCGTACACGATCGACATCGCGTTCGATGTCCCACCGGATGCGCGAGAGCTCCGGTTGGTGTTGCGTAACAACGACCCTGAAACGTCACTCATCATTGGACACGAGAACAGCCTATTTCACGGCAGGACGACCTTTCGCTTGCCAGGATAGGTGTCAGGTGTCCGGTGTCAGGGACGACGTGCCTTGAGCGCTCGGACGAGACCGGCAAGGAGACGTCCGACGTCTCCGCTCAAGTTTAGCCCGTGCTCCAAGGCCGCCTGATCGGTGTAGTGCCTTCGGGAAGCGATCACGAATTGAGTCTCAAGCTCCATCAATGAACCGTTCGCAATCGATAGGTGATGGAGATACTCTCCGAGGTGTTGTCTTCCATGTCCCTCAGCGATGTTGCTGGGGATTGACACAGCGCAGCGCTGCATCTGACTCGTTAGTGCAAATCGCTCATCTTTGGGGAACGATTTCGTGACCTCGTAGGCGAAGTCGGTGAGGTCCATCGCGCGCTGCCACACAATCAAATCGCGATACGAGAGGACGCGGGTTCGTGCTACGGTCATGCTTTGACAATCGTAGGTCAGCTTCGGTGTTGCGGGACCATTCGAGCGCCCCCGGGCGCGTTCGAGCGCAGACCTAACACCAGACACCTGACACCTATCAAGCGAGTAGATTCCCGTCTCATGTCACTATGCATCACCCAAGTCGACGCGTTCACCAATCGCCCGTTCGCCGGCAATCCGGCGGCTGTCTGCATCCTTCCGAAAGCCGCCGATCCGACCTGGATGTTGAACATCGCGCGCGAGATGAATCTCGCCGAGACGGCCTTTCTCGTGCCGCAGCGCGACGGCTACGATCTCCGCTGGTTTACGCCAGCCGTCGAAGTCGATCTCTGTGGCCACGCAACGCTCGCGAGCGCGCACGTGCTGTGGGAAGATGGACACCTCGAGCCGGATTCACAGGCGCGTTTCCATACGAAGAGCGGGTTGCTCACGGCCGATCGACGCGACAGTTGGATCGAGCTCGATTTCCCTTCGACGCCTGCTGCAGCTGTCCCGCCCCCGCCCCCCGGTGGTTTGATCGAAGCGCTGCACGCCGAGCCGAAATTCATCGGCCGCAGCAAGTTCGATTACCTGGTCGAGCTCGACGGCGAAACGACGGTGCGGAAGCTCGATCCCGACTTGAGCGCGTTGGGCCGCATCCAGGCACGCGGCGTGATCGTGACCAGCCGCGCGAATGGAACGAGCCCCTACGACTTCGTCTCGCGCTTCTTCGCGCCGCAGTCCGGCGTACCCGAGGATCCTGTGACCGGCTCCGCGCATTGCGCGCTCGCACCGTACTGGAGTGCGAAGCTCGCCAAGCAAGTACTCCTCGCCTATCAGGCGTCGCCGCGCGGCGGCGAGCTGCGGCTGCGACTCGACGGCGACCGGGTCCGCATCGGCGGGCAAGCGGTGACGGTGTTGCGCGCGGAACTCACCGCGGGCAATATGGCGTCGTGACCAACGAACAACGTTCCAGCCGGGTCATCGGCTATCTCTGCGCCCTCGGCGCGGGAGCGGTGTGGGGCACCACCGGCCCGTTGTCCACCAAACTCTATGCCGAAGGCGCCGCCATCACCGGGATTGGATTCTGGCGCCTGATGCTCGGCACCGCCGGGCTCGCACTCTGGGCGGTGCTCTTTCATCGCGACGTCTTCAAGGTCGACCGCAAAGGCCTGCTGCTCATGGGTGTGCTCGGCGGCGCGATGGTCGCCCTGTTCGAAGTCGCCTATCAGTTCGGCATCGCCGGCGCCGGCGTCGCCGGCGCCGCGGCGCTGCTCTACACCGCGCCCGTGATGGTCGCGCTCGTCGCCAGGCCGCTGCTCGGCGAACAGCTCACGCCGCTGCGGTTCGCGCTCGCCGTGGTCGTGATGATCGGCGCCGCGATGACCGTCACCGGCAAGAGTGCCGGCGCGACGCAGAGCGCGATCGCATTGCCCAGCCTCGTCGCCGGCATCGTCGGCGGCCTCCTCGCCGCAGTCAGTTACGCGACGACGACCGTGCTCGCGCGCTGGACCGTGCCGCGATACGGCTCCTACCGGATGCTGTTCTGGGAAGCGTTGGGCGGTGTCGTGATTCTCGCGATCGTGCTGCCGCTCGCCGGGCACGCGCCGGCGCCGCCACCGACCAGCGCGGCATGGCTATACGTCTTCGCGCTCGCCGCAGGCGGCGTCGTGCTGGCGAACTTCCTGTTCTTCGCGGGCGTGCGCCGCATCGAGGCGACGCTCACGGCCGTCGCCGCGACCATCGAGCCGGTCGTCGGCGCGCTGCTCGCGTTTCTGTTGCTCAGCCAGGGACTCACGCTCGTCGGCTGGGTCGGTCTGGTGCTCGTGGTCGGGGGTGTTTCGGGTGGGTACCTCAGCGAGGGACGGGAGGCCGTCGGCGCGGCTCAGCCAGAACCGTAACCTACCGAACACTCGTTTCCTGGAGCTGCCCGCTATAGAAGTTTGGTTTTCCAGATGCCTGCAATATCCCGTGCACTACAAACTCGAGCCCGACGAAGAAGACGCCGCCCCACATCAGGGACGGCAACGCCCCGGTGTCGCGGCCATAGAGCAGCAGCAGCCAGCGACCGACCTCGTAGCACCACAGGCCGCCCGCGAACCACCCTACTACTCGGACAAGCTTCCCGGCTCCCGTTTCGATGCCCGGGATTTTGAGCAGCAGCGCCTCGACCAGATGTCCCACGTACGTAAAGCAGAACGCGAGCGTGAATGCATCGAACAGGTCCCACTTCAGCGGCCCCGGATGCGGCAGCACCGAGTAGACCAGCAGCGCCAGCGGCACCGCCAGGAGCGTGTTACGGCTGAGGGCTTTCACGGAGATGCACCTCCAACCAGTCGAGGACCGTGCCCCACCAGATGCGGCGATTGCGCGGCCGCAGCACCCAGTGTCCTTCGTCGGGGAAGTACAGGAACTTCGCGTCGACACCCATCCGCTTCGCCGCCGTAAACGCCTGATATCCTTCAGAGAGATCGACTCGGTAATCGAGCTGCGAATGCACGATCAACAGCGGCGTCTTCCAGTTGCCGACAAAATTCAGCGGCGACCACTTCTCGTAGAGCGCGCGGTTCGCGTACGGCGTACCGCCGAACTCCCAGTCGGTGAACCAGAGCTCCTCGGTTGACCCGGCCATGCTCGCGGTATTGAACACCCCATCGTGGTCCACGAGCACCTTGAAACGATTCGTGTGGCCGGCGATCCAGTAGACCATGTATCCGCCGTAGGACGCGCCGGCGGCGCCCATACGCGTCGAGTCAACATAGGGCAGCCGCGCGACGACATCCAACCCCTTCATCACGTCTTCGTACGGGTAATCGCCCCAATGCTGGGAGATTGCATCGGTGAACTTCTGGCCGTAGCCGGTCGACCCGTGGAAGTTCACCTCGGCGACGACGAAGCCGCCCCCCCGGCCGGCGAACATCTGATTGTTCCACCGCGGACCCCAGCTGTCGGTCCACGCACCCTGGGGGCCACCGTGAATCAAATAGATGAGCGGATATTTTTTCGTCGGGTCGAAACTAGGCGGCTTCTGGGACCAGCCGAAGACCGAGTCGCCGAGCGCGCCGACGAACCCGAACTCCTCCAGCGGCGGCAGGTCGAGCGTGGCGAGAGCGGAATCGTTGTGATGGGTCAGCGCCTTCCCGGAGGCCCAGACCTCGGGCGGCTGTGTGTTGCTCTGGTGGAGATAGACCAACGCTTTGCTGTCGGGGCCTACCTGCACGTTAGTGTTGACGCCACCAGTCATGACGCGAGTGCGGCGAAAACCCGGAATGTCTATGCGATAGATGTTGTCGCGGCCGCGCTCCTCGACGACCGCGTAGATACAGCGTGAGTTCGGGCACCAGGAATACGAACCGACCGACAGATTCCAGCCCGCCGTCGCATCGACCGGCGTCGGTACACTCGCCCGTCGATCAGCGATCATCAGGCGGACGCGATCTGCCTCGAATCCCGCACGCTCCATGGAGAGGTACGTGGCCCAGTGGTTGTCTGGTGAATACCGCGGCGTGTTATCAGCGCCAGGAGCGGTGGTGATTTGCCGCAGCACCGGGCCGTCCACCGCGTAGATATCGACATTCGTATTATCCGCAACGGTCGAGTCGCCGTGCATCGCGACCAGGATGTCTTTGCCGTCCGGTGATACCGTCACGTCGCCGTCGCCACCCGTGGCGATCGTCGGCACGTCGTGATCCACCGGCGTCAGATCTGTCGCCTTGCCGGTAGCGGCGTCCACACGAAACAGATGCTGTCGCTTTCCCGCCCTGAAGTCATCCCAATGCCGCCACATCAACTCGGTCCAAATCCTGGCCTCCGTGGGATACGCCCCGTTGCGCTGATCGATCTCCTGATTCGGCGGCCACTTGATGTCGCCGACGACGAGCAGGCCCGAGCCATCGGGCAGCCACACCGGATCCGACGCGCCGTCCGCTAGGCTCGAAGCCTTGCGCGCGTCTCCCCCGGCGATCGGCAGCAGCCAGACCTGCGCGCCGCCTTCGCGCGTCGAGATGAAGGCGAGCGTCTTGCCGTCCGGTGACCAGCGCGGCTGCCGATCGGATCCCGGCCCACCGGTGAGCGGCCGCGACTTGCCCGTCGCCACCTCCACGATCCAGACGCGCGCGACGTTGCGGTTGTCCTGGAGCGACGGCGTCGAGACCGTATGCGCCACCCATTTGCCGTCGGGCGAAAGCTGCGGGTCGCTGACGGACTTGAGGGCGATGTAGTCTTCGAAGGTGATGGCGCGTTTTTGAGCAAGCAGGGGAGGGGGGACGAGGGAAGCGGGAAGGGTAAGACACGCAAGTAGCACAATCGATCGCATCAATACTCCGGGTGCGTGAGAATGGCGCGGACCAGGTCGTCGAACAGCTGGGACTCCGGCGTCACGTTGCCGTCCGCGTCGCTGTGCACGTTCCACGCGGCGAGCTCGTTCAATGCAGTGGCTTCCTCGTAGGTGAGGTGCAGGACGTGACCGTTCGCGTGCTTGCTCGCTGTGTCGAGCACTTTCTTGAGCACGTCGGGCAGGTGCTTGGCATTGCGGACTGCGTCGTACTGTTGCCTAGTCACCGTGAGGTCCATGCGGTAATCTTGGTACCCCGGTAGTCACCCGCAACCCAGAGCGTTCATGCCGCGCACCGCGTTCTTAGCGACGGGTTTTCACGTCCCCGCGCGACTCGTCACCAACGAGGATCTCGCGAAGGTCATGGATACCTCCGACGAGTGGATCGTGCAGCGCAGCGGCATCAAGACGCGCTACTGGGTGGACAAGGGCGACACGGGTGTCGCGCTCGCCCGCGAGGCGTCGAAGAAAGCGCTCGACAAAGCGGGGCTCGCGCCGAGCGATCTCGATTGCATCATCTACTGCACCTGCACCCCTGACCACTTCGAGCCCGGCAATGGAGTCTTCCTCCAGCGTGAGCTCGGCCTTACCGACATTCCCGCGGTCGACGTGCGCAATCAATGCAGCGGATTCATCTACGGCCTGTCGATCGCTGACGCGTGGATCCGCACCGGCCAGTACAAGCACATCCTGCTGGTGGGCGCCGAGGTCCACTCGCGCGGGCTCGACAAAACCACGCGCGGGCGTGACACGGCGGTGCTGTTCGGCGACGGCGCCGGCGCTGCCGTGCTCGGGCCGATTTCCGATGACGGCCGCGGCGTGCTGTCGACACACATCTTCGCCGACGGCCGGTACGCCGAGAAGCTGTGGGTCGACGGGCCCGGCCTGGCACACGATCCTTACGTGAGCGTGGAGATGCTGGAGCAGGGACTGCATCGCGCGGTGATGGAAGGGCGGGACGTTTTCAAGTTCGCGTCGATCAAGATGCCCGAGTCCGTCGCCATCGCACTCAAGACCAACCGCCTCACTCCCGCCGACATCAAACTGCTCGTTCCGCATCAAGCCAATCTGCGCATCATCGAGATGGTCCAGAAAGCGGCCGGTCTGCGCGACGACCAGGTGTACATCAACATTCAGAAGTACGGCAACACCACGGCGGCCTCGATCCCGATCGCGCTGGACGAAGCCTTGGCCGAGGGGCGCCTCAAGAAGGGCGACCTACTCGTGCTCACCGCATTCGGGTCGGGATTTACGTGGGGGAGTGCGGCGATTCGCTGGTAAGGTCGGCTTCCCCTGATTGCGTCTGAAACGCCGCTCGCGCAAGTTGCGTACAACGCGGTACCTACAGGAGAGACATCATGTTTGCCACTTTGGGACTCGCCTTGGCCGCCACGGCGCTCGTCGGCGGCTTTGTGGTCACAAGAAGCTTCGTCCGTCGCCGGCTGCGGTTCGTGGATATCGTGCGGAAGCCCGCAGCGCCGCTTGTCGCCGGGACCGTCGCAGCGGTCGCCCTACTTCCAGCTACGATCCTCCCGGCTGTCGGATTGGGAACGGCGCTGGCATTGGGTATTGGTGTTGCGAGTGGGGTCGCGAGCGGGCGCAACGCGCCGCCGCCATCTTCCGACTAGCTCGCGCGCAGCGCCTCGGGACGTCCCGCGACCACGCGTAGCGCTCGCACGGCCTCGCGCGCGAACGTCCAGCCCGCTCCCTTCTCGATCTCCTCCAGCGCGCTCCAGCGCGTAAAGGCCGGTCGGACCGGTGTCGCCATCTGGAGTGTCTCGAATGCATCGGCGACCGCCAGCACTTTCACAGTGACCGCCATCGG